>Ga0156729_1143_pt5 | contig 30357 bp, 25 predicted proteins | sample RifOxyD1_FD_112058 | JGI IMG/M metagenome (GOLD analysis project Ga0156729, IMG submission 112058) | Bdellovibrionales bacterium RIFOXYD1_FULL_53_11
CTCAGCGGCACGGTGCATGAGAGCTTTTTATATGGAGCCCTTCTTTCCGGGGACGGTCACACGGTGTTCAGGGCGGCGCTTCCGGTGTCGGTTCTTGCAAGATCGCTCCATGCGTTCGATCTTTCGCTCGGGCTTGTGATATCCGCGGTGGTGCTTGTTTCCGTCGTCCTTTTGCTTCTTACCGGAAGAAAATCCATCATTGCCACCCAGAAGGAAACCGCCTGGGAGGAAAAAGAACGGCTGGCAACGCTTATGGAATCCATTTCCGATGCGATTGTGGCGGTAGACCTGAACGGGCGGCCGCTTTTTTTCAACAGCCGTTTTGCCATGCTTTTTGACCGCGATAAACGCCTTGGGCGCGCCGGTGCGCGGCTGGAGGACCTGTTTCCGGAGAGCACGCAGGTTTATGCGGCGCTCAAGAAGGCGGAAGGCGGCGGTGGCCGGCCGGCGTTTTCACAAACGGCCGTGATGCTTGAGCCGACGGAAGGCGGCGGGTGGTATGCGCTTACGCTTTCGCCGCTAAGAAGCGGCAACGGCATTTACGGCGTTGTAGGAATGTTTCATGATGTTTCAGACCTTAAAAAGGCCGAGCAGATGAGAATTGATTTTGTTGCAAATGTTTCGCATGAGCTTCGCACTCCGCTGACGTCAATCAAAGGGTATGCAGACACCGCGATCCAGACCCTTGAGGCCGGAAAGGGGGTGGACCGCAAACACCTTGAAATCATTTCCCGGAACGCCGACAGGCTTGTCAGCCTGATCCGGGATCTGCTGGATCTTTCGCTGCTGGATTCTGCGGCGGGAATACAAAAACAGGATCTCAGTACTGCCACGGTCACCAGGCATGTGATCGACCAGCTTGAAAGCGGGATCAGGGAGCGGGCCCATTCAATCAGCGTTTTGACGCGTTCGGAGTTTGTACGGGGTGACCCGGACCGGGTCGAGCAGGTGCTTTTCAATTTATTCGAAAATGCCGTCAAATACACGAAACGCGGCGGCCGGATCAGTGTTTCGTGGCTGCCCGGCGACGGGCATGTGGTGATGCGTGTCGAGGACAACGGCCCCGGCATGGCCGCCGGGCATCTTCCGCGCCTTTTTGAAAGGTTCTACCGCGTTGACAAGTCCAGGTCGCGCGAGCAGGGCGGCACCGGGCTGGGGCTGGCGATCGTAAAGCACATCATGATGGCTCACGGCGGGGATGTTTCGGTCGAAAGCACGCCCGGAAAAGGCACGGTGTTTTCATGCCGCTTTCCGGCGTGACGGAAGCCGGAGGTGGAATTCCGGATTTTCCTTTGTTAGGATACAGTCGAGATGAAAAAAACAAATTGCAAACTGAATCCCGAAAAAGTCATTTCGCTGCTGAAAAAAAACCATGACATCCTGGTCGGCGCTTATAAGATCAAAAATCTTGGCCTTTTTGGATCGGTCGCGAGAAATGAGGCGACCGCAAGGAGTGATATTGATTTTCTGGTTGAATTCATGGTTCCCGTGGGACTTTTCCATTTATCAAGACTTGCCAGATTTTTAGAAACTCTTTTTCACAGGAGAGTCGATCTTGTTATCAAAGACTCCGTTCGTCCAGAATTCAGGGAAGGGATTGAAAAGGAGCTGATCCATGCCGCATAGGGAATGGAGGATACGCATTGAAGACATCTTGAATGCAATTGAGAGGACCAAGCGGCACATAAATGGACTGAGTGAAGATCAGTTCAGCAAGGACGAAAAAACAATCGATGCTGTAATCCATACTTTTGCCATAATCGGCGAAGCCGCCTCATGCGTACCAAGGGAAATCCAAAAAAAACATCCAACCATTCCGTGGCTGGAAATGACAGACATGCGCAATTTTATCATTCATGAGTATTTCGGTGTTAGCACTCGCGTTTTATGGAAGACAATCCATGATGATTTGCCGATGGCTGTCCCCTTGCTGAAAGAATTACTGAAATAGATTTTAATGGCCCTCATGTAGTTTGCTCACTTGATGTTGACTGTAACTTTCTTGAATCTGCCGTCTACAGTCTTGTAGACAATATGATCTTCAAAACAATGGCCGTCGCCCCCATGGCAGAAGGATGATTTGTTCATGTCGATCACCTGCTTCGGCCGACGATAATCCGTTATGGACATGTTGAAGAGTTTTTTAACCAGCTTGTAGCGCCTGGCTTCGTTTTTGATCGTGTTTACAAACCATTTTTTGCTCAGTTTTTTGATGTGTTTGACGGTTTTTGCCGGAAAAGAGGAAACAGGGAAATTAAATTCTACGCTCGGAAGTTCACACGCGGAATCGGTATCGCAGGACCTGCCCGGTTTGTCGTATGCGACGGTCACCTGTATTGCCTCAACTGAAGCAAGCGTGATCAACCTGTCATGGCAGTCGTCGTCCCCGCCGCAGATTCCCGCCCGGACGAATTTCTGCTTCACCGGCACTTTTTTCCACTTCACATCAAAGAGTTCGATTTTTTTGGAATCGCCTCTCAGCTCTTCCGTGTTGCCCCAGGGGTCGATGTCGAACACGATTTCTTCGGCGTATGCGCTGGCGGTCAGTGCCGCGACAAGTGACATCGATGCGATCAGATACGTTTTCATGTGATGATCTCCTTTATTTTATAAACAGCTAATACAAAAAAAACCGAACTAATTGTGTCAGGATTCGGTCAGATTGCAGGATCACAGGCGGGGAGGGGTCCAAGAGATTGAAATAGTGCTGGTTTTTCAAAGACAGTTTTTGTATTAAAGACACAATGTGGCGATTCGGAGGGCTTGCGTTCCTTGCTGTTTTTCTGCTGGCGGTGGTCGGCCTTGCCGCACCCCCTGCATACAGGCTCGAAGCCCCGTTTTTCGTGCCGGACACGAAGCTTGCGTCCTTTGACATTGAAGCAATCATCAGCAGGAAACTTGATTCGTTTCCACTGCTCCAGAAAAAAACATTTGATATCATCCGGGATGGCAGGGTTGATGCAAAATTCAAGAACCTCTTCAATTCAGTGCTGACGCAAACGGATCTGGTTGTATTGTCGCTGACGGACGAGGTGAAACGCGAGAGGGGCGGTCAGCTTTGGGAGGCCGGATATTTTGTTCTCGACCAGCCGGGTGTGTTTTGGCGGTTTGAGGGCAGGCCACCGGAGCGCAACAGTGATAAATATCTTATTTATGTCCAGAACCGGCCGTTGTCAGACAAGTACAATGACCTTCTTTCGCTGATTCACGAGCTTTCACATATACAGTTTTTTGAGCATTTGGACGCGAATATCGGGATTATCCGCAGCATGCTCCCTGCGGACATGATTTCAGTGCAGGCTGGAGCCACGATCCTGAGCAAGGACCTGTATTGTTTTCTTGCCGAGCGCTACGCGCATGAGACCAAGCTTGCTGCGCACCAGGAGCTTCTTGGCAGGCACTTTGATGATGTTCTGTGGATCTACAAGGATGTGGGCAGGTTCAAGGCCGTTTCAGAGGTGTACGGAGCTCTTTCGCGCGTCGCCAAAAAGGAATGCAATGTCGTTGGAAACTGGTTTGATCATGTGGCTACCATGTCCGTACCCGAGATCCTGTACGGAAATCTGCGCCCGGTTTTTTGAATTTTGCCAGCCCTCTGGTTTTCCCCCGCTGTTTTTTGTACGCTATGTGATGTGAACAGTCTATTGCTTGTCATGATTTGCAGTTTTTTTCAGCCATCGGGTGCTGCCGGTCCGGAGCGCGATTGTCCGGATTGCAGGGTGATGCCGGTTGTTGAAGAGAATATAGGCGGAAAGCGCATCGGGCAGAGCCCGGGAGTACTGGATCTGCGTAATGCCGTGGAAAAAATGCAGGAGCCGTCCGGCAGGGCGGAGACTTTTGAGGCCGTTGTTGTCTCGATTTATGAAAAGTCCGGACGCCATCACGTGAGATTTGCCGGTCGTGATGGTGACTATGTCGTCGAAAAAGGACGCCATGCAGCACGGATTTCGGCCGAACTCACGAAAAGCTTCAAGGACCGCACGAAGGTTGCGGTGGCGGTTGATCCGGCCTTCCGGGTCGTCAAATCGATTGTGATCGAGCAAAAGTGATTTGATGCGGCGGGCATCAAAAAGTATGCGGGTTGCTTATAACTTATATGGAATCTTTTATTAAATCTTTTTGAAGTGTAAAAAAAATCTTGCGGTTCTAAAAGACGCGTTTCTATACTTGGTTCGTGGGGGGAGAATGAATATCTCCAAGCAAGAGCCGGGTGGTGAAGAGTTGATGACGGCGGTTGTGGAAGCTACAGGGTTGCCCGAACAGATGGTCAAGGAAGAGTTGCATGGCATTATCGCAACGCAAGGGGCGGACCCCAAGGATTTGACGCTCGAACAGCTCCGGTCGGCAATGATTGCCTATCTGGAAACAATACATCAGGATTTGACGGGCTCGGAAAAGACGGCTGAGCCCACGGCTTAAAAAAAGCCGTGGTTTCTCCGATACGCTGGTATAATTGATCCAGGGAAGGAGAAGGCACGGATGCTAGCCCAAGTCCCGAAGTTGAAAATTCCCGATGAACTTGTTCGTCCGGATCTGGCAGGATTCAACAGTTATGTTCCAAATCCCATAGTCATCGAACAGACAGCGAGAGGTGAGCGGCAGTATGACATTTATTCGCGCCTCCTGCTCGATCGCATTGTTTTTCTCGGTACCGAGATCAATGATATGGTCGCAAACCTGCTCGTGGCGCAGCTTTTCTTTCTTGAATCGTCGGATCCCGAAAAAGAAATCCACATGTACATCAACTCCCCCGGCGGATCGGTAACCGCGGGGCTGGCGATTTATGATGTCATGCAGTTTGTGAAGCCCGATGTGTGCACTTATTGCATCGGACTTGCCGCAAGCATGGGGGCCGTGCTCCTTGGTGCGGGCGCCAAGGGCAAGCGCTTCAGCTTGCCGCACAGCAGGATAATGATTCACCAGCCGCTTGGCGGTGCAAGGGGGCAGGCGTCGGATATTGCCATACAGGCCAAGGAGATCCAGTACTTGAAGGCCAGGATCAACGAAATTTTTTCACGCCATACCGGGCGCTCGGCAGAGCAGATGGACAAGGATACGGATCGCGATAATTACATGTCGGCGGCAGAAGCGGTTGAATACGGACTTATTGACAAGGTAGTTGAAAAGCACGGGGCTCTTTAATACGCTTTGAGGTAGGTATATGGACGGAAGAAAATTCGGAGATGGATTCGGCAATCTGTGCTGCTCGTTCTGCGGAAAAAACCAGCGCGAGGTCAAGAAGCTCATTGCCGGGCCCACTGTTTACATCTGTGACGAATGCATCCAGCTCTGCAACGACATCATTGCCGAAGAGGGGCAGAAGGAGCGCTCGACGCGCCCGTCGGACAAGCTGCCCAAGCCGTCCGAGATCAAGGCCACGCTTGACGAGTATGTGATCGGTCAGGAGCGCGCCAAAAGGATTCTCTCCGTCGCGGTCTATAATCACTACAAGAGGATTCAACATCAGACGGACCGCAAAGCGTCGCAAAACAAGGACGGAGTGGATCTGCAGAAGAGCAACATCCTGCTTCTCGGCCCTACCGGCACCGGAAAGACGCTTCTTGCGCAGACGCTCGCAAAGCTCCTCAACGTGCCTTTTGCGATGGCCGATGCCACCACGCTCACCGAAGCGGGTTACGTGGGCGAGGATGTCGAGAACATCATCCTCAATCTTCTTCAGAACTGCGACAACAACGTAGAGCGCGCCCAGCGCGGCATCGTGTACATCGACGAGGTGGACAAGATCGCCCGCAAGAGCGAGAGCCCTTCGATCACCCGCGACGTGAGCGGCGAAGGCGTGCAGCAGGCGCTTCTCAAGATCATCGAAGGCACGATGGCCAACATCCCGCCAAAAGGCGGGCGCAAACATCCGCAGCAGGAATTCATCCAGGTCGACACCTCGAACATTCTTTTTATCTGTGGCGGGGCGTTTGTCGGGATGGACAAGATCGTAGGCCAGCGCAAGGGCAGCCGCAGCCTCGGACTTCATGCAAACATCACGGCCAAGTCGCAGATGACCAACTCGCAGCTTCTGGCGCAGGTTGAGCCCGAGGACCTGATTAAATTCGGTCTTATTCCGGAGTTCATCGGCCGCCTTCCGGTTGTCGCCTCACTTGAGGAGCTTGACGAAAAATCACTGGTTGACATTCTTACCAAGCCCCGCAACGCGCTCACCAAGCAGTATGCAAAGCTGTTTGAATATGACGGCGTGCAGCTTGAGTTCGAGCCCGATGCGATCGTCGCGGTTGCGCAGGAGGCTATCAAGCGCAACACCGGCGCGCGCGGCCTCAGGGCCATTCTTGAGCAGTCGATGCTTGAGGTTATGTACGACCTGCCGGTCAAGGGCAACGTCAAGAAATGTGTTGTAACCAAAAATTCGATCACAAAAGGCGAGCGGCCGGTCATGGTGCTCACTGATGACACGGCAAATAACGCCCCTGCGCCGCCCGCGGCAGCCGAAAGTGCCTGACAGCCCCGCTTTTTGCATGTAATTTTAAATTGGGGGTACGTGTATGAGTGGACATAAAGAGAAGAAGCCCAAGACCATGACAGTGCCGTTGCTTCCGCTGAGGGATGTCATCATTTTTCCGCATATGGTGGTGCCGCTGTTCGTGGGGCGCGAAAAAAGCATCAATGCACTTGAAGAATGCGTCAACCGCAAGATGGAGCTTTTTCTTGTCGCGCAAAAACTCGCCACGACCGTCAACCCCGGCGAGAAGGATATTTTCAGCGTCGGGACGCTTGGAACGATCCTGCAGATCCTCCGCCTGCCCGACAATACCGTCAAGGTGCTTATCGAGGGCAAACGCCGCGCGCGCATCCTGGAGTATAAGGAGACCGATCGCATCATCGAGGCCGTGATCGAGGAGATGGACGAGTCGATCAAGTCAAATGTCGAGATCGAAGCACTCATGCGCTCCCTCAAGGGCACGTTCGAAAATTATGTAAAGCTCAACAAGCGCATTCCGCCCGAGATGCTGATGAGCGTGAATTCGATAGTGGATCCGTCGCGGCTGGCCGACCTCATTGTCGCGCACCTCAATCTCAAGCTTGAGGACAAACAGCAGATCCTCGAGGTCGATGACCCCGTCAAGCGGCTTGAACGGCTGCTGCAGCTTTTGCAGGGCGAGATCGAGATATTGCAGGTCGAGCGTCGCATCCGCACTCGCGTGAAGAAGCAGATGGAACGTTCGCAGAAGGAGTACTATCTCAACGAGCAGATGCAGGCGATCCAGAAGGAGCTTGGCGAAAAAGACGAGTTCAAGGCCGAGATCATGGCCATCGAAAAGCAGATCCGCTCCAAACCCATGAGCAAGGAAGCCAAGGAAAAAGCCACGCGCGAGCTCAAGAAGCTCAAGATGATGTCGCCCATGTCGGCCGAGGCAACAGTCGTGCGCAATTACATTGACTGGATCATCACGCTTCCGTGGGGCGAGTACACGCAGGACCGCAACGACATCAAGGCGGCCGAGCAGATCTTGAACGACGATCACTACGGCCTGGAAGACGTCAAGGAGCGCATCCTTGAATATCTCGCGGTGCGCGCTCTGACCGAAAACGCGCGAGGCCAGATTTTGTGTTTTGCGGGCCCCCCCGGAGTTGGCAAGACGTCGCTTGCCCGGTCGATAGCCCGCGCCCTCAACCGCAAGTTCGTGCGCACCTCGCTTGGCGGCGTGCGCGACGAGGCCGAGATCCGCGGTCACCGGCGCACCTATGTCGGCGCGCTGCCCGGCAAGATATTACAGTCGATAAAAAAATCCGGTTCGTCAAATCCCGTGTTCCTGCTGGACGAAGTGGACAAGATGAGCATGGACTTCCGTGGCGACCCGTCAAGCGCGCTTCTTGAAGTGCTCGATCCCGAGCAGAACGTCGCGTTCGGGGATCATTACCTTGAGATCGACTACGATCTTTCAAGGGTGATGTTCCTGCTCACCGCAAATACGTTGCATACGATTCCAAAACCGCTTCTTGACCGCATGGAGGTGATAAACATCTCCGGATATACGGAGCCCGAAAAATTCAACATCGCCCGGAAGTATCTCATCAAGAAACAGATGGAGGCGCATGGCCTCAAAGAGGGTGATATCGATATAATGGATGACACCGTGTATTCGCTCATCCGGCATTACACGCGCGAGTCGGGTGTGCGCAACATCGAGCGCACCATCGCTACGGTATGCCGCAAGGTGGCGCGCAAGATCGTTGAGCGCCGGAGCGCGCTTGAGGTAACCGGGCCGATGATGGTTGATTCCAAATCAAAATCCCGCGGCAAAACCGAAGTGGCCGAGCAGCGGATGATCCGCATCAAGGCCGAGGATCTCGAAGAAATGCTGGGGCCGCCCAAATACACGGTCAGCAAGGCCGAGAAGCTCAATGAGATAGGTCTCACCAATGGTCTTGCCTATACGGACAGCGGCGGCGATCTTCTGCAGATCGAGGTGAGTGTCGTGCCGGGCAAGGGCCAGGTAAAAATTACGGGCAAGCTCGGAGATGTCATGCAGGAATCGGCGGCCACCGCCATGAGTTATGTGCGGTCACGCGCCGAGGATCTCAAACTCGACAGGGAATTTTATCAGAACATTGACATACATCTTCATGTGCCCGAGGGCGCCGTTCCCAAAGACGGCCCTTCCGCCGGCATTACCATGGCCACGGCGATTACCAGCGCGCTTACGCGCATCCCGGTCAAACACGACGTCGCGATGACGGGTGAGATCACGCTCCGGGGCCGCGTGCTTCCGATCGGCGGGCTTAAAGAGAAGCTTCTTGCCGCGCGGCTGGGTGACATAAAGATCGTGATCATCCCGAAAGAAAACGTGCCGGATCTCAAAAAGGTGTCAAAGGAGATCACAAAGGGCATGGAGATCATTCCGGTTGAAACGGCGGACGAGGTGCTGCGCATTGCGCTGGATCTCAAGGACCCCGCCTCGTTCATGCGCAAACCGGGCGCCGAAGTGCCGGTCGGCGTTGTTGCAAAAGCCGAGCTGGCGCGCGATCCGAAATCAAAAGACCCGCAGCGCATAAAACATTAAGGCGCGTGATGCTATCTTAGGATTTTTCTTGCGTCCGCTTCCGGCGCTTCAGGGACCCCGTTGCCTTTTTGGTGCTTGAAAAGCTCTTTCAACGAGAAATTCATCTTTGCGTTGTATGTGCGGTCAATCTGATTGCGCATGAATTGTTCGCCGTCGTACCATTTGCGTTTGACGGCGCTGTCCCTGCACGAGGCAAGCTCGTCGGTGCTGCTGGCGCCCCAGCGCAGCTCGATGCAATGGTAGGGGTCGAAGGACAGCTTGAACAGGCGGTCGAGTACGTCTTCGAGCGAGAGCGTGACGGTTTGTCCGTCGGTTTTTGCATAGGTGATGGTGCAGGCTTTTGCCTCGTGTTCGAAGGCGGCGAGCAGGTCATGTTTGATATCTTTGCCGGCGTAGATGATTTTTGCGTCACCGGAGCGCTGGCGGGCGATGAAAACCGCGAGCTGGTCGCGCAGCTCCTTGAAGGAGGTCTTGAGGCGCGCATCGCGCGAGGGCGTGGAATAATCCTCCCATTCGCCGGTCGTGCCGTAAATGTTGTATGGAAGCCGGGGCGGGTGTTTTTTTTTGTGAATGCCCTTTGCGATGGCAACCTGTACGGATACGGCCCGGTCCTTGATGTCATTGCAGAGCCCCTGCAGCATGTTTGTCAGTTCCTGGACCGGATGGAATTTGAGGTCGCCGAGCGCCATTTTGCTCCGGACGTAATCGTAATAATCCAGCGTTTCGCCGCCCGAGGAGAACATCGTGGTTTCATGCTCTTTTGCGATCGATTTCTGTTTTTTTGTTTCCCTGACCAGGAGTTGTGCCTCTTTTTGTTTTTCAGGGCTCCGGCAGATGAGGTCCGGTCGCAGTTTTTGCGCGGTTCCATCCTGGTTTCCGAAGTACTGCTCGGTTGAAAAATCCGGCAGTTTGCCTTCCAGCGTGCCGGTGATTCTGCCGCCGATGAGCGTGCCGTCGGATGAACGGGTGTAGCCGGTGAGTTTCAGGGGGCGCCAGTTCTTGAAGCCCGGTCCCATCTCATGCCTTGACATGGCGAATTTGCGGCCGAAGGTGCCGCGCGTGACGGAGTTGTCCGGGTGCGCGTCCATGAAAAGGATGCGCCCGTCTTTTTCAATTTTATAAACGATCGCGACGTGTCCGTTCGGGTCGTAGACAACCGTGCCGGGTTTTACCGATTCGCGCGAGATGGCGACGGGATAATGGTCGCTGAAGCGGTTTTCGTCATGGTTGAAACAGCTAAGGGGATTGATCCTGTAAAGAGCACTTGTGACCAGCCAGGAGATTCTGTTCAGCGTTTGGATGCCGTTGGGGGGCTGGTCGGCGGATTTTGCGGTGATGTCAAAGCGTTTATAGATGCGGTTTCCGTGGGCGTTGTACTGGATGTTGCAGGGCCTGGAATGGCCTTCGCAATAGATCGCGGCTGCAACGGAAAACGGCAGGTTGTTCTTCCATGCAAAATATGCCCTGAGCACATAGGGAAAATCACCGCAGTCGGAGTAATATTTCATGCCGGCCGGGTCGGTGTCCCGCCACGGGTTGGCCGGGCTTTTAAGGCACTGATCAACCGTGCGGCAGCCGCTGTCGCCCATGAAAAAAATGAATTTTTCAAAATTCCTGTTGTCTTCACCGGACCAGTGGTCTTTTTTTATGTGCCATGAGAGGTCCGGTTTTTTTGTGACTGTGCTGACGTCTTGGGTGGCGGGTGTGGTGCGTGCGTGTGAAGGTGAAGCCCCGGTCAGGGCGAGCAAGAGTGAAAATGATACTGCAACCGCCAAAGCCGCATTATTCACGGATGTGAAACATACTTTAATTGACCAAATAAATCAAGCTATATGCAACACCTTGACTAGAAAGGAGAATATCAAACGCCTTTTATTTGATGCCCATCATTTCAATTTCAAAAAGGAGGGTTGAATTGGGCGGGCGCGCATTGCGTGTACGACGTGTTGAAGCCGGTTGAAGGTTTCCTCAGAGAGAGCCAGATAACAACCCCGACCGCCCCGAGGGCCACGACAGTATGATTGCGTAGAGCATGATTAAAGGGTGTTGCGTATCGCGCTGGATCTCAAGGACCCTGCGCCGTTTATGCGCAAACCGGGCGTCGAAGTGCCGGTCGGCGTTGTTGTAAAAGCCGAACTTGCGCGCGATCCAAAATCAAAAGACCCGCAGCGCATAAAGCATTAAGAGATGGTGTTGACGTTGCCATCATGTCGCGACTAAAATATGCGGATGAGGTATTTTGTGTGTTGGTGTAAAAATAATTCGATCTGGACAAGTGCGACAATTGTTTTATTTATTATAGTGGCTCATACGGGTTTATTTATGTTTTTTCATGTCGCACCACATTCTCTCATGGTGATGCATGAACTTATAGGTCTTCTCTTTGTAGTCGCAAGCGTTTTTCATATTGTTTGTAATTGGATAAAATTCAAAAGATATTTCGAATTCAAATCAGTAATCACATTGACTGTGTTGGCATTAGTGGCATTAGTCGTTCCACTGTTATATCCCGGAACAGGAAAACAGCATTTTTCGTCAAGAATCCTGTTTGATCGGATTGAAAAGAGTCAGCTGCGCGTTACGGGGCAACTTTTTGGACTATCTGAAAGTCAATTGTTGGAACTATTTAAACAGTCGAATGTCAAAGTTGATAATCTTAATCAAACTGTATACGAAATCAGTCGGCTCAATGACAAACAGCCAATAGAAGTCATTCAATTGCTTTTTGGCGGTCTGAAACATCAAGATTAGTTTCAATACGCACATCTGCGGGAACAGCTTTATTACGGCCATACATTCGATTATTTTGACGCACTGCATATACCAAAAGTTGGCGGACACTTTCCGAAAAGTTGGCGGACACCTTTTTTTGTATTATATTGACAAGACGACCGCGCAACCTGTTGAAGCAGATTCCGGCCGCCACTCGGGGAGAGGCGATGCCTATTGGTGCAATTGTTGCCATAGCGGGATGCATCGCAGGAATCATTCCTGCGCTTCACGTGCTGGTGTCCGCTTTGCCCGTCAAGCATCCAGCCGGCATCCTGGTGGACCAGCTTTCGGCGTTTTTTCTGTTTATCATTCTTTTCGTCTCGGCCCTTTGCGCGCTGTTTGCGGCCCGGACCGAAAAGCGTCCGGTTACGTGGTTTTTTTTCAACCTGCTCGTGGCATCGATGGCGCTGACGGTTTGCGCTTCGGATACAATATTGTTTTTGATCTCATGGGAAACCATGTCCCTTGCCTCGTTTGTTCTGGTGATCGATGGCGGCGCACGCAAAGCGTCGCGCGATGCCGGGTGGATATATTTTGTGGCAACACATATCGGTACGGCATTCATCATAATAATGTTCATGGGGCTCGGGGCTTTTCCAGGCGCAAACGGTGGTTTTGCAACCGTGGCGCTTGTCTGCGCGCTTATCGGATTCGGCACCAAGGCGGGAATGATGCCGTTTCATGTCTGGCTTCCGGAGGCGCATCCGGCGGCGCCGGGATTCGTGTCCGCTCTCATGTCGGGAGTGATGATCAAAACGGGTATATATGGATTGCTCCGGGCGGTGACGCTGGCCGGTGGAGCGCCCGAGTGGTTCGGCTGGCTGTTGATCGTGGCGGGGCTGGTCTCGGGAGTGTTTGGCGTCGTGTATGCGCTTGCGCAGCATGATCTCAAACGGCTGCTTGCGTATCACAGCGTTGAAAACATCGGCATCATCCTTCTCGGTCTCGGCACCGGCTTTGTGGGGTTGTCGCGCGGTAACACGGCGCTAGCCGTTTTGGGCCTCGCCGGCGGGCTGTTTCATGTTCTCAACCACGCCGTGTTCAAGGGGCTGCTTTTCCTTGGCGCTGGCGCTGTTCATCATGCCACCGGCACCCGCGAGATGGATGCCCTTGGAGGACTCATCAAAAAAATGCCATGGACCGCCTTCACGTTCCTGGTTGGAGCGGTGGCAATCAGCGGATTGCCGCCGCTCAACGGATTTGCCAGCGAGTTCATGATTTATTTCGGTTCGTTCGGCGTGCTCCGCGGCGGCGATATGTCTCTTGCCGGGATAGCGGCGGTGTCGGTCGCGGGGCTGGCCCTGATTGGAGGACTTGCGGCCGCGTGTTTTGCAAAAGCTTTCGGGATTGTTTTTCTGGGCGAGCCCCGTACGAAGCAGGATCAGGCGCGGCCCGTGACCGAGGCGCCTCCCGAGGCGGTGCTGGCCATGGCGGTTCTTGCGGCATCATGCGTGCTCATTGCCCTGCTGGCCCCGCTGGGTATACACCTGCTGGCCGGACCGGTTTCGGTGGTGTTTGCCGGCGGCGGAATCGACATCGCGCAGACAAAGGCCGAACTCGCCCGTGCCGCCGGCGCTTATACGGGGGTCGCCGGGATTTTTGCACTGCTGCTCATTTTCACGGCCCTGGCGGCGCTTCTCCGGCATGTTCTTTTGCGCGGGCGGCGCGTGGAGCACTCCGCCGTTACCTGGGATTGCGGTTATCATCTTCCGTCCCCGCGCATGCAGTACACCGCCTCGTCATTTGCACAGCCCCTGGTGTCGTTTTTCAGGACTGTAACCGGCACTCTTCGTGCTTATGAGCGGCCGACGGGGTATTTTCCGGGGCTCTCAAGGTTTTCGACCAGGACCGGTGATCTGGCATGGGATAAATTTTTCGCGCCCGTGTTTTCGGCTGCGGCGGCGCAGCTGGGCCGGCTCAGGTTTTTGCAGCAGGGCGGGATTCATCTGTATGTGTTCATGATCATGCTCGCGCTTGTCGCGTTGCTGATCAGGGTTTTCTGGTGAGGGAATCATGAAGCTTGAGCTTGCAGGAACAATCGATGTGCTTATTGCGTTTTTGCTGGCGCCGCTTCTGCCGGGAATCATCAACCGCGTGAAGGCGGTGTGCGGCGGCCGGCGCGGCCAGCCGCTGCTTCAGTGTTATCATGATGTGATCAAACTTTTGAAAAAGGGCGCGGTTTACAGCCGCACGACTTCGCATGTGCTGCGCGCCGGGGCGGTCATCGCTCCGGCGGCAATGGTTGCGGCGCTTTTGCTGCTGCCGGTGCCGGGGCGGCGGGCGGTCATGTCTTTTACCGGTGACGTCGTGCTCTGGGCGTATCTGCTGGGTGTGGCCAGATTTTTCACGATGGCGGCCGCACTTGATACCGGTTCGAGCTTTGAGGGGATGGGCGCGAGCCGCGAGGCGTTTTTCTCGGCGCTTTGCGAGCCGGTGCTGCTTCTCGTGCTGCTTTTGATGGGCATGCATTCTTCCGGCGGTCCGGTGGCGGCGCTCGTGGCGGTGGCGCTCATTATCGTGCTTTTATCCGAAAATTCGCGCATCCCGTTTGATGATCCCAACACGCATCTTGAACTGACGATGATCCATGAGGTGATGGTGCTGGATCACGGCGGCCCGGATTTCGGCTTCATAACCTATGCTGCGGCCCTCAAGCTGTGGATGTACGGGATGTTGTTTTCTGCTGCCGCGGTGCTGCCGGTTTTCAGGCCGGAGGGCTGGCTGCCCCAGACCGGCGTGTTTCTGGCTTCAATGGTGGTGTTTGCGGTGATTGTCGGCATGGTCGAATCGCTGATGGCGCGGCTCAGGCTTACGCGCGTGCCGCAGGCGATTCTTGCCGGTGGGGCGCTTTGCGTGCTTGCAATCGCCTTTGCCCTGAGGTGAGAAGAGATGCTTTATGAAACAATGATGGTTGTCGTGATTCTTGCGGGCCTCGTGATTCTCGGCTCGTCACGCATCCGCATGTATATAAGAATGGCCGCGCTGCAGGGAGTGGTTCTGGGATTCCTGCCGCTGGCCCTTGAACGTTCGCTCCCGGCCGCGCGCACGGCGCTGCTCATGGCGGTCGCCATTGTGCTCAAGGGGGTTGTTTTTCCGTGGCTGTTCACGCGCGCGATGCGCGAAATGAGCGTCAAGCGCGAGCGCAGTCCGATCGGCGGCTACAGCGGCGCGATCATATTCGGGATCCTGGCGTTCATTCTTTCGCTCTGGCTTTCGAATAAATGGGTTTTGCACCCCAGCCTTGCGGGCCGGACTCCGGAAATCGCGGTGCCCGCAGCGCTTTTCACGGTATTGACCGGCGTGTATGTGATCATGACACGTAAAAAAGCACTTTCGCAGGCGATCGGTTATCTCGTCATGGAAAACGGCGTTTGGATTTTCGGGCTGTCGCTTGCCGGCGAGATTCCGGTTCTGGTCGAGCTTGGCATGCTGCTCGATGTTTTTGTGGCGGTGTTTGTCATGGGGATTGCAACGCTCAAGCTGCAGCGGGGGTTCGGGCACATGGACGCCGACAGGCTCAACGAGCTCAAGGGATGACACGGATGGACCACGCGATAATGATCAAGCTGCTCCTTGTACTTCCTCTTGCCGGCGCGCTGGTCTGTTTGCTCCCGTGGTCCGTGCGCAGGGTGTTTGCGGTCATGCTCGGGTTTGTTGCGGCCGAGTGTCTGCTGGTGGCGCTTGCCGTGCATGAGGTGCTCCGGGGCGGCGTACCGGCGGGGGCCGGACAGTGGCTCAGGATTGACGCGCTTTCGGCATTTCATCTCATGTTGCTCGGGTTTGTATTTCTTGCAGGTTCGATTCATGCGATTGCGTATTTCAAGGGCGGAAGCAGCCAGACAGGCTCCTGGTGGGCGCGATTGTTCTCGGCGCTCTGGCTTGGCTCGATGTGGGCCATGGTGCTCGTTTTTGTTTCAAACAATATCGGCATAATGTGGGTGGGGGTCGAGGCAACGACGCTGCTCACGGCATTTCTCATCTGCACCAATGTCACCTCCTGCTCGCTTGAAGCCATGTGGAAATATATCCTGATCTGCTCGGTCGGCGTGGCGTTTGCGTTCATGGGGACCATACTGGTTGCGGCCTCCACGGTCGGCGTTGCGGGGCACAGTCTCATGTTCTGGACGGAACTCATGGCAAGCGCCGGCAGTCTTGATGCGGGCCTCTTGAGGGCCGGATTTGTTTTTTTACTCGTTGGATACGGAACAAAATCCGGATTCGCCCCGATGCACAACTGGCTGCCCGACGCGCATTCACAGGCGCCGTCTCCGGTGTCGGCGGTGTTTTCGGGGGTACTGCTCAATTCAGCGATGTACTGCCTGCTCAGGTTCATGCCGGTGGTGGAGGGGGCGGCGGGCAACGGGCCCTGGGTGCACGACCTCATGATCCTGGCGGGTCTCATTTCAATCGTCGTCGCCGCGGCATTCATATTGTTGCAGCGCGACCTCAAGCGGCTGCTCGCGTACAGCAGTGTCGAGCATGTCGGAATAATGGCGCTTGGATTCGGCCTTGGAGGCATCGGAACCTTTGCCGCGCTTTTCCATTCGCTCGGTCATTCGCTCGCCAAACCGCTGGCCTTCATTTCGGCCGGACGGCTGGGGCATCCGCGCGGCACCTACGACATGCAGGCTCTTGCCGGATCGATGCGTGTTTCGCGGGTGTGGGGGGTGGGTCTTTTTGCCGCGCTGCTTGCGCTTGTCGGGGCGGCGCCGTTTGCTTTGTTCATGAGCGAGCTTCTGGTCGCCCGCGCGGCGATAGAACAGAAAAAATGGTTTGTTCTTGCCCTGCTGCTCGCGGGCCTTGGTGTCGTGTTCGCGGGCGTGATGAGGTATGCGATCCCGCTTCTCTGGGGTGACAGGCCGGATGCCGCTTTGGCTTCTTCCCCCGCCGCCCCACCCGAAGCCGGAAGCAGGTTTGATATGTTGTTTGTCTGTGTTGTGGTTTTGCTCCTTGTTGTGCTCGGACTGGTGATTCCAGCCCCGCTCATGCGGCTGCTTGAAGGGGCGAGGGCCGTTGTGGAAGGGAGGGTGATGGCACTATGAGTTTTGTTTTTTCGCGCCGCCGTCTTGAAACCCTTGCGCCTGATGAATTCAGATCCGCTCTTGTTGCAAGGGTGGACGCGGGCGGCAGACTTGTGGCGTTTTTCGGCCTGCCGTCCGGTGACGGCTCGCGGCTTCATGCCGTGGTGGCGGATGATGCGCGGGGCAGTGTGCAGGTGTCGGTTGCGGAGGTGCGGGGCCTGTTTCCATCCATTACGCCCGTATGTCCGCAGGCGCAGCTTTTCGAGCGCGAACTGCATGAGACGGGCAGCATCAATATCGCGGGTCATCCATGGCTCAAGCCTGTCCGCCGGCCCCTCGCGTATAATGATTTCTTCAAGGTCGAGGGCCACGAGATTCACGAAGTGGGGGTGGGTCCCGTACATGCCGGGATCATCGAGCCCGGCCATTTCAGATTCCAGTGCCACGGCGAGAAGGTGTTGCATCTTGAAATCGCGCTTGGTTACCAGCATCGCGGCATCGAAGCCATGCTTTGCGGCGCCTCTCCGGCACGCGCCGCGTGCATTGCGGAACTTGTGGCGGGTGATACGTCGGCGGCGCACACCGTGGCGGTCTGCGAGGCGCTTGAGGCGCTCTCCGGGGAGGCCGTCAAAGGTGATGCCGCCATTTGCCGGGCAATTGCCCTGGAGCTTGAAAGGCTTGCCAATCACACCGGTGACCTTGGCGCGCTGGCAAACGATATCGGTTTTTTGCCGGTGGCATCGTTCTGCGGCCGGCTCCGGGGTGATTTTCTGAACATGACCGCACTGGTATGCGGAAACCGGTTCGGCCGCGGCTGGATCGTGCCGGGAGGAACGGCCTTCGGGATCGATGCCGCACTGGCGGAGGAACTCAGGGACCGCCTCCAAAAACATGCAAGGGATGTGAGGGGGGCCGCCGAGCTTTTGTTTGCAACGCCATCGGTGCAGTCAAGGTTCGAGGGGATCGGAAAAATCACGCAGGAGGACTGTCGCGCGCTGGGCGCCACGGGTGTTGCCGCGCGCGCGACCGGGATTGCAAGGGATGCGCGACTGGATTTTCCGTCGCCCGGCTATGCCGGATCGGGACTGCGCGCCTCGGTGTCGCAGTACGGCGACGTTCATGCGCGCGCGGTGGTGAGGTGGCGCGAGATCCAGCAGTCGTTTGGGTTTTTGGAGCGCGCGCTCGGGGTTTTGCAACCGGGCGGACAGGACGCTGATCGCATGAATCTTGCCCCGGATTCCATCGCGGTGTCTTTTGTCGAAGGCTGGCGCGGACCCGTTTGTCATGTCGTGCTGACGGATTCAAAGGGCCGGATCGAACATTGCAAGATTGTCGATCCGTCTTTTTACAACTGGATGGCTCTTGCCATTGCGATGCGCGGGCAGCAGATCTCGGATTTTCCGCTTTGCAACAAGAGCTTCAATCTATCGTATTCGGGGTTTGATCTGTGAGGAAACCGGAGAATGTTTAGGACCATCAGGGAGAGATTCAGACAGAAACACCGTACCGTCGGATTTCCGGACGCGGCCCCCGTTATGCCGGAAAGGTACCGGGGCTTGCCGCGGCTCGAAATGGATGAATGCGTGCCGGGCTGCAACAGTTGCGCAAAATCGTGCCCGACCGGGGCGATTTCGTGTGAAGGTGGAATCAGCCTTGATCTTGGCAAGTGCCTTTTTTGCACCGCCTGCGAAAGAGCGTGCAAAACCGGCGCGATCAGGATGAGCGGGGATTATCGCATCTCGGCGACGAAGCGGGATGATCTTGTGCTTCGTCCCGGAAAGCCGGTCCCTGATGTTGTGGCCATGACCCGCGAGCTTCGCGGCCTTTTCGGCCGTTCGCTCAAGCTCAGACAGGTGTCGGCTGGGGGCTGCAACGCCTGTGAGGCCGATCTGAACGTGCTTTCCACGATAGTGTTTGACCTGGGCCGTTTTGGAATCCAGTTTGTGGCTTCGCCGCGGCACGCCGACGGCATTGTTATAACCGGTCCGGTGACCGCGAACATGAAGCTTGCGCTTGAAAAAACCTGGGCGGCGGTGCCTTCGCCCAAGATCGCGATTGCGGTTGGCGCGTGCGCGATATCCGGAGGACTTTTTGCGACCGGCAGCGGATGCAACGGGGGAGCTGGCGGAATTATTCCGGTTGATCTTTTTGTTCCGGGCTGTCCGCCGCATCCATACAGCATTCTCGATGCATTATTGAAATTCAAATCCTGCTGATTCCAAACAGCTCCAGGGCATTGTGCGTGGTGGCCGCCGCCAGATCTTCGACCGGCATGCCGCGCAGCAGGGCGATCTTGCGGGCCGTATGAGGCAGCATCGAGGGTTCGCATTTGCGCCCTCTCATGGGTATGGGCGCCAGAAACGGCGCGTCCGTTTCGATCAGCAGGCGGTCCAGCGGAAAGGTCCGCGCGCATTCCTGGAGGTCGCGGGCGGAGCCAAAGGTAACAATTCCGGAAAAAGAAATGTAAAAACCCATGTCAAGGCAGGCGCGACCGAAATCCCCGGAACCGGTAAAACAATGAATAACGCCGCGAAGGCCCGGGAATTTTTTCAACATTTCGAGCGTGTCCTCTTCGGCTTCGCGCGAGTGGATAATGACGGGCTTCCGGGCGTCCCGGCCCGTCGCAAGCTGCAGCTCGAATACGGCGCGCTGCTTGTCGCGGGGCGAATGATCATAGTGATAGTCGAGCCCTGTTTCGCCAATTGCCACGCACCTCGGATGTTTTGACGCTTCAAGAAGTTTTTTGTCGTCGCCGTCCTTCCAGCCGCTTGCTTCGTGAGGGTGTATGCCGGCGGCATGCCACACGCAGTCGTGCGCTTCGCTGATTGCCGAGGCGTCGGTAATGGATGCGATATCGGTGCTGACCGTCAGAAGTCCCGTGACGCCGGCCGCGCGCGCCTCGGATACAACGGATTCGTGGGGCTTTGAAGCGTACCGGCCGTCGATATGGCAGTGCGAATCGAAAAACATTTATTTTGCCGCAAGCAAACGGTCGATGATGGCTTTCCAGACCGCGACCGGATATGCGCCTTCGACCTTGTGTCCGTTCACGAAAAACGTCGGCGTGGACTGGAAACCAAGGCTGATGCTTTCTTCGATGTCGCGCGACACCGAGTCGTGTGCCTCTTTCGATTCCATGCAGCTTTTGAGTGCTGCCTCGTCCATTCCGGCCTCTACGGCGATCTGCACGGCCTTGCGGCCGGCGAGCAGCGCCTGGTTTTCAAACAGGGCTTCGTAAACCGGTTCGAAGCTGCCGGCCCTGTGCGCGCAGGTAACCACCCGCGCGGCTTCGCAGGCCGTCATATGTCCGCCGTATTTCATCGTGCGGTTGCAGGCCGGATCAAGCGGAAGGTTGCGGAACACCATCCGGACCTTCCCGTGGTAGAGATTGAGGATTGAATTTATTACCAGCGCTCCGTTGCGGCAGTAAGGACACTGAAAATCACTGAACTCCACAATCGTAATCGGCGCGCCAGCCGGGCCCACGGACGGAAATCCGGTTCCAGCGCCGACCTGCACGGGAGCAGTTGCAAGCACCCTGTCGGCGATCTCTTGTGCGTCGGAAGTCTTGACCGGGACATCAAAAGCGGCTTTTGTAAGGCTGATCGATCCGGTCATTGCGGCAAGACCGGCGGCGATGATGATTTTCCATTTTGCGGCGTCCGGTTTGTGTGGCTTGATCCATTCGGGCCTGAGCATGAGCGCGCAGGCAAAAAGCGCGATGTTCACAACGTCTACCAGCAGGCAGAAAAGGCAGAAGGTCTTGAGCACGAAGGCCATGACCGAAAAATAATAAATGGAAAACACGAGCCCGCCTGCGGCGGAGAGAAAAAGCGCGCGCACCGCATCCCGGCGCCACGGCAGGCCAAGGCCCATGAGCGCGAACAACAGGCCGCAGACAAACCAGCCGGTACCGAAGGCTGAAAGCGGCAGGCCGAACGCAAACTCGGAATAACTGCTTGAGGACACCGCATCACAGTTGAAAGTCTGTGAAACGTTGCAGTAGGACTTGAACGTTGCGGCTCCAGTGCGGATGGAATAAAAATGATGCGAAAGAGACAGTGATACCAGGATGCCGGCCGCGGCGATTGCAATATACAGCCAGAGCGTCCGGGTCTCGCGCGCTATCGGATTGTTTTTGTTCATCTCATGCCTCCCGCGCGATAGAAAAGCCATGCGCCAAAAGCGAGCAGGACGAGGCCGCTCGCCTTTTTCACTCCGTTCATCCAAGTGCCAGAGCGCGGCAGCATTTTTACCGCGCCGGCAAAAAATGCGATAAGCAGTAAAATAGTGCTCAGGCCGAGCGAAAACGCAATCATGAGCCCGAGGCCCAGAATCACCGATTGCGTGCTTGCGATGAACGCAAGGATCGAAGCAAGCACCGGAGTGGTGCAGGGGGCCGCGATGCTGCCGGAGGTGGCGCCCAGAACAAGCGCGCCCCAGAATCCGGTGTTTTTTCCGTCTGCCGGGACGGAGGTGGCGCGTTTTACGGTAAAGGCACGTTTGATCCTGTCCAGCCATGCGGTGGGATCGATGGTTACAACGTCGAGCATCATCAGTGCGGCAGATATCATTATTATTCCGAGCGCGATGTACCATGCGGAGGTGTTGGTAAAAGAACCGAACATCCTGCCCGTGAGCCCGGCAATCACGCCAAGCACCGAATACACGAGTGTCATGCCCGCGACATATGCAGTGGCGCGCGTGATGAGGACTCCCCATTCACGCTTTGCGCCGGTCGCCCGGACATTCGTGCCGCCCACGACGCTGATTGTGATCGGGATCATCGGGTATATGCAGGGAGTGAGGCTTGAGAAGATGCCGCCCGCGTAGGCTATCGCCAGTGCCGCGAGCGCCTGCAGCACGCCGGTGTCAGCGCCGGAGAGCAGGGATGAAAGGATGCCATTGAGGTGGTTCATTTATTATAATATTAACACGGGGTCATATCATCCACCAAGGCCAGAACAGGATGTTGCGTTCATGGTCGGCATACGGGATTCCGGCGTACAAGACGATTCCGAATGGAATGGTTTTGTGCGCGTCGAGCACTCTTGTCAGGCCGCTTAAATCCATATTTGCGCGATCAAGTCCCGACTTTACCTCGACCGGCAGAACGCGCTTGCCGCGACGGACGATAAAATCCACCTCACCGGCCTGGTATTTGACATTCCCGCTGGAATCAAGTTTGAAGGGTTTGAAATAACCAAGCTCGAATTTCAGCGGTTCGTTTTTGAGCAGGGCATCGAGCCGTGCATGTACAAGACCTTCTATCCTGTACCCCCGGCTGTCGCCGGCCGGGTTGTCTTCGCCGGTCAGATAGGTGACCACGCCCGGGTCTACAAAGCTCAGAATCGAGAGATATGTCCTTCGCGCATCCTTGAACGAAAACGGCTGGCGGCGCAGGAGGTAACCGTGGTTCATCATCTGGTCGATGACTTCATTTATCCGTTCTCGCCGGCGGAGGCGGGTGCGCTGGAAAATGCCCTGATACGCGAATTCGCGTGCATGGATTTTGCCAAGCTCGATCCTGATCAACTCGGTCACGCTGTCATTTTCCTGCGAGAGCCGGTCGAATCCGCGTTCGACAACCTTGCGTACTTCTGTCATGCGCTCATGCGGGCCGGTGGCAAGGTAGCTGAGGGGCAAGCCGCCATAAATCAGATGTTCATCACAAATCCGTTCCTGTTCCGGTGAAAGTTCAAGACATGATTCCGGATTTTTCAGTGTCGGCCATTGAAGCAGGATTTCGAGCCACTCGCCATATGCCCGGGCGGGAACAAGTTTTTCGTGGGTCAGGATTTCCGACAGCGAAAAAGGAGGCAGGAACCAGAGATCGGCACGGCGTTGGAGGTTGAATTTTGCGCGGGTGTTCAAAAAATCCGGATTCGAGCCGGAAAGCACAAAGCTTGCTTTAATTTCGTCAAACGCGATTTTTACCGCATCAAAAACCGCCTCTGTTTTTTGGATTTCATCAATATAGACCACGGTGTTTTTTCGGGTTTTTGCCGTGATGTGGTTTGCAATATACCGGCTGTCGCTTGCGATCGCTTCCCTGAATCTGACATCGTCTCCCGAAAAACGGAATATCGCGCGTTCTTCACCGATTTCGCGCAGGGTTTCTTCAATCAGGGTGGTTTTTCCGGAGCCTACTATTCCGGTCAGTATCACGCCCTGCGGACGCACCCTGGTCAGAATTTCTTTCAGTCTTTCCTGCAATTGTCTTTTTACGTTCACAGGCCTTCCGATCTCTTGTGGATATTTTACATGATTTTATGTAGAAAATCTGGATTTTTTACAGAATATTGCGTACTTTCTCTATTGGTGGTAATTTATTGATATTACGTGGTATTTCTCGGTAGCGGTTTAAGGAGCTCAAGCAGCTCTTCGCGCGAGAAGCTCTTGAGGCCGACCGGGGATTCTTCGATCAGGGCGCCCGAAAGTGTTTTTTTGGATTCGATGATCCGTGCGATCCGGTCTTCGATAGTGCCGGGGATCTGCAACTTGAAAACCTGCACGCCTCGCGTCTGGCCGATGCGGTGGAGGCGGTCCGTGGCCTGGTTTTCACGGGCCGGGTTCCACCAACGGTCAAAATGTATGCAAACGCTTCCGGCGGTGAGATCGATGCCGAGTCCTCCGGCAAGCAGGCTGCACAAAAACACCTTGCACTCCGGATCATTGCCGAAAAGCTCGATTCTGCCCTGGCGGTCGGAGGTGTCCCCGCGGAGGTCGGTATGTCCGATGCCCTTTTCCTTGAGAGTCCGGTTCATCAGGTCCATCATGCCGAGATACTGCGTGAAGACCACGACCTTGAGATTCGACCGCAGCGCCTCTTCCAGAAGCTCCATGAAATGTTCCCACTTCCCGCTCTGGAGGGGATCGATTTTTTTGGGAAGTTGCACGCCGGCGCCGAGCCCCGGCAGGCGCGGGTGGTCGCAAACCTGTTTGAGCCTTGTGAGAAGCGCGAGGATGCCCACGTAGTCGATCTTGCCGCCGGTCTCAAGGTTGTGGCGGGCCTTCTCGGCTTCGGCGCTGCTCAGGTATTCTTCATAGGTGCGCGCCTGCTCGGCGGTCATGTTGCACTGGACTATTTCTTCGGTCTTTTCCGGAAGCTCCTTGAGCACCTGTGACTTCGTTCTTCTCAGCAAAAACGGCGAAAGCAGCCGTTTGAGCGTGGCGGCCTGGTACCCGCTCGTGCCGTCGTAGCCGCATCCGTAAAGGCGTTTGAAGCGCGCGATCGTGCCGAGATAACCGGGAATGAGATACTCGGTCAGCGACCAGAGGTCCGTGGCCTGGTTTTCGATCGGCGTGCCCGTCATGGCGATGCGGAATATGCTTTTGAGCACGCGGGATGCGCGCGAGCTGATGGTGCTGGCGTTTTTTATCGCCTGCGCCTCGTCGAGGATGATCACTTCCCATTCGCGTTCCCTGAGCGCCGCTTCCCGCTGCAGGATTCCATACGTCGTCAGGACGACATTTATGTCGTCGCCCGGCATTTCGCGGCTTTTACCGTGGAACACATACCATTTGAGACCGGTGTCGTACTTGGCGAGCTTCTGGCTCCAGGCGGCGATCACGGATGTCGGCGCGATGACGATGGACGGATGATCCGGTTTGTTTTTTTCGTCAAGATAAAGGCTGCTCAGGAGCGCCAGTGCCTGGTGGGTCTTGCCGAGGCCCATGTCGTCCGCCAGGAGTGCCGCAAGTCCGCGGTGGTAAAGGCTCCAGAGCCAGGAAAGGCCGTTTTTCTGGTAATTGCGGAGTTTGAAACCGTATTTTACTTTTGGAAGCGGGGGCAGTTTCTTCCGTTCGAAATTTTTCCGCCACGCGTGGAATTCCTTCCAGTCCTTGTCTATTACGTAATTGTTCACGCCAAGCTCCAGAACCAGCCGGTAAACCGTGAGCGGATGCAGCGGATGTTCTTCGTCGTCGGCAAGGAGGTCAAAGCCCTTGAGCGGCTCCGGGTTGTCCGGATCGTCGCTCGGGGCGATACCGCTGCGGTTTGCATAGCGCGCCAAGAGCGCCAGCGGCGGGTCGAAGCGGTACAGCCTGTCGCCCTTCCATACATAACGGTTGCTCAGCCGTCCGAGTGCCGAGAGTTTTGCAAGTTCTTCGGAGGTGAGGCGCAAGGTGCTGTTGCGGAATTCGTAGCTCAGAATCCGGTGTTTGCCTGTTTTTGCGCCTATGTTGAAGGAAATGAGTTTGAGCGGATCGGGGTCCGGCTTCATCTCAAGGTGCTCGTCCATGAAAATCCGCGCCTTCTGGTCGCTGGCCAGGATTTTTGAAAGAATCTCAAGGGTGTCCTTCCCCTGGTACGTGAGTTTTTCGGCTTCAAGGGACTGGATGAACGGGATGTTGTAAACCGTGTTCGGGTCGGGCTTGAGCAGAACGCCCTCTGCGGTCTGCCAGATGCCGGGCTCGAAGTGCTTTCGCAGGAATCTTTGCGGGCACACGTTGACGGTTTTTACGCCGGTTTTTTTTGCCGTAGGCATGCCAAGCCATCTGAGCGCGGGCTCGATCACCACGGCAACGAGTGCTTTTTTCTCAAACACCCCGCGGACAAACGCAACGCCCTCTCCCCTGTACTGCGGCTGTTTCGGGGATTTTGTGCTTTTTGCCGATTCGTTTTCCCCGGCGTTTTCCTTCGCCATTCCGAGGTTGGTGCTGTCAATGCCGGCCCTTAGAAGGCTGCCGCGTTCAATTATCCAGATTCCAAGTGCTGCCACATGCTGGCAGTGCATGTCGTGTTCATTCGTGCCATGATAGGCGCAGGAACATCTGGATCGTTTGATTGTTCCATGAGACATCACAATCGTAGTGTCATAAGTGTTTATATTCGAGGGGTTATCCGAGTCCTTGATTTTGCCCGATACGTTTTCGCCTGACATGCGCACTTCGGCCACGAAGTTTTTATGAAAATTAGTCTGCCCCTTCTTCCAGGTGTTTTGAGCAAACTCTCTTTTTATCTGACTGTAGTAAAGCATATCCCCACTTTTATATGTGCTGCGTCAATACAGGTTGTGCACCTTATCAAACTTTTGGCTGTTAAGCTAAAAAATTTTTGCTACCCCTTTATTTTTATCAAGAGCCGTAGAATACTTGCCTAAATCCCGGGGGGGATCTAACGAGGGGGGATCAGGTCATGGGGGGTAATCCATCAAACTTCAGGAGTATCGGTGTTGCGGGGGCTTTGTTTGCAGCCATTGCCGCGGTACAGTTTTTTTCTTCCGCGCAGGCTGGCGAAACTGTTTATTTCAAGTCCGGCGCCGTGAATCTTCCGGATATTTCCGTGCAGCTTTTTTCGGATTCGATTTCATCTCCCGGCGAGAGCGAAAAATCATTCCGCATCGACGTGGTTAGATATTATGTTGTTCAATTTGACGACAGGATCACGCCCGGCCAGACAACTGCCCTGTTAAAGACAGGTGCCGTGGTATTACGTTATCTTCCAGATGATGCCGTGATTGTCAGGGCCGCTTCGGGTGTCGCCGGCCTGCTCAAGGTTTCCACCATGAATATCCGTTCCGTATATCCGTATGTTCCTGAATGGAAAGTAAGCCCCGGGCTTTTCAGGCGTGAAGGTGACAATAAAAATTCAAATATTCTCATTCTTGTGTCTGTTTTTGCCGGGCATTCCTCAAAAACGGTGCGGGCGGAAATCGGCCGGTTGCCGGGGGTGGTTCTGTCCGGTGCGGGCGGCCGTGATATCGCTGTCGAAGCTCCGCCCGAAATGTTTGGCGCCATTGCCGGCGTTGAGGGCGTAGAGTGGATGCAGGAGATGCCGGTTTTTGAAACTTTTGTTTTGGATGCGCAGGGCGACAGTGTTCCGCCTCCTCCAAAATACGAATATACCGGTTACGAGTCCGGCACCAGAATCATGGGTTTTGATGCCGCATGGTCCCGTGGTTATAAGGGGGACGGACAGATTGTCGGTGTTGCGGATACCGGTCTTGATTCCGGAGATCCCGCGACCGTTCACCAGGACCTCCGTGACCGGCTTATTAAAGGATTTCCCGTCGGTATCGGCACGAAATCGTGGGAAGACCCGCATGGCCATGGCACTCATGTGATGGGCTCGGTGCTTGGCAATGGCGCTCTTTCCGATGGATGGCTCAAGGGCGGTGCGCACCAGGCAAGACTCATTGCAGAGGGGTGCTGGAGCCCGATCATCGAAAATTTCGCGCCCGGAACGAATTTTGAAAAGATTTTCGGAACGGCTTATAACGAGGGCGCAAGGATTCATTCCAATTCCTGGGGAAACGCGAACAGTCCCGGAGAATATGATTCCATCGCTTCAAAAGTCGATGATTACATCTGGAATCATCCTGATCTTTTCGTGGTTTTTGCCGCGGGCAACAGCGGCGTTGACCTGAACCGTGACGGCAGGATCGACGACGGGTCGCTGTGTTCGCCTGGCACCTCCAAAAACGTGCTTACGGTTGGCGCGTCCGAAAACCTTGTTGCCAAGGGCGGAAACCAGAAGCAGCACTTCCAGCTCCGTGATGGCGAGCGCAAGTGGGGGGCCGAGCCGGTGAGAAGCGACAAGCTTTCGGACAATCCGGGCGGCATTGCCGCATTCAGCTCGCGCGGACCCGCGAAAGACGGGCGCATCAAGCCCGACGTTGTGGCTCCTGGCACCAATATTGTCAGCGTGCGTTCGAGGCATCCGAAGGCCGACAAGTTGTGGGGCGAATTCAATGCCGATTATCTGTATGCCGGCGGCACATCGATGGCTACGCCGCTCACCGCTGGAGCGGCGGCGGTTGCGCGACAGTTTTTACAGTCTGCGCGGGGCATCAAGACGCCAAGCGGTGCGATCGTCAAGACCATGCTCATGCATTCTGCAAAGGATCTTTTTCCGGGGCAGTATGGTGCCGGGGACAAACAGGAGATCCCTGCTGTCAGGCCCAATTCGCAAGAGGGGTACGGACGCGTTGACATGGACGCTTTGACCGCTCTTGATTCCGCGTCGGTTGTTGTTGATGATCTTGAAGGCGTTGCTCTTTCAGAAAAAAAGGAGATTGCCAGGGTGCTGCTTAAGGGCGGTCAATCGCTCAGGGTGACGATGTGCTACACCGATGCCCCCGCCGCGGCATCCGCGGCCCGTTCGCTTGTCAACGATCTTGACCTGGTTGTTGACGGTCCTGACGGCAAGTCCATTACGAAAGAGGATCGCGTCAACAACTGCGAGATGATCGAGCGTACGGGGCTTGCAGCCGGCGAGTATCGCGTATTTGTGAGCGGCGTGAACATCCCGAAGACGCGCGAAAACGGGAAGCTGCCCTTTGCCGTGGCGGTGAATTAAAAATCGATAAACTTTTGCAAAACCAGGTTATCATTTCTTGCAAAGCTTACGTAGCTGCTTCTTGCTGTTGACCGTTTCTTTTCCTTGAATGGACAGATAATTTTCCCAGGCGTTTTTCTTTTTCGTGCAGACCGGCTTGTTTTCAAAATCCATTTGCGAGTTATTGTTGATTTTAAGAAACCCTAAATTTCTTTTAATGAATGGATTGTTGCTGCGAGATCCGGCTATTTCCAGTTTCGGGAGATTTAAAATCGAGACATTATTCCCAATCCACAAATCTGATCCAAACCTCATTATCCGCATGGTTTTGCCATTGTCGGTAATATTTATCACTGAATCCATTATCGCCGTATGATCACCGATATTAAGTTTATTGGGATCGTTCAAAATCACATTTGACAGGAAGGATTCTTTTCCTATTTTAAATGATTTTGAATTCCATGATTGCATGCTGATCATTGTGTTAATGACCACGGTGCCATCCATTATTGTAGCACTTTTATTGCAGAAACCGATCCATGCGTTTTCCAATACCACGTTGTTGCCAATATAATAGTGGATTTTTTTATTCCATTCCTTCCGCAGCTCCTTGGAATTACTCATGTCATCGACATGTTTCTTCAGGACAGAACAAAACCTGGAATCTATCAGAACTGAATTCGCACCGATGTGTGATCTATCAGGTAGATATGAGCCTATGCCAACATACGCCGAAGCGTCGATAGCCGCGTTTTTATGCACAAGTCCACCGCCATTAGGATAAATATAAAATTCGCCCATATACCGTTTCCAATCGAAGTCTTCCAAAAGCAATTTATTGTTAAGTCCGATCAGATCTATCGTTACAACAAGTGTTTCCAGTGCTTTTATCTGCTCTTGAATCAAAACGGGGCGCTCCCTGTTCAGCTGACGGTTATACAAATCCAAGGCAACGGAAATTCCGTTGGTGATATCAATGATATGCTTATGGGATAGCATTTTATTGAATGCATGCAGCCTTTCGTGAAGTATCAGCTTTGCCTGTTCTCTTATGTTCATGCGCTTGAAAACATCGGCTAAAATCCATGTTATATCTTCTTCTGTATAGGCTATTGGGATAAATTCTTTACCTCCAAGATCCGGCGTTTCGATTGTTTTAGGAAGTTCTGTAACAAAACAATACGTAGCCCATTCAATATGGTTCAGATAAAATTTTGTCTCATAATAAATAGAGCCATGTTTGGGGATTATTTTTTCTCCGCCGTATACGTTGAGCAAATGGTCAATGCGCTTGAGTTCCGCCATAAGAAGAGGGTGTAATTTGGCGACAATTCCGTTACAAACAGGCTGCTTCGGGTCCACAATGCTTTCTCTTTTATAATACGGATCTGCCAATACGATCTTATCGTCTGGCAGAACAACACCACCGCCACCTCCACCCGTCGAAGAACCCCCGTCGCTCTTGCCGGCCAAAAGCGTTTGCGGGGCAATCAAGAGCACAAATAAAATCGAATTGATTATAGAGTTTTTCATAACATCTCCTATTTTCCAGGGGATTCCCTGTTTGTTAACGCAAACAGTTCGAATATCATCGTATAAACTTGCGAGCGATTTTTTCCCTGCTCAATAAAATCCTCAAGAGAGTGCCTGAATTCATTCCATCGTCTCTTTATTTCCTGAAGATCGGCTGGATCAAACGCAATGGTCATCGAACTGACTGCCTTCTCATTCGGTGTCTGCGTGTAAATCGCCTCTTTTGCTTTATCTAAAATCTGTGAATGAAATTTTCTTAGCGCATCATTTGGTGTTTCAGAAGTTATAAGTTGAGATTCTGCAACTTTGCAATACCGCCCCGGACGTCTGGGGTCTTTCTTGATAAGCCCGAACTCTACAAGCCGCATGAGCGCAAACACAACGCCGTGTTTTGGAATGCCAACGCGTTTTGAGATCGCAAGCGGCGAATGATCTTTTTGATTTGTTTCAAAATACTCGAGAATGGCAAGATACCACCATTCGCAAATATGTTCGAATACCGATGTCGGGAGCTTGAATTGCGCGTCGGCAACTTTATCCGGTTGTTTGGAGCCGCCCTTGTCTTCAACTCCCAAGCACTCTGTCATCAGTGATTTTGTGTCTTTTTCCGAAAGCATCAATTTTTCTGCGATCTGTTTCGCGACACCGGCCATGGCTGGTGGCCCCGACCCTTAGCCGCGACCAACGGGAGCGAGCGTAGGGTCGTGGGCGGAAAGCC
>Ga0156729_1123_pt1 | contig 28123 bp, 28 predicted proteins | sample RifOxyD1_FD_112058 | JGI IMG/M metagenome (GOLD analysis project Ga0156729, IMG submission 112058) | Bdellovibrionales bacterium RIFOXYD1_FULL_53_11
TATCGTGGAGCATTGGACTCTATAGCAAAGAGATTAATAGAAATAGAGAATCTAGAAAGAGATGAATATGAAAGCATTATTATTGCTCATGGTATACAGCCAAAGAAAAAGATGGATATAGAGCATCAGATATGATATGGCTAGATATAAAGATAAGTCTAAAGCAATAGAATTAAGAAAGAAGGGCTATAGTTATAATCAAATTAAAGAAATACTTAGTATAAGTAAGGGTACTTTAAGTGATTGGTTAAAGGATTATCCACTTTCAGATAAAAGAATAAAGGAATTAAGAGATAATAATCCGAAAAGAATTGAGAATTATATTAGGACCATGACAAAAAAAAGAAATGAGAAATTTTCTATTGCTTTTGAAAAAGCCAAAGGGGATATAGGTAAAATTACAAAAAGAGAATTATTTATTGCTGGTTTTTTCTTGTATTGGGCGGAAGGTGGCAAGACTACTAGACATACAATTACTTTAACTAATACAGATCCAGCAATGTTAAAAGTATATATTAAATGGATTGAATCACTGAGGGTACCAAAAGAAGAATTAAAAGTTAAATTACATTTATATAAAGACATGAATGAGGATAGAGAAATTAGATTTTGGAGTAATGAATTAGGTATAAATAAATCAAAATTCAATAAAACATGGATTAAAGATTCTAAGATGTCCGATCTTACCTATAAGAATAATTTTGGGCATGGAACATGCAATGTTATACTGAATAATACGACTATTGCAATGTATGTCTTGATGGGAATCAAATTTATTGCTAATGTAGTAGGTATGGGTGATTTAGACAATATGCGCGCGTAGCTCAATTGGTAGAGCATTCGACTTATACTCGAGCGGTTCTAGGTTCAAGTCCTAGCGCGCGCACCAAATTAATTTATCTTAATATAGTTATCCACCCCCCCCCTTTTTTTTTACTATAAATAAAATCAATGGTACAATCTAACTATGTTTCAGTTCCATAACCATAGAAAGCAGAAAGGCTTTACCCTCATCGAGCTTCTAGTTGTTATTTCTATAATTGGCTTACTATCTACTGTGGTACTTGCGAGTTTGAATACGGCGAGAGAGAAAGCTAGAGATGCACAAAGAATAGCAAATATTAAAGAAATGCAAAAAGCTCTCACTTTTTTCTATGATAAATATGGTTATTATCCAGGTAATGATGGCTCAGGGAATTTAACTGACCCTTATTATGCTATGGCTTCTGCTATTGTCAGTGGGGTGGTATATATTGATGGTGTTGTAGATGGTAGTCCAGCTATAGGAAGATGGAAGAAATTAGAGAATTATCTTCTACCATTTATTCCTAGTTTACCTAGGGATAATATAGGTGGTAGTCAGGTCAATTATAGGTATAATTATAAGTATAATAGAGCACAAAATGATTATGGTTTATCTGTTATACTTGAAAACTCAAATTCTGTGAGTCAGAATGATGGTGGGTATTTTTCTAATAAATTTGAAGTTGGAGGACTTCCTACATATTGTAAGAATAAATATCCATCTGGATCAAATGGTGATTGGTCGATTTGGAATCAAACTGCTGCTTGTGCTGGAGATGTTCCTCCATCATAGAGTAACTCTACTCCCAATGCCTCACCTCACTCTCCCTTCTCTTTAGATTTTCTCTAATCTGCGGATATTTTTCTAATTTCATATCCTCCTCTATTATCACCCTTGCTTCATTTCTCGCTATTTCTACCATCTTAATATTCCTAAGTGCTTCCATAGCTATATCTGATACTCCCCATTGTTTACCACCAGAGAGCTCTCCTCCACCACGGAATTTCAGATCATATTCTGCAAGCTCAAAACCGTTTTTTGCAGTTTTCAGAGCATTCAATCTATCAAATGTCTTCTCTCCCATTGTATCTGTAAAGACATAACAATATGCTTGATGATTGGAACGTATTACACGACCACGTAGCTGATGTAGCTGTGCAAGGCCAAATCTCTCTCCACCTTCTATGACTATAACTGTGGCATTTTCTACATTTACTCCTACTTCTACTACAGATGTTGCACAGAGTATATTTATTTTTCCTGCTTTGAAATCGAGCATTACTTTATCTTTATCTTTTGGCTTCATTTTGCTATGCAAAATTCCTATTTCATATTCTTGGAAAATATCTTTTTTCAATCTTTTTGCTTCCTCTTTTACTGATTTTGCATTTACTGCCATTTCTTTCTCTGGATCTGGTTCATCTATGCGAGGACAGATAATATATGCTTGACGACCATCTACTAGTTCTTTACGAATCTTCTCATATGTCTCTCCACGTTTATCTCTAGAAACTATCTCTGTAATAATAGCTTTTCTCCCATGTGGCATCTGGTCTAGAAGTGTAAGATCTAAATCTCCGTATATAGTGAGAGCAAGTGTGCGGGGAATAGGAGTTGCTGTCATAGATAATAGATGTGGTGCACGAGCGAGTCCTAAAGCATCTTTCTGTACGAGTGAAGCTCTCTGTTTCGTACCGAAACGATGCTGTTCATCTATTATTACATAAGCTAGATTTTTGAACTTTACACTTTTCTGTATTAGAGCATGAGTACCTATGAGAATTGGTATCTCACCATTTTCTAGCCATTTCAAGAGTTGGGATCTAGATATATCTGTCCAACCTTTTGGATTTATCTTCGAAGGGAATTTCCTACAACCATTACCAGTGATCAGTCCTATTTGTATTCCGAGATATGCAAAGTATTGTATAAATGATTCGAAATGTTGCATAGCCAAGATTTCCGTAGGGCACATATATGCTACTTGTAGATTGCCATATTTCCTATCTTTCGGTTTTGTTGTAGAGACTGCATAGGCAGTGCTTGCTGCTACTGCAGTTTTCCCTGATCCCACATCACCTTCGAGTAATCTAGACATTGCATGACCACTTTTGAAATCCCTTATTATTGTATCTATAGATCTTTTCTGTGCTTCTGTAGCTTGGAATGGGAAACGTCTTATGAATTCATGCATTTCTTTTTCATTTTTATCTATAATAAATGTCGGATTATTTTCATATTTTTTTCTAGCGATTTGTTTTTCAATTTGTATAAAAAATATTTCTTCAAAAGCAAAGCGCTTTCTAGCTGATACAGAATCCTCTGATCTCATAGGTGTATGTATCCATATAAAAGCAGTTTTTAAACTTGGTAAATTGTATTTATCTAAAATTTCTTTTGGAATTGGATCTATTATTTCATCCAATATTCCATTTCTGAAGATTTCCATTATTTTATGATAGAACCAATTGGAAGTTATTCCTCTTGATTCTGGATAAATAGGATAAAGTGTATGACTTTCTCCGTCTTTACCAAAGAGTGATTCTCCTACACCTATTGGTAATTTATTTATTATTTCTATTTTTGGATTTGAAAAATATATTTCTCCAGTCTGTTTTCTCTCAGAAACTTTTCCTTCTATTCTGACCATTGCTTCTTCTGGAGTCATCTTGGCCAGATACGGCTGATTGAACCATATACAATGTATCTTTCCACTCTCATCTTCTATCCATGCATCTGCCATTGCTATCTTCGTACGGAAACTTTTACTAGTCTTTAATTTACTAATTTTTCCAAATACTACAGCAAGATCTCCCTTGGCAAGAGAAGAAATATTCCTAGTTTCTGATGTATCGCCGTATCTAGTAGGGAAATGATAGAGTAGATCCATCACGGTCTCTATACCTAGTTTCTTCAGGGCAGTTTTCTGTATTTGCATTAGTCTAGATATATCTGTTATGGGGGAATCGTATTGCATAGGATGATTATACGATATTTTGATTAAAAACACTTTTTATGCAAGAATAGGTGGATAAGGAAAGAGAAGTGAATAGTAAATATTTGGAAACGTGTCAGAGTGGTCTAATGAGCATCTTTGCTAAAGATGTGAGCCCCTTAAAGGCTCCGAGGGTTCGAATCCCTCCGTTTCCGCAAAAGGGGAATGGAAGGCACATTGCCCCATTCCCGAAACGGTTTCCTGGCTTCAATGCTCAATCTTTTGTCGGTGAGCTTAGGGTTCAAACCGACGATTTCCAGAATGAGACGCTTTTCATGAGTTCCGCCAGCCTTGAACGAATCCACGGCTCTACGGCTGAAGGAGATGAAATCCTGCAAGGGTTCGAACCAAGAGTCGCCGTTTGCCATTTGGCTGATGCTCTGGTCGAGCTTCATCTTCTCTTGCTCAAGCTGCTGACGCTTGTTGAGGTAGTCTTCGTCGCTCACCAAGTCACGAAGCCGTAGAGCGGTCAGGTTCTCAAGTTGGCGGGCTACCGCGACCTTGGCCTTCTCCGCTGAATCCCGTTGCGCCTGCCGGTCATCACTCTTCGAGCTGTCCATGGATTCCAGGTTGTCGAGAAGCCAGAGGTGAATCGGCTCTGGAATGGTCAGAGTGTGCAGGAAAGCCAGAACCTGTGCCTCAAGGTCGCTTTCCGAAACGTGGGATTGTCGGCATCGATAATCCTGGCGCTTCTTGCTGCAATGGTAGTAGGCGTAAAGCGAGCCGAAGCGATTCACATGATGAGAAGCCGTAACAGATGAGCCACATTCCCCGCACCGAATCATCCCAGCGAAAGCAAACTCGTGTCGTTGACGACGTGGCCGACCAGGGCGACCGAGAAGCTCCTGGACCCTGTCAAACTCATCCAGGGTAATCATGGGCCTGTGCTTGCCTGGGTAGGTGTGATCGACCCAGCGAATAACACCGGCGTAGAAGGGATTGGTGAGCATTCTGTAGACGCCGCTCAGGCAGAACGGTCTTCCCCCGCTTTTCCTCCCAACCCGCGTGCGCAGTCCCCACTTTTTCGTGGCAATCTCCTGGATCTGCCGTGGGGTATGGGCTCCCGTGAGCATGAGATCCCACATTTGGCGGAGGAGAGGGAACCGCTCAGGGTCAGGCACGATGGTCTTCGTCTCACGATGATTCAAGTAGCCCGTGGGAGCATTGTTCGGCCGCCAACCATGCTCCAGCTTTGTCCGATTTCCACGGCGCACATTTTCGCTCAGATTGTCCACGTAGTATTTCGAGTAGCCGAAGATGATGGACAGCATGAACTTCCCCTGGGAGCTGTTCTCGAACGTGAAGTTGGCAAAGCGGAGATCTTTGAGCTTCTTGGTATCGAGAAGGTAGATGATCCGTCCTCCATCGATGGAGTTGCGAGCAAGTCTATCCGGATGCCAGGCGATGATTCCATCTGCCTCGCCATGCTCGATCCTCCGCAGCATGGCGTCGAATACCGGCCTCCCCGGTGCCTTGGCGCTCTTGGATTCCTCGCAGATAGCGAGCACAGTGACATTCTGCCACGCTGAAAGGAGTCGTTCGACTTCCCGTCGCTGCGACTCAATGGAGAGGACCTGACGATCCTCGTCCTCGCTTGATTTTCGGCAGTAAAGAAAGTACTTCATGTTGAGATGGTTGGGAATCCCCCATTCGCGTGGGGCCGAGAGGCTGAGCCAGGAGATGATACAGCTCCAGTAGCTCCGTGGCGCGCTGGCGAGCCACCGCTGGCGGGATGGCCTCGCCGAACTTCTGCTGCCACAGCGCCGAGAATTCCCGGATTTCGTCTTCCTTCAATTGCATGCCACTCAGGATATGCCGTGGGCGGGTCAATCAAAAGGGCGGCGGCGTTGCCGGCCGCGTCAAACGCAGGGATACTCGGAGGGAATTCCTCGTTAGACGCCTGAGCTATCGCTTGGTGCCGGTTCGTTCCGACTCAAGGACCTTCTGGACTTGGTTGAACACCGATTCCCTGAGGAGTGGCTGATGCTTGCCGGCATACTTCTCTCCGGTCTGAGAATCCCGAACCTGCCCGATGTAAAACGGATTTTTCAATAGAGTCGCAAACCTGCTCGGCATGACTCTTCCGCCACGCGTGTTCCGCAGACCCTGGCGGTGCATTTCCTCGGCTAAGGTTTTCAGGGTGTGACACCCATTCGCGTAGAGTTCAAATGCCCGGCGCATGAGAGGAGCAGTGAGCGGATCGGGCTGCTTTACCTTGCCTGTTCCTCGATTGACATACCCGAGGGGAGCAGGAAAGGGGTAGGAACCCTCCTGGAGTCGCAGCATAACTCCCCTACGGGTGCATTCCTTAAGGTTGCGCGCGTAGTCGGCTGCGATCAATGCCCGAACTCTTGAAGGGAGGCGCAGCTTGCGGATACGCCGTTCAATCCGAGACATGCCATTCCTTCGCAGTGATGCCGTGGACTTACCGTGGTTGTGATTGGTGTGCTTCATGACTAGAAAGGGATTGGTGAATAATTCGACCTTGGCGGGTACAGGGTAACGTACACTATGCCAGGCGCAAAACGGGCCTGTGGATAACTCGATGGAACGCTCCATGTTCACGGTTGTCTTCAACCAGGATAACATCCCGGTTTCAATGGCGAAGGCGGTGCGGATTGTCTTGGCGATCAAGTTCCTCGCTGCTTGCGTGTAATATCCGCAAGTGGTAACATGTTACTTACTAATGAAGGCGCTAACATTCATTGTTGAAATCGAACGATTGGAGGGGGGTGGGCTATTCCTTTTTGTTCCGACCCTGCCGATGTGTATTGCATGGGGTGACACGCTTGATGAGACCCTGACAAGGGCTCGGAACGAGATTCAGTCAGAGGTGTGGCGCACGATCGCCACCGGCGACATGGAACCCGCGAACTACAAGATCTCACTTGCAATGCGATTGACACCGGCAACACTCGATGCCATTAGGCCATCGACTGAGCCCTCACGCACGATTCCGAAGAACATGGCTGACTTACTGAAGCGGTCCGGTTTCGAGGAGGCAAGAAACGGACGAGGACAATTTGAATTCCTGGATCCTCAGAATCCAGAAGTAAGCTGTAGATTTCGAATGGGCCGACGCCTGCGAAGGCAACGGCAATAGGCGCCTGGCGAGAAAGCGCCCTCACCTTTGGAACAAGCTAATTTCACCGACCAATCCCAGTCAGGCGTCATCCTGGGCTCTTTTCAGTTGCCTCCCCCACCAACCCTCACCCCCTTTGTCGCCGCCGCATCCGCGTTAAGCTGGGATGCATGCGCACCATCAAAGAAGTCATGGCGGAGCGGTCGCCGAAACAGGACATCCCAACGGTTTCCGCCGTCTTTCGCGACGGCCGGATTCTGGAAACCGTCTACGACCCGCACGCGCGGGAGACTCAGTTCGTCCTCTGGGACGGCAGGCAGTGCCTGTTCCAGAGGATGTTCAAGGTGAGCGAGATGCGCCGTCTTGTCCCGTATTCACCTCACAACAACCTGATCAAGAATGAGGTTGTTCTCTTGCCGTCCAAGCCGGAGGAATATGAAGACGACGAAGCGTTGCTCGCCGGCCTGCAATCGTTTATCCACCGTTACGTGGATGTCTCCCCGTTGTTCGAGAAGATCGCCAGTTATTACGTTCTTCTCTCCTGGGTATACGACGGTTTCAACGAACTGCCTTACCTTCGCGCCCGGGGCGACTACGGCTCCGGGAAGACCAGGTTCCTGCTCACGGTGGGTTCTCTCTGCTACAAGCCAATATTCGCCAGTGGCGCTTCCACGGTCTCGCCCTTGTTCCGTCTCCTGGAAGTGTTCCGGGGCACCCTGATCGTGGATGAAAGCGATTTCCGAGTTTCGGACGAAAAGGCCGAAGTGGTGAAGATTCTCAACAACGGTAATGTCCGGGGATTCCCCGTCCTTCGAAGCGAAGTGTCCGGCCAGGGCGAATACAACCCGGTGGCGTATCACGTTTTCGGCCCCAAGATCGTGGCTTCCCGGGGACCTTTTGACGATAAAGCTCTGGAAAGCCGATTCATTACCGAGGAACTGGGCCAGAAGCGCCTCCGCGATGACATTCCGATCAACCTGCCGCCGGAATACAAGGCGGAGAGTCTCCGCCTCCGCAACCAGCTTCTCCTGTTCAGGTTCAGGAACTTAGGACGCTGCAAGGTGATGCCTGAGCTCGTTGACCGGAGCCTGGAGCCGAGGCTGAACCAGATTTTCGTTCCGCTCCTCTCCATCGTCTCCGACCCCAAGGCCAGGGATGAACTCCGCGCCGTGGCGAAGCAGTGCCAGAATGAACTGGTGTCCGAACGCGGCTGGGACACCGAGGCCCAGGTTCTGGAGGTGATCCGGGAACTCCTGGCGACCAGCGACGCGCCGCTCTCAGTGAAGGAAATCACCGGCCGGTTCATCGAGCTCTACGGGGACGATTACGAACGAAAAGTAACCAGCAAATGGATCGGGTGGGTGCTCCGCCGCCGGCTGGGGATCAAAGCCAGACGAGCCTCTGGCGGATACATCCTAGCGCCGGCCGACACCGGCGACTTGAACCGCTTTTACGAGAAATACGGGTTGGAAACGGCCGATGCCGCGACAGCCGATGGTGGCACTCAGGAGAATTGACCCGCTGCTACTAACGAGACCGCACCCTCCCGCCGCGAGGCTGGTTTTGCGTTTCTGGGGAAGATTGATACTCGTGCCGATGGATTCATTGCTGCAGGCGCAAAGAGAACGAGACCCGATGTACATTGGCATGAACATCGTCCTCCAATGTTCACTGTTCTCAGCCTTATTGCTGGCCGTATTTCGGCAGCAGTGAACTTCATGAACATTGGAAAGGGGTGTCGGTCAGGACCACACTCCACCCAATGCAGTCCGCACGATCATCCCGATAGTCTCAGATGAAGCGGTCTTGGACAGTTCTTTGAGTCTGTCCCCAATCGTCGGCCGTTCGCTCGCCGAGCATTCTAATGCCGCATCACGCCCAGGGAATAACTGGGGCTACTCATCAATCCAGGTTCTCAACCGCTTGTACGGCTGGCCATTTCTCCAAATCCAGAAGTCTCTTTCCATAATTGGATAAAGACCCAAATACTCGCGTCCCTCAAAAGTAGACTTCTGACTGATGGGACAAATGGCGACCTTTCCACGCGTGCCGTCGAAGTAACCTAGCTCCCATGGCATCCACTTAGAATTTATTGCGTTCTCCGATGTCGCAAACAAGAGCACCCTGCAGCATTTCATACGCTCCCGAAGGCGTTGGGCAGTTTCAGGGGTAACTTCCGATTGTTCAGAAGCGTCGTCGAGCCAATACACATAAACCGAGAAGCCACTGTCTTTCATCACGCAAGACAACCCGTATACCACTTTCGCATCCAACGTGCTGTGAGAGAGAAACACGTCATAGGAGCTACGGCTATTATGTTGTCTCGCCTCGTTTGCAAGAGCCGCTGCGGCAGAACCCAGAATACTTCTCGTGCTACCAAGAACCACGCTTACCTTTTGTTCTAATTCGGCGTGATTAAAGAACTGCATAGCAATTGCGCTTTCTATACAACACGATCAGCAAGGAGGCGAGCCTAAGATACTCAAATCCGGCCATCCTTAGCCAGCCGCCAATAATAACGACCAGACGCTGTAAGTCGACAGGCGCGACTCCCCATCGCTGCTTCGTACATGTGATCAACTCCAACAGGTGTGACCAAATTGCAGCGGCAAAGAGCCTGCAACTTACGAAACATGGAGGTCTTGCTTGCGATGCTCCCGTTGGCGGTGGCGCACATACGCGGAACGATTGGCAATATCTACTCAGGCGACGTCGGCTTTTAGGAACTAATAGGGAAATGACAGCTTCCTTCCACGCGGCCCGTTCCAGCGACACCGGAAATGCCATTCGACCCGGACTCTCCAGTGCTCCCGACTCAACCCAGTACCTCGCCGAACGGGCCGATCGCTCCATGGTTGGCACCACCGCCAGGAATCGAGCATTTAAATTCAAAATGGGCCAGACTACGCTCCCCACATGGTGGAAATCAGTGTTCAAGAGAGCTTGACTTCCAGTTTCGGAAGCCGTCAGATGCCTTGAAATATGCTCTTCCCAACCAGGGTTTTTCGCGCGTGCTGAGACGATGCCTCTATTGGATTTGCCGATAGGATTCTATAACTTTACGCACCACTTGAAGGCCGCACTCAAATGTCTTGCGAGCGGGCTTCTCCGAGGCGTTTCGGTTAGCGCAGGTACCATCCTGCGAGCATATTGTTAGAAGGATATGCATTTCTACGCATTCAGGCGCCACTCAGCAAGATCGATGTTTTATGCCAACTTCGCCAACGAGAAATTACTTTCCAGTATGGCATCCAGACGTTCATCGCGGAATACTGGACGAAGAACTCTATTTTATCTTTTTAAACTCCTATGGGGACTTTGACGAATTTGCGAAGGCCGTCACGGGTGTTTTGGAGTCTCTCCTCAAAGGAAGGTACTCGTTGTACCACGTGTTTGGCAATTACGACATAATCGTTCGCCTCTGGGCGCGCCGGAGCGCTTATAACAGCCTTCTAGCAGAACTCCGAGAGCAGTGCCGGGCCTTCGCCGGAAGTGTACAACAGTTTAATGTCGATAAAACATTCTATCTCTGGTCCGAGTTCCCCAAATCCCTACCCCCGGAAGTCTTGGACTCTGTCTCCCGCGACCAGATTAGGGCAGTCCAGGCTGGGGATACTGGCGTTATCGCGCGTTTCCGTTCCAATGGGGTAATAGTTGGTGAAATCTCAGGACGTCCACCCTACGGAAGCGATGGTAAGTTCAAGTCCCTGATGATGGTGCAGTTTCTTAGGGAAACATCCTCCATCTTACACATCGTCCAGGATGAACTAATAACCGAGCTGTCCTCCCACTTTCCGACGGAACAAGTAAGCCTGTATTTTGGCTTCGGTCTTGGCACCCTTCTCGTCAAGCAAATTGCTACGGACATGCGCCAGTTTCTGAAGCTAGGGGACCATATTCGCAAAAAACTCCGCTTACTACGCGCGAACTCAAGTACCTACCTCGTCGCCCAACTGGTTCTGGAGAATGATAATGGGGACGCTGAAGTGCAATCAAACAACGAGCCTCTATCTGAAGAGGCAAGGGCATTGATACAGAAGTACCCTGACGCAAAGTCGCTGCGTATTGACGATCTCTTCGTAGCAATGGCTCTTAACGAAAGAGCTATAGCCTCAATTCGCCTCTGCCCTGGACTCAAGAATGGCTTCAGTCTGTTGATCCGGAGCTTCATTGGTAAAGACCGGGGCCAACTGTTGCAGGCGATTTCCTCATTCGTCGAGGAGTTGGAAAGAGTGAGAAAGGACGCTGTGCCATCTCTCTGCAAACGCGCCTTCTCCAGTGGCTGGGAAACCGAGACGAACTCTTTCATTAAGGAAAAGCTAAAGAAGGGGAAGCCACTTGCCGAACTTAGTTTGGGAGAGATACTCCATTTCATAAGGGAGCTAAACGCGTTGCACCTCCACTTACCAGAATTGGATAAAGAATGGGAGGAATCACTTTCTCGCTTTATCTCCATTCGGAATGATGCTTTTCATAAGCCAGAGACAATTGCCCTCGCGCGCATTTATGAAATTGGCCTTGCAGCTGAGGCTTTAGCAAGCTCCTTAAAAAGCCTTCAGACGCTTGCCGGTGATCCTGATACCCGCCAGTGCTAATAACTATGAACGCAAATCAGTATGTCGCGCCCATTCCATTTGAGGACAGCGCAGTGTTCGAAGAGATTGAGCGCTACAAGCCAGGATTGATCAAAGAATTGTTTGATGTGTCTCAAACGCATCCAGAGATTGCGGAACTAGTGGTTGCTCTGTGGTGCGAACGACAGGAACTTCATCTGTCCCTACGAAGCGCAGCCCTTTGGAATTCCTCACCGCCTATCATTGTATCCCGTTTGGCAATCGAGTCAATGATCGCTGCGGATGAGGCTGGCCTAGCCCTGTTTTACAAACTTGTTAAGGATGGCATTCTCCCCGTTTCAGAGGTGTGTGCTCAGCTCAATCACGAAGGCGCAGTGCTTTGGGCGACGGGGATGATTCAGTGCGGATTAGCTACAATTAAAGGGAACTACTTCCTGGTCGCGCCTGCGGGGTCTGCCCTCGGCTCCCGAATGATGGCGACAGTCAATGGCGAGCAGTGAAGAAACACCTCCAGTTGGCAGAAGCTCAAATTCGAGCCCTGAAGAAACTACCGATAAAGATTCATATCCTTGGTCCGGGATTCTCTGGCAACGAACCGGATCTCCTTAAGAAACGTTTGGAGCTCCGTGAGGTTCTTCAAAACGAGTTCCCTCTGTCCGAGGTGTTCTTCAGTGAAGACGATGACTTCCACGAATGCACGGATGTGTTTGATAATCTACTCGATGAAATCGCGTTTCATGCTCAAGTAGCGGATTTTGTGATTGCCGTTGTTGGAGGATCATCGAGAGGTGTGTTGATTGAACTAGGGCGATTGTCGATGATGTGTGGAATAGCAGATAAGCTTCAAATCTTCACCGCCAAGGAAGCGTTTGTGAACGATCCGATGTATATTTCTGTGATCAGACATCTGCCAAACGATTTTTTTACACGCCGCGATGTCTTGGAATGTAATCTCGTCACACGGGCACGCAGGACCATAATGAGTTACCTCCTTCGGCGGGAATCGGGGCTCCTCAGTAATGGGTTGGCGTCCGGTTTGGGTCCCGCATCTTACTAAGAGGCAGGAAATGTGGACAATGAGATACGATAAAGAGGGGTAGGACGTAGTCCAGATGTTACCCCTCTACGACAATGCAGCGTGAATAGACACTGCACAGATCGCATAGTAGAGTATATCTCGTGATGCGATACGATGCAAGATCCGAGACATAGATTAACATGTTGCTGCTACGTTGTCAAACGAGTGACTGGGTGACTGGATCAGTACGTTCCTCCAACCTAATCCGTGAACAAGACGAACGCCCGAGATCCGTCTATGTCAGGAGTGCTGGTTTCCGTCCATGTTGCCCACAGACTCCGCTGCGCTGATCAGTCTCTCCACTAAACCCCTTCGACACTGCCCCATCGATCATGAGCTTGATGGCGATGCTGTAATTGGGGAGGTTGACTAAGTCGGAGGCGTTGAATTCTGGATGAAACTCTTTCTCCAGAATCTCCGCGTCGGCAAGACCGACCCGGAAGGCGATCATGGTTCCCACGTTGCCCAGAATGGAGTCGCGGACATCTTCGTGTAGTTGACTGAGAAACTGGTGGGCAAGGACCAGGTTGAGCCGGTATTTACGCAACTCCGAGAGCATGTTGGCGAGACTTGGCGTGGCGAAGGTCTGGAATTCATCCAGGTAGCAATGGAAGTCGCGTCGTTCATGCTCTGGCATGTCGGCGCGGCGTAGCGCCGCCCGCCCCAACTTGGCGACCAGTAGCGCTCCAAGAAGGGTGGCTGTGTCCTCGCCCACTTTTCCCTTGGCGAGGTTGACGAGGAGAATCTTCCCTGAATCCATGATGTTCCTGAGGTCGAGGCTGTTCTCCCTGGTCAGGATTCGGTTCAGAAGTGGGTTGACCAGGAAGGCCCCCACCTTGTTCTGAAGGGGGGCGATGGCCTCCGCTCGGAACCGGTCGGGATAACCCTCGTATTCCTTGAGCCAAAAGGTTCGCACAGCCGGTGACGTGGCCTTGAGAGCCACGTCATGGCGATAGAGCTTGTCGGAGAGGAGCCGGTTCGCGTCGGCCAGCGTGGCGTTGCCCTGATCAAGAAGGGCGAGGAGGACATTCCGTAGGATGTGCTCCAGCCGCGGTCCCCAGGAGTCGGCCCAGATCTTCTTGAACACGTCGAGCAGGTCTGAGGCAGCAAGGGGGCGCTCCTCTGGCGGCACGGCACCGAGGGGATTGAAACCAAGGGTCAAGTTCCGGTCGGGGACATTGAACCAGATTACATCTTGTTGGCGATGCTCAGGGATCTCGGCACGCACTTGTTCAATCAAGTCTCCGTGTGGATCTACCAGAGCCAGCCCTTCGCCATTGGCAATGTCCTGCCGAAGCATGTTCTCCAAGAATGTAGATTTCCCAACTCCCGTCTTTCCAATGAGATAGATATGTGATCGCCGGTCACGCCGGCGAATTCCAAACACCCGGCGATCATTCCTGAAATTGAGCCGGGCCAGATAGGTGATGTCGTTTTCATTCTGCATCCCCCCATCATGACGTGACCGGCGCGTTGCGACCAAGGGGAGGGGGCATGACCAGTGTGCCAAGGACACCCCTCTTTTTCGGCGTGCTCCAACCGCTAAACTGAGAGTAGTCATTCCAGCTCTTTGCACAATACGGAATGCCACGGGCTCGCCCGAGCTCGTCACCCCACAACAACAGCACGAAAGGAAGCAGAGTATGAATGCTACCATAGATAAACCGACCTTCGTCATCATGAAGACGAACGAGGGTTATCGCGTTTGTTCGCCCTTAACCCCGGCGACGCAATATGTGGTTTCTGGCCTGCCAGACCAACCGCAGTGCACCTGCGCCGAGTTCGAGCGTCACGATACCGACCCGAACTACATGTGCCCGCACATTGAGGCGGTCCTCAATGACACCGACCGGTCCGCCAGGACAAACGGCAGAACGGCAGGGAACGGCTCAACCGCCCCCACCCCACCGAAGCCCGGAAACGACCGCGCTGACAACGGCGCCGCCATGGTCTTGAAGCGGAGTGTGAGCCCCGATGGGCGGATTGATTCGCTCTCGATTGAGTTTTCCTGCCCACTCGGCGGCAAGCTCTCGCAAGAGGAACTCATCGCCCGGGCGGACAAGATGCTCCAGCTTCAGGGCGGCATCGCGGAGCGGTTTCTTCGAAGCACACCGAAGCCAACGCCCTCTCGAAATGGCGACAACGGCGGATCGGCGAAAGCCAGCGACGGCGGTCACAACGGCGACCATCAGGCCGCCGTAACCGGCCAGCTTCTGGCCGTCGCCTCGATGAACACGAGGCGTGGACGGAGCCTGTTCATCAGCATCCAGGTCAACGGCCAGGTCCTGAAATTCTTCGGGGAAGCTCAAGACTTGAAGAATGCAATCAGCGCCGCCGGTTATCCCACCGTCGCCGATCACCTGGCCGATGGATTCAACCTAAACCTCCCGTGCCGGGTGGTGACAAGGCAGAACGGCAAGTACACCAACGTCGACCGGCTTCTGCCGGCCGGAAACGGAGGCTGAAGCGTATGCTCCCTTCATTCCTCATCGGCGTGATTGATCTCGTTGCGGAGCGGAGTGGCAGGAAGACGGTGGTTGACTTCAAGACCTCCGGTTCCAGCTACGATGGCTTCGAGGCCGAATTGTCGGATCAACTGACGGCCTACAAGCTGGCCGAGCCTGATGCTGAAGAACTTGCGTTCTGCGTTTTGGTCAAGACCAAGGAGCCCAAGATCGAGTGGCACACCACCCGCAGGAACGGCGATCAACTCTCCGAGTACTTGGCCAAGGTGGGCTACGTTGCCCGGGACATCGGTTCCTCCAAGTTCTATAAACGACCGGGCATGTGGTGTTCCTGGTGCGACTTCCGACCGGTTTGCCTCGGCGACCGGAAGAAAGCGGCCGAAACTCTCATTCACGTTCCGTGATAAACACAGCCAGTGACGTTCATCGTCTCTGGCTTTTTTCGTGGTTGGAAGTTGGCCAGACCAACTTCCCATGGGTGATTGACCCAGGGCTAGGCGAGCAGTATTGTCGCCGAGTCACCATGCGATGCTTGGCTGCATCGGTTGCCGCCCGTTTGACAGGACAATTCATTCTGGTACAATGGGTTATAGCATGGTTCTTTGTGCGCGGCGAATGCCGATGTTCGAAGGAGCCAATTCACTTAAACTCATTACCGAAAGGAGTCGTATGGGATTGTTATATATTCAAGGCACGGTGACCGGGCCAACTGGTGAACAGGATACACTTCAGTTCCTCTTGGATACTGGCGTAATATACACTGTGCTTCCATTAGAGACTTGGCGAAAGATCCGGCTCAAACCGCAACGTAGTATTTGTTGTCGGCTGTCCGACGGTACAGTCCTCGCTCGAAAGGTAGCTGAATGCCACATTCGTGTTACCCAAGGGAACCGATCGACACCTGTAGTTCTTGGTGAGCAGAACGACGAGGCCTTGCTCGGCATGGTCACGTTGGAGGAGCTCGGCATGGTCATGAATATCCTCACTCGACGGATTCAGCCATTAAGGATGATCATAGCGTGATGTCAATCACGCATCACGGGCATGGCTATCAGAGCCATGCCCTTTTATTGCTATCTGAGGGTGCTTGTTGATTCGCGCGCGAGAGCATACAAGCAGACTGTCTACAGGTCATAGGATTTCGCATGCTGCATCCATGAATGCGTATCCATGTTCTACCGCATCGCCACACTAAAGAATTCGCGCAATGCCCAACCCATTCCGAGCCATCTGCCGCACGATGTCATCAGCATCATTGGTCATTTCCTCCAAGCGCATCCGGATCTCGCGCATTGAAGGGTCAATTGCGATCATCGCCCTTGCGCATTCACGGCGCAAGTTCTCATCGACATTACGAGAAAGCGTTAGAAACTCCTTTACCCATCGCTGTGACTCGCCCGGGAGCAGGCCCAATGCATATACCGCAGCTGCTTGAATGCGGGTGTCGTGCGAGTGTCTCATTAGGCTGGCGAATACAGGCGCCAACTCCGGGCGGCGAAGCTGCGCCAAAGTGTTAAAGGCGACTATTTTGTCGTTCTCCTCGATTCCGTCGACAAGCACAAGTGGTAGACTGCGAAGCATCTGTTCGAATACGCTCACGGTTTGCCCCGCTTGCGTATGAAGTTCGCCGGCACGCGTTTGCGACTCAACTATCTCCTTCCGCATAGTCCGTGTAAATCGCGATAGCCACATCCACAGACCAGCAACGCCTAATGTGCTGCCACCGAGACAGCCGCCGAGTAACCACATCATCACCGAGAGAGATCGGTCACTTGCTTTTATTGATAGTTCCGCGACAGACATGACCTTCATGGCCATTTCAGAGGCTGCATCGCGTTCTGCGGAGTCCCGGTCATCGCTCTGCTTAGAGAGAGCTTCGCCATGAATCACATGTGCTGAAGCGAATAACCCGCAGATGACTACACAAAGGACAATGCGCCGAGACGTAACAGAATGCATATCATTGTGAACGTTGAAGTGTCCTGGCGACAATATCAGCGATAGACTGTGCAGGTATCTTCCCGATATACCGGCTATTTGCGATGCACATGGCCCGTGACTTCAACTGGTCATCCGAAACAACCGTAAAGAACACGATTGGGACCGGTACTCCTTCCTTGCGGAGTTGTTCGGCCAATACCACTCCCGACTCCCGGCCACCGGTCCAATCGGAGATCATAGGACCAGCTTTCATGATGATATCAAGAATAACTAGTCTGAGTTCGCCTGCTTTGTGAAGCGCAAGCGCCTCCTTTAATCCCTCGGAAGCATCAATCCGACGTACCAATTCGTATCCCAGGGCACTTAACCGCTCTTCCAGCGGCGTGAATGAGTACGCCTGATCGTCTACTAATAGGACTTTCATAGTGTGTTCGATGATGACGGCTTCAGGTTCCTTGATGATGGGAACCATAATCGAAAGCTCGTTTCGTACGCACCATTGTGCAACGGTTCTTGCTCGACAATAATGCGCCCGCCATGTGCCACGACAACGGCACGAGCGAGCGCCAATCCGATTCCGGTTCCCTGAACCTCCTCTTCCTCCGCTTCGGGGGCACGAAACCAACGATCAAATATGCGATCTTCGAACTCTTTCCGAATTGGGATGCAGCTTGGATTCTGAACACACAAAGCGAACTCATTCGGGTGCAAATCCCCAAAGAGGCGCACAGTGCGCCCACTCCGGGCAGCCGTGTATTTAATTGCATTGTCAACAATGTTCATTAGAGCGTGCCGAACCCATTCCTCGTCAAGCTCTTGGTATCCCAGATGATCCAGGACGTGTTCATGGACGTGGAGTTTGAGCCCTTTTGTGTGTGCGCTTGCGCGAAAATCCCGTCCCACCTCAATCATGAGTCTGGTGACCTTCACGGAAGTCTCGTTCAACTCCGTGGAACTTACTAGTTCCACCTCATCAGATTGACTGGCGGCGAGAAACGACCGTGTGAACATCGCACAATGCCTAACTAAGCCACGAGCTTCACACATCCTGTCCGCGACTTGATCATCTGATAGTATAGCCAGTCTCTCGATGGTCGATGTACAAGTGTCAATTGTATTTACTAATGGCGTGACTAGCTGATGGGTAACGTCCGTGAGAAACTCCTTCCGCTCGGTATACAGTTCAGAATTGCGGTAGAACTGCGTGAGAGAGTCTGTGAATCGCTGCACAAAATAGAGCAAGGACCTCACAAGCAGTTCGTCGGTATTGAAAGCACTGACTGGCAGAACAAAAAATGTGATTAGGTCAGATAGCCGCTTTGCGCCGGATGCGTGGGAAATCCCGGCTGCCAGCACAATTGAGCAATTGCTACTGATTTGCGTGGAAAAGGTGGAGCTCAAGAATGCGCCGAATGGAGTTCCCGCGAATTGTCCGACCATCATCTGGCAGGGTTCGTTTCGATGTGTGCCAACGAGCTCGCGCAATAAGGGGTCCTCGGCAATGGTGGTTATGCCTCTTCGAATATTTCCCTGGAGGCGCGCCCAAGGCAACCGGAAGAAGTCTTGCCGCCAACGGGAAGCATAGGCCTGTACCACATGTTCTGTGTGCTCGCCGGCGCGAACGGTGCTCAATACTCCAGATGCTATACACTTATACTGAGTGTTTACAGTAAGAAAGGCACCAGGAAGCTTTGAGCGGAAATCTACAAGATCCTGAACTGAGGAAAACGGGCCAAGCAGTTGTCGAAGTGTTACATGAGCATCGACCTGCATGCCACGCTCGGCCTTCGTCTTCCTGAGCGCCTCTGTAATGTCTGTGGAAATACCCAGTACGTGCTTCTTTGGCTCGCGACTGGGATACATGAACAGCTTTTTTGTGGTCTTCAGGAGTCGAGTTTCGCCGGTACCCTTATGCATGATCTCTTCAGCATCGATCACAAGCCCAGCCTCGCGGATTGCTGGTTCCTGATCGCTTAGAATGCGTTCATCATCTGCCTGAAAGCGATCCGTCTGGCCCTTATGTGGATTGTAAAAGGTGTCCGTTTCCTTTTGAAGTTCCATCTCGGCCTTAGAGGTGCCATAGTACCTTGCGAGTTCAGGGTTCACAAACATGAAGCGACGCTGCTGTCCTCTCATAAAGGGGTGTCCGGATAGAGTCAAGATTTCCGCCCTCTTTTCCCCTCTTTTTTTCGGAGCCCTCTTGGGCGACGCTGCTTGGCCCCCTGGTCCCACCGCGCCGTGGATTCGGGCAGGCCGGCGAGCGGCGGCGAGGGCTTCCGAGCCCAAGCTCGCCTCGCCGCCGGTCGCCACGCGTAACGGACTCGCCTGGCCTGACCGAATAGGCGCGCGAGTGAGCTCAGCTACTGGTGTTTGTCCGCAGGGTTTTTTGGGTCGCGTATCGGCTTGTTGGTGAACGTGTTGCTTCGGCAGGGGTGCGGCGCGCGTGCTCAAGGTGTGCAACTTCATCAGCAAGGCGGTCGGGGACGTCCCTAGGATCGGTGAGGCGCGCTAAGCGTGTTGTTCCCGCAAGGCCTGCGTGACGTCGTTTGGCCGGCTCCGCTACGCTCTAAGGCAGGCTTGAACTGCGGAGCCAATGATGATACGGCCCAGGTCCTTCCTCCACCCACCTGATCGGACTGCAACGTGATCTCGCGCGTGGTGGCGCAGGTGGACGGTCGATGGTCAGGTGCGCGAATTGGTCTTCTTGATTAGACCGCATAATATGCAGTCACAGGCATGGACTTCTCTCAGAAGCAGAAGTAGTATGTTTGCCTGTGCTCGGCAAGACGCGTAGTTCATATGTGGTTCCGAGCTCCTCACAGCGCCCAGACAACTCAGCCCATGACATGAGCTTAACCTCGAAGCAATTCTCACCTTGTCTAGTGAATGCCAGCACCTCTCCCTCCTCCAACGCATTCGATAACTTCTCCAGACTCATCTCTTCATGAAACACGCGCACTCCTAAAGGCGTGACGTCTCGCATCGCGCGGGTTGTCAAATCCTTGCCAAGTTGCGAAAGGCGGGGATCTACCGTTTCTTCAGATTGAAACACAGCGCTAAATTGGGAAGTTATGCTCTTATGTTGTCCTGCAGACCATCGTGACAAGACACCAACCGCTGGTACCCTACCTGCACTTAGGACTTGGCGGAGAAACGGTTCCGAGAAATCCTTAAGATAATGGGCTCCGCTTGTTGCTGAAGCAAACCAGGCCTCCCGCGGCATAACCCGGAACAACCGCTCCAAAAAAAGCGGCACCATGGAGAACAAACGAGGAGTCTTCTCCCAATTGATCAGCATGAATCCCTCGAACACCAGAGATGCGCGGGACACTTCCTTTGGTATTGCCTGAAGTAGATCGCATCTACGGACTCGAAGTCGTTTGTCGTTTGGGTTGACGCGATATGTAGCACCGTTCGCGCTATCTTCAAGGCAGATCTTGTACCCCTGTGTAGCAGCTTCAACCAATCTGCTTCGAATCCGGTGCGCATCAGTGAAGTACGGATTCCCTGAGTCGTGCGACCTACAAATCGATCCTAGTGTTGATGCGCTCAGGAGACCGGTCACCATGGCCTCATGAATTAGGCTAACTACGTCGGAGCTACAATCCAGCGCGAGCACTTCGTGCTTTGTATAGGACGGAAGGGTCAAGACCTCGAACGGCTCAAGGGGACCACATCCCAACAAAGCAACGCTACCGGATTCCTGCGGGAACTGCGCACCGAGCAAAGAGAGAAACGCCCAGTTGCGTGCCGGGTAAGTGAATCTCGATTCTTGGAAGCGAGCATGACCGCGTGTTACGGTGTGGTGGAGGAACGACATATATGGAACATGGAGAAAGTATAACAAGTTACACGGGAAATGAAAACAGCCCCTTAAGTGCCCGCGTGGTCGCATGATCTCTCTCCGCGGTCAGCTCCATCATGCGCTCTGTTGGGAAGGTACTAAGCATCCTGTCAATCGCTTCCATGCCAGCCCCTGATTCTGCGCGATTTAGCGCGTCACGGGTCTCAAGGGCCTCTCGGTCCGTGAGGTCGGCGACCAAGTCAGCAGCTGCGAGTTTGCAGGCGATAGATGAATCAGTATTTACATCCTCGGCTGGCGGAGAGGAGTTGCTTGGGCGCAACTTCCCGAAATACTCGTGCCACCAAGGTGGTTTGAGTTCCAACTCGCGCTGAATGTGAAGGGGCAACATGTTGAGGTTACCGACGAAGAACTTCTCAAAGAAGTCGAACAGGAAGAGGATACACTCCTTCGCGAGCTCGTTTTTGTGTTTGATCCGGACGTCCGAATAAATACATTCTTTGAAGAATGCGTAGAATAGATTGCGAGTCCGGCGTATTGGCTCACTAAAGTCGATAATGCGGTTTCCCGGTAGCGACTTCGGAAGGTAGCTTGGCTTCATTCGATCGCGCGATGCGTCAATGGCATCGCGAACGAGGCGCTTGACTCGAAGTGCCTTGTTCTCAGCTAGTAGATTGAGGAAATGCTCTTGAGTGGTCTTCCAATCTGCAGCCCCGTCATGCTGGTGTTGTTGTGCATAGCTATCAAAAAAGACCCGGATCGCTGCAGGTGAAAGGACCTTTTCAACTCCGTACAGAATCAAGTCCTCGATATCATGATTCAAGTAGGCAATCTCATCTGCTAGCGCAACAACTTGGGCCTCGGTGGACCACGACAGTCCTACTCCAGAGCCAGCTAGATTCCACGCGTGTGCTTCTGTCGGAGGTAGATGATAGGGAGTTGAGCCGTTCGAGAACCAACCATGCTTGAGTATACCTTGGCGGACAGCGAAGGTCAGGTTCAGGCCGCAGGTCCGCTCAGATCCGATTATGTGTGAATCATACGCTAGATGGTCGAGGGATCGTACGGAATGAGCCGCATGATGGAATCCTCCTATACTGCTGAGTTTCCCATTCAGCGCTTCTTCTCCGGCGTGACCAAATGGCGTATGCCCAACATCGTGGCCAAGGGCAATTGCCTCGACTGCTGGGACGTTCAAATTAAAACGCCGAGCAATGCTGGTGGCAACTTGGTAAACTTCCATCGTATGCGTTAGTCGAGTTCGAAGATCGCCACGATTGGGGGCGATCAATAGCTGGGTTTTGCCAACAAGCTTCCTGAATTGTCGACTGTGAAATACGCGGTCCCGATCTCGCTCGAATGGCAAACGATCGCTCCCAGCCTGGTCGCTACCACCGAGTACCCAAAGTCGCTTAATGGCATCAGCGGCGCCTGGACCGACGCTCCTCAGGGCAACAGGTGAGAGTGAGTTCTCTAGTGACCCACCGGCCGCAGCGTCCACGTAAAGAAGTGGTTGTCGCGATTTCATTTGAACCGAGGGACTCCGGGGAGGTCGCCTTGCCAGTCCAATACAATTGCTTTAGCCACAATCTGGAGTGGAAAGACGAATTCCATCTCGAGTCGGTTGAGACGAGCAAGGCACATCTCGACCTCGGTGCAGCCTGCGATGATCAGATCACAACCCTGATCGCGGAGGCTGTTTGCGAGGGAGACCAGTTCCGAAGCGTCACCATGACTTTGCGCCGTCTTCGCCCTCTGATAAATGAAGGCCATGAGTTGATCTTCCTTATCCGGGCTCAGTACTGCAACTTTCTGATCGCCAGATGTGAACTTCTCAACAATTCCCGACAGGCGGGATCCTCGCGTTGCCAACACACCGACCGAACTTCCGGGGCGATTCAGGTGTAGGTAAGTTGCCACTGCTTCCAAGATGTTGACCACCGGGCAGCCCGACAAATGCCGTTCAAGTGCCACATGAGCGGACACACAAGGGATGACCACCCGACGGCACCCAAGTTTTTTGAGGATCTGGACCTCCTTTCGTAATGCTCTCGCGAGTGGGCGTAAGTCTGTCTCGATTGCGCTCGTTCGATCTGGCAGGTAGCAAGCGTATCGAACGAAGACGTTCGGATAATCCTGATCTCGCATGGGCTGACACAACTCTTCGACTGCCCGGAGTAGTTCCTCGACAAAATAGTGCGTCGCGCGAGGGCCCATTCCGCCGAGAACCCCGAGGTCACTTTGGTCTGCAGGGCAGTACATGAAGTGGCAACATTGTGTCTCGCGCCGCTCGCCATGATCAGCGTCGCTTTATCTCTGCATCGGACAGATCGACGTTACCCAGAAATCCCGTTCGCACAAGCAACAAATTTACGTCTCAGGCATGCCATGAGTCAAGTCATGGCGACGCCTCCCAAATCCTCGCCTAAGGAGGTTTGCGCTGGGCACGGCGGCGGTTTTGCCCGGATTCGGCGGGGGGGGTGCGCGGGCGCGCTGCACCCACCAAATTCCTCGCCTGAGCCCTCCATAAGTCATCCATCCGCCTGACGGAGAGACACTTCCTCCGCGGCGGATTCTATAGAGTGCCGTCTTTGCCGCTACCCGAAGCGTTTGTTCTTCCCGCGCCCCATCGCCACCGCTGCGGTCGCTTGCGTCGGCAACTCAAACACCGCCCCCACCTTCGTCATCCGCGCGATCGCTTCCGCGCTCGCACACAGCCGCAGACCCATCACGCAGTTGTTCCGGTTCATCCGCCCAGACAAGTGAATCAGCAGCAACCGGAACTTCTTCATCCGCACGGTCCGTTCCTCGACCGAGAAACACAATCCCCGCGTCGCACTGACCAAGTTGTAGGTCAGTAACGCCAGCTTGGACCACGCTGCATTCACCGCGAGGTGCTGCCTGGGCGATGAGGCGAGCCGCTAATCGCTTGTCCCCATTCGTCTGCCAGGAGAACCGGGCCGTCTCCGCTTCCCCCTTTGGGGTCGCTTGCGGTGCTCGCGACGGGTGATTCTGGTGCTCGCTAGCGTTCGTTCGGCGTGACAAAGTCCCAACAGGCGCATCGACTACGAACGCCTGTAGGCTCTCAGGGTGTTGGGACGGGATCGAAGCCAAGGAATCGGATGATGCTCGATCGATGGAGCTCTGAAGGGCGGTTCTTGCCTTTCTCCCACATGTAAATAGCCGATTCTGTAACACCCAATGTCGCAGCGAGTTGCACCTGGGATTGGCCCAAATCGATGCGCTTCCGGCGAAGGTGGGCACCCAAAGTGTTGGCTTCATCTGGATATCGTTTCCACCGCCGCATATAGGGCGAGTTCTTGGGTTGCGTCACAATCACGGTTCGATGACAACTTCCCAACCGGCCCAACAGCGCCTGTTGGCTTTTTGTCAGTTCTTCAGAAGATGGTAAGCACGACAATGTTAGCTCGATCTCACCATTGCCAATTGTGACTTTTTCCAGGATGGATTCGACCACTCTGCGTTTGTGGTCCACCGGAATTTCCGGCCAGCGACGGTAGAGATCCGTAGCTTCTGAAACAACCTCTTCGGCGGAAAGGCTGCTCACTTTGAGAAGGTCCGCTTCAGCTTCGAGCCTTGGCATCTCCGCCTGGAGTTGAGCAAGGCGAATTCGATCGGACGTACATCTTATGTCCGCAGGCACAGAAAGCCAGACCAGCAAACAACTGAACCGGTTTCCGGCCCGGACGCTTGTGGGCTTTGGTTTGCTCTTCGAGAATCTGGTTGCATTGGTTCCAAAGTTCCTCGGAAACAATGGGATCGAGCTTTATCTCACCCCATTCGCTCTCGGGCTTTGTTTCCCATTTCCAATCGCCCGTCTGACGCGTGCGGTTCTGGTAATAGACACCTTTGGCGCTGGGACAGCGCAGGACGCGACCCACCGTGATGTCGCTCCACTTGGCCCCTGCCCGTGTCCGGTATCCCGCCTCACTCAGCATTCGGGCGACGACTCCTTTCCGGCGGTGCGCCAGAAAGAGTTCATAGACACGCTTGCGGATGGGGGATTCCTGCGGGTTCTGGATGAGTTTCTTCTCCTTCCACTCGAATCCGAAAGGAGCTGGACCACCGAGCCGTTTTCCAAGTTTCGCGCGAACCACAACGGAAGCACTCACCCGGTCGGCGATTTCCTCGCGTTCCCATTGTGCCATTGCGGCGATCATGGTGAAGAACAGTCGACCGGAAGGCGTGCTCGTATCGATGGTCTCCTGAAGGGAAATCATGTCGGCATTCTGTGCCCGGAAAATCTCGGCGAATTCGAGCAGTTCCCTGGTGTTGCGGGCAAGCCGGGCCAGTTTGGAGAAGATGAGACCGGTGATATGGCCTCTCCTGAGGTCGGCAAGCATCCGTCTGGCTTCCGGATGTTCCATCACCGATTTTCCACTCACCCCGGCAAGGTCATAGACTTCCTAGATACTATCCACACGTATGACGCCTGCCCATAAACATTCGTCAGCCATTCCTCATGGCTCAACCACGCCGAGCATTCAGTGCTCACACTGCGAACTGTTACCATCTGCCGGCCAGCTAATCTCTTGGAGTGCCTTCACCGCGTTCTTCCTTCTCATCGCTTTGTCGTACCAAGGCAAGGCACAGTCTTTACAGAATGGCGACTTTGAGTCTGGATCCACAAGCTGGATATTGTCTGGTGGCGCTGAAGCAACCAGCTACGCCAAGTTTCAACATCTTGGAAGTATGTACCTCTGGCTCGGCGGTGTCGAGTCAGCCAAGGATCTCGCATACCAAATCGTGTCTATCCCCGCCAATGCCACATCCGCAAAACTCTCTTTTTTCTACAACATTAACTCTTTGGAGGGAAACACGACTGCCTTCGATACCTTCAGCGCCACGATTCGCAAGGCTTCGCCTGACAACACAATTCTCAAATCGCTCAACACATGGTCCAACAAGGACCAGCACGGAGGGCCTGGAAATCCATATTATCAACAATCAGCCGTTTACGACCTCTTGGAGTTTGCTGGCAACACCATCAGCATCTGCTTTGCGAGCACAAACGATGTCAGTGAAGTCACGAACTTCCGTGTTGACGATGTGATGTTGGTTATTGAGACACAGGAGTTATTGCCAAACCTAACCTTGTACATACCCCCCAACTGGACACATGCCCTCATCGTGACCGATACTACGACAAGTAGATCACGAAAGGCGGAGTTCGCAGCGACGGACACAATATTTGCTAATTGGTCATTTGCCAATTCCGGAGCGGCCGATATTCGTCAGGCGTTTTCAACACGGCTTTTTGTGGATGACAACCCAGTGAACACGTGGTCTACCGCTACATTACAGGCGAACTACTATTTCTTCGCAGGTGAGAATAACTACTCTCTCGGCACATTGCCTGCGGGCGACCACGTCATTCGCGTCGTGACCGACGCTTACAGTGAGGTTGGCGAGTCCGATGAGAGTGACAATGAACTGCGGCATTCAATCTCAGTAAGCTCGGGACCACGCTATCAAGTTGTGTCTTTGCGTGATCCTGAAGCAGGAGGTAATGTTGTAGTCCTGCCTCTACCTGGAGATGATGGGAAATACCCTAGTGGATCAACAGTCGAGCTCCAAGCAACCGCCACCCCTGGGTATCGGTTTCTACTGTGGCAAGGGGATGCAAGCGGTACGACCGACCGACTAACCATCGAAGTAAACAGCGCTAAGACAATTACAGCAGTGTTTCAGCGCGTGGACTCGCACCCCTCCTTTTCGCTTATTGCCCGCGCCGAAGCAATGACGCTTGAAACGAGTACCACCGTCGAAACACGCTCAACATGGCAATACATCGTTGCGGTGACACACGACATGCGGCGCTGGTTTCTTGCTCGACTCTTTCGCGGGAACGATAGCATCAATATGGCCACTGACCCTATCAACACGTCTGAGGCAGTGCATATCTCGAAACTCGGCGTAGTACCCTTCAACGATTCAGGCCTGAGTCTGAAGCTACCTCTTCCCGCAGGAAAGTCCTGGTTGCTTACCACGGAAATCGGCGACCAAGGGTGCAATGGATCGGCTGCTAACCCCAAACCATCGCACACTGGGAGCAACTACTTCTCGCTTGACTTCGATAACATCAGCAGCACAGATGGAGGACCCCGCATGGAGGAGACCAATGTTGAAGTTCTGGCCGCAGCTGGGGGTGTCGTTGTTGTCGCTGCGTTCTCGGCGGGCAATCCAGCTAATGGCTATCACGTGGTCATTGACCACGACTTCAACCGCGACTTGCGGACAGGGTATCAAACGCGCTATCTGCATTTGAAGGGGTGGCCGGATGTGGAAGAAGGGGAAATAGTGGTGCAAGGGCAACCACTTGGAATTGTGGGATCTACTGGCACCGATGGTGACCACTTGCACTTCGGTGTTAGGTTTAAAGATAATGGGAGTTACGAAGATACGGATACACGAATCGCTCTTCAAAAAGTTCGGTTGGAAGACCTAACGCTAGAGCAGTATATTGCGGAATGCGCAAATGGCTCGCCCATCAGGTGCTTTCCTTCTACAAACGTGAAGCTGGCGACACCTTAATATCTAATATCTGCAAGCCATACAGTGTTGGCAATGCCGTCGATCAAAGTGAGTGCGGCAATGCGTTGGCACCGCACAGATGTGACTCCGTAATCATCAAACCTAGTCGGACCTTTTAGTGTAACTATGTGTGCAACACCCCAGATCACGTACCTTACGAACTGATACTCTGCATACTCGTTGGTCGTATCGAAAGTGTCCATTGAATGACTTCGATTTGTTACTCGCGGAAACGCGTTGTACTCTTGCCTGAGAAGGCGCATTCCTCCGCGGTCAAGCATAGATTGGGATAGCACTTCATACTTCCATTCATCTGCAACTGTGCTGTACGGCACATCTTTGGACGCGTAGTCACTGAACCATCCCACATGGGAGGGAGTAATTGAGGAGTGTTCAATGTAAAGCCGCGGTTCTCTGCGATCCGAGGTGGTCGAGGATACCACTCTAACGGTCTTGGGTCCCTCTTGGTTTGTCGATGTAGCCACAGTAAACGAGGCGGGATAGTGAAAGCCGAGTCCTATGCTCGAGTCGACATACGATGGAGAATTGTGTTCTACAATATACTTGCTGACGTCACACTCGCTCGTCCTAAGTGCTCCAAGCGATAAAGTTGCTGCAACAAAGGAAAGCAGCGCGAGCCCAATGTAGAGGCGATGGCGAGTATTAACAGGTTTCGGGGTGTGAATGGTCATAATAAGTCACGTGTGTTCCAGTATACCATGCGACTGGCAGGCGTCAATGCTGTGTACTAGTCCACATCATATGGCACTCAGACTCTGGTAATGTAGATACAATATACCTCAAGGGAGAAATTAGTCCAAGAGTC
>Ga0156729_1131_pt1 | contig 23243 bp, 20 predicted proteins | sample RifOxyD1_FD_112058 | JGI IMG/M metagenome (GOLD analysis project Ga0156729, IMG submission 112058) | Bdellovibrionales bacterium RIFOXYD1_FULL_53_11
GTTCAGCCGTGATTCCGTATCCTACTGGATGCCGGTCGATCTTTATATAGGCGGGCCGGAGCATGCGGTGGGGCATCTCCTTTATGCCAGATTCTGGACCAAGGTGCTTTATGACGTCGGCATGCTCCCGTTCGACGAACCCTTCAAAAAACTCGTGCATCAGGGAATGATCCTGGGCGAAGACGGCGAAAAAATGTCAAAATCCCGCGGCAACGTCATCAACCCTGACGACGTCGTGAACAAATACGGCGCCGACACCCTCCGCCTTTACGAGATGTTCATGGGTCCGCTTGACCGCGACAAGCCCTGGTCAACCACCGCCATAGAGGGGGTTTTCAGATTCTTGCAAAGGGCCTGGCGCGTGTTTGTCGATGACAACGACAAGCTTCTCGTAACGGATTCCGGGCCAACAGATGCGGATCTCAAAATCACCCACAAAACCGTCAAAAAGGTTACCGTAGACATCGAGGGGCTGAGATTCAACACGGCGATCAGCCAGATGATGGTATTCATAAACCACTTCACCAAAACTCAAGCCGCCCCGCGGGCATGCCTCAAGACCTTTGTACAGCTATTGAATCCCTTCGCCCCGCACATGGCCGAAGAGCTTTGGGACAGGCTGGGAGAAAAAACGCTTCTCACCACCCATGAGTGGCCGTCTTTTGATGACGCCCTTGCAAAAGATGATCTTGTTACAATTGCAATCCAGGTCATGGGCAAAATGCGCGGAACAATCGAGATCGAGCCGGGCGCATCGCAGGAGCATGTCGAATCCGCGGCAAGACGGATCCAAACCGTTTCAGCTCATCTAGCCGGAAAAAACGTGCGCAAAATCATTTTTGTAAAAGACAGGATAATCAACTTCATCGTCGCTTGAGACGCATCTCGACATAGGCATATTTATAGTGCGGCCGCTGAGCGCCGGTCTTGAGATCGACAAAATACGATCCATCTTCTATCACCGCCTCACCCTTCAAGACCGACGCGTCCGGTGACGCCAGCTCGGGCCTGAGACGCAACCGGAATCTGAATTTGCCATAATCCGGCATCACGGATTTCAGCCTGAGCTGTATCCAGTTCGTTTTTTCCCTTTCGCCTCCGCCGGGTCCGACCACCTCTGCCGGGGCTTCGGGCTCCGGAATTCCGCCGTCCATGGGCACATCCTGCGGATTGCCGGGCCGGGCCTTGCATTTGAGAAGCGGGGCATCGGCATCGTTAAACGAACATCTGTGGTCCGTAGTCCAGTTCATCATGAAAGCCGTTTTCGAAGTGATATACGAAAGAAGGGAGGTAATCCTTTCGAGAAGCTTGCTTTTCACCGCATAAAAATCGTCGATCTTTTGCCGTTCGTCATCAGTTGGATCGGGTTTTGATTCAAGCTCATCGATCTCATCCAGCACGTGGGCCTGCTCCTGCTTGAGCTTGTCCAGTTCATTGTTCTTCCTGAAAATCTCCTTCCACTTATCGCGTTTTATGTCCTGGGTGAACACAACAAGCGTGAGGTCCTCGACTTTTCGGCCACGAACCTGGTCAAGTGATGCGCTGGCAACCGCCGGAACCGCAAGAAGCTGTGGATCAACGGACACGGAATCCGGCCCCAGACATCCGGCGGCACAAGTTACAACCACAAAAAAAACAGTGGCGGTCAAAATCCTTTTCAACACATCACCCTCCTTCCGGCGTCAGAAAAAGAAAATCCCCTGTATCATGTACGTTGCATCCGATAGCGAGCTTCTGCCAAGCAGCGGATAACCGATGCCCGCAGTAATGACCCCGGGCATGAAAAAATCTCCGTCAAGAAAACCCTGCACGGCCGAAAACTCGACCTGCGCGCTCGCGCTGTCCAGGCGCATGCCGGATTTCTCCGTAAGAACCCCATACCTGTTGGCGTTGTACCGGTCTCCCGAATAACCGTGATTCAGGATTTCCTGGTGCTGCATGCCGGCTTTTGCGGCCCAGGAGCGGCTCATCTGGTAAGAAACAAACGCCGATGCCTGGTATGAAAGCGCGGTACTGATTCTGGTGAATTCGTCAATTTCCTCGGGCAGCTGGTCAGCAGCGTCCTGCGGAATGCGTTTTGCCTGGGTGACCGGCAGGTATGCCAGTACGCCTCCGGTAAGCGTCACAGCGGCCCGCTTTATAAAGGAAAACTGGTAGGCATTCCGGACCCCGACCCCCCAGCGCTTGAGTCCGCCCGACACCTGATAAACATCATCCATCGGGGCAAGCTGTGCCGTCGGAACCACGATGGTCGTGGTCAGAGCATCCTTGAAACTCCGGCCCTCGGTATCAAACACATACGGCAGCTCAAGCCTGAGGTCGCCGATCATCTGGCGCTCGGTATGGTTTTCAAACTTGTAGCCGGCGCGTTTGAGTTTGTCTTCAAATCCATTATTGAGAGAAAGGGCAAACTCCTTTGCGACCGAAGCCTGTCCCATGTTCTGCAGATTCTGCATCAGCGCCTTGGAGCTCTCGCTGGCCTGGAAAGCAATTGCCGCATTTGCCTTGAGCTTGATTATCGGCATTGCCGCAAACAGGCCGAGCTTTTTTGTAATACCGCAGCCAAGCACCGGCACCGTGACCTGCATGGTTCCGTCAAATTTGCCGACCATGTTCCCCGCGCTGTCTTTCGAATCCACGCCGCTTGACGACAGGAGTCCCGCGATCTGCTCGCGCCGCTCTTTTTCCTCGTCAATCACCATCTGCCACGAGATGTTGCGGTTGAGACTGTCCGAAATGGCGCCGCCCGTCCCGTCATCGCCGTATCTTGATGCAACCGAGCCGAACATGTACATGGCCGAAACCATGAACCGGCCGGGAGGCAGAGTGCCAACCGACTCGCCGCCGATGTTGGGGGCAAGATTGGCAAAAGCGGCAGATGGCGCGACATGCGCCGTCACCAGGACTGCAATTGCAATTACGGTTAATGCCTTAGTGTCTCGATTCAAGAAGCTTCCGTGCCTCCACCCTGTCCTCGGCGGTCTCGATAGCGGGAATGCGGTGAGGTTCATAGGGATTCAATTCCCCGTCCTTCATGGCGAGGAGATTATTCAAAACTTTCTTGGCCTCTTCGTTTTTGTCGCGGGCAATGAGAATCTTGGCGTAGAAAATATGGTTTTGTGAGAATTTTTTTCCTTTATCATATGCCGCCTTGAGCAGCCTCTCTGCAAGCCTCTTGTCGCCGCCCACAAGCGGGGGCATCTGGGTATGCATGGCACCAAGCGCTCTTTGCGGCCCGTAGACATGCACCGAAGGTTCCAGTTTTATTGCCTCCCTGAAGTCGGTCTCAAGCTGCCCGAGCACCTTGAATAAATTGGTTGGAGTTGAGCTGCCGCGGTCCTTTTCCATGGCATCGTGACTCACAAAAACCCCGCGCCAGTAATAACCAAATCCAAGCGTTGGAAATTCATTCACCATTGCCCCGGAAACAGCCATGCCTTCATCGATAGCGGGACGTTCCGCCGGCTGGTTCTGGAATTTGGTGATAACCCAGAACAGCGACATGAACTGCCAGTCCAGGGCCTCCCGACGGAGCTTTGCATTCCCGCCTTTTTTGGCTTTGGCCGCAAGCTGTCTATAGCAATCCCCGGCATCCTGCGCTTTGGCAAGATTGGTCCGCTGCGCATACATATCGTCACATCGGCGAATCTCCGCCACGTCGTCGGCAAATGCCCCTGGCATACCCATGCCAAGCGCGGTCAAAAGCGTAATGATCAGCATATCCCCCCCCGGTGTAATATAATGGTAACCCTAATTATTGAGATTAATAAGTAACGGCACAAAAGGCAATCAGGTTGTCAACTCATCCACAATCTCGGCAATATCGAACACGTTGACTTTTCCATCCATATTCCTGGCCTTGATGCCATCGCCCAGCATGGTCATGCAAAAAGGACACGCTGCGGCAATAATTCCAGCCTTTGTTTCCAATGCCTGGTTCACGCGCATTTCGTTGATGCGTTTTCCGGCTTTTTCTTCCATCCACATCCGCCCGCCCCCGGCACCACAACACATGCCCTTTTCAGAATGGCTTTTCATTTCCGCGATCCTGGCCGAAGGAATGGCCGCAAGAATTTCTCTTGGCGCGTCATATATGCCGTTCCAACGCCCGAGATAGCAACTGTCATGATAGGTGATTGTTTCATTATATCCCTTGGCGGGCCTGATTTTTTCTTCCTGGATCAATTGACAAATTAACCGGGCGTGATGAATGACCTCATAGTTGCCGCCAAACGCCGGGTACTCGTTTTTCAGGGTGTTGTAACAATGCGGACATGCGGTGATGATTTTCTTTATTCCATACCGGTTCAAGGTTTCGATATTCGCCCTTGCAAGCGTCTGGAAAAGATATTCGTTTCCGATCCTGCGCGCCGCATCACCCGTGCACCTCTCTTCAATGCCCAAAACACAAAAGCGTATTCCCGCTTTTTTCAGCAGCCGGACGAGCGAACGCATGACTTTTATATAACGATCATCGTACGCACCCGCACAGCCGACCCAAAGCAGATATTCGGCGCCGGATTCACCAGCCGCGGTTTTGACGGACAACCCTTCAGCCCACTTCATGCGGTCTTCCGGGCTGAAGGCCCACGGTGATCCGTTGGTTTCCAGATTTTTGAAAACCGCTTGAACCTCCGGAGGAAATCTGGATTCCATCATCACCAGATTTCTCCGTATTTCATATATTTTGGCGGTATGTTCGATAAAAACCGGGCATGCCGTTTCACAGGCGCGGCAGGTGGTGCAGGACCAGATGATGTCTTCCGTTATCTCCTTTCCAACCAGGCCCGGAAGTCCGGCGTGCTCATGCGCGAGAATTCTGTTTTTTTCACGGAAAAGTGAATCCTTCAGATCTCGGATCAGCACTTTCGGCGAAAGCGGCTTGTCCGAAAGGCTGGCGGGACAGACCTCCTGGCAGCGCCCGCATTCGGTGCAGGAATAATAATCAAGCGCATCCTTCCAGCTCAAATCCGTGATTTTTGCTGCTCCGTACTGCGAAACCGCCGCGTCTTCAAAATCGATTCCGGCCATGGTTTTCTGGCGTTGCAGTGTACGCAAAAAAGTATTCGGTCCGGCGGCAACCAGATGCAGGTGTTTTGATCCCGGAATATATGCCGCAAACCCCAGCACGATCAGCATGTGCACCCATTTGAAAACCAGCCCAAGGCCCGCAGCGCCGCCGCGGTTGAAACCATTCATCAGAAGAATTGACACCATCAGCGCCGCAATCAGCGCGAGGATGATGCCGGCATCCCGGGATGTACCAAGATATTCCGGACGCGCAAAATACCGGCGATACGCCGCAATGGCTACGGCCAGCAATATCGCAACGGCAAACAGGTCCTGCACCAGTACGAAGGCTCCGAAACAATCCGCGCCGGCTGATTGCAGGCTGTACGGCGAATGGATTGTCGAAACAAATTGCTCGACGGTTCCGAACGAGATCACGACAAATCCCCAGAAGATCACAAAATGTGCAACGCCGATCCACCTTTTTTGCAATACAGTTTTCTGACCAAGAACATTCAGGAAAAAGGTTAATATGCGCGCCGGAAAATCCGCCACCAGGGGAGCCTTCCCCCGATGCGCTTTCATTAGTTTCCAGAGTTGCAAAAAACGATACATGCAATACCCGGAAGCGGCCGTGGTCACGATGATCAATGCCGGGGCCTGCCATGTCATCATGATTTTTGCTCTTTAAGTTTTTTCAGCTCTTCCGTGAGCAGTGGAACTATTTTGAACAAATCGCCGGTGATCCCGTAGTTTGCAACCTGGAATACCGGCGCTTCGGGGTCCATGTTGATCGCGACGATTGTTTTTGAAGTCCTCATACCCGCCAGATGCTGAACGGCGCCGCTGATACCGCAGGCCAGGTAAAGCGCCGGAGAGACAACCTTGCCGGTTTGTCCCACCTGGTCCGTCTGCGGGCGGTATCCTGCATCCACGGCGGCGCGGGAGGCTCCGACCGAAGCACCCAGCACATCGGCAAGCGCCTCCAGTATCTTGAAATTGTCAGCACTCTTCATGGCGCGGCCGCCGGAAACAATTATTTCCGCCTCACAAAGATCGGGTCTTTCACCAGCCGCCTTTTTCACGGTATCCGCCAGGGGGGCCGGAAAAGTGTTGGTTCTCACGGTGGCAAGCTGCGGGCCGGCGCCAAGAAACTCCACCGCGACCGTTGCCTTGCCGGCATATACCGGACGGCGCACTTCGATCCGGGGTCCGCAAAAAACCACCTCAGTGCAGTCAGTGGCGAGTCCCACGCCAAGCATTGCGGCAAGGCGGGGCATGAAATCCGCGCCAACCGAGGAGTGTCCCGTCAAGACAACGTCCGGATAATTGTTTTTTATGATCTCCAGGGCGGTGCCTGACCAGACCTCGGGCGCATATGATTTCAGCGCGGGACTGTCGGCAACAAACACCTTTTGCGCCCCGTACCGGGACAGCTCCGGCGTCAGTTGCGTCACGCCTTCGCCCATCAGGAGCGCGCAGGTCATGTTTCCGGATGCCGCGGCGGCACCAAGAAGTTCCTGGGTGGATTTTTTGAAGCAACCATCCGCCTGCTCGGCGATTACAAGGATTCCGGCCATCTCACACCACCCTGGCTTCTTCATGAAGAAGGCGCACAAGTTCCCTGGCCTGTTCTTCCGGTGTGCCTTCAATTTTTTTACACCCCTGCCCGGGCGGAGGCAGGCGATAGTCCTTGAAGCGTATTTTCTGCTCCGCTGACGTGATCCCGAGTTCCGACGCCTTGAGCATCTTCACTTCCTTTTTCTTCGCCTTCAACATGTTCGGAAGCGTCGCATAGCGCGGCTCATTAAGGCCCCTTTGCGCCGTGATTAAAACCGGAAACGCCGTTTCCACAAGCTCAAGCACTCCGCCGTCGATCGCGCGCGAGCAGACAACGCCGCTTGCGCCGTACCGGGTTTTCACCACAAAAGACACACACGGTATGCCAAGCTGCATGGCGAGCAATTGTCCGACCTGTCCCGAGCCATCGTCAATGGCCTGTTTGCCGCACAAGACAAGATCAAAAACCGGTTCCCTTTTGATGGCTTCGGCCAGCGCGCGGGCGGTCATGTGGTTATCGGCCGTTTCCGGCAACTCAATATGAATCCCATGGTCGGCGCCCATGGCAAGAGCGGAACGGATGGCTTCCACCGCGCGAACGGGCCCCGCAGAAAGAACCGTAACCGCGCTTACGGGGTGCGCGTCCCTGACCCGGAGCCCCTCTTCAACCGCATATTCGTCAAATGGCGACACGATCCATTTGACCGCGGACAGGTCAAGACCCTGGTTGCCGGCAGACGGCTTGATTCTTGTTTCGGTGTCAGGAGTTTGTTTGATGCAGACAAATATATTCATATTTTATCGACGCCCAATACTAGCCTCACCTTTCCACGAGTCCAGAAAATCTTGAAATTTATTGCGCATCTTCTCCCGCTTGGACCATGCCTCGATATCAGCGACATCTATAGGATGCGACTTCGCAACTGCGACAGCTTGGTTAAGGGCCTGCCTGTCACTCCAATGAAAATATGCCGCCATGCGGTCTTTTACGCAATCGGTCGGAGTCAGAAGCTTCAGAGTCCCCTGCGGCAGTTTCAACTTCGCGAAGTCCCGGATCGGTTGGTCCCCTATGAGAAAGGCCGCACCAGGAAACTCGACGGCATACTTCGATTTCGGATGGGCATATAGCCGTGACTCAGTCCGAGCGAAACCGAGCCGAACCATGACCTCATGTATCTTCCGACGATCCGCTATAGTGATAAAATCCAAATCGAAGCTCTCGTACCTGTTTTCCGTGTAAATGGATACGACCGCGCCGCCGGACAAGAATGCGTCGATCCCCGCGTATTGAAGCGCCTCACAAATGATCGCGCACAATGCTGCTAGTGATGTTTTTCCGTTTATCTGCGAGCTCACAAAGGCTTCCCTCTGCGACGTGGTCGTGTGCGACGGGTAAAATATTTTTCCAGAACTTCAGGCGGCAAACTTCTCAGGGCCTTCCTTAGTAAGGCATTCAACTCGTCTCGAAACAAATACCTTGGGTTGAATTCATAAACGCGAGTTCGTCCCACCAGCCGGCTCGACAATACCCCCTCACGTTCAAATCTCTCCAATTGCCGCTGAACTTGGCTGATCGCTATACCGAAGGCAATAGCAATACCCCTCGGATACGCCGATCCGGAGTTCTCAATTGAAAGAAGGACCTTTTCCGCAGTTTCGTTTCCAAATAGACCAGCTAATAACATAACCTATATTAGGTGTATTATAACCTTATATTGCGATCAATAAGAAAGTGCCGCATGCTATCGTGGGCTTGTGAATTTAAAATTTACAACATTGATCTATTTATTTGGCGGAGGTTGTGACGGCTGAGTAATTACGGCAACTTACCCCCGCAAGTAGCGCCGAAGTAGCAAATATCATCGTCTTACGTTTAGGTTAATATTGATTATAATCTAACCGTATTGTAAGATAATCAATAATGATCCCAAAATTGGAAAAACTCAAAGCCCATTCTTCGATATTTCGTCTTAAAGAAGCCAAACGTTATGGTCTGTCCAGACAGGATATTAACTACTACACAAAGCGTGGTTTTCTAGAACGAGTGGGCCATGGTGTTTATCGATTTAAAGACATCATCGATGAAATGGATCTCTATTCAGAACTCAACAAGCTTTTACTTTTTTGCCCACACTGTGTGGTGGGATTAGATACAGCACTTAAGCTTTATGGACTAACCGATGAAATCTCTGCCGAGGTTGATCTATTGGCCCCAACCAACAACATTCCAAAACGAAAACTCGAAGGCGTACATATTCACACCACGCCGCCAAAACTCATGAAAATGGGTGTAACTCAAATCAATGGCATTGCTGTCACAACACTTGAACGTACTATTATTGATCTTTTAAGAAAGGATAAACCGCTTTCTTTTGTTTTGAATGTTCTGAGGTCCGCGCAGAAAAAAGGCATAGGCATTGAACTGATAAAGGTCCAAAAACTGGGATATAAATTCAGGGTGAGCAAAAAAGTGCAAGCACTGCTTGAGGCTTTTCTATGATTTGGAATCAGACAGAATTTAATAATAAAGTGGCAGCTGTCGCCAAGAAACTCAAAATCAAAAGTTTCGAGGCACAGCTCCTGCTGGCACAAGAGCGCTTCCTGGCAAGACTTGCCAGTATTGAAGATGGTCATGGTTTTGTTTGGAAGGGTGGCAGCCTTTTGCTCAGAACGTACATGCCCGAAGAAACTACACGCTTCACGGTCGACATTGACCTCCTGGCCAAAGGGATTAGCGTCGAATCGTCTGAGGCGATTTTCAAAAAAGCGATGACTCTTGATTTGGAAGACGGCTTTGCGTTTGAAAACCTGATCAAGTCTTTCATGGAACGAGACACCCCCTATGGTGGTGAACGCTATGAAATGGATTGGAGCTTTTTCAAAAAGACCGGCGCCCCCAACAACAACTCGATGAAACTGAAGCTTGATGTCTGTGCTGGAGACGACGTCGACGAGGAAGTAGTTGCTGCAACAACGCTATTCCTTGCAACAGAGGGCACGGAAAATTTGTCGTTTAGGATCTACCCGCCTGAATTTATTTTTGCCGAAAAGCTTGAGACTGCTGTAAGGTTTAAATCCGGCAATAGCCGGTTTAAGGATTTTATCGATCTTTGGGTGCTCAGTGAAAACATCAAAAACACTAAAAAATTAAGAGCAGCCGTTGACCGTTGTTTTAAAAGGCGTGGCACTCCCTATGATACTGTGCAGATCGTGGCACTGTTGTCAGACAAAGCCCATATCCAGCAACTGGAACAGTACGGACGAAAACACTATGAGCGGTTAAAACTGCCCAGTGTGGCCACCCTCTTGAAATCAGTCACAGATCTAATCAAGAAGATTTAGTACTGTTTTTGAGGCCAGCAACACACTATCGAACGGAGCAATAATCTCTACTTTTGAGAAATAACAAGCATCTCAAAATCTTCTGTCGTCAGCTTGTCATTTCTTGAGTACGCCCCGAGCTTGGCACCAAAAATATCGATTTTTTTATGCCCCAGTGTCTTTAAAAGCCATGTGAGTTCACTTGGCACATAGTAGCGCTCGTTACAGGTTAATTCATTTTTAGTTCCCGCATCGTCCTCGAACGTGACGGTGTTGTGGTCCCTAAACGTCATCAGATCGAAAGAACAATTTTTACACGCCGAATTGCCTTCTTTGGCCGCGGACTCATAAAATTCTTTTACGGAATGAAAAAGCGGAAATAACCCGTTCAATGTTGTGAATATAAACTTGCCCTTATCTTTTAACGCCTTTGTCGCGTTCTTTAATATTTCAAAATTCATCTCATCTGTTTCCATTAAAGAAAAACCGCCCTCACAGAGCATGATTGCTAGATCAAACTCACCTTCAAAGGGAAGTTTTCTGGCGTCATGTTTCTGGAAATCAATGCTCAGATCAAGTTCTTTTGCTTTTTCCTTTGCCCTTGCAAGCTGTGAATCGGACAAATCAACACCAGTTACGCTATAACCTCTTTTGGTCAATTCGATCGAATGACGACCAGTGCCGCAACCGATGTCGATGATCTTTAGCGATTTATCCCGGCTTATTTCCTGCTCGATAAAATCACACTCGCCAACGGTACCCTGAACAAAACACTCTTTGTCGTATTTCTTGGCGTAGTTTTTGAATAATGATTCGTACCACTGCTTCATTGCTGGCTCCAATCGGGAAGAGCCCATAGCCCTTCAAACTGAATACTGAGCGTTTGTTTGTTGCCTAAGCTCAGCACTTTTTCAGTTGATATACCAAGAACTTAATTTCAATTCAACCAGCGCCACTTGTTTTGCGCAAGTAGCAGTTGCGTTTTTTTAAAAGGGAAAGCACCACCAGAGTTGCGAATTTCAAAAATCCTTTGGAGGCGCTTTCCCAATGCTGACGCAACAAGTGCATCAATGCGAGTTCTGTGGTGCCAGTTTTCATCACCGTCCTCAAGTAAAAAATCCAAGGGCCTGCAACCGGCCCGACTGCCAGAGAAAACGGCAAAGATCCAATGAGTTGACGTGGCGGCAACGCAACGCCGCCAGTGATCCGCAATATCATCGCATTTGCAAGCTGATCCGCTTGAAACGACTGAGGCAGATTTCAGAAATCATCAGCCGTTGTCTCAGTACCGGGGCCACTTTCTTGAACAAGAAGATTTCATCTGAGCTGACGCAGGAGTTTTTGCTTCAATTTCTGCTAGACCTTGGCATCCGCAAAGTAAACAAGTTCTGGCCAGAGGCATTTGCCCAAGTTGCATGCGGGGTTATGTGACTCCGCTTTGCCACAAAAAGAGCAAACAAGTTATGGGACGGGAACAGGGCGATCGATATATCCAAAACAAATCATGCTTCGAATCGTAAAACATCAAACCGCGTCTCCAGCGGCGGCGGTGCAGGAGTTTTCTGCTGAGGCATTGGACCAGCACCTTGCGCTTTTGGAAAGCTACTTTCAGTCGCACCGGATCCGTAATCATTCCGATAAAACGATCCGCAGAGAGCGTTCTTTTCTCCTGGGATGGTTTGAAGATCGCCCGCGAAACTGCCACTTTCCTTTCGCAAGTCCCACTTGCGTTCGTACAAACAATAAAGCCCGCATGCTATCGCGGGCTTGTGAATTTAAAATTTACAACATTGATCTATTTATTTGGCGGAGAGAGTGAGATTCGAACTCACGAGAGGTTTTACCCTCTGCTCCCTTAGCAAGGGAGTGCCTTCGACCTCTCGGCCATCTCTCCGTCGAAATGTGCGAGGTCTGCAATTACGTATATAGGGTATAGCAAACGCCCGCCACAAGAGCAACGCCGCTATGACGCACGTCTGAACCAAAAGGTGGTGACCACCTTTTAACCGTGCCGTTTCCACACCCTGAAATAAGTCATGTCTATAAACGTAAGCTTGAGCACGCGCCAGAGTTTGCCGTCCTGAATGGTCTTGCGCACGCCATCGGTGGATTCATGATAGTCCGCTGCGGTTCCTCCCGGCAGGTACATGCGCCCCCAGATGCAGGCGGGGCAACAGCTGTATGTAAAAGCCTGCGTGACAATGCCAAAAGCAATGAGCGGCACGGCCGCAAACTTGATGGCCCGCCACCGGACAAGCGCGATCGGAAACAGCATGAACGGCGTTGCCGGCGCCCAAAACCGCTGACCTATGCCGGGCCCGCTCATCCACGCCCACCACATCGACATCGGCACCACATACGCAAGAATCATCCAGGTCGAAAGCGCGAAATACTGGCGCGATTTTTTCCAGAGCGCCCAAAAACCAAATCCGCTCAAAAACACAAGCGGCGTGAAAAACAGAAAACTCTTTGCCGGCCAGAAAAGCGAACCGATAAAGCCGTATATAAATGGAGTCGAAAAAGTCTCATTCTGGTACGGATCACCAAACGATCCAAGCTTGATGTAGCCGACAACAACATAAGCGGCCGCAAAAAACAAAACAGGAAGCGCAACGGCAAGCGCGGCGCGGAAATATCCTGCAAAATCCTTCCAGGTCCATGCCCGCATCGGCAGCACGAGCGCGATCAAAAATCCCGGCACGACAACGAATGAATAAGGCCTGGAAAACCCGCTGTAACCAAGCGCCAGTCCACAACCAAAAAGCCACCACCATGCCGCCGATGCGCGCATCGCGCGGTGAAAACAGTAAAACGCGAGTATCACCAAGCTTGTTTCAAAGCTGTTGGCCGCATTTGTAGCGGCATAATAAGTGGACATCGTCGATCCAAGCCACGCAACAAGCAGCAGCCGGTTGGACCCCGCGTCGGCGGGCGCGGGGTTGATATCCTTCAAAATCAGGAACAAAAGCCATGCCGTTAAAAAAAACATGAATGTTGCCGGAATCTTGAACGTATGCAGCCCCACAAGCACCCGATCCAGACCGAGCCAGCGCATCGGCTTCATGTACGCGGCCACCACGAGCGGGTAACCAAGCGCGAATTTTGAATAAATGCGGCCATGCGTACCGCGCGTATGAAGTTCCTTCGGGAGTTCGAGTTCATAATTGTCAAGAAACAGCTCATTGCGCTCGTACAGCGCGCGCGCCTGCGTAAAGGTGCCGACCTCATCAAGCGAATCAAGCCTGTCCTGGGCGAATATTACCGCCGCAAGATAAAGGGCCAGGACAAATCCGGCTTTCTTCAAAAACGGTTTTGAAAACAATTTTCTGAAAAAATTCATCTTCTCTTCTTATGCTGCGCCGTTGCCGGAATGGACAGTACAAGCCACGCCGCCGCGGATACAACCGCAAGCACGGAATTAAGGATGCGGGCAGGAGCGAGCGTTTGCAAAACAAAAATGAGCGCGCTCATCCCGCCGCGGCCAAGCCGGTATGACAACGAATCAATAAGCTCCTTGGCCATGAAGCGCGCCCCGAACGAAAGCGGCATGTAAAGAAGCTCCTTGGATGCACGAAACATCGAATAGTCCATCGACTTGAAGGCAATCAGCGCGCCGGCCGCGGTCGAAAGCGACGGCGAAATGAAATAAGCGCCGACCATCACCACATGAATGAGCGGAATGAACGCCTGGATGGCCCTCACCGGCACCCGCGGCAGCACAAGCGGACAGAGCACAAGCTGCGTAACCGTCGCGATCAGGTTCACATTTGCATAAACGCCGCCGATATACGCGGTCTTTTGCGCTATGGTGGAAAACGCCCCGTGGCACTCGCCCTGGAACGCAAGATCAAGCGCCGTGCCGAGCGACTGCGCAAAAAACACGACAAAAAACAAAAACACCAGCCTGCGCTCGCGGCCAAGCTCGCGGATGTCTCCAAAAAGGCCGCCCTTGACATGCGGATACACCCCGTCGGAATTTTTTTGCGACATGTCCGCGCGCGCGGGCTCTCCGTTCATTTTATACGCCACAAGCCCGACAAGGCAGGTGGCAACCGTGGCAACAACGGCAATATCCATGAGCGCCCAGGTGCCGAGCGCAGCCGCATGATTTTTAATGATAAGCCCGCTCAAAATCCCGCCGCCCGTTGCCGAAGCCGCGATAAAACCGTTGAGTTTGCGCGCACCGCCTTCACTCAGCATGCTGTTTGTGTACGACCAGTGCTGTTCAACAAGGATCATGATGTAACTTTCGCGGAACATGTATAACAAAAAAACCGCCGCGCGCGAACCGGACGAAGCCCACAGGCGAAGCGCAAACAGGGCCGCCGCCGCAGAAAGACATGAATAAAGCAGCGTCTTCTTGGGCCCAAGCCGCGTGACCGCAATATTATACGGCTGCAGCAGGGCAAATACACAGAGCGGAATCAGCGCCTGCACCAATGGCAGCATCGCGGGACCGAACGCTTCGGTAAAAAGCGGTATAGTGGTGCTTCGCATGAACTCATATCCGAAGATCACGAGCGCAAACGCCGGCGCCATGAACAGAAAAATACGGAAATCCCTGCTGTGCAGCATTTTCATCTCTTAACATGACGCAGTGCTTGATCATAGACACGAAAACCGATATTCAATCGCTACAGCAAAGGGAAGGAGTTGTTCATGCACGTTTTTCCGGATACCGGCTTGGACAGGATGAGGAGCGCCCACAAGGTGCTCATGACAACGCCGTTTGAGCCCATGCAGCTTGACCGCGGCTATGCCAACCGGACCTTGCGCATTGATGTCGGCGCATGCAAGGCGGAGACACATCCGGTATCCCGGCAGATGAAGGATCTCTGGACCGGCGGCAAGGGGTTTGACCTCTGGCTGATGCTCAAGGAAGTAAACGAAAAAACAAAATGGGACAGCCCGCAGAATCCGATCTGTTTTTCGTCCGGACCGCTTGGCGGCACGGCCTCCTTTCCGGGCTCCGGCAAAACCCTTGTGACCGCGATATCGCCGATGACCGATTCAATCATCGATTGCAATGTGGGCGGAAACTTCGGGCCATATCTCAAGTGGGCGGGATTTGACGCTCTTGTCGTGACCGGCAGGGCCGAAGAAGATGTGATTGTCCTGATCGATGTGACCGGCAGAAAAATCACGATTGAAAAAGCCCCGCTCGAAAGCGTGGATTCACACGTTCTGGCCGAAGAGCTTACCGCCATGTACGCTCTCGATGAAGACGACAAGCGCAACATAGCCGTGGTGTCGGCCGGCCGGGGCGCGGAGCACACGCGCATGGGCGTCCTCAATTTTTCATTCTACGACTGGCGCCGGCAGGTGGCGCGCCTCAAGCAGGCGGGCCGCGGCGGCATCGGCACCGTTTTCCGCAACAAGCGCATCAAGGCGCTTGTGATCCGCTGTCCCGACATGACGCCAAAATGGACCGTGGCAAAAAGCCCGGTCGAAAAAATATTTTCGGACAACATCTGCCGGTCGCAGCTTGCAACCGTGGATCTGGCGCGCATCAAGATGATCATGGACAAATGGAACAACGATCCGGAATACGTGATCGAGATGATGCAGGATGTGCAGGAGCAGTTCAGATACCTTCCAAAGGATGCGCTTGATGCCATGAGCCGCGGCCTGAAGCTCTCCAGGGGCCAGCTCTACCATATCGCGACTTTTTACAAATCGTTCAGCCTCAAGCCGCTTGGCGAAACGGTTATACAGGTTTGCATGGGTACCGCCTGCCACGTCAAGGGCGCGCCGCGCCTGCTTGACGCTTTTGAGCGCGAGCTTGGCGTCAAGTCCGGGGAGACCACGCGGGACGGCAAATTCACGATCGACCCGGTGGCCTGCCTCGGCTGCTGCAGCCTCGCGCCGGTCGTCAAAATGGGCGATGACATTCTCGGTTCTGTCACGACAAAAACAGTACCGGCTATTTTGAAGGAAAGAAGCGCGGGAGGCCGCAAATGAGTTCAAGCAAACTGATGCCGGGCGATCTTGACAGGGTGGCGGAACGCGTCCGCAAGCAGCATTCACGATACAAAGGCATGTTAATGGTATGCACCGGCTCGGGTTGCGTGGCCGCAAAAGGCTTCAACGTGCGCGATGGACTTGCGCGCATGATCAAAGAAAAAGGCCTCGAAAAAGACTATCTGGTGGTCGGCACCGGCTGCAACGGCTTTTGCGCGGTGGGACCGATCGTTGTCGTCCAGCCCGAAGGCACCTTCTATCAAAAGGTGGCTGAAAAAGATCTTGACGCGATTATAGCGCAGCATCTCATTGGCGGAAAACCGGTCGAAAAACTTCTCTACAAGGACCCCGTCCGGCAGAAAACCTGCGGCAAAATGGATGAAATCCCGTTTTTTTCAAAACAGCAGCTCATCGCGCTTCGCAACAAGGGTCTCATAGACCCCGAAAACATCGAACATTATATTGCACGCGGCGGATACCAGTCCCTCCGCAAGGTGCTTGACGCCGGAAGCGGCGACCAGGTGATATCAGACATCATCGCATCGGGCCTCCGTGGCCGCGGCGGCGGCGGATTCCCGACTGGCATTAAATGGCAGTCCGCAAAAAAAGCTGCGCTCGCGCGCGACGAAAAACCCTACGTGGTTTGCAACGCCGACGAAGGCGATCCGGGCGCATTCATGGATCGCAGCATAATCGAAACCGATCCGCACGCCGTGCTTGAAGGCATGCTGATCTGCGCTTATGCAATCGGATCGAACGAAGGCTACATCTATATCCGCAAGGAATATCCGCTGGCGCTTGTGCGCCTGCGCAAGGCTCTTGAACAAATGCGGGAGCACGGACTTCTTGGAAACGGCATCCTGGGCAGCAGCTTTTCGTTCGACGTCCACATCCATCGCGGCGCCGGCGCGTTTGTTTGCGGCGAGTCCACCGCCCTCATGGCCTCCATGTCCGGAAAACCCGGCGAGCCGCGCGCCAAATACATCCATAACGTGGAATACGGCTTCCGCGACAAACCAACGGTTCTCAATAACGTGGAAACCTGGGCAAACATCCCGGCCATAATCGAAAAAGGCGCCGCGTGGTACGCCTCGATCGGCACCGGCGATGTTTCAAAAAACCCGTGGAACGGATCTTCCGGCACCAAGGTGTTTTCGCTCGTGGGCAATATCATGAACACCGGGCTTGTCGAAGTCCCGATGGGCATCTCGCTCCGCGAGATCATTTATGACGTGGGCGGAGGAATTCCGCTCGGGCGCAAATTCAAGGCCGTGCAGACGGGCGGACCTTCGGGCGGCTGCATCCCTGAAAAAATGCTCGACATGAAAGTCGACTTCGACTCGCTGACAGAGGTGGGCTCGATGATGGGCTCCGGCGGCATGATCGTCATGGACGACCGTACGTGCATGGTCGATGTCGCAAGATATTTCATAAGTTTTCTGGTGGACGAATCCTGCGGCAAATGCACTCCGTGCCGCGAGGGGCTTTTTGCCCTCAAGACAACGCTTGACCGCATTTGCAAAGGCGAGGGCAGGGTCGGCGACATCGGATTTCTTGAAGAGCTGTCAAAGACCATCCAGGCCACAAGCCTGTGCCAGCTGGGCGGTTCGGCGCCGAACCCCGTCCTGAGCACGATCCGTTTTTTCAGGGACGAATACGAAGTGCATATCCGGGAGCACAAATGCCGGGCCGGCGTTTGCAAGGATCTGATCAAATATACGATCAACAACAAATGCACCGGCTGTGTGGTATGCGCGAAGAACTGCCCCACGCAGGCCATTACCGGGGAGCGGAAAAAACTTCACGTAATCGACCAGTCAAAATGCGTCAAGTGCGGAGTCTGCGACGATGTCTGCAAATTTGATGCAGTGGAGGTGCGCTAATGGGTTCCGCCACGACAAAAAAGCCCGAAAAGAGAATTGACATCACGATCAACGGAAAAACCGTAAGCGCCCGCAAGGACTCGTTCCTGCTTTCGGCGCTGAAAGAAAACTCGATCAACATCCCGACTCTTTGCCATCACAAGGACCTTACGCCAAACGGCACCTGCCGTCTTTGCACGGTCGAGGTCGAGGTGCGCGGTAAAAAACGCTTCGTAACCGCCTGCAACTATCCTGTACGCGACGAAATCAAGATCGAAACCCACAGTCCGGCCATTTTGGAGCACCGCAAGCTGCTTGCCGAAATGTACCTTGGCCGCTGGCCCAATGTCCCGGTCATACAAGACATTGCAAAAACCTGCGGCGTAACCGCACCATCGCGTTTCACGTCAGAGATGACCGACCCAAATCCCAAAGCCTGCATCCTTTGCGGCCACTGCGTCCGCGCCTGCAAGGAATTCATGATGGAAGAGATTTTGGACTTTGCCGGTCGCGGCATCAAGCGGCACCTCACGATGCCCTTCGGCGAGATGGACAAGCATTGCGTGGGCTGCACCTCTTGCGCCTACGTGTGTCCGACGGGCGCGATAAACATCGTTGACGACTTCAACCGGCCCCACAACCCGGATATGATCCGGGACCACGGCATGAAGGTCAACGCCGAGATGGCAACGCTCGACAAGAACCAGTGCTGCATGCGCGAAGTGGGCACGGCCAACATTGTCGAAGTCATGGCCGCCTACGATCTTTTGCCGGTTCACAATTATAAATTCGGCACACATGTGGATGTTCCAAAAATCGACTCGATGCTGCTTCGCAAAAAATATATCACCCAGAATCTTCCGGACGGCTGCTGGAAGGGCTGTTCGATGGCCTGCGCAAAGACCATCGACAACTTTGAACTCAAAACCGGCCCGTACAAAGGACACAAGGTTACGGTTGACGGTCCGGAATACGAAACCGCGGCGGCCGTGGCCAATATGGGCTGTTTTGACGTGGAGTTTCTGGCCGAATTCAATTTTTACGCCGACACCTACGGGATGGATACGATCTCGCTCGGCACCACGATCGCATTTGTAATGGAGTGTTTTGAGGCCGGGGTGATTGGCAAAAAGCATACGGGCGGAATGGAACTCAAATTCGGCGCATCCGCGGAGGTGCTGGAACTCATGCACCAGATGGCCCGCGGAGAGGGTTTTGGCATCGAGGTGGGGCAGGGCATTCTCCGGCTTAAACAAAAGTTCGCAAAAGAATACGGCGCCGATCCCGCGTTTTTGAAGGACATCGGCATGGAAGTGAAGGGACTTGAGTATTCCGAATACCTTCCAAAGGAATCGCTCGCCCAGCAGGGCGGCTATGCGCTTGCGATCAAGGGGCCGCAGCACGACGAAGCATGGCTTATATTCATGGACATGGTGAACAAGCAGCTTCCGACGTTCGAGGCCAAGGCCGAGGCGCTTTATTATTTCCCGCTCTGGCGCACCTGGTTCGGCCTCAACGGTTTATGCAAGCTCTGCTGGAACGACGTTGTACCCGCCGACAACTTCAAAGAAAATGAACCCGCCAAGATTCCAGGGCACGTGCGCAATTATTTCAAATTTTTTGAAGGCGTTACCGGCATCCCGATCGACGAGCAAACAATGCTCGATCAGTCAGCGCGCGTCTACAACCTGCAGCGCGCGATGAGCCTCATGTTCGACAAAGCCACGCGCAAGGACGACGTTCCGCCGTACCGCTCCATGGGCCCGGTGACCGTGGAAGAATACGAATCCCGCGCCGAACGCTACGACAAGCAGCTCAAGGAGCTTCAAAATATCAATCCGGCGGGAAAAAACACCGAAGAGAAGATACAACTGCTTCGCAAGTACCGCGAAGAACAGTACAGCATCCTGATGGATACCGTTTACCGCCGCAAAGGTTGGACCAAAAACGGCGTGCCAAAAATATCCCGCCTCAAGGAACTCGGGATAGATCTGCCGGAGATAGTAAAACTGGTCGAAAAACACCAGGAGGATTGATTTTACTAAAGGATAGTAACTATGCTTTAGTAAAAACAGCTTATGGCCAGGAAACAGGTTTTCACAAAACATCGAAGCCTCTTTGACCGGAACGTCCCTGGCACAACCGCAGTACTTGCAAAAAAAACCGTAGCGGTCGCCGGATGCGGGGGGCTCGGCTCCACCGCCGCCATAGCACTTGTGCGCGCAGGCGTGGGCCATCTGATAATTGCCGACTTTGACCGCGTAGAAGCATCAAACCTGAACCGCCAGCAGTATTTTACAGGCGACATCGGCCGGAAAAAAACCGCGGCGCTTTCGGCTCATCTAAAGAAAATAAATCCGTCCCTTAAAATTGTATGCGTGGACAAAATGCTTGGGCCAAAAGACATCCAAAAACTTTTTACAAAGGCCGACCTCATGATCGAAGCCTTTGACCGGGCCGAGAGCAAGCAGTGGCTTATTGAGGCGTGGACGCAGGCGTTTCCGGACAGGCCGGTCATTTGCGGCAACGGGCTTGCGGGCATTGGCAATACGGAAACACTGAGGGTCGTGAAGTTTTCCGACAACGTATATTTTTGCGGAGACGGCAAGTCGGACATGTCCATTGGGCTTTGCTCGGCGCGCGTGGCGATCGTTGCCAATATGCAGGCAAATACGGCGATCAGCCTGCTGGTGCAAAAATGATCTCCGTAAACGACCAGAAAATCGGATGGCATCCGGGCATGACCGCCGGCGACGCGCTTCGCGAGGCGGGGCTTGAGTTTCCGCATCTTGTCTTGTCCATTGACGGCGCGGTGGTGCCCAATAACGAGATCGAGGACCGCGCCCTCGAAGATGGCGCGAGCGTTAATGTGATGCTTATCGCGCACGGCGGGTAAAACACCTACAAGATATCCGTCAATATACTGACGCTAATTTTTTATACAAAAAAGCCGAAACGCATTTATCATTAACAGTACAGGTGTGAAAAGTAGTGGCGGTTTCAACCAAACTTAAGGAGACAAAAATGCGTAAGATATGTTTAGCGGTAGCGGTGGCAATGCTGATCGGCTCTGCCTCGGCACAAGCGGGAGTAAGATTCAAACTCGGCGGCGGCGTGGACGTAGCGACGGCAAGACTAAGCCTTCTTGGCATAACGCTGGCGTCAGTTACCAAAACCTATCCATATGGCGGAGCGGGACTTGCATTTTCCTTCGCGCCAAAATGGGGAATGGAAATCGACGGCAAATACGTCATTGTAAGCGGCGGAACCGTTATTCCGATAGGCGTCTGGTTCCAGTTTCTTGCCGCACCATGGTTTCATCTGGACCTTGGCGGTACCGCGACAATTATTTCTTCAATGGGCATCAGCTCGACAACTATTGGCTTTGGTGCGGGCCTCGGGTTTGACATCCCGTTCGGCCAGAGCGTCGGACTATTTCTTGACGTGAGATATTCAAGAGGCATCGAGTCGGTTACGGTTGACCAGCTTTTCGCCGGTGTCGGCTTCAGATTCGGCAGTTACGGCAAATAACCACCGGACTGGTTGAAGCCAGCCTTTTTGGTGATTTTGCAGGCGGCAGCACCAGTAGTGGTGCTGCCGCCTGGTTTTAATCAGCGGACAACAGGACCGATTGTTATGAAAACCTCCTTGACTGTCATTCTTGCGGCGACATTGTTTATTTTCCACATGCCATTCGCCATTGCCGGAGGCCCGAAGATTTCGATCGGGGCTGGCACCAACCGCGTTTTCAATTCAATAAAATTCTACGATGATACCATCAAAGGAACTTATGGTTTTGCCGTCGGCGTAATGGTCGAGGCCGGTCACACCGCCGCAATCGAGTTCGGCGTCTTCGCCGTGGAGCATAAATACGACATCAAATTCGGACAATCATTTCCGACAATTGGTGATTCGTATTGGGCGACACATATTTCGCTTGGCGTGCGGCTTCATGCCCTTAAGTTTTTTTCGATCGGTTTTGGCGTGTGGCTTGATCAGTTCAACTGGATGAATCAAAGAATATATGATCACGGAGTTTATGCAAATGCCAGGATTACCATCCGGACCGGCATGTTCGGCCTGTTTGTCGAACCACGATACAACCATGGGCTGAAACAACCAAAGACCCAGGAACTGCTCGCGCTTGGCGGCTTGACAATCGGTGCCCTCAAATAAAACTGATCATCTGCAAAGTCCCTGTATTCTTCCCTGATACAACTCCTCGAAAAATTGCCTGTAATTCATCACATGGATTCCATCATTATCAAATGCCCTCTCCACGTTGCAGACAAGATATCTGCCGATTCCCGGATATTCTTCGGCTAGTGAATTCAAACCCGAAAAACATCTCGGACCCGGATTCGATGTATGCTTGATTTCAACAGCAGTCAATGGTGCCGACCCCCTTGCGACCAGCAGGTCAACTTCGGAGCCACCCCGGATTTTCCAATAATATAATGATCCTTCCAGTTCGGCATAAGATATTATTGCCCTGACCTCTCCGATCACCCATTGCTCAAAAAGCAATCCCCGGATTTCAGGTGAAAGAACGCCGCCAAGCGTTTCTCTTAGAGCATTGGTAACGCCATTGTCGAAAAAATAAAATTTCGGACTGCCAGCAAGTTGTTTACGCACGGTTTTTTTCCATGGATGAAGGAAAGTTCCAATCCATGTTTCTTCAAGAATTGAATAGTATTCCTTGATTGTCTTGCTTTTGACCGTTGTTTCACGTGATATTTCACTGAAATTCACCTCTTGTCCGCAGCTTTCGGCCGCAAGGGCCAGAAACCTGGAAAAAGAGGGAAGATTCCTGACGAGCGCCTCGGCATGAATCTCTTCCCGAAGATATGTGCCGACATATGATTTCAAAATTCGTTTTTTTTCTGCCGGAGAGGAAAGCAGGATTTTTGGCAATGCGCCAAACTGAAGAACTGAATCAAGTTCGAAAAAATCCTTTTTGTAGTTGTTGGACTCAATATAGGTCACAGGAAATATCCGCATCTCGTATGCGCGGCCAGCCAGCAGATTTGCCCCGCCGCGCTTGAGTTTTCGGGCGCTTGATCCTGAAAGAATAAATGTTATTCCATCTGATTCGATCAGCGACTGGACTTCGTTGAGCAGTGAAGGCACGCGCTGTATTTCATCAATAATCACTCCCAAAAAACCCGGTTTTTCGCGTGCCGCAAAAACTTCTTTCCTGAGGCGAGATGGATCTGAAAGAAAAATCTGAAAATTGTCTTCACGCAATAAATCTATGATATGCCATCCGGAAAATGTACTTTTCAACCAAGTGGTCTTTCCTGTCATGCGGGGACCGAACAATAAAGCTGAGTTCTTTGGAGTTGGTAACAATCTTGAGATCATATGTTAATATTAACCGTAATTTTTAACATATAAAGTAAAATATTTAATGAACAATATATAATAATATCATGTTATTATAAGAAACTAACTTCTGGGAAGAGGTTGACGGGGATGACGAGCGGCTGTTGCCGCGTGTGCATCGAGCGGTATCATTGCTGAAGCGCT
>Ga0156729_1138_pt3 | contig 22422 bp, 16 predicted proteins | sample RifOxyD1_FD_112058 | JGI IMG/M metagenome (GOLD analysis project Ga0156729, IMG submission 112058) | Bdellovibrionales bacterium RIFOXYD1_FULL_53_11
ACCGGCGAAAAACCGTGACGGCCCCTCTTGTCGGCACGTTTTACAGGGCTTCTTCACCGGGCGCGCAACCTTTTGTGAAAGAGGGTTCGGCCGTTAAAAAAGGTGATGTCCTGGGCATCATCGAGGCCATGAAGGTTTTTAACAACATCGAAAGCGATTACAACGGCAGGGTGGTTGGTATTCTTACCGAGAACGGACAGCCCGTCGAATTCGGCAAACCCCTGTTCGTGATCGATTCGGTGACCTGACGGCCGGTACGCCAATGACAAGGAAACTTTTCAATAAAGTGCTTGTTGCCAACCGCGGCGAGATCGCCCTCCGGGTCATCCGCGCCTGTCATGAGCTGGGTATTCCGGTTGTGGCGGTATATTCGACGGCGGACGAGAAATCATTGCATGTCAAGCTTGCCGACGAAGCCGTCTGCATCGGTCCTCCCCAGTCCAAGCTGAGTTATCTAAACATGGCAAATATACTCTCGGCGGCCGATATAACGGGTGCCGACGCAATCCATCCCGGTTACGGATTTCTTGCCGAGAACGCCGAATTCGCCAGGCTTTGTGCTGATTGCAATATCACTTTCATCGGTCCGACGGCCGCAAACATCGAGGCGATGGGCGACAAGGTGGGCGCGCGTGCGATTGCGAAGCGCCGGGGGGTGCCGCTGCTTCCGGGCACTCTTGAGCCCGTGCCGGGCGTTGATAAGGCGATAGCAGCCGCGGAGGAGATCGGCTATCCGGTGATTCTCAAGGCGGCGGCCGGCGGCGGCGGGCGCGGCATCCATATCGTCGGCAATTCCGACCAGCTCAAATTTTCTTTCGAGCGCGCGAGCGCGGAGGCGGGCGCGGCATTCGGCAACTCCTCCATGTACGTCGAAAAATATTGCGCGGATGCGCGCCATATCGAGATCCAGGTCTTGTGCGACCGGCATGGCAGCAGGATTTTCCTCGGCGAACGCGACTGCAGCATCCAGCGAAGGCACCAGAAACTGATTGAGGAGAGCCCGAGTCCTTTTGCCGACGAGAAACTCCGGGCGGCGATGGGGCGGGCGGCCCTGGATATCTGCAATGAAGTTTCTTATGAAAATGCGGGCACGGTTGAATTCCTTGTCGAGAATGACCGGAGTTTTTATTTCATGGAGATGAACACCCGCATCCAGGTCGAGCATCCGGTGACCGAGATGGTTGCCGGCGTGGATCTGGTGAAGCAGCAGCTGCTCATTGCCGCGGGCGAGCGCCTTTCGATCCGCCAGGAGGATGTGCAGATAAAATCACATGCCATCGAGTGCCGGATCAATGCCGAGGACCCGGAGCATTTTGCGCCTTCTCCCGGAAAGATAACCGCGCTTCATGTGCCGGGCGGCCTTGGAGTGAGGATTGATTCATTTGTGTATGACCAGTACACGGTTCTTCCGTATTATGATTCACTTCTGGCAAAACTCATTGTTAACGCGCCCGGGCGCGACGAGGCTGTTGCCAAAATGCGTCAAGCGCTTGACGAGTTTGTTATCGAAGGGATCAAAACCAACATTCAATTCCACAAGAGGATTTTCTCGCACCGTAAGTTTATTGACGGCCGGTATGGTCTCAATTTTTTGGGAGAGTTGTTGGGAAAAACAAAGTAAAATCTAGCTATGGTGTCTGAGAAGGACGAAGGTACGGTGGGTACACGCATAGATCTTGGTGATGATCTTCTGGACAAGCCCGCTGAGCTGCCTGCCATGATAAAGACCACCGGTAAAGACAAGGACACGCTTGATGAGCATGTCAAGGATGCCGGCATTCTCATGGCCGAAGGCTTGATAGAAGAAGCCAAGAAGATACTCAGACATGTCATGGTGTCTGATCCTGTCAATAATGCCGCGCGTGAAAAGCTCGGAGAAATCCACGAAGAGGAACTTAAACAGATTTTTGGAGAGAGCGAATCAAGAGGACGGCGCAAGCGGGCTGCCAATGAATTTTCATCGTTTGTGGATGTTGATGCGGTTCTGCGCAAAATTGACAGCGAACTCGGCCTTGATGCGATAGCCGAGGGTGATGCGGCGGCGTCTGAAAGACTGAGCCTTTCGCTGTTCGGGAGCCGGGAAGTGATGGAAAAATTCGGTGCCTCAATCGAGAATACAATGCGTGATGCCACGGCGCGGGACAGGATGGATGTCGGCATCGCATTTCTGGAAATGGGGCTTGGCGCTTTTGCGGCGGCACAGTTCAAGATCGCGGCAAAGGATGCGGAGCTTTCCGTGGCCTCGGCAGCACTCCACGCCTATGCGCTGATCAGTTGCGGCCGGGCGTTTGATGCCATTTTGGAAATCGAACCGGTCCTGAGGGATTCGGAGCTTTCAAGGGACGACAGGATTTATTTTCTGTATCTGATGGGTCTTGCCAGCGAGGGGCTTGGCAGGTCCGGCGAGGCCGCGGCGTGGTATGCGCAGGTCAGGGAGCTTGATCCGTATTTCAGGGATGTCTCCGACCGGATCAGGATTGTGAAGCGTCGGCAGGAAGCCGCCGCGGGATAAAGGGGCTGGATGCTTAGACGGCCGTTTGTTGTGTTCGCACTTGTGGTGGGTGCACTGGTTGGCGGTGTGGTGCTCTACATACAGAGCGAGCATTTTGCGCACATTGCAAAAAAAATCGCATACAGGTACATCCCGAAGAATCTCGGCATTGAAGGTGATTTTTCGGAATTTTCAATCCGGCTTGTTCCTCCGAGCGTCTCGATCAGCAAACCGCGCCTGGTGCTCAAGGAAAAAAACATTCTCGGTCTTCCGGCGGGTTCCAGCGTTGTCGCCGAAAGGATTGATTTCGCATTTCTCCCGTTTCAGATGTTTTCAAAAAACATCAAGATCAACCGGATCATGATTGCGGGCGGCGACATCAATCTTGTTCTGGGTGATGTGCTGTCTGGCAAAAACGGAAAGGCAAAACATGGCGTGGCGCCGCCCGGATGGGATGAGCTGCGGGGGCTGCGCATTGAAGGTGTCGGCCTGGAAAACACGTTGATCCGGTTTTCGATGACCGGTCCCGCAGCCAGCGGAATAATAAAGGCGGACAATTTCAGCATAAGCCAGTGGAGCGGCCGCGGAGGTCTTGGTTACGAGGTCGAATTTGATTTCAAGAGTATTGCCGGGTCGTTTCCGCAGTCCTGGAATCTTCCCGGACTGGTTGATCTCTTCAAGGGGAGGGTGCGGGTCAATCCGGCAGGAATTGTTGCGGATTCCATATCGCTGTCCATGGATGGCCTTGTAATGGGCGGTGAGCTGTCGGCCCGGGGGAATGTTTTCTCCGCAAGGCAGCTTCCGTTTGAAGCGGGATTCAATGTTTCAAGCGATATCGCAAGGGCGATGAAAACGTTCCGTCTTGCGGATAAAATAAAAATCCTGCCCGTCGGCAAGGCGGTTGTCACCGGCAGCCTGCGCGGTGATCTGGCAAGACCGATGGAGACCGTTAAAGCAGAGGCGGTTTTCAAATTTGAAAATGTCGCCTACAAGTCATGGGGCGCCGAAACTGTTGCGGCCGACTGCTTCTGGCGTGCCGGAGCCGGTGGCGGCAGTCTAGGAATCGAAAAGCTGGTGGTCGAATCAAAGGAACGGGCGCGTGCAGGCGGGCATCAGAGCGGCTGGGGCGGCAGGATCGAGGTGGGCCGGACTGAATTCGGCCTTGCAATGCGCGATAAAATCACCGTGCCGCTTAAAATGGAACGGGCACACATCCACTGGCTCGCTGCCGCCGGGCTCAAGGATGTTTATCCCCTGAATTTCCGGATAAGCGGCACTGTAAATGCCGAGATAACCCCGCCCGTGAATGAAAAGCCGTGGGCCGTTCTTGCGGGAACGGATATTGTTCTTGATGATTTCAGGCTGGACAACCAGCGTCTGGGAAAGGACCGTCCGCTCAAACATATCTTGAAGATACCGAAAATGGTGCTCCGGGGGCCGCTCAGGGTTGATGCCACGGGCGTCCATCCCGGGAACATGCAGATGGCTCTTCCCAATTCCAGTTTCCAGGTCGGCGGAAAGGTGGATTTCAAGACCGGATACGATCTGCGCATCGGGGGCACGAGCAATCTGGAGGATGTCGGGACGCTGGCCGAAAACAAAATCCGGGGCGAAGGGAGCATTTCGGCCCACGTGCATGGTTTGCCCGCAAGAACATTTGTTGATTTTGAGGCCGATCTCAAGAACAGTTTTTACATCAACCTGAATCTTGGCGATGTGAAGGGTAAGGTTACCTGGGACGATGATCCGCAACATCTGATTTTCAAGGGGACGGAGGCAAGGCAGGGAAAGACGCATTACAGGGTGGACGGCATGTTCGATTTCGGCAAGAAGGACGAGACGGTGGCTCTTGATATCGATATTCCGCGCGGGACCGTGAAAGATCTGAGCGTTGTTTTCGAAAATCTCACCAGCGACATCTGGTGGTATCCACGGACGCTGGACGGAGAGACAAACGGAAAAGTGAAAATTTCGGGGTTTACCGCAATGAACGGGCTGGAGGTTTTTGCGGATATGAAGGGTCAGGTCTGGCAGTACTTGGGGGAGCGCTTCCGGACCGTTGCCGTCAAGGGCGGATACGACAAGGGAAAATATTATGTAAAGTCCCTCACTGCCACGAAAAGCGCCGGACTTGTGGCGGGCCGCATCTCCTATGATGCGGCCAAAAACATCGAGTGGAATCTCAAGACCGAAAATCTGACGTTCCTGGATATTGATCATGTGGCGCGGTTGGATGTTCCGATCAGGGGTAAAATCGACATCGCAAGTTCCGGCCGCGGCAGGGAGGGCTCGCTGGATTCGGTGAGCAGGATATCCATCGGCGAAATGGTGGTCAGGGGTGATCCCAAACCCCCCAGCGAGGCGGCACTCAAAACATCCGGCGGAATAGCGACATTTGCGGGCACGGCCTTCGGGGGCCAGGGTACGATGGAGTTTGCCTACAATTACAAACCTGGCACGGAAAGCAGGTTCAAGGCGTCGGCGCGGAAGCTGGATTTTTCAACGCTGCTCCTGATTCTCAATCCCCGCAACATGCAGGACGGGGGGATCGCCGGGAATGTCAGCGGATATGCCGATCTTTCCTTCAAGTCGGGGAAGGTCGAGCATGCAAGCGGCAAAATGGGGCTCACCGAATATGTTCTTGCCAAGACCGGCACGAGGTTCGCGCTTGAAAAACCGGTGCACGTGACGCTTGAAAAAGGGACCTTTGACATCGCGGGTCTTGCCATCACGGGGGGCGCTTCGAGGGCCCGGCTTGATCTGAAAAGCCGTGAAGCCAGGATCGAGGGGCAGATCGGCGGCGAGCTGGATGTTTCAGTGGCCGAGTTTCTCACCTCCACCGTCACGAGGGCGGATGGGTCGGCAAAGCTGGATTACACCCTGGGCGGCACGATCAAGGAACCGATAATATTCGGGAGCGCGCATATCAGCGGCGCTTCGGCGGATATCGTGTCGGTTGAATCGCCGTTTGAAAATATTTCTGCTTCATTGCAACTCCGGCAGAGTGTGCTCGGCATCCGCAACGCCACGGCCGATCTTGCCGGAGGCCGGGTGCAGGCCGACGGAAAGATCGAGTTCTTCGCCGACCGATTTCCAAAGCTGGATATCCTGGCCGCCATTGCCGGCAGCAAACTCAGGATCTATCCGTTCCAGTTCGTGCGCGCTACCGGAAAACTGGCCGTTACGGGCGAGACGGTTCCGTATCTGGTTGAAGGCCAGATTTCCGTCGATTCGGGGCTCATCAAGGAAAAGGTGCTTGCGCAAAAATCCGGCGCCGTGCTCAAGGTTGCGCAATATACCCCAAAGCCCGGAAGCGTTGACGAGGGGGATTATCCCAGATTCAAGCTCGGGATCAATGTAAGGGCCGACAGGGGCATCATCGTGCAGAACGATCTTTTTGACGCCGAACTCAAGGCGAACGTCAGGATTGTGAATTTTCTGAATGCGCCGATGATTCTCGGCAAATCAGAGCTGATCCATGGAAAACTGACGTTCAAGGACCGGGTGTTCCAGATCCAGTCCGCGCAGATTGATTTTGACACGCCCGCCGTCATCAATCCGCTTTTCAATATGGCGGCATTTACTGAAATCAGCGGGGCCAAGATACAGCTTTATGCGTCCGGACGGCTCGACAGGTACAGGATCGATCTTTCGTCCAATCCGGTCATGCCCGAAGCCGAGATCCTGCAGCTCCTGGCGCTTGGCGTGACCACCGACGAGTTCAAGCGCATGCGCGCGGGCGACAGGAGCGTATACGAACAGGGCGAGGCGGCGTCGATTCTTCTGCATTCACTGGATTTCAACAAGGACATGGAGGACAAGACCGGCATCCAGGTCAAGATCGATGAGGCCGCGCCCCAGGGTGTCGGCAGCAGCGTGTTCCGTCCGCGAAGCGAAACCGACGCCACCAGCGCGCCCAAGATCGTGATCAAGCGGCAGATCATCAACAAGAAGGTTGATCTGTCCGTGGGCAGTACGGTGGGCGGTGCCGGAACCCAGCAAAAAGAGGTAAATGCCGAGGTCCATATCACACCAGGAGTGTCTGTCATGGGCGTTGGCAATTTCCAGGAAAGCAGCGGAACCGGAACCACCGAAAACCAGGGCGGCAAGACCTCGTACGGCGTTGATCTCAAATTGCAAAAGAGGTTCAAATGGTGAAGTGCTTTGCGGCCGTGCCGGCGGCCATCGCATTTTTAGTCGTTGTTTTTGCCGCGCAGGACATGACTGCGCAGGCGGCAACTGATATCGACAGGATCGAGGTTGTTGGCAATACCATCCTCAGCGGCCAGGATGTAGAGATTGCGATGGAGCTTGGGTCGGGCGACGGTCTTGATAGGGCGAAGGTGGTGCGAACGGCCGAAAACCTGAAGAATCTTTACAGGGCCCGCGGTTATGAGGCGGCCGGGATCAAAAGCGAGATGGTCCGGCATCGTACTGCGGGTAAAATGGTGAATATCCTCAAATTCACCGTCACCGAAGGATATCCTGCGAGGGTTGTTTCGTTTGCTCTTGTGCCGATCGGGTTCGGCTTTGATTCACTAAAGCCAAAAGACGCGCACGAAAGCGCTTACCAGGAATACTGGAAGGCAAACAAGGCTTCGCTTCATGATGTTATCCGGATCAAACATGGAGAAGTGCTTGACCAGGAAAAAATCGCACAGGCAAAGCGCGCGCTTCAGGATGCGCTTGCGCTGGAGGCGTTTGTCGGGGCTCGTATCGAGGATGTGCGGGTTGTCCAGGCGCCGCCGCCGAAGGACGCCGCTTCTGCGGCGCTCAAGACGTCAAGATGGGTGATGCTGGAGTTTCATGTCAATCTCGGGGACCGGCTTGTGTTTGGTTTCAGGGGCAACAAGGTAATTCCCAGGTCGCGGCTCTCGGCGCTTATCGAGGAGCAGCGGCTGACGGGTTTTGGAAAGAATTACATCGGTACCATCCAGGCCAGAATCGAGGACGAATACCGGCAGTCCGGATATGCATGGGTAAGGGTGACGCCATATACCTACGAAAAACCGCGCAAGCAGGAACGCCATATCACTTTTGATATTGATGAGGGACCGAGGGTCACGATTGATTCGGTGGATTTTGACGGCAATCTTGTTTTTGGCCAGGAGCAGCTCAAAAAAGAGTTTTTTTCAAAGGCCATGACCGCCGTCCAGAGCGGGTATTATATTTCCAAAAACGTGGACAAGACCGCCGAGCTGGTTGTCGAATGGATTAAGTCGCAGGGGTATTTGTCCGCGAAGCTGGTAACAATCGGAAAAACCTTCACCGGCGGGAGAAAAGAAAAGGTCAAGCTGCTTGTCTATATCTACGAGGGCGAGCAGACCATCGTGCAGAGCATCCGGTACAGCGGGATCACTATTTTAACGCGCGAGGAAATGGGAGCCATGCTGGGCATAAGGGAAAACGAGCCTCTCAATCTGTTCGCGTTCAGCGCCGGGCTCGAAACCCTGAAGGCGTTCTACAGGTCGCGCGGGCACCTCGAAGCAAGAATTGTGAATGAAGGTACCGACACCGTCATCCGTTATTCGCGCGAAAACCGGTTTGCCGATATTTTTATCGAGGTAGATGCTGGCGCCGAGTACCGCGTAAGCCGCATAGAGATAGAGGGGCTTTCGGCAACCCGGGAGTTTGTTGCAAGGCGCGAACTGGAAATGGTCGAGGGCGAAATACTCGAAGAGCGGCTCATCACCGAAAGCGAATCCAACCTGAGAAGACTCGGAATTTTTTCAACCGTTACGATCCGGCACGTTGATGATCCCGACAAGCCCGGGCACAAGATCGTCCGGGTTTCAATCCAGGAGGGCACCCCCGGCATCATCGCCGGCGGCCTGGGCTATCGCAATGATCTTGGCGTGCGCGGGTTCGGCCAGGCGGCTTATACCGACGTTGGCGGGCGCAATCATACGCTTGCCCTGAATATCGCCGCCAACAAGCGCATCAATGAGGATTTTTGCAGCAACCGCGCAAAGCGCGCCGGTCTTGCGGTGCTGAATGGCAATGAAAAGCGGGAAATAATAAAGAGCGATCCGTACTGTTTTTTCGAATTCCAGACGCAGCTCAGCTACAACTGGCCGTGGTTTATTTTCGACCGGACCACGTTCCGTCCGGTGCTTACTCTTGATAAAACCCAGTACGATCTTTTTGATGCGGCATCGGTGTCTTTCAGCGCCACGCTTGAGCGACCGGTTTTCAGGAAAATAAATCTTGTCGCCGCGCTAACCTACAGCATCGAGAGCATAACACAGATGAATGCGGCCCTGCCGGTAGACAACCAGACGCTAAGGATCGGTTCTTTGACTCCAAGTCTCAAGCTAGACCTTCGGGACAATCCGTTGATGCCGACGTCTGGCTTTTACAGTACAGCGTCATTTGAGCTGGCTTCTCCGGCGCTTGGTTCGCGGTCCGAGCCGTATCCCATCGGCTATACCCGGTTTCTTTACAGGGCTGACGGGTTCATTCCGCTTTATGCCAAAAAGATCATCTGGTATCTGAGCTTCAGGACCGGACATGAGTTCAATCTTGAAGTGCCACCGCCGGGTACTCCCAAAGAACTTTTGGATCGGTACCAGATACCAATGATCAAACAGTTTGCGCTTGGAGGGGTAGGCAGCTTGAGAGGTTATACCGAACAGGCGCTCAACCATCAGGCAAGGGCAATTCTTGGTGCCGCATGTTATGTAAATTACCGGACTCAAATAGATTTTCCGTTCGCAGGGGACATGAAAATTGCGCCCTTTCTGGATGTCGCAAATCTATTGGAGCAGCAGTACAAACTGTTTGAAGATTTACTCTATACGGCCGGTATCGGGTTCCATTACCGCAGCCCGATCGGTTCCGTGAATTTTGACTGGGGATTCAAGCTGAACAAGGTTGAACGCTGGAAAAATGTTGATCCCGAAGGCGGTTCCTACAAATTCCATTTCTCGGTCGGGATGTTTTGAATTGACATTATGCAAGAAATTCTGTAATCCCAACAACCTATGTTGCAACGCAAGACATATCAGGCCAGGCAGGTCGGGCCGCATTATTTCGAGCCGAAAGGCCCGAACGCGCCCAAGTGGTACATCGTTGACGCAAAGGATCAGGTCGTAGGCCGGATCGCCACTGTCATCACAAGAGTGCTCATCGGAAAGCACAAGCCTACGTTTACAAGACATGCAGATACTGGTGACTTTGTCGTGGTTGTAAATGCCGACAAGGTCGCGTTTACGGGCAAGAAGTGGTCTGATAAGTTGTATCGTCATCACACCGATTATGTCAGCGGCCTCAAGACGGTCACCGCGCAGCAGATGCTTGAGCGCAATCCGGAGGAGATTCTTCGCCAGGCCGTCTGGGGAATGACCAACAAGTCAAATCTTGCGCGCCATCAGATGAAAAAGCTGAAAATTTATGCGGGCGCGGAGCATCCGCACAAGGCGCAATGCCCGCTGCCGCTGCCATTCGGCGCAATCAGAAAAACAGTCGTATCACGGCCTAAAAAGGCCTGAGACACCTTAATCAAGGAGACAGGGTTTAATGGAAAAGCAAGTTCACAGAGTCGGAAAACGCAAGAACGCGATTGCAAGAGTTTATATCCGCCCGCGCAAGGGCGACAAGGGCATGATCAGGATAAATGACCGGTCATTCGAGGATTATTTTCCGCGTCCCACGGCGCGCATGCTCATCATGCAGCCGCTTGAGCTTACTTCCACCGCCGGACAGTATGACATTTATGTAAACGTTCTTGGCGGAGGCAACAGCGGCCAGGCCGGCGCCGTAAAGCACGGTATTGCAAGGGCGCTTTTGCTCGTCGATCCGACGTACCGTCCGGTTCTCAAAAAGGCCGGACACCTTACGCGCGATTCGCGCGAGGTTGAGCGCAAAAAATACGGCCTTGCCGGCGCAAGACGCCGTTATCAGTACTCCAAGCGCTAAAAAAGTTGTTTTTCCTGTTGCCGTTCAAACCGTTGCGCCTATACTCAAAGGTATAGCCTTGGATCGCTATTGTCCGGCTTACATAGGGGGAACCATGAAGAAAGTCCTGCTGGCAGTTTCGTTTATGATCATCGCAAGTGCAGTAACGGCGTTTGCCGCAACGGAGTGGGCGAAGGTCAACGGACGGCCCATAACCGATGTGGATGCAAAAATGGCGCTCAGCGGAATGAACCAGGGCCAGCGCGACAGCCTTCTCAAGGACGAGTCAACGCGCAAAGGCGTTGTGCTTCAGCTCATTGACCAGGAAGTCCTGGTTATTGAAGCCGAGAAGAACAAGGTGGACCAGTCGCAGGAATTCAAGGACGCCCTTAGCGCCTTCCGCAAACAGCTTCTTGCAAACAAGGTGCTTGAAAAGAACCTCGGCTCGAAAATGACCGACAAGGCGGCCCGCAAGTATTATGACGGCCACAAGGACAAATACAGCACTGACCGCGTGCATGCACAGCACATCCTGGTCAAGGAAGAGGCAAAGGCAAAAGAGCTGTTGAAGAAGGCAAAGCAGCAGGACGCGGACTTCATGGTGCTTGCCGAGCAACACTCGGCGGATCCTTCGGCCAAGAACAACCGCGGCGACCTCGGGATGATCACGCATGACAGCCCTTTCGTTAAAGAGTTCAAGGACGCGGCGTTTTCGGCCTCTGCCGGCGAAGTCGTTGGTCCCGTGAAGACCGTGTTCGGTTATCATGTCATCAAAATCGTCGAGAAGAAGCTCGGCAAGCCGCTCGGATACGACGAGGTCGAGCTGCGCGTGAAACGCGATCTTCAGCAGGAGCTGATATCCGCGTTTGTCACCAAACTAAAGGCCGACGCAAAGATCGAGATCAAATGACGATCCGTCTTAAACGTATTCTTTCGCGATAATTCCGTATTTTTCGAGCTTCCGGAGGAGCGTTTTCTTCGGGATGTTCGCGTGCAGCGCCGTCTGGTTTATGCGCCCCTTGAACGCCTTGAGCGCACTTATCAGGAACTGGCGCTCGAACTCCTCCTTGTTGGCCTGGAAGTCGAGTTTGCATATGTCAAGCTTGAAGCCCTTCAGGGCGCTCGCCGCAACCGTGATGGCCGCCGAAGCTTGTGCATCCGATATTTCCATCATGCCGTCGTCGCCGGAATCGTCGTCGTCAGTGGCATCACTATTCATGGCGGACTGCATGGCCTGAAGCCCGGAGCTTGGAGAAGAGGTCAGGAAAACCCTTTCGTCGTCCGGCGGATTCATTGCCATGCGCGAATGGGCGCCCGAGATGCTCTCGGGCAGACTGGGCGAAGTGATCTCGGAGCCGGTTTCGATCACAAACGCATGCTCGATAACGTTTTCAAGTTCGCGGATGTTGCCCGGCCATGTGTGTGCCCTGAGCAGCGCCATTGCCTCAAGTCCGACACCGCTGATGCTCTTGTGGTGCTGCTGATTGAACTTGTCGATGAAATACCTGACCAGCGCTTCGATGTCGTTCTTGCGCTCCCTGAGGGCCGGGAGCTGCACCGGCAGGACGTTGAGCCGGTAAAACAGGTCTTCGCGGAACTCGCCGCGTTTGATCATCTCTTCAAGGTTGCGGTTGGTAGCGGCCACGATGCGCACGTTGACCTCGACCTCGCGGTTCGCGCCCACGGGGGTGAATTTTTTTTCCTGCAGCACGCGCAGCAGCTTGACCTGCATGGCTGGCGAGATGTCGCCGATTTCGTCCAAAAACAGCGTACCGCCGTCGGCGTACTGGAATTTTCCGATCTTGCGCGAATCGGCTCCCGTGAATGAACCCTTCTCGTGACCGAAAAACTCGCTTTCAATCAGATTTTCCGGAACCGCCGAACAGTTGATCGTGACAAAACGGTTGTCCTTGCGCGGGCTGTTGAAGTGCAGCGCCTGCGCGACAAGTTCCTTGCCGGTGCCGCTTTCGCCGCGGATCAGTACTGCCGTGTCTACGCGCGAGAGCTTGTCGATCACGCTGAAGATGCGCTTCATCTCGGTGCTCTGTCCGATGAACTCGGTGTCGCCGGGGAGCTTGATCACGGGCGCCGAAAACGTGATGTTGCGGACCATGTTGTGGGCCTTGAGGGCCTTGTCGATCATGTAGACAAGATTTTCGGCTTTGATCGGTTTTTCAAGGTAGTTGTAGGCGCCTTCTTTTGTGGATTCGACCGCGTCGCGGATGTTTGAAAAAGCTGTCAGGATGATCACGATGATCGAAGGATCATGCGCTTTGATCTCCTTGAGCGCTTCCATCCCGCTCATGCGGGGCATGTTGACGTCGAGAAGGACGAGATTGTATTTTCCGGCGCGCACCTTGTTCACGCATTCTTCGCCGTCCCGCGCCTGGTCAACAAGATAGCTGCTCTCCGACAGGGCGGATGCCACCGAAAGCCTGAGATCAGCATCATCATCAACTACAAGTACTCTGAACATGGTTGTTCTCCTTTTCCGTATGAACCTTGGTTGCGTCGGCGGGGAGCATGATGGTGAACACGCTGCCCTTGCCGGTGGCGCTTTGGACTTTAACGCGCCCCTTGTGGGCTTCTATGAAGAATTTTGTGAGATAAAGGCCGAGCCCCGTGCCGTGTACGCGCGCCGTGGTGTTGTTCTTGGCGCGGTAAAATCTTGTAAAAAGATTATGGCATTCTTCTTCGGTCATTCCGATTCCGCGGTCTTTCACCGAGATTTCGACCCACTCGCCGTTTTCCCGCGATTCAACCAGGACTTCCGACCCCGGCGAGGAATATTTCAATGCGTTGTCGATGAGATTGTTGGTCACCTTTGAAATAAGTGACGGGTCGATTTTAATCGGGAACATGGGTTCAAGACTGGACTTCAGATTGATTCCGGCGGCGCTGGCCTGCGCCCTGAAGCCCTCTACGCATTTTTCGACGACCTGGTTTACATCGCGGGATTCGAGCAAAGGCTTGAGGCGGTTTGATTCGATGCGGTTGAGTTCAAGAATGCTGCTTATGAAGCGGTTGAGTTCTTCCGTCGCGTTGATGATGCTCTTGACCGTGCTTTTTCCGCCCGTATCAAGATTCTTCCCGGCTTCGCGCATGAGCACTTCGGCAAGCCCCTGGATGCGCGCTACCGGCGTCTTGAGGTCGTGCGTGACCAGGGACAGGAAGTTGGTTTTCAGCTCCTCCACCTGGGTCAGGATCTCGTTCTTGCGCTGGTAGTCCCAGCGTTTTTTGTATTCCTGGATCAGGCGGTAGGGGACGGCAAGATAATAGCCGAGGAAAATCCCGACGAGCGGCTGGCTTTCGCGGATCCAGAGCCCCTTGAGCGAAAAGACGATCTGCCAGGCAACCAGCACCGCCGAGGCAAGCCCGAGCGTTGCAAATACGCCATACATCGGCGTTGAGTTGAGAACCCACCATAGCACGAAAGCGACCGCGGCAAACGTGGCAAGCCAGTTGGTCCAGCCCGGCACGCGCCGGATTGAATCACCACGCAGGATGGAATCAAGTATGTTCGCGTGGATGACGATCCTGGGGTTTGTATTCTGCATTTTTGAATACGGGGTGAATGCAAAATCGCCTGAATCATCCTTGGACATCGTTCCCACGAGAACGATCTTTCCGGTGAGTGTTCCCGGCCGGATCCTGTTGCGGAGGACATCTATGAACGAAATGCGTTCGTATACCGGATGGGCACTGAGTTCGGGGATGGATTTTTGCGCCACTGGATTTCCGTGGTATCTGAAGAAGAAGTATTTGCTGTCGGCCTCGGGCACGTAAAATGTGCCGCGCGGCTCCCACCGTTCGCCGCGGAGTCCGAGTCCCTGCGCCATCGCAAGATGGAACGCCGGTTTGTCGTAAAGGTATGCGATCGCCCTTCTGGTGACCTTGTCGCCCGAAAAAACATTTCCGTCCTTGTGTATGAGCGCGGTTGCGTGCGGGAGCGCGCTGAGCGGGAATGGCGGAAGCACTTCGCCGGTTACGTCAAATGATGTTCCAAGAAGTATATGGGATCCTGCGAGGGACATGCGTTTTGCCGCCGAGACAAAGCGCGAGCTCCACTGCCCCGTGACGGCGGCCGGGCTTGATTGCGCGACCCTGTTCATGTCAACGATGTAGCCTACCGCCCGTGGAGAATGGCTTTCAAGTTTTTCCATGAAAGCCGCGTGCGCGTCCATTGGCAGTGGCGAAAATTCGCTGAGAGCGTGCGTGGTGCGCGAATCAATGGTTACCAGTACGATGTCGCTGGAGGGGCGGATCTGCGGGCCATGCTTGGTGCGGATGTCATACAGAGTTGACTCCAGCAAATTGAACTCAACGCCCATGAGCACGGTTGTGATGACTGCGGCGGCCGCAAGAATGATTGCGGGTTTTTCAAATTTACCGGCTGGGCGCTTGTCATCCTTCATACAGCTTTTTCCACTCCACTCAGGCCGCTATCGCATGAGCTTTTGCTATGTATTTATAAAGCAAGCCTTATACCACGCGGTGTCATTTTGCGACCGGTGTAACATGCTGAAATTCATGAATCCAGACCGGGATGGCGCTTTGTGGTGGTGTCTAACTTTTATGCATTTGTAGGTTGCTTCAGTGCCTGACGCCTGCATTCAAAAACAACTGGGTGCCGCGTTTTGTACCGGTCATGTCCGTTCGCTTTTCCAGCGGAGTCGACAGATCGAGCATGAGATAGAAAAGGTCGCTGATGTTGTAGGTCGCCGATGCGCCAAAGCGCCTTTCGGACATATCAAGAAAGAGAGGCGCCTTGATCCTGCCTTCAAGCCGCGCGGAGATACCCGCTTTGGGCGTGGTCATTCCGACTTCACCGGTTCCGCGGCTTCCGAATTCATCAACCAGAATCCGCGTGGACATTATAAGAAAGCTCCGGCCAAGCGGCGTTGATGCCAGCTTGTACCGCCCTTCGGCCGAAAACAGAAAATATTGGAGAAATGGCAGGAATTTTGAATTGCTGTTGGAAACCCGTGAATCCTTGCGCCCGATTCCGCTCATGGCCGCGGCACTCAGGCTGGAGGAGAATCTGCCGGTTGCCATGTCGCCCTGGTCAATCGAGACACGCGCGCCGGCGAGTGCTTCAAAGGTGGTGGCTTTTTTGCCGGAATTACCGTCGGAGCCATCCCGGTTTATCACAAGTGCCGCCACGGTGGATGCCAATGCCTCGAGCCTTAAGAAGACCTTCGGTTTGAGTTTGATTTCCCGTCCCAGTCTGTACTGGAACTGGTTGTAGAACACATCAAGGCTCAGGGTTTCGCCGTTTGCCAGGCCCATTTGGAGGCCGCTACGGACGCTTTGCGCGTAAATCGAGCCGACCCGGAGTTCGCCGGAGGATGTGTATGGTTTTCCGGCCGAGGCGTGAAGGCCGCCATAAAAATGTTTTGCGCCCGTACCGTCTTCCCCGGCTCCGGACCTGAACGAAACGTCATGGTGCGCGCCTTTTGTCAGGGAGATGTTTGTACCCGCGTGATAGCCGGACGGGCGGGCAAGGGGATTGATTGTCTTTACGTCAAACCCCGAGGCCTCACTCATAAAACGGCCGAATTCGCTCATGGTGACATTGATTTTTCTGCCGGCCAGCTTGTAAATGTCGTATTGGATCGCCTGGTCGCCGCCGCCCCCATACAGCGCGGTTGTGCCCGCTCTTTCCGGTTCGATCAGCGTTCCATAATCAAGACGGTAGATGATGTTTTTTGACGGGTGCTGTGAAATCAATGTCTGATGACCTCCGTTCCTTGTTTGGAAGCCGACCATATAGTTGTTTCTGAACCCGGCGGCCTCAAGGAGCTGACCCTGTGCGGCCATTATATCCCTGCACACCCCCCAGAATCCGGCGGTATTGCCGGGGACCGGGGCTTCGTTTCCGTTGGAATAAAAACCGCGGCTGAAGTTTGTGACCATGTTGTTTTTTATCTGATCAAGGCTGACCGCGCCCTTGTCCCTGCCGTTTTGCTTGTCTGCACGCGCAAAATCGTAGAATGCATTGGCCTGGCTGCCGAACATCTGAACGGCTGCCAGAATTTCCTCCGGGGTGTGCCGTCCCCGGTTTTTTTTCAGATATCCAAGAACGTCTTTTTCCGAGATGATCGCATGGAACAAACGGATGATTCTCTGATCGGATTCGGGGAGTTTCGCAAATTCCCTTCTCATAAGCTGGTTGTTTTCAGGATCTTTGATCGCTTGGTCAAAGTATTCAAACCGTTTTTTGTAAAGATTATTGAGGCAGGTGGTGAGCGCCGCTGCGGTCATGCCGGTGCAGGGCAGGCCGTATTTCATCATGATGCCAAGATATGTGTCCAGGAGTCTTGAGGCTTCCGCTCCGGATTGATTGTATCCGGAAAGATTACCGCCCCTTGAATAACGTACCGACACGCTGATTGCCGGCTTGAGGAAGTGTGAGATGCCGAGCGTATCCCAGCATTTTTCGGGCACTGCACGGGCGGCCTGACGGCGTATTTTTTCGAGGGTTTCGGGCATGTGGGACACTTTGACAATGATCTCGGCCGAGCGGGCCATCTGGATGATTGTTTCGGCGCTTGATTTATAGCCTTCGCATTCGCAAGCGGCGGACGTGCAGGAGGCCCCTGCTTCTGCCGGAAGGGAGGCCAGCAGTAAAACAATGGCCGGTATAATGGTGGTTCTGATGATCACTTTCTCGCCCTCTCAGGATATAATGGAAGCAATATCGGTACCACCGCTGACGGAGATAACTATTTGTAAATATTGATTAATATATGTAAAATATGTAGTTTACCATGACAGCTGCATGGTTTGTTTACAGGTCTGGATTCTACTGCAGCAGCTCTCCCGGTTTGACGGTCTTGATCGACCTGAGCCCCGCTTCGTGAAGGCTTTTTGTAATCTCCCTGGCGTCTCCGGCAACAACCACAACGGCTTTTGCCGGGTCGAGATGTCTTGTGATGGCGCGCTCGATGTCTTTTGCGGTTACTGCATTTACGGACGCAACGAATCTGCTCAAATGGCCGGGGTCCAGCCCGAGCACCATTCCGGCCAGCCAGTGCGATGCCACGGATTCCAGCGCGGCGGTGGCAATCGGAAAACGTCCGGTAAGATAGGCCTTTGACATTTTTATCTCTTCTTCAAACACGGGGCCCTTGCGGAGGTCCTTCAGTATATCCAGGATTTTGCTGACTAGCTGACCGGCGGTCGAAGAATTTGTCGCGCTTGTAATCGTGAATTTTGAAAGATCCTTGTCGTAGGAAAAAGAGCTTCCGATGGCATAGGTCAGGCCGAGTTTGTCACGCGCGATCGAGTTGAGGCGGCTGCCGAAATATTCGCCCACCAGGGCGTTCACGACAACAAGAGGGTAGTGGTCCGGATCATTGATCAGAGGGGCGCGCATTCCGATGCGCATCTGGGCTTGCGGAGCACCGGGATGGTCAATGAGTAAAATCTGGCCGCGGGAGGGCTCAAGGCGCCCGTGGGTTGTCTTTATATCAGAGTGCTTGTGGGGTTTTTCCGGATTTTTCCAGACGCCAAAAAGTTCCACAATCCTCGCCCCCAGTTTTACGCGATCCACCCTCCCGGTGATCATCAGTATCGAATTCGAGGGGGTGAACCAGGCCGTATGGAATTTAACCGCGTCATCACGCCTGATTGCCGCGAACTCTTTTGAAGTGAGCATCGGCCCGCGGGCGTACGGAGTGCCGGACGAAAGAACGCGGTCGTACGCAAGCGCGGCAAGCACGTCGTTGAAGTCGGCGATGTGCTTCCATTTGTCCACAATCCGCGCATGCTCGTGCATGAACTCTTTTTCAGGGAACTCCGGTTTCATGACGATCAGCGAAAGCATTTCCAGCAGTTTTTCCGCATCCGGCGCAAGCCCGTGCATGCCGACGCTGAAGGAATCCTCATCGGCGTTTGAATATCTTTCGGCGCCGAGCGACTCGACCGTGCGGGCGATTTCGGCGCCGCTCTTTCCTCCGCAGCCCTTGTCAATCGACTCCGCCACGAGCTGTGCGACGCCCGATCTGCCCGCGGGGTCCTGGCGGTAGCCGGCCTTTACCAGAAGACTGATGTCGACAAGCGGAAGCCTGTCGCTTGCAAACCATGCAATCGTGAGCCCGTTCGGAAGTTTTTCAATCGCGGGCTCCGGGAGCTTTACCGGCTGCTCAAAGGCATGGGATGCGGACAGGAAAAAACAACAGATTATTGCAGATATCATGTGTTTCATTTTATTTTTGCTTCCGGTACGAGCGTAACGACCACCCGGTTGTTGGGGATAAGATATTTCTGTGCGGCTTGCTGCACATCCCCGGGGGTTACTTTCGTATATTTTATAATATCTTCCGAAAAACGTTCCGGATCGTCAAAGATGGCGGTTACGGTTCCGATAAGCTGCGCAAGTCCGTGCGGCGTGCGGATGCCATCTACGATCTGAAGCGTCAGTTGTTTCACAGCGGCGGCAATTTCCTCGTGCGAAACGGGTTTTTCCTGCAACTCCTTTATGATTAAATCGAGTTCAGTTTCGGCGGCGGCTGCCGGAATGGAGCTGTTCATTGTAGCGGTGATCATAAAAAGCCCCGGATGGGCGGGCGTGAAGGAAGATCCTGATACGCTGATCGCGATGTTTTTTTCATCGACCAGCCGCCTGTATGCACGGGAGCTGGTGCCTTCGAACATGATATTGGCAAGCACGTCAATCGCGTAGGATTCGTCGTTGTCGGCACTTGTTATGTGGTAAGCCTCAGAAAGGCGTTCGGATGCAACCTTGGCGCGCATTATAAGACGCCGTTCTTCATTTTGCGCGGCCTCCGGCGCTATTTCACGCTTCGAGCGGCTGCCGCCCGGAACCGGTCCGTAGTATTTTTCGATCAGCTCCATGGTTTTGTCCGGCTTCAGGTCACCGCAGGCAACAATTACGGCGTTTGCGGGAATGTAATATTTTTTGAGCCACTCCTGCACCTTTTCGCGCGGAATCCGCGATGCTTCTCCGGGAATGCCTATGACCGGCCAGCGGTATGGATGCGTGCGGAAGGCGAGGGCCCAGAGGGCTTCTTGTATTTTACCGACCGGTGAATTTTCGGTGTGCAGCCTGTGTTCTTCAAAAACGATCATCTGTTCGGTTTTGAGCGCATCTTCTTCGATGGCAAGGTTTGCCATCCTGTCGGCCTCCAGCTCGATGACTTTTGGCAGAAGATCCGGAGTGAATTCTTCGTGAAACGCGGTGTAGTCGCGGGTCGTGAAGGCGTTTATGTTCGCGCCACGCGCCTCGAGTACCTGAAAAAGCTGTTTGGCGGGGTATTTGGGTGTACCCTTGAACATCATGTGCTCGACAAGATGTGAAATGCCCGTGTGACCCGGTTTTTCGTCCACCGAGCCGACCCTGAACCAGGTCTGATACGAGATGACCGGCATTGTATGATCCTCGATCATGATAACGCGCAGGCCGTTCGGGAGCGAACGGCTTTCCAGTTCAATCGATACGCCGTAGCTTTCAAATTTTTTCTTGCACCCCGGAGCGAGCGCGAGGCAAAGACACAAGACTGCAAGTTTTTTCATTTCAGCCATCCTTTTTTCCGGTACCAAGCGATCGTATCATGCATGCCGTTTCCGATTTCAAATGCCGGCCTGAATCCCAGCGCACTTCGGGCCTTCCCGTTGGAGCAGGTCCAGCAGTCGGGCCGGAATTCATTGAGTTTGTCCACGCCAAGCGCGCCTGGCTTGCGGGTGATTTTTGCGACCGCGGATAAGGCATATGCGGCCGCTGTTACCAGCGGCATCGGGATCGTGAACTTAAGCGGCCGTGTGCCAAGCGCATGAGCGGCCGCATCCAGGATTTGTTCGTAACTGGTTGCGTTGTTCGAGCAGGCATAAAAAACCTCTCCCGATGGAATTTGGGCGGTTATGCCGGCGTCTGCGATCATCCGCGCAAGGTCGCTTGCATGGATGGTACTGTAATATTTTTTTCCATCCCCGGAAGATCCGCGCATGAGCGGCATGAGGCCGTGCGCAAGCATTTTGATCAGTGAAAAAACCGCCTTGTCCCTTGGTCCGTACACTATCGGGGGTCTGATTATCGCGACACCATACCTGTCCTTGTGCTTGAGAAGTTCGACTTCCCCCTGCAGCTTGCTTCTGCCATATGCCGAGACCGGCGCATCGCCGTCGGTTTCCGTGCGCGGCGCGGCGCGGGAGGACGGGCCGCCTGCGGCAAGGCTTGAGATATAAACCACGCGTTTCAGGCGCGCTCCTGCGTGCGCCGCCGCTTCGGCCACATTGCGCGTGCCGTCCGCGTTGTTTAGCATGAACCCGCTTTCATCAAGTGCCGTGGTTACGCCTGCCGCATGAAATACAAGATCAACGTCCGTCATCGCCCTTGCAAGCGAGTCGCGGTCGAAAAGCGAACCTTCGGCGCGCGTGTATTTGATGTCTTCAAGGTTTGATGCGCCCGATGTCCGGCGCATCAAAGCCACGACTTCGATTCCGCGCGAAACAAGCTCTTTGGCAAGGGTGCTGCCCACGAATCCGCTTGCTCCGGTTACAAGTGCTCTCATTGGCTCATGATAACAAAAGGGCGGGATTGTTTCCAATCATACGGCGCTATGTTAACTTTGTAATTGAATGAGTCGACCGTTGACGGGTAAAAAAATATGCGGCCGTCTTGCCGGCTGATTTCCGGCCCATCCGGGATTACATAATGAAAGAAAAACTGGAAAGGTTTTTGAAAAAATGACTCCGCAACTTTTAAACCAGAAGATCGAATCCTTGCGCAATTGCATTCAGCGTATCGAAGGAAAGCTTCCTTTTGCGGCCGGGCAGCTTGAGACCGATTTCGACCTGCAAGACATCATTTCCGTCAATTTGGAGAGAGCGGTGCAGATCTGCGTGGATATTGCCGGAAAAGTGCTTGCCGGATCTTCCGGTCCTTCGCCAGCAACCATGTGCGAGAGCTTCGCCCTGCTGGCGCAGGAGGGTGTGATTCCGCAGTCGATTGCGCTTGGCATGCGCAAGTCGGTCGGTCTTTGTAACATGCTGGTTCATGAGTATTCCAAAATCAACTGGAAGATAGTTCATGATGTCTGTCATTTGCATCTCGGAGTGTTCAGGGATTTTGCTGCCGCCGTTATTTCAAAAACCGGAAAATAAAAAAACCGGGGGAGACGACGTCTCCCCCGGTTGTATCGGTTTCAACAATCAATTGTCAGTTCAGTAGCCTGCCGAACAGCCCAGCAGTCTGCAGCCCTGGTCGCCGTTTGTTTCATGGAAGCAGCGGTTGACGGCTGCATCCTGGATTTCAAACAAGCGCTCGCGGTAGTGATAGCCAGTGTAGGCGTTTTCACTTACGGGGTATTGATAGCCGTAGGAATCGACGGACGTGCAGGTGACCATGCGTACGCGGTCCCAGTACCACTCCCTGTATTCCGGGCGTGGGTGTGTCGGGCGGTGCCAGCGGCCCCATGGATAGTTGCCGCCGTGGCCGGGATAAGTGCGCCCCGGGCCGTGATAACCAGGTCTGCCGTGACCGGGATGGCCACCATTACCGGGCCGTCCGGGCCTCACGCCGCCACCATGTCCGCCGCCACGACCCGGATTTCCTCCGCGTCCGGGGCCGCCGCGCATGCTCATACTCGTTGATTCATCAAGATTCTGTGCCAGACTATCCCAAGAATTTCCGTCTTTGGAATCATCAGCAGACCAAGCTGTGGGTGAGTATACGTTGAATAAACCCACCGCAGAAATAATTGCCAAACAACTTTTTATCTTCATTTCGTTTTTCCTCCTGATTTAAAAAAACAGTTAATGAAAGCGCATTTTGCAGGATTGATGCCAGCGGTGGAAAAAATAGTTTTTCCGGAAAAATATTATAATATCAAATCACTAACGCGCAGCGTTTGAAAATCAAAAAGTCACCGACGTTTTCGATCGGTGACTTTTTGTTTGGTATTAATGGTGTTAAAACGGCACAAGCCGTCCCCCCAGCCTGTGCATGATCGCAATTCGTCATAGGGCAAGATAGCTGATCTGGCTCGCAAATTGCTCTTATGCCGACTGATGAA
>Ga0156729_1010_pt3 | contig 21127 bp, 25 predicted proteins | sample RifOxyD1_FD_112058 | JGI IMG/M metagenome (GOLD analysis project Ga0156729, IMG submission 112058) | Bdellovibrionales bacterium RIFOXYD1_FULL_53_11
AGTCGTTTATTCCGCTGGCACCTGGCAGAAAGGGCGGAGGGACCACGAATTCAAGGTGGGGCGTGCTCGTGAATTACGAGGTGAGCGATGTCGAGGCGGGATGAAAAAACAGTTACGTTTCCACACGAGGACATTGACTCATTTCGAGATGCCGTTCAGTTCACGTCAGCCCGTTCTGGGTTTCCCGGCGATCTTATTGAAAAAGATTATTTTTGTTCCCTGGTGCTGTCGCATCTTTTCGGTGGATCGAACCACGGCACGCTCGTTTTCAAGGGCGGCACATCGCTAAACAAGATTCACTTCGGCTTCTATCGGTTGAGCGAGGATCTCGATTTTTCGATCCCGGTCGCACTAGACGCAACGCGTGGAGACCGGCGCAAGGCGAAGTCCGACACGGAAAAACGCATTACCGAGTTGCAGGCGGCGTTGCCATTCTTTGCTTTCACCAAACCATGGACCGGTGCGAACAATTCCACTCAGTACCTCGCTGAAGTTGCGTATCCGTCCGTAATCACGAACGCGCCGGGGCGAATCAAGATTGAGGCTGGACTGCGCGAGCCGATGCTCATGCCACCGATCACTCACGGGGCCTCTTGCCTTGTACTTGATCCCGGCTCCGAGCAACCTGTTTTGGACCCAGTCAATGTTCGTGTCATGGACTTGCGCGAAGCCATGGCCGAGAAAGCCCGCGCTACGCTAGCAAGGCTGACGCCAGCGATCCGTGATGTTTTTGATTTATGGCATGCACGTCAAAAAGGTGCGCTCCCCTTTGAGAACCCTGAGTTCATTACACTCGTCAGACAAAAGCTTGCGATTCCCGGAAATGCGGCAGGATCGGCCTCAACGGAACGGCGCGATCAGCTGAGAGGTCAGGTCAATACAGAGCTTCGCCCAGTGCTTCGCTCTGCCGACTTCGACCAGTTCAACTTTGATGAAGCATGGAAAATCGTCGAGGAGCTGGCCCGTTTGGTTTTCGCCGAATGAGTTTTCGGCTTTCATGGCGGATTTGCGTCCTATGGAACGGGACGACGCTCAGAAATGTCAAAAAATCGCGCTATTCTAACGATCGGCAATGCACTACTCGCTGACCGCCACGGCCTCTGGAACCAGCTCGGTGGGACTGCCGCAGCGAGTCCCCGTGGCATGGTCAATGCGAATGACCATGCCCATACCCGTGTCGATGAAACCCGAGGGCTGCGAGAAACTGATGCCCTTTTTTGAGAAATCCTTCACCCAGGACTTTGGATATCGGGCATCCAGAAGCATCTTGAGCGGATCGTAGCCCGTCACGTATCCGAACCGTGGCGCTTCAAGCGCCGCTTTCGGCGTCATGGAATAATCCAGCAGATTGACCATTACCTGGTAGGCGGCCGGCTGCAGCCCGCTTGCGAAGAACCCGGCGGCGGCGACCGGCTTCCCCTTTTCGAAAACGATCACAGGACTGAGCCCGTCAACGGCCCTTGTTCCCGGCGGTGCCTTCATGGTCACGGGGTAAGCGGAATTCAGACTTACGCCGTCGGCAAAAAGACCAAAATCGCCCCACTTCAGCGAGCTTATCGTATGCGTTCCGGTGGCGATGTTCCCCTCTCGGTCGATGACTATTGTATTGCAGGAATGCTGGCCGTCGTTCGCGGCAAACGGAGCCGGAATCGTACGATCCATGACCTTCCGCCACAGTTCCGCGGGCCGCGCCCCGTTCAGCACCCCTTCCATCTCAGGGATCGAGTCAAGTTTGCTCGAATGCCCTGTAATCAACGGGAACACATCATTCAGGCCGAAGAGATACGTGCGAAGAATGGTTTCAAATAGATTCTCGTTCGTCGAATAATGATGACGGGATGGCAAGTCATGAAGGTTTTCTAGCGTCTTCAGGGCCAAGAGCAACTGAAGTCCGCCGTATGAACGATAAGACCCCGTCTTAACCTTGAACGATCGATAACTGGCTTCCAAGGGTTCATTCCAATAGACCTGATACGAGGCCAGGTCTCGAAGCGTAAGCTTCCCGCCGTTTGCCTGTATCGTGCGAACCAAATCTACAGCGAATTTGCCTTTGAAAAGGAAATCCGCGCCTTCGCGGCCGTAACCCGTGAGGGTATCCGCAAACTCCGGTTGAACAAGGATGTCGCCGACACGAAGAGGCATGCCGTTCTTGGTAAAAAGAGCCTTCCAGTCAGGGGAACCACCGACCACCGGCATCCTCTTGCGAATGGCGTCCGCGTACCGTTGAGAGATCGGGAAACCCTTTTTAGCCAACGCTGCAGCGGGAGCGACAAGATTTGCGAAGGTGAACTTCGCGCCGCCGTATCTCTGAAACAGGGATTCCAAACCGCGACCGGCGCCGCCTATGACATAAGAAGTGCCTGGAATCCTCGCGCTATCGCTCCATTGGCCATCCGGGGCCGCGACGGTATTCAAACCGGCGTTCAGGTAGGCCGAGGAACGTGATCTGGCGTTGAAGTAGAGCAGATTGAGTGGACCGCTCAGGCTCGTGTAACCGTAAGCCGTCACATACTCCGCGAGAGTCGTCGTAATAAATGCGTCCGCGGCATTTCCGCCGTTCCGAAGGACATTCACGCCTATTTCCGCCGCCAGTGGTTGGCAAGTCACGACCATGCCTTGCTTTGAGGTAGTCTGCGTCGTTCCGTTTCCAGCGAAACTCGACGACCAAAGCATCAGAAACGGTAATGTAAAAAAAACGGACACTCGCATTTGAAGCGAAAACATATAAGCGATAACCGCCCCGGTCAATCGGGAATCCCACCGCCTTGGCTTGGGATCAACGGCAACCTTGAAAATTCTGGTGCCGGGAATGAGAATCGAACTCATACGGGGATTTAACTCCCCCCAGGATTTTAAGAGCCATCAGTACATTTGCCTATCTTATAGGAAGATAAGCAAAATTCTATCAAACCAAAAAGTTGCCACGTTTTTTAAAGTACCGCCGAATACCGCCAATTCCACTGATTTCCATGGGGTCGGCACCCGGATGGCACACAAAAAAACAATTAACTTCTAAAATTTTAGAAGTTATGTTATTCATGATTTTAGAGATATGCGAAGAGAATACTGGCTTCAGGTTTCCATCAACGGAAGAATTTTCAGGCGGGTTATAATTGATGACCATTACGAACAGCGCCATCGGTCATCCATCACAGACGGGATTATTATTAATCCGGACAAGGATTACATCGGTGTAATCAACGCTTACAGGAGAAGATATGGGAAAAAAGAAATCAACGACTGAGCAATTCATGACTGCCAGCGAACTTGCCAGCATCAGGCGGACTACCGCGCACATCAAGGGAGCAAAAACACTGCCGCCGGATGCATCGGCGTTGGATCGTAATAAATACGAGCTATGCAGACAATTTGTTGTCTACATGCGAGAGCACAATATCAACCAGCGCCAACTGGCAAAACTTCTACAAGTCTCTGAATCCCGTATCAGTGAAATCGTCCACTATAATATCGGTAAAATCACACTAGACAGGCTCGTGGAGCTTCATGAAATACTTGATAACGATATCACTATGCTGGTGGCATAAACATAGCGGAGCACTACTCCATCAATCTCTCTATGGACGTACGTCCTCTGTGAAAAGCCATATATAATTCGACGGCGTTTATCAAACCACACCAGATCCGCATTCCGCCGGTACACTCGCTTACACTGGCGGTGTTTGGCTACATTGCCCTCTTCGTATTTCATGGGTCATTCAAGTCCAGCAATGTTTCCAAAGTGCCGTCGAAGGTCATCACAGGTAAATGTACCATTGAAAATCTCTATCTTGAGATTTACCGGATGTAGTCGAAGCGCTGAACCAGGGCCTTCAATCAGCCGCGACATTTAGGCAATTTTTTCAAAACCCTGCGAATAGCTTTCCTAGTAGCATTTTCAAATCCATCATCACTATCTGCATTGTAAAAAGCAATTCTGCTGGTTTTATAAACTTTTTTGGTTCGCAGATTTGTTAAAATACCTCTGTATCTTAGAAAATCCAGTCCAGGCAACCCCAAGATCCCGGCTCCACCACTCGGTATTACTTCCAGCACATATTCAGAAGATGATGTATCATCATAATCAGCATCCACATCCACGAATCTGTAGCCTTTTTTATTCATAAAAGACTGGATATAATTGACGTAGCCCATATAACTGGTTTCATAACCAATTCTATATGAGCATCTTACAGATGAAGACTTATTATCTTCTGCAAAAGCAGTTGCAGATATTAATGAAAACATGATCAAGCTTATAAGAAATTTCATTGAACGCTCCTTAGGATTGTATAAACACCTTGATGCACAACGTCAACAATAAGCACAGAGAGCGTTTGCTGCGAATAAATTGTATCGCGTACTTTCAATGGAATCCGCGATGGTCCTCACTCCTTATTATTAGCGTGGCCTTTGACGGCCATACGTCCTACCAGGTTCTGAGAGCACCAGTTCGACTTGTTTTCGCCATCAGCAAGTGTTTTCACCCTCGCTCCTTCTTTGTGTACCTCCTCGTTTGAAAAATCTCGTGTCCCTAGCAATCACACTTTTTTAGCCAGCCATTGCCATTTTGTACTCTTGCTTTTTACTCATCACGGCCCAGATGATACGAGCCGTTTTATTTGCCTGTGCCACCACAGCCTTGTTGCGACCCCGTCTTTTTTCAATCTCGGCCAGCCACGGTGAACGCAGCATCGGCATGGCCACCCGGGTTCTCGCGCCATGCACAATCAGCTTGCGCAAGTACCGGTCACCGCGTTTGCTGATACCTAGCAGGTTGGACTTTCCTCCAGTTGAATATTGCCTTGGAACAAGCCCGATAGAGGCCGAAAAATGCCGTCCATTTTTGAACTGCCCGGCATCAGGGACTGCGGCGTATACGGCCGTTGCCGTGAGAAGCCCCACGCCGGGAATTGTTTCTAGCAGCTGACAAACTTCATTTTGTTTGAAAAGCTGCTCGATTTTCTTTTCCATTTTTTCAATCCTATCCATGACTGCCAGCATCAAGACAGCAAGCACATAAATGATATATAGATATTGCAATAACATATCTATATGTTGACACAAGTACTATAAGCTGTTAAGTTGTTTTTGTGGCACCTAAATTCGCCCGACGCGATCTACCTGATGGCAGCTATATCGACATCTCCTTGGATGCGATAAGGCCCGACAAGTGGCGTACACACGGCGTGCGATACCGGATGGCTTGGATTGAAAAAGGCGTCTGCAGAGTGCTCTTCGACAACCATCACGGCAAAAAGGATCACTGTCACATTGACAGCGTGGAAACGGCTTACAAATTCAAAGGAATTGAGCAGCTCTATGACGATTTTCTTGCTGCTATACGATCTTTGGGAGGTTTGACATGAAAGTAAGAAAATTCAAGATCAAGATTGAAAGCGGAACTGAATTCCGAGCCGGAATCATATCTGTATGGAAGGATCTTGAAAAACACCCAAAGTCCGACGCAGAGCACGAACTCGTGTTGTCTTTCCCGAATTTATTCTGGCTTGCTAAAATACTCAGTCCGGAGCGCTTGAGACTGATCCAGACAATCAAGGAACAAAAACCGGAGTCAATTTATCAGCTTGCAAAGCATCTTGGGCGTGCAACGCCCAACGTCCAGAAAGATGTTCACGATCTAGCAAAATATCGCATCATCGAACTCCGGAAAATCCGCAAAAAGGGCATCAAACGCACCTCCCTGCAGCCTGTCTATGATTGGGACGGCTTTGATATAGCTGTTTGAATTCAGAAGTCTGATGATCATAGTACAGATTAGCTTCACGTTTATATTCCCACCCTTATTGTCTAGCCCCCCGTCTAACCAAGACGGATTTACAAATGGACCTGTACAGGAATATATCCAATGGTTACAGGGTGTTATATAAATACCTGACAATATAACTACAGTATTGAACATTAAAATACCCCGTGATATAACGTGGACCGCAATAAATTATGTTGGAGTATTTATGAAATCATCCGAAAATATCAAAAAACAAATACGATACGTTCAACGAATTGAAATTCTGCTTGTTTTTTCGGCCGTATTGGCGAATTGCGGCAAGCCTGCGTCCAATGAAACCATAATAAACTCAAAAGGCAGTGCTCAAACGCTTAATTGTGACAACAATGATTGTGATCCGGCCGTAGATCCAAAAATCCAAGCAGGCATTAGAGCAGAAGGTTCTGCAATAGTGGAATCATGTTCACAAAAGCTTGATTCCGGGAAAACCTATGAGATTGAATCCCATGGTGAACATCCGGGCGGCAGCCTGAGAATAAGAACGAAAGCCGATGGTTTGCATGTCGGAATCAATGTACGCTTCTGGACACTTGCAGCAACCGTGTCCGATGCCCGTGCCGAAGAAATGTTTCGAGGTTATCAATCCTGTGTACCGCAAATTCAGGAAGTCTGGAACCGTTACGGAATCAAGTTTGATCTTAATCTTGATTTACAGCAAAAACCCTCAAACCTCATACCTGATGTCTGGATTCAAATCATCGATGAGCCAGGACGAGACTTCGTCAATGTATATCGCTACTGGCCGAACCATAACGATCGATGTCTTACCATGATGCATGAACTCGGGCACTTGCTAATGCTTCCAGATGAATATCCCGAAAGCAATTATCCAGATCGTGTAGTTGCAAAAGAATCCAATCCCTGGAGTGTGATGGACGCTTATTATAAGGGCTGGAACCGTGTTGAATTTTTTCCGCGACACATATCGACACTTCTGCATCCCGTTTGTGGAGCGAGTGCAACCGCACAACCGAAAGTACCGGAGCGCATAAAACTGACCGCCGTTACGCCCGTAGAAATGGACGACGGAACCATTTTTCAAAATGGCGTTAAAGCCGATGGGACAGGATGGACCCGTGGTGCCGAGGAATGCATGCTGAAGAGAAAAGGCGTTAGGATGCCGGGAAATCCCACCACTCTTTCTGCCCATTCGAAGATCGAGATGTTTCTTTACCATCCCCGGACATCATCTTTGGTTGTCTATGGAACCGCGAGTTCTGATTTGACGATGATGTGTAAAGTCAATACTACAATTAGTCTTGAGCAGATACGAAGTATTCTGGGTACGAATTATTTTAAAATTGAGACCGTAAAATAATTCCTGTAAAAATGGCTGTTCTGGACAGTTTGTCCGATATTTTGAAAATTCCACTATATTCACAAAAAACGCACACCTTTACCTAGAAGCATCTCTGGACCCTACGCGCAATTGCCACTTACACAAAACAGTCATCAAATAAGGCGGACAATACGCTTGAATGGCAAGCGCATGTTCCGCCGGTTTCGCACCCGAAGGGATGCGGATCTTTGGTATTCCCACATGATCGAACGAGCGGGGTAATGAATGGTGCCAAAATCAGAAAGCCACGAAGGCAAAGAAGTCAAAAGCAGTTCAAGAAAATCTTCCATCCATCTGAAATCTTGAAATATCTGGTGCCGGGAATGAGAATCGAACTCATACGGGGATTTAACTCCCCCCAGGATTTTAAGTCCTGTGCGTCTACCAATTTCGCCACCCCGGCATGCTCACGATTCCTCACGCACATCCGCAAGTGAATATTTATCCTTTTTTCTGCCCCATGCAAGCTCGCTTAACACATATTCGGATCCGGACACGTCACCGATCACAAAAAGATGGATGCCGGGAGCGCCATATCCGCGGAGCTTTTCGACCAGCTTCAAAAATGCCTCCGCTCCGCGGCTGACGGCACCCGACACATCACTGTCATCATCCGGAAGCATCGCGCGCAGCCAATGCGGCACGCCGACCTTGAAGCGCGCAAGCATTCTTTCCATGTGGATTTTTGAACGAAGAAGCCGCGTTCCGGGCAGCACCGGAATGCGAATGCCCGCTGCTGCGCAAGCATCCATGAAACGCGCATACGCTTCGGGATCAAAAAGCATGTCGGTCATGCCGAAATGCGCGCCGGCATCAACTTTCATCTTGAAAAACCTGACCCGGTCGTCCGCATCCGGATACTCCGGATAAGCGGCAGCACCGATGCAGAAATCCGTGGCATCCCGCCTGACGGGCGCATCGGCGGCGGGCGCATTCGGACGCACCAGATAAACCCCCTTGTTCATGTTGGCAATCTGCGTGATCAGCTGGTGGGCAAAATCCAGCCCGCCTTCGCGCGCACACCAGCCGCCCTGCCCCTCGGGCGGATCCCCGCGCAGGGCGAGTATGTTGCGAATACCAAAGTAATGATGATCTACAAGCTGGTTTTCGATCTCAACCGCAAGCAGATCGCGACACGTGAAATGCGCTACAGCCGTCTTCCCGAATTTTTCCTTGACGGCCTGCGCTATCGGCAAACTCCCTCCACGCAAACTCCCGCCGGCGCCCTTGGTAACCGACAAAAACTCCGCGCCCCCCCTCACCAGCGCGCCGATATCACCAAGTATTTTTACATATTCAGCCCCGTTCCGGGGCGGAATGATCTCGGCAGAGAGCGCAAAGCGGCCTTCCGTGAGGATATCCACAAGATTGACATCAGCTTTGAAAACCATATCTTTTGCTTCTACCGTCATGCGCATGTCTCCAACCTGCTATTATCCAAGTTAAACTCATTAATTCCAAAAATGCGACCGTCATGATATGACTCGCCAAGTCATGGGATGGTCAGCCAAAAATATAATACTTTTTATTTTTTCATTAGTCAGCATCCCTTTGTTTTTGGTTCAAGCCGACGACAAATCCGGTGACGGAATGATCGAAGTATTGCAGATCGACCCGTCAGACAATTCCCCCTTCGTCGAGATTGACCCCCTTGACGTTTCCGTTGATGCCCCCGCCGCCGCCGCCCGCAAATGGATGCACACAAGCGGTGGACGGATACGCACCGTCAAACCCGGAAAAAAACAGACCCCGGCACTGCCGTCAAATTCCGAACTTGAGATGGAACTGGTAAAAAGCGTGGCCGAATTTTTCAACGGCTTCAAGGGCGGCAATGACGATTATTTCAAAGACCAGTTTCATGCCCGCTATATCCAGCAAATCAAAAAAAAATGGCCTGGCTTTGCTTGGGTCGGCGAAGCATATCTGAAACGCCTGCGCAATGAGGGTGCGGATATTTTCCGTGAAAGTCTTTCCATCGGCGTGCAGATCCCGCTTGTGGGGGGAGGGACATTCAATCCGCCGGATGACGACTGGCATCTGCTCCTTAGAATGATGCCGGTGTCGGGAACATTCGAGAGGTTCAGGGTAGTCAACGTCAATGGCCAGATCCGCAGGCTGCCCGGCATCGCCAAAGTCCACTACAGGCCCGCCGTGGAACTTGACGGCTCATATAAAAAATCGCTTAACGGACATGCAATCGTGCCGGGACTGAGATTCTTCATCCAGACACGCGCGGACCGGTTCAGCGAATACAGGATGATAGCCGAGGCATATGTCAAATTTGACGTCAATATGAGGCGCCTGGGACAGGACGAATTGATAAATGATCCGGTCATCTCCAGCATACGGATAATCCCGCGATGCATCCTTGATTTGAGCGAATTCACCGTTCCCGCGCTCAACCCCGAAAAATTCAACCGGCGCCATGTCGAAGACATCATGCACATGAGCAGCCGCAACATAACCTGCTCGATCAATGCGGGCTTCGTTTTCAGGAATTGATCCCCGAAAAGTTATCTGGTGACACGGCCACGGCGGCGGTTTAGACTTTTTACGATGGCAGACGAACCAAAACCCATCAGAATCCAAAAAAAAACGCTTGAAAAGCAGCTTGCGCTTGAAGCGATCTGCTCCGGCCGGCTGAGCCGGCACGGGATATATCTTCGCGTTCCGGCGGCAATACTTGTGGAAGCCCCCGAAGGCTATACGCTTCCGCTCGTCAAGCTCTATTCGTTTGAAAACAGCAAGATCGAACCCATTACAGCGCCGCCCGAGAGCGGCATATACAAACCGGAGACGCTTGCGCGATTTGAAAGCATCTGGATGCGCGAGGACGATCTCGGAATCCTCATGTCCTTTGCAAGCGAGATGCTGCTCGCCGCGAAAGGCCCGATCAAGGAGCTGCCGCAGGAAAAACGCGTCGAGAGCCTGCGCCGCTCGGCGGTAATGGTGGTGGAGGATCTGTTTGTAAACCCTTCACCCGAAAACATCACGAAAAGCACCCGCGTGGTCGGGTCTTTTGTAAGCATGATCATGAACGATCCGGGCGCCTTCCTGGTGCTGGCCCGGCTTTCGAGCCACGACCCCTATACGCTCCAGCATTCGGTGGGCACCGCCGTCAACAGCATCATTGTAGGGAAAAAAGCGGGCATCTCCTCGGAGGATGAACTGGAAGAACTCGGACTCGCCGGCCTGCTGCATGACATCGGCAAAACGAAAGTACGCATTGCGATCATCAACAAGGAAGGACCGCTTGACGAATCCGAATGGAGGGAGATGCGCCAGCACCCGAAAGCCGGCTACGATATCGTAAAAAACAATCCACAGATCAGCTTCCGGGCCAAGCGCGCGATTCTGGAACATCATGAGGACAAGAACGGCGGCGGCTATCCCAACGGCCTCAAGGAACATGAAACCGACCTGTTTTCGAAAATCATCTGCATCTGCGACATCTTCAACGCGCTTACGACCAACCGCAGTTATGCAAAAGCGCGTTCGATCTTTGATGCCCTTGAACTGATGAAAAACAAGATGCAGCACAAGATAAACAGCAATCTGTTTGAAATGCTTGTTCTGGCCTACGGCGGAAGGCTCTAGCCTTACAGTTCCGATTCGCGTATCTCGCGTTCGGTCTTTTCCTCTTCAATCCGTACGATCGTGGTTTTGATCTGGATGATCCTCCCGATGCGGTACAGGAGGGTGTTCTCATCCACCGAATCGCTTTCAATGTGCCGCCACCCCTCAAGCACGTCGCGCTCGACGAGCTGCTCCTTCTGAACACCGATCTTCACCGCCTCCTTGCCATTGTAAAAACCCTTGGCAAGCGAGATTTTCAGGCGGTACTGCGCCTTGAGATACGCATTGGCGCTGCCGAACGAGTCGGCAAGATTTTTTTCGGACGTGTTTTCGAGCCAGCGGGTCTGTAAAAAGCCGCCCTCCCTGTTGGATACATCCAGCCGGGCCGATTTGAGCGATTCAAGCACGGCCTGCCAGGCAACATCAAACTCGGTCATGAAGGTCTTGCTGACCACAATGGAGGTATCACCGCCGACACTCTGCTTGTACGCACTCATACAGGAAGCCAGCTGGAAGGAGGCCGCGACGACAACCGATGCGATAAAAACACCGGTTTTTTTATTCATCACGATCTCCGCCGCTTCTCTTCGGTTTGACCCAAGCCATTGCCCGCGAAAAACGCGTCAACCCACGCATGACCCTCGAAGCATCAACCGTGGTTTCGTCAAAACCCGCACCCAGTTCCAGCGCGCTCACCGAAAAACGCCTCACCTTCATGTCCGCCGGAAGCCTGGCCAGCGGCACGGATACCTTTCCGGCCGAAGGGAGTGCATAGGCGTTCCAAACCGGAATGACGGCGTCGTCCGGCGCATCAATCTCAATAATCACGACCGCAACACCGCTTCCGGGTGCGCGCATGTCAAGCGATGCGGGAGGCTTCGTGACATCCGCGAGCGCCTGGAGTTCGAGGAATTTCCCGGGCTCGACCGTCTTGCCGGCCCCGCGCACGCGGATGCCGCTCACAAGACGCCCGTTCTTGCCGAGCGCGGCCGCCACAACATCCGTCACCGCCCCGGCTGGAAGCCGGACCGGCGCCGCAAGCGTGACCGTTTTGATCTGTGAAGGATTATCCGCGGTCGCCGCCGTCTTTACGTCAGTCGGCAACATATATTCCGCAGAACCATCCGGATCCATAACTGCGGCAACAATGATGTCCGCCGCAAAAGGAGGAAGGGCCGGCGTCACCCTGTGTACGCCCTGGAGTTCGATATCCGAATCAATTTCACGCTTGAAATCGTCTTCCGGAACCATGAACCCGGAAAGAGCGGCCTTGCGGCACTTGAGCTTGTTCAAAATACCGGCCGAAAGCTGGCCGCCGCCGCTCGTGAGTTCCTTTGCCGCGATCTCACCCTGCAACATCGCCAGCCGGAGCCGGCGCCCCGCCTGCACCGGCAGACGGTACGATGGTTTATCCAGCGAAATCGTGACCGGAAAAACAACAACCTCCTGCTCCGGCAACACGAGATTTGACGGCACTTCGCGCTCTCCGAAAACATCAATCTTGTCTTTAAGTGGCGAAATCAGGGATTCGACACGGAAGGAAAGGAGGTCCATCGCGCCAAGGCTCTTGAACACCAGCCCCGCTCGCACCATTTTATTTGACGTAGCATCCGCCCAGCCCCCCGAAACCCCGGTGCCAAGGACAAGCCTTTCCTCGGCAGCAAGCTTGCGCAGGAATATGGTGATGGAACTGCCGCGCACACCGCTCACCGAAACACGCTCATAGCCTTTTTTTGCCGCCAGTGCGACATAGATCCGGCCTCTTCCCCACCCGCGTGCGACAAATCTTCCTGCCGCATCAGCACGGCCCGTGACCGCCGTGGCATCGGACGGATCAAGACTGGTACCGACAAGCACATCGGCACCCGCAAGCGGCACACCGCCAAGCTCATCAAACACCACGACCTCAACACTGTCACCGGCCGCAGGATCATTTGCCACGCTGAACGCGAAATTGCCGGCCCGTGCCGGCAGCGCCGTCAATACGATTACACCAAGAAGACCGATCATCCTTTTCATCATGCCCCCAATCCCATGTCTAAAAGATAAATTACGCCGCCCCCGCTGTCGACACCTTTCGGGTTTTATGATTTACTTCACGTGTCATGTCACAGAAGAAATCCGGCCATCTGAACATACCATCCGAGATCTCGCGTGTGCTTTCGGTCGAAAGCAGGGCCCTTGACGCATGTGCCAGAAAACTTTCCGCCGGCCCCGCATCCGTGCAGGCCGAAAAAGCGGTCAAACTTCTCCGTAGCACCATTAAAAGCGGCGGGAAGATAATAACCACCGGCATCGGCAAAAGCGGCAAGGTTGCCGTCAAGATCGCCGCCACGCTTTCAAGCACCGGGAGCCTCGCCATATATCTCCACCCCGCAGAGGGCCTGCACGGCGACATCGGCATGGTAAGTCGCGGCGATGCCGTACTGGCCGTCAGTCATGGCGGCAATTCGGAGGAAATCACACGCCTGCTTCCGCTTTTAAAAAAACTTGATGTGCCGGTGATAGCCATCTGCGGAAACCCCAAATCCGTTCTTGTCGAAAAATCCGACGCCTGGCTCGACGCTTCGATCGAGCAGGAGGCCTGCCCGCACAATCTTACACCGACTGCCAGCACCACGCTTTCGCTGGCGATCGGCGATGCCATTGCCATCACCCTGATGCAGCTTGAGGGTTTTGACGCCGATTCCTTTGCGGTCAACCATCCGGGCGGCGCGCTGGGCCGGAGGCTCAATTTACGCGTTTCGGACATCATGCACGGGGCGGACCGCATCGCAACAGTTTCCGCCGGAGCTTCAATGGACGAGGTCGTCGTGCTTTCCACTGAAAAGAAGCTCGGCGCGGTCGTTGTTGCGGACGGCACAAAAATGCTGGGCATCATCACCGACGGGGACATCCGCCGCGCGCTCCAGCACAAGGAAAAATTTTTCAAGCTTCGGGCCTCGGACGTGATGACAAAAAAACCCGTATCGGCGCGGCCTGAAATGATGGCGCGTGAGGCTCTTGAACTCATGGAAAACCGCCCGAGCCAGATAGGTGTCCTGCCGGTCACCGACGAACGCGGCAACTGTCTGGGGCTTTTGAGGCTGCATGACCTCGCAAAACTCATCTGAAGCAACCGGCACCTGTCCCGACTGCGGCGCTCCTTTTGTAGAGCGCCCGCTTTACCGCTATCCGGTCGCGGTCAATCTGCTGTTCGGCGCGAGCTTCATTGCATTCATCCTGCTCTTTGACCGCGTGAGATCAAACGCGGTTTTTCTGTGGTCCTGGTGCGCCCTCCAGATTGCGCTCGGTGCCGCACTGGTTCATCTGCGCATGCGCGCCAAAAAACGAGTTTTCCGTTGCGTGCGCTGCACTCCTCGCTTACGATAAATCAACTAACCTAAAGAAGGGGGATCCCGTTGTGAGCAATCTTAATTCAAAAAGAAAATATATTTCATTCGGTCTGGTCACGGTTTTCATGGCTGCCATGGCATTCGCCGTCGTTGCCGCCTGTACCAACTCGACCGCCAGGGCCAAACCGTCCTTTGTCGTGAAGGATCCGCCCAAACCCGGAGTTGTCGCAAAAATCGGCAATGAAGATATCACGGAAGACATGCTCATCGGTGAAGACAAGCTTGACTTCTTCGACCTTAAAAAACGCGAATACGAACTGCGCATGGACCGCATGCACAAGCTTCTTGAAGAAAAACTAATTGGCGCCGAAGCAAAAAAAGCCGGCATCAGCGTGGACGATTACATAAGCAAAAAGGTCGTAAAGGGCGGCCTGAAGATCTCGGATTCCGAATACAAAAAATTCGTGAAGGACAAGCACATCCCGGAAAGCCAGATCAATCCGCAGATCAAGGAGCGCATTTTTTCATATCTGCAGATGCAGAAACGCCAGGACGCCGTGCAGGCCTATGTGGCAAAACTCTCGAAGTCCATCGCTGTCGAGGTTTATTTCCGCAAGCCGCGCATGCAGGTCAACGTGGAAATCGGCCAGGCTCCGACCACCGGCAACGCCAAGGCGCCTGTGACCATAGTTGAATTCAGTGACTTCCAGTGTCCGTTCTGCTCGCGCGGCGCGGATACCGTTAATGAAGTGAAAAAAAGATACGGCAGCAAGATCAATATCGCGTTCAGGCATTTTCCGCTGCCGATGCATAAAGAGGCGCGCGGAGCATCAGAGGCGTCAATGTGCGTGAACGAACAGGGTTCGGCCAAATTCTGGAAATACCACGACAAGCTGTTCAAGAACCCGGACAAACTTGATATGGCAAGCCTCGAGCGTTACGCCAAGGACACCGGCGCAGACCTGAAAAAATACAAGGAATGCATGGATGCCAAGAAGTATAAGGATCATGTCCAGAAGGATCTTGAGTACGGCGAGAAGATCGGCGTCAAGTCAACGCCGACGTTCTTCATCAACGGCCAGATCCTCAGCGGCGCGCTCCCGATCGACGCTTTTGCGGAGCTGATCGACGACGAACTCAAGACCAGGTAAGCAGCAGCATTACTGTTTGGCGGCGCTGGAAGCATCCGGCAGGAGCAGGTGCATCTGTCTGTCGTGCGGCGGCCAGATTGACCTGTAGGAAAAAGTCTTGACCGTCTTCATTCCCGGCAGGCCGGAAAACGCCACTACCGCCTTGAAATGCTTGAGCGGAACCAGCGAAACATTGTCGGGCCAGTCGTTATGAAGCGGCCACCATTCAAATCCCGCCCGGAGGAATCTCGGATCAATCCCTGAAGCCGTGGCATCCGCCGAGGCCGTCTCCCGTGCCTCGCTCCAGCGCAAATAGTCATATTCAAGAGTCCACGAAAAAAGCAGCAAAGCAAATGCGGATGCGATTGACAACGCCGGCCCCAAACGCGGTGACTTCAAAGCCCGCTGCTCCCGCACTGTCTGCGCCATGACAATGTAAAGTGCCGGAAGGACACAAATAAGATACCTGTCAAATACGGCTCCTCGCAGCAGAAGTGACACAAGACATCCGGAGCAAACAATCATGGCGAAAAAACCATGCGGCACAGTGGCGCCTGCGGCATACTGTTTTTTCCATCGCGCGAGCGTGGCGGCCACTGAATACATGACGCCGCATGCACCATACCAGGACGCAAGCGTCAGCCCCCAGTCCGCAAAACGGCCGTATATCCTGGGCCGCCCGCCAAGCAGCACTTCATCAAAATTAAATAGCCCGTATTTGGACCATATGTTGGACCAGTAAGGCATCCGGTTGCCGGCAAACCCCTGCCAGAGGACCCAGACAAGAAGCACAAGTGCCGCGCCGACAACAAACCTGCCCGAACGCCGGACGGACGGACGGATAAGCAGTGCCAGCGGAAAACACGCCAGACCAAGATACATCAGGGCTCTGACCGAATTCACTGCCAAATCGGCAAGAAGCATCGGGTGCATGAAAACATGCGCTTTCGTGTGATGCACGGCAACCGCGTCCCACCAGGCTTTAACGGCGAAATACGAAACAAGCACCAGCAAGCCGCTGGCGGCCAGCACGGCAAAATTTTTCCATTCTGCGCGGCGGGGCCGGAAGAAGAAACCCACAAGAGGAAGAACAAGCACGGCAAACGCCAGATTGAGGCCGTTTTGCCTCTGCAAAACCGCCAAAACGGCAAACAGAAAACCCGCAGCAGCATGCATCGTCCTTCCAGACGCAAGATAGCGCTCCCAGAACAATATGGCGCCAAGCCAGAAAAACATGAACGGCAGGTCGGTCATAAAGGTCGGAATAATGAAATAAAGCGGCGGATAAGCGGCAAACGCAACAAGCGCCGCGAGCAGTCCTGCACGCGAGACGCCCGCATCTGCAAGAAGAAAAAAGAGCAGCACCATGCATCCTGCGAACGAGACGATTCCGATGACCTTCATTGCCGCAAACGAAAAACCCGCAATTTTTGAAACGGCCACGCCGACGGCGATCTGTGGCAGATGCCAGACAATTTCAAAACCGGTCAGTGAGAATCTTCCGTTTTTGAGGGTAAGAAGCACATTTTTTGAATGTATGGCATCATCGGTGAACGCAAAACCGCCGAAGGGACTCAACAAAAAAACAGAGGCAAGAACAACCAGCAGCGCAATCGCAAGAACCGCGTATCCGCCGACCGTGGAATCAGGTTTCATTGTTGCGGGCTTGCCCGTCCGGTTTGGCCGGGCCGCGCCAGCGCCTGCGGCCTCTTGGACGCCGGTCCTGTTCTCCGCCCTGAGGACGTCCAAGTTCACCGGCAACGCGGGCGCCGCCAGTCAATACCGTGCCATCTGCCTTCACCACTGTAACATTGCCTTGAAGTACGTCCGGCTTGCGCGGTCTTGACTGCCAGGGCGGCTTGCCGTCTCCTCTGGGCCGGTCGTTGTTTCTGTTCTGGTCACCCCCGGGCGGTTTCGAGCCGCCACCACGACGGTCGTCGCGACCACCACGTCCGCGGCGCCCGCCACTATCCCTGCCAAAACGCCCCGGGCGCCTTTCGGGCTTTGCCGCAGCCGGAAAATATTCGAACAGATATGTATACTCTCCGCGTTTTTCGGAGTTTTGGGGCAATTTCTCGCCTTCTTCAAATTTTATAACAACAACCCGTTTCAGGCCTGCCGGGCGTCCTTTTATTATATCAATGGCATTCAACAGATGTTGAAGCTTCTCGCCATCGGCCTTGAAAGCCGCCCCCATTTCGGCCTGAACCTCTTCCGGCGTCTTACCGGATCTGGACAGCTCCTGGTGTTTCCGGATGGCGATAATCAGATTTGCCCCAAAAAATTCGGTTATTGTTTTCATACCAGTAGACCTCGGCATTGCCTTTATCATAACTTTGGTTTGACACGCCATATACTATTAGTGTTAATTAAGGCATAACCTTGATAAGGGGCATATATGACAGAACATGAAATGAAGGCAGAACTTGACAGGCTTCGCGCTGAAAACGAAGCACTGAAAAAAACGAGTTCAAAAGGACTCACGCTGAAAGTCAGTGAAAAAGGCGGACTTTCGGTATACGGACTCGGACGTTTTCCGGTCACTCTTTATAAGGAGCAATGGAACCGCCTGCTCGAGATGACCGACCAGATCCGCAGCTTTATGAAGGCCAATGAAGCAGGCCTTCGCACCAAGGACCAGCGCTGAACGCTTTTGGTGCTGCAGGAATTATAGAAAACCAACCCGTCGCGCAATATCTTGCGGGAGGGAGTTTTCGTAATTTCACCTATCTCATTCTTGACTGGAAGGAGCGATCCGCCGCCATGGTGGATGCTCCTTCCGGTATTTCAGGCATTCTTGGCGACCTTTCAAAATACTCCTTCAGACTCGACCGCATAATCCTCACACATGGGCATTTTGACCACGTACTCGGCATTGCGGAGGCGCTCAAGGTTTTTCCCGCGGCCGAGCTGATGATACATCCGGGCGACCTTGAAGAGCTGGGCGATAAACTCATTTCAAAAGCCAAGCAGTTATCCGATGGAATGAAATTCAAGGCCGCCGGGTCCATCGAGTTGTCCGTCATCCATACGCCCGGGCACACTCCGGGCTGCTGTTGTTTTCTGATGAATACCGGTAGCGGTGGTTTTCTTTTTACCGGCGACACCGTTTTCCACGGCACCTGCGGCCGCACTGATCTTGACGGCGGCAGCAACACCGCGATGTTCGCGTCGCTTCAAAAAATCAAACAACTCCCGCCAGAGACTGTTTTGCTCACCGGCCACCAGTACTCGCGCAAATTTTCTGGTACTCTGGCCGAGGAAATTGCCTCAAACGACGCCATGAAAGCCTCAAGTCTGGACAGCCTCGAACAATTGCCATAGCGCCGCTGAGCCAAAATATTGACGGTACGAACCCCTTTTTTTGTTCCGCAATCCTCCGATAGATAAATGTGAAACCAAAGTCATGGTATGCCTTAATTTGCCTTGCCATGGTTCTAACCGCTGTTATTGGATTGCCCCTGACGGCGCAAGCATTGACGCCCGAGAAGCCTGCAGTTCCGGTTGCGGAAAAAATCTCCACCACCACAAAGGACGGCGCAGTGCTTGAAGGCGTGTGGCTCAAGCAGCCGGGCAACCCGGCGGCGCCCGTGGCGGTCGTAAACCACGGCGTGCTCGAAAACACGCGCATGATGGACCCCTACATGCGGGAACTTCATAGAAAAGGCTATCAGGTGATGGCCTTCAATTTCCGCGGTCATGGCGACGGCAGCGCCACCAGCGGACGGCAGCACCGGTTCAGCAAGCCGCCAAAGAATCATCCGGTGACTTTTGACCGTATCGCCGCATACGACATAGATGCGATTGTCGACAAGGCCATCGAAGTCACGGGGCAGAAAAACGTGGCCATGCACGGCCACTCGATGGGCGGCATGTCCGCCAGTGCATATCTTGAAGGAGTTACATATAAAAACGGCAAGCTCATTCTCGATGACACGCTTTCAGGCGTCCGCCAGCTCAAGGTCCGGAGCCTGGTCATGCTGGGATCGCCTCCACACATAGACGACCTCAAGGGCATCATTCTCAAACTTCTCACTCTCGACAAGCACACCCAGAGCATTGCCAGGAGCATCGACCTTTTCAATCTTCCCAAACGGCTTAACGAAGTACTCGACTATCTCGAAAGCAAGGGCTCCATGCACAAGGCCCTTGCAAAAAAAATCGAGGCAATGCTCGGCAAGCTGGCCTCCGTGGACAATCCGGTGTCCGGCATCCTGTTTCATCCGGAAAATTTCAAAAACCATCCCGACGACTTCATTAGGATGCTCCGGCACGGAATCTCGCCGGCATCGAACGAGCTGATGTTGAAGAATTTCGGCGAATGGGCAAAGGCCGGCACCGGATCGCTCAAAAGCGCCACCGGCGAAATCGACTTTGCCGCCCACTACGGCCGCATCAAGATACCGGTCACCTTCATCGCCGGCGAGCACGATGTGCTGGCTCCCGCCGAGAAGATCTACCGGGATTTTTATCTGAAAATCGGCTCAAGAAATAAAAGATTCATCGTAGTCAAAGCCGGACACCTGGATCTGGTGCGCGCCGCCGGACTGCAGGGGATGAAAAACGTGATGCACATTCTTGATGATCCGGAAGCACTCAGATTTCACTTTGAAAAGGACCGCGGGGATCTCTGCCACATCGAAACACTGCACATTTTTTCAAATAACGGTATAGTGCGGATATTGAGATGGGAATAACGACATCCATGATGAAAAACATCCTTGCCCCGCTGAGAACAGCCCCGCGTCTCATGTGGCTTGACATTGCACTCACCATCATACCCGCCCTTGCCTGGTATGCAGGAGTGCTTGGCCGCGAAACCATCATCACTCCGCGCTGCGCGACAGACGTCGCGCTCTGCGCGCGCGAAACCGTACATGGCATCGACAGGCGCGTGATAGGCATGAACAGCGGACGGGCCGACGGACTTTCTTTTGTAACGCAGAACTGGTCCGGATATCTCGCGCTCACAGCGCCAGGCATCTGGGTCGGCGCGCTTGCCATCGCCGGCAAACTCACCCCCATGGGGGCGCTTGCCGCAGTCGGCACCGATCTGGTGATCATGGCGCAGACAGTGTCATGGAACGGAGCCCTGAATGAAGGCGCGCGGCTCATCGTACAGCGCCCGCGGCCTTTCGTTTATGCAAACCCATCCGCGCTTGGAGCCAATCCTCACAACTACACTTCATTTTATTCGGGCCACACGAGTTTCACCGCGGCAGCAACCGTTTCCCTGCTGCTCACACTTGCAGGAAGAGCCGCACCTGGCATAATTTTGTGGCTTGCAGGAATCCTTGCCGCGGCGATGATTCCGCTTACCGGACTTTTCAGGGTGCTTTCAGGAAGGCATTTCATCTCCGACGTGTGCATCGCGGCCACGGCCGGCACGCTGATCGCGCTGGTGATCGCGCTATTGCACAAACGTAGAAACCGCAACAGCGTCTGACACTCCGCGCATCAGAATATTATTCCACATGCACTGCGCCGCGCATGGCGTTTCCGTGTAATTTCAGATGGTTGTCTTTTTTAGTGAAATATTTTTTTTCCCCCAGTTGCCCGCCCCGAATAAAATGCTAATTTCAACACGGTTGTAGTTGCTGTATTAAAGGTGTTCCGGGGGTGGAAGTTGCAGAACAAGTCCTTGATGTTGTGTGTTGTCGCGCTACTGTTGCCTGTTCAAACTGCGCTGGCGTTTCCCGCAAAATTCGGCCTTTCGCCCGACAACAGCAGGGAGCTTCTTCTTTCAACGCTCTCTAGCGCAAAAAAAACACTCACAATCAACATGTACGATTTTGACAGCGAAGACATCGTAAATGTTCTCGCAAGTGGAATGAAGGCCGGAGTAACGGTCAAAATCCTTTTTGAATGCTCACCCGCGTTCGGCATGTCTGACGGGTATCGCAATACCGTAAACCGCCTCCGCGCTATGATGACCGCATCG
>Ga0156729_1150_pt4 | contig 20482 bp, 23 predicted proteins | sample RifOxyD1_FD_112058 | JGI IMG/M metagenome (GOLD analysis project Ga0156729, IMG submission 112058) | Bdellovibrionales bacterium RIFOXYD1_FULL_53_11
CGCCGGATGAATCGTGCCCGAGCCGTCCTTCATCCGCAGTTTTTCAATGGCAGCATAAGAGGTGCGGGCAATGCAACCCCTGCCGCTGGAGAGGCGCTCGAGCTTCTGGTCATGCGCAAGCACCGCCTCGCCGTCTTTCGTGAGCTGCACGTCAAACTCAACCGCATCCGCGCCGACGGCAAGCGCAAAGACCAGGGCGGTAAGCGAATTTTCGGGAATGGTCTTGTTTGCCTTGCCCATCCCGCGGTGACCGATGACCATGGCTGCCTGCAAAAACGCAGGCACGCACAAAACAAGCGCCGAAACAGCACATATGGTTATAAAACTGCGGCAACCCCTGACGCGCATCAAAACTTCCTCCCCGGAACAGACAAGGAGATATCCGTCCCGCCGCAGGGTGTCAACTCCGGAGAATTAACCTAAACGCGACAAAAAATCCGGCTTAAAATCATGCAGCCATCCAGCACTGAAATCAGTTGATGTGCCGAGTTGCCTTGATAATCCCGGGTTGACACCACATCAAAGGCAAACTCTCCCTTGATCTCGGCAATCTGATGTTCCATGGCACATCCGCGAATTCTATTTTAAGATTTCCGTTGATTCTATCGTGTATTTCGTGGTTTCTTAATCTCACTGGAGGTGACCTTTCTTTCCGCTGCTTTTTGTTTTCTTGCAACTCAAAAATGGCTTAATTTAAGGTCATTTCCATCTTTTTTCTGAAAATTACGCCGGATTTTTTGTCGCGTTTAGGTTAGCAACTGAGGCAGACCATGGAGGATGTATGGGGGCCCCGCAACTCAAACAATCACCAGAAGAATCAAAACAGAAAAATGCGAATGATATTTGCCGCGAACAAGCGTCAAATGAGCTGTTTTTTGCTGTTGTTGGGCACATTGGCTCCGGTACATCCACAATTTCTGAGAAGCTCAAGAAAGAACTAGAAACAGCAGACGAACCATACGAAGTTGTCATTCGTAGCGCAAGAACCGCAATCACCACTTGGGCCAAAAACAACGGTTGTTCAATTGATAGCATTGCGGGGATTGATTTAATTAAACAGCTACAGGACCGCGGTGATTCCATGCGAGAGCTGGATCTCGCGGCAGTGGCTAAAGTGCTGGTTAGTGAAATCAAACAAGTAAGAACTGCCGCGATCAATCCCTCTGCCTCGACACCAGTGCTGCCTGACGGAAAGAGGCGCGCGTACATCATCGACTCGTTAAAGCACCCGGCCGAGGTTTATCTCTTGCGCCATGTTTACGGATCAGCTTTCACACTCATAGGTATTGTTGTGGCAGATGAGGAAACTCGTATTGTCAGAGTTAAAAATAAGTTGAAGCTCAGCGCCGCTGATGAAAACAGTAAAAAAGAAGTAATCAATCTTCTCGAACGCGATCGCGACAGCGGGAAAAAACACGGTCAACGTGTGGCCGACACTTTTCATCTTGCCGATTATTTCCTAGATAACACTGCCGACGCTGAAGACCCAGTAAACTATGAAATCCCTGATCAGCTCTCGCGATTAATAAAAATCATTACTCATTCCGAAATTATGCGACCCACTTCAGACGAAACCGCGATGTTTGTCGCTAATGGTGCAAGCCTCCAGAGCGCTTGTCTGTCTCGCCAGGTCGGCGCATGTATCGTCAATGCTGACGGCGATCTCGTTTCTACAGGAAAGAACGAACCGCCCCAAGCTGGTGGCGGCGTATATACGCAACAGGACAATAATTCGACCGTCCCGACCACATGCGATGGTCGCTGTGGATTTTTATCAATGCCAGCAAACAGTGCGGGCGGTCATTTCCAGGGCTGCAGTAACATAAATGAACAAAATACGATCATTGAAAAAATTCTTGCAGAACTCCCCGAGCTTAATGAGCCATCCAAAAAAGAGGACAATAAAAGAAAAATTCGCGAGGGTAGTATTGGGGACCTTCTTGAGTTTAGTCGTGCGGTACACGCAGAGATGACTGCGCTCTTGGTTGCAGCAAAAACAGGAAGAGTAACGCAGGGCTGTCGGATGTTTGTAACGACATTTCCTTGTCATTACTGCGCTCGACATATCGTTTGCGCCGGAATCGACGAGGTGCAGTACATTGAACCATACCCCAAGAGCAAGGCGCTTTCTCTTCATTTTGATGCGATTACCAGCAACAGAGGTGACTGGACCCCACCAAGCCAAGTGGACAAGACGCTTCTTGCTGCCAAGTCCGCCATGATGCTTCACAACGCGGTATCCGAGAAAAAAGTAAGCGAAATCGAATTCTCAAAGCTGTTTTCGAAAGTGCAAAAGAAGGTTTTATTTCGTCCATTTACTGGTGTTGCTCCGCGCCTTTATGGGCGTGTATTTCGGCAAGACCGCAAACTTAAAGACAAATTAACAGGAGAGAAAAAGATTCAACTCCCCGAATGGTCGGACCCTTGGTATATCGGCAAGATTAGTTATATTGAACTCGAGGCTCTTCTTTCCGGGGAACAGAAATGAAGTTACGGATTATTGAAAACACCTATTCGAGCCCTCAACACGTTAACAAAGTTCCTATCCAGACTAGCATGTTTGCCTGCGCCGGCAGAAGTTCGTATGGCTTTATTGGCTACAATGAGATTTCCGGGGTGCAGCTACTAACAATTCTTAAGTCGACTTTGCCTTCTCATATCGTCGACCTCAGAATTGTTCAGAAATTTGACAAACCAGATCTAGGACGTCGGCTCTTTTTTGCCAATCTTCAACACTTGGATGTTCACTATATTGATTTTGCAACACTGAATTCCATCGTCGCAGGGAACGACTGGCGTTTCAATCCCCAATTCGTTGGATATTCATTAGTAGAACTTATTTCGAAAAAAGGAAAAGACCGTCCCGTACTTTTCCTTGTCGAAGATCTGGAAAAGGCAAACACCTTTGCTAACACTGTACCTGGTTGTTTTAGTGATCGGTCTGGGGTCGCCGAAACTTTTATAAGTGATTCGGTTATTCCGATTCATCAACCCAGCAAAGCGTCACGCTCGAATTGCTTGTAATAGGCCGCTGCTCCGCGAATTCTATTTTAAGATTTCCGTTGATTCTATCGCGTATTTCGTGGTTTCTTAATCTCACTGTTTGTTTTCTTGCAACTCAAAAATAGCTTAATTTAAGGTCATTTCCATCTTTTTCTGAAAATTACGCCGGATTTTTTGTCGCGTTTAGGTTAAAAATCCACCCGGAGCCCCGCCGTAGCCACGAATGTCTGGCCGCCGAATCTGAACTCGCCCCGTCCGTTGCCGTAGCTGCCGCCGAAGGCGAGGTTGAATTTGAGATCCTGCTTGAGAGTGATGCGCGTCTCGATGCGCGAGTGAGCACTCGTGTCGCTGACATTCATTACATTCCACAAGGTAAATGCAATATCCTTCCAGTCACCGGGATCCGGCAGATAGATGCTCAGCATCGCGTAATCACGCCCCAGGAAATACGGCGTATAAAACCCCGCCGCGAGAACATAGCTGTAAGCTCCCGTGTCGCTGTAGCCTTCGGCATTGCGGAAATACTCGCCGGTGAAAGTGATCGTATCCTTGTCGCCGTATTTTATCTCATAGCTCGCGCCAATGGTGGCTTTGACGAAGGCGGTCTTTTCTTTTTTATAACTGCTGAAACCAAGCGGATGCGCGGCTGATACCGTCTCCGTTTTATAAAAAGTCAGATCAGAGCCGTGCGAATACGCCGCCTCCCCCCAGACATCGACGTCCCAGATGCCGGCGGATATATCGAATGCCGCCTGCGGGCGCAGGCCCTTTCTTGCCGCGCCGCTGACGGCGATTTCAACGGGAGAAAAAGCGGTCTCCATCCTGAAAGCATGCCCCATCCGCTCGGGGCGGGCGGAATCCTCGAAATTCTGGATGAGATAGAAATTTGTCGTGCCGACCGGAACATGCGTCTTGAGAAGCGTGACGCCCGCGCGCTCGTCCTCCTGCCGGAGCAGATCGCGCTTGGCGGCGTTTATAAAATCCGAGGGATTCCAGAACCGCCCGCTGCCCCATTTTATCTTCTGCCGGCCGGCCGTGAAATAGACAACGCGCGCGGCATTGAAGTTGAGCTTCAATTCGTCAAGACTGGAGGTGTAGCGTCTTGCGGCAACGCCGGTAAGCGGCGACGGAGCCGCCTCGTTCACCGCCGGATCAAAAGTGAGGCGGCCGCGCGCGAGCGCCCTGATGTCGTTGCGAAGCCGGGCATCGCCGTAAACCCAGAGATTCTGCGGAGCCATAAAATGATCGGCATTGGGCCCCTTCCAGAGGCCGTAGTAAAAAACCTCGCTCATCACCGTGCCGCCGATCTTGAGGCGGTCCTTGTCGGCGTCAAGCTTCTCGATTTCGTTTATGCCGCCGGAAGCGCCGAACCCCCGCGAAAAATCGTCGTCCGATGCGGCGCTCGCGCTGCCGGCCGCCGCCACCGCGACAAACAGTGGAATCAGGGCGCGAAACACCGCCAGACCGCTTTTCCCGGGACCGCCCCCCGTCAGCAGCTTGCGCTCCCAGCGGGCCATCACGCGCGCCTGAGCAGCCGAGCGCTCGTGGTCGAATCCGAGAAGATGCAAAAGCCCGTGCGCCACGAGCGCTTCGAGTTCATGCCGGGGCGCATGCCCCAGGGCACGCGCCTGCCGGTTCATCTCGGCGGCACAAATGACGATATCGCCAAGAAATCCCTTTTTGGCAAACACGCGGGGGGTCTGAAAACTGAGCACGTCGGTTGCCTGGCGTTTGCCGCGGTATGCATGATTGAGTTTTTGCATGCGCGCCCGCCCCACCATGGTGATCGATACGCACCACGGCCGGTCTGCGGCAAGTCCCTTTGTTGCGTGCGCCCGGGCGATCATGATGCGCAAAACGCGCTCCGCTTCCTTCTGCCAGTATCCCAATGTTCTTCTGTGCCCGTTCATGGAGACATGGTATCACGACGCGTGGCTAAAAAAGAGCGTCCGTTCGAAAATCTTGTACGCACCGTCCGGCGGTTGCGGACTGCTTCAAAACAGCGCGGCCGCCAGATTGTCCGGCCCCACTATCAGGATATCCTTGTAATGTTCATAATGGCCGGGCTCATTGACCACTATGATTTTAAACGACGGTTTGAAAACACCTTCGGCATATCTGAAGGACTTCATTGCGTCTCCAATTTTTGACGCTGAACTTTTTGCTTCGACAAAAACAGTTCCCGATTCACGGCCCTGCAATACAAAGTCAATTTCGTGCCCTTGATAATCCTGGAAATAGTTCATGGCGATCTTCTTCCCGCGTAAAAAGAAAGAATACGAAACATGCCTGTGCAGCATGGCCGCAACGGCGGCCTCGAACACCTGTCCCGGATGACGTTTTTCATCCATATTCATCATGGAATGATCGACGGGATAGAATTTTTTTGCTTTTCTCAGGCGTTTGGCTTTGGAAGAATAACAGGGCTCCAGCTCGAATCCCCATAAGATCCGCCTTAGCATGAGGACGTCCTTGATAATGGTTGCAGCCGATACATCAAGATTGCCGGCAATTGCCGCTGCCGAATACGGCGTTCCTGTCGACTCAAGCAAAAAACCATACGTTTGATACACCCTGTCGGCGTCCTTGGTCTCGCTCAGCGCCCGGACATCACGGTCCAGCATCGCCGTTAAATAATCATTCATCCAGATGGCGGAATGTTTCTCGGACTGTTTGGTGAGCGGCTCCGGAAAGCCGCCGAATTCGAAATATTTTTTCCAGTATCCCTTGAAATCCTGCGTCTTCCTGATTTTGATGAATGGATTATCATCAAATTTCCCGCCATGAGCAACGCTGGAAATCAAATATTCAGAAAAAGTAACCGGGTGCAGCCTCGGCCACACCGCCCTTCCGGCAAGGCTGTCGCCTTTATCGCCCTTTAGCAGGTCAAACGCACTGCTGCCGGACGCCACAAACCATTTGTCCTTGTGTTTGTCAAAAAGGCCCTTCAGATGATTGCGCCACCCCCGGACCCGGTGGATTTCATCGATGAATATGAGCGGTTTGCGCTTTCCGGCTGATTCCACATTTTTTATCGTATCGTCAAGCCGCTTGAAAAGAATGCGATCCCTTCCAACATCCATATTCATGGCAAGATCCGGCCCAAGGAGTCCACACAGATGGGTTTTCCCGCACTGTCTCGGCCCAGTCAGAATGACCAGTTTGTCAGCATATTCCTTGATTTCCGATAAAACATGTCTGAAAAGCTCCATATAAACATATTAACAGGGTATATAAACTTTACAAGTAATTTTTATGCAGGGTGTTCAAATGTTTTATATATGGCCGCAAGCAACATGAGCGGCTCGCAGAAGACATCAATATCCCGGATGCCAGCCGATATATCCAATGCCGCCTGCAAGCGCAGCCCCTTTCTTGCCGCGGTATGCCTGATTGAGTTTTTCATGTGCCCGTTCATGGAGTCATGGTATCACGAGGCGTGGCTAAAAAAGAGCATCCGTTTGAAAATCTTGTACGCACCGTACGGCGCTTGCGCGCGCCCGGCGGCTGCCCCTGGGACCGCGCGCAAACCCACAAGACGCTCAGGCCGTATATAATCGAAGAAGCCTATGAGGTGCTTGAAGTCATTGACCGCATCAAAAGCCGCGCCTCGCTGAAAAATAAAAAAACCCGCGCCGATTTCTGTGAAGAGCTTGGCGATTTGCTGATGCAGGTGCTCATTCATTCCGAGCTTGCGAGGGAAGAGGGGGTCTTTGATATTAATGACGTAGCGCGCTCCCTGAACGGCAAACTCGTCAGGCGGCACCCGCATGTGTTCGGCAAGGTGCGCGCAAACACCTCCGCGAAGGCGCTCAAAAGCTGGGAAAAACAAAAAGCCCGTGAAAAGGCGGCAAATCCGGACGCCAGCATGCTTGACGGCGTTCCGCGCGCGCTGCCGGCGCTGCAAAGGGCCGCAAGAATCATCGAACGCGCTACTCGAGTCGGCTTTCAATGGAAAGACCTCCAGGGCCCGCTTGAAAAAGTCGAGGAAGAACTCGCGGAACTGATCGGCGAAATCAGGAAGTCCGGAAAACGCGTCAGCAGGACAAAAATCGAAAACGAGCTTGGCGACGTGCTGTTCAGCTTGTGCAATGTGGCCTTCCTGCTCAAGATCAGCCCCGAGGACGCCCTGAGGGGCATGCTTGCGCGGTTTGAAACGCGCTTCAGGCATGTAGAAAGGCGGCTCGGCGCGATCGGAAAAACACCGGAAGAATCAACGCTCGAAGAGATGGACGTTTTCTGGAATGAGGCTAAAATCAAGGAAAAGAGGCGAAAATGAAGCCAGGACAGCTTGATCTCAAATCCAGAAGTACGGGCAGTGCCTACAGGGTGTGGGGCCTGACGGGCGGCATCGCCTCGGGCAAATCGCTCGCGGCGCGGTTTTTCGTTGAAGCGGGCGTCCACGTCATCGATGCCGACCGGATTGCGCACGAGCTTGGCGCTCCGGGCGGAATGGCCCACGAGGCGCTCCGGCAACGGTTCGGGACCGCGGACCGCGCGGCGCTCAGAAAAATCGTTTTTGCGGACTCAAGCGCGCGGCGCGACCTTGAAGCCATCATGCATCCGCTTATTAACGCCGAGAGCATGCGCATGATGCGTGAGCTTGCCGGCAAATCAAAATCAGGCGGGCAACCGGTATTGATCATTTATGAAGCAGCGCTTCTTGTGGAAACAGGACGCTACAAGGATCTTGACGGCTTGCTGGTCGTGACAGCGCCGGAAGCAATCCGGATCGACCGGCTTGTCAAACGCGACGGCATAGGCGTGGACCTCGCCAAACAGATGATCGCCGCGCAGCTTGGAGATGCCGAGCGCAGCCAGCATGCCGACCACATCCTTGAAAACACAGGCACCGAGGAAGACTTGAAAACTTCTGTAACAAAGCTGCTGGATATCATTGGCCGGTAATTTGTAAGGACATCAACCACTGTTTTATGTTCGAATCCCCAGCGCAGCAAGCAAGGCTGTCTCTATGTCTTTCATTATATCTTTCGGCAACATCCCGATACGCTCTGTAATTTTTATTCTGTCCAGTGTGGTTATCTGGTGGCACAGGACTACGCTGTTTTCCTCAAGTCCGGCCACCCTCTTGGGTAACACTACAACAGTAGGCCCGCGTCTGGCCTGATTCTGAGAAGTAGACAAAGGAACCACTATTATTGACCGCCACTCAGGAACAGAGTTGAATCCATCATTCGAAATGATCAAAACCGGCCGTCGTCCGCTTTGCTCTGAGCCGGAACGCGGCCTTAAACTTGCCCAATATATTTCACCACGAATCATCGGCGTTTTTTTTCTGCATTCAACAAATAATCCACACCAGCCTCTTCAAGACCGGCATCAAGATCAAATTCCGTTTTTGCAAATGACTTCGCGTACCGGGTGATTTCATCTTTAATCGCATTATTCTCTTGTTCTTTAAGCCAATAATCAAGTGCATCCCTGGCAATCTGTGTGGCTGGTTTTTTTGTTTTCTCTGAAGCATGTCTAAGTGCAATATAGGTTTCATCAGAAAGCGGAATATGAAAATTTCTCTTACCGGTACCTGACTTCATAACTATAAGTTTAAGCCATTATTTATGGCACGTCAATATGGCATATTATTATGGCATGGTTTGTGACATAATAATATCGAAAATTAATCCCGCTTTTCACGCCAAGCATACAAGCAGGGGCGTCTGCCTTATTGCTTTGAAATTACAGCATTTTTTAAACTATTGTTAAGACGTCTATAATTATTGACCTTTTTTGTCGACAAGTTATTGCATGTCAGATGAAATGTTCCAGTCAGGCGGCGCGAAGGGAAGGGGGCCCAAAAGGGTCAAGCCGGGATTTCATCTGCGGCGCGTTGCCGCGGAAATAATTCCTTCTCCGCCGACGCCCGGCGCAAAGCCGGTCAAGGTGAACTCGGTCCTCAACGAACTCTCGCCAAAGGGAATCGGGATATTCTGCACGGAATGCCTGCGTATCGGACAGGAATTTGAAATCACGATTTATGACATCACGGAACAGAAATTCAAGTGCAGGATCGCCTCCTGCAACGAGCACAACCCCAACACGCATGTGCTTGCGATTTCAAAACTGGGCTACAAGGCGGTCCTTGAGTTCATCTTCGCCGACAAGGCCGAGGAGGAAAAAGCCCAGAAGTATTACGACGACATGATCGCCTCGATCAGCGAGAAAAAAGCGGCGTAATAAAAACCGCCGGGTCATTTCACTTTAATTATCTCGATATATGTAACACCGGGTAATTCACCGCTTTCGCGAACCATGACTTTGATGTCCGGATGTCTGGCTAAAAAATTATTCCAACCATCAAGTTTTATTATACGATCCGCATTAATCATTATCTTTCCATCCGGCTTCAGCATTGAAATATAAATATCGAGCAGAGCAAGCTCCTTCCCGGGTTTTGTATAATAATAAATCCCGTACGCGTCGGTTATAAGATCGACTTTTCCGATCCTGGCCGCGGTCTCCCTGGTAAACCAGCCTTCAATAAAATCATACCGGCCCCCCGAGGCTTTTACCGCCCGCCCCGTAGGGCCGTCCCAGCCGGTGTAGAGTTTGTAACCAACGCCCGTGAAGCGCATTTTGCTGTCAGGATGTTTTTTGTAATAAAAAGTCTGGACCCTTCCATTGCCCGCACCCATGTCCACCCAGTGGCCGCCGGATTTTCGGAGTTTTGTCAGCACTCTTCCGAGCCGACCACGGAAGACAACCCTGTTGATCTCGGTATAGCTCCGTCTGACAACAAAGCTGCCTTTTTCCACCGCAACAACATCAGTACTGGACTTGCTTCCGATGATGTCGCGGACAAGGCTTTTACATTTGTCTTTGGTCGAAGCGGCATGGGAAGGAGGCGAAAGATGCGCCGGCACGCAAAACAAGACAACAAGCAGGACATTGATACTGAAGCGGGACAGTAAAATACTCCTGATACCAGACATACGTTGTTTCCATATATACGATCTTCCTGGCGGATGTTTCAATAGCATAAAAGATTAGCCACCCTGTATTCGTCCCGGATGACGAAATCAGGCCTCCGAGGGGGATACCGAATGTTTTTGGTCATGACACCATCTTCAATATTTCCAGCATTCGTGCCTGCCGCTTCTTGCGGTTTATTGGCAGCAGGAGAGGGATGAATTCAAGCCCCAGGGCTTTTGCCATTTTCTGTATACGCTCAATGGATGCGCGGCCCAGACCGCGTCCCCGTAAATCACGCGATATGTTTCCCTTCGTACTCCCGATCTTTTCAGCAAATTCGGCATAAGTGTATCCTTGTTCCTCAAGTGCGCTTAGGATCTGGACCTCAAGCTCGTATTCTTTTCGCGCGGTTTCGTATTTTTCGCGGAATCCGGGCCGTTCCATTTCCTTTTCAAACAGGGTTTTTTGCTTACTCATAATATTCTCCTGCTTTGGTTCTGCGCTCATAATCGTTCTTCATCTTGACTGCTGCGGCAAGCACGTTCCTGTCCGCCCGGGTCATCTGCTGCGACTGTTTTTGATAAGCATTCAAGATGATGACCCTGCGGTCTATTGCAAAAAAGCTGAAAAACCTGTGAATCGCGGGTTTGAACGCATAAATGCCGACGACTTTGTCCTCGATGTTCAAAATGGACCTTGGAAGAATTGTCCCTGGTGGCGAGTCGGCAAAGTGACCGAGAATTACAAAAAAACGCCGCTTGGCGTCCTCATCCATTAACTGGTAATAGTCATATGCAGGCACATTGCCTTTGGGATTCACGTAAAACTCCACTTCAAACGTTTTACCGGAATAAATCCGGTAGGTTTCTGGCAATTTCATTCCTGCCATTCCTTTCTGGATGTTATCATATAGGATAACATTGTGTCAACCGCGTGGTTATCATTTATAAAAACAAGGCCTTCCGTGTTTCCGAACCCGTATAAGTCATTGCTGGCCTCAGTCGTCCAGAACGACTTCCTGCTGTACATTTTTTGGACCCGATCCCGGCCAACCCCTTGACGGAAGGTTTGAATATGAGCACCGATAGCATTGAGCTTGTTCTTAATGTTATGTCTCCCTCGCGCCGACTGTACGCAGGAAGTGTGCCCAGGGCGTCTATGAGATTGATATGCCTAAAAGTGTAAACAATGTGCCCGGAAAATACCCGTGCGTTTTCCGGACCATGTCGGCACTTCGGCAGCGGCTCGCGCTGAGCACCCATGCAGAGGCATCGCTGTCGGAGGATTTGCCAAGCTGATACAGATCATCACATTACCCGAACAACGTCAGAAGCTCGTCCCAGTGGCCACGCAGTTTGGCCTTGAGGCGCAGCACGGCCTGCGTATGAAGCTGGCTCACGCGCGATTCGGTCACGTCAAGCACGCGCCCGATTTCCTTGAGGTTGAGATCCTCGTAATAATAGAGCGACAGCACGAGGCGCTGTTTTTCGGGAAGCTCGCGGATGGCGTCGGCCATGATGCGCTTGAGAAGCGCGACGTTTATCTCGTTGAACGGCGTCGGAGACTTCACGCTGTTTTCGCTGCCGTAGCCGTGGATCGAACGCTTGTCGGCCTTCGAAAAACTCGCCAGATCGTCAAACGACAGGAGCGAAACGGTGCGCACCTGGTTGAGCATGTCATGGTACTCGTCCTGCGAGATTTTGAGATCCTCGCAGATTTCCTCGTCCGTGGCCTGCCGCCCCTCGCGCTGCTCGATGCGCATGTAACAGCGTTCGAGCTGCTTGGCCTTCTCGCGCACCGAACGCGGCACCCAGTCCTGCGCGCGGAGTTCGTCAAGGATGGCGCCCCTTATCCTGAATTCGGCATACGTCTTGAACTTGTTGTCGCGATTGGCGTCGTACTTGTCGATCGCATCCATCAGGCCGATCACGCCCGATGACATCAGATCGTCAAGCTCGATGTTGGCCGGCAGCCGGGCCGCGATTTTCTGCGCGATGTATTTTATCAGCGAGGCATATTCGATGATGAGCTGGTCGCGCGAGCTGTTGACGGGGCTCACATCCTCCTTCACAAGCTGCGAGGTGTGAACCGCATCGCGCTGAAGCTCCTCGGCTATCTCCCTCTGGATCTGCGCTTCCTCTTTTGCGCGCTCCGCGGCGGCGCGGGCCTCTTCGGCGGCGAATTCCACTTCCTTCGCGGCATCCTTCGTGGCCTCAACCTCTTTTTTCTTGGCGGCAATCCGCGCCTTTTCCTTTTCTTTTGCTTTCTCTTTTTCTTTGGAGGCCGCGGATTTTTTCGCGCCCTTTGCAACTTCCCTGTATTTTCCAACGCCATGATTAAGGCTCATTTTTCACCCCATCAAGCAGGGCCTTCCAGATCCCCGCCGTATCTACTTCCAGTTTACCAGATTTTTCGCATTCACTAGACGGCAACTCCTGCCCGGCCGCGCCATTTTCCTGACACCCGCCGTCTTCCCGGCGTTCCTGCATGAGTTCCCGGAGCGTCTGCGCCTGATCGCTTGTCATAGGTCCATCACCAGCGACACCACGCGCTCGGGCGACGCTTCTTCAATATCCTCCGGTACCCGCTGGCCCGTCGTAAAATACATGAGCGGCAGCTTGGTGCGCTGGCTCACGTTGTACACCGAGCCGAATACCGATGCCTCGTCAATCTTGGATACGATCAAACCCGCCGGCCTCAGCACCGAAAATCTCGCGGCGGTTTCATAAAGCTCCGTGTCACGCGTCGTCGCGGATATGACAAGATGCGTTCTCGCGCCCTCAATGGAGCCGAGCAACTGTTCCATGTCCTTGAGCGCCTGGGTGTCCTTTTGCGACCGCCCGGCGGTGTCAACAAGCACCAGATCGAGCGAAGAGAACTCGCTCAAGGCGGACTTGAAATCATCGGCGGACTGGACGCTGCGAAACGGGACATTGAGGATTTTTGCATAGGTTGCGAGCTGGTCGAAGGCCCCGATCCGGTAATTGTCAAGATTGATCAGACCGACCTTGAGTTTGTTTTTCAAAATGGCTTCGCTTGCGATCTTGGCGACCGTAGTGGTTTTTCCGACACCAGTGGGTCCCACCAGCACAAAAACAGCGGGCGGCGCGCCCTCCGGCCTCCCGGCCCGCGGCTTGATCCCTTCAAGCGCCGAAAGCGTCTCGGTGGAAATCAGGATCTCGCCGGCAAGCTGGTCGAGCACGGCATCGGGCTTTGATGATTTTTCAGGACCAAGATCGAAATTCACGCGCTTGAGAAGGGACAGCGCGAATTTGCGGTCAATGCCGTTGACCACCAGCTGCTCGAAAGCGTCCTGCAGGGCGGGGGTGAAAAGATTGGGCGAACTCATGAGCGCCTGCGCGCCCGAGCCCAGCATGTTCTCGTCGCCCGCGGTCTTCATTTCGCTCACGATCCGCTTGAGCTGCCGCAGCTCCTCGGCGATTTCATTCGGGACATTTGCGCCGGAAGGCGCGGCCTGCGGCTCCTGCCGCGGCTGCATGTATGCCGGCTCCCGCTCGCGCCTGCGCGCCACCGGTCCCGGTTCATCGGTGATGTCGATATATCGTGTTTTCGTGACTTTTTTTGTGGCTGCTTCGGCCGAAAGCTCGACGCCGTCCCGCGCGCTTGCGGCACGGTCAAGAAGGCCTTTGGCGTATTTGTCAAACACCTCGGCCTGCCGCGCGGCCGGCAGTCTGCCGATCACCTCGCGGGTGTTTTCGGGCATCCTCACTTCGGTTACCTTCTTGCGCTGAAGCGACCGCTCCGACACCGCAGCCGTGACCTCAACCGAAGGTTTGGACAGCAGACCGAACCCCTTCTTGTATTTTCTGGTCTGGAGGATTATCGCCTCCGGACCGAGTTCGCGCTTGATGGTATCAAGAGCTTCCTGGACTGTTGGTGCCTCGAATTTCTTAATTTGCATGTGCCAGCCTCACTGTTCCTACTGATTTTATGCTTATATTGGACGCGATCTCGTTGTGCGAAAGCACGGAAACATTCGGGATGAACCTGTCGACAAGCCCCTTGAGATGCGGCCTGATGAGCGGAGAGCAAAGCACGACCGCATGGTTGGACAAATTTGCCATCTCGGTCGCCCGCTGGCCCAGCTCGGCCACGAACGATCTTACGAACTCCGGATCAAGCGAAAGCTGCGGTCCCTGGTCGGTCTGGACGATCGCACCAGCGACCGACTCCTCTATCTGCCGGTCGAGCGTGAGAATCTGCAACGTGCCGTCCTCATCCACCAGCTTGCGCGTGATGTTGCGCGCAAGCGCGGATCTCACGTGCTCGGTGAGCGTGGTCGTATCCTTGGTTTGCGAAGCGTGCTCTCCAAGCGTCTCCATAATAGTGCGCAGGTCACGCACCGACACGCTTTCCTTCAGAAGATTCTTCATCACCTTGAGAACCGAATTGACCGGCAGGAGGTTCGGCACCAGATCCTCGACCACCTTGGGGGCCGCCTGCTTGAGGGAATCAAGAAGCGATTGCAGCTCCTGGCGCCCGAACAGCTCGGATGCATATTTGCGGATCAGCTCCGTCAGATGTGTCGCGATGACCGTAGAGAGATCCACAACCGTATAGCCCGCAAAACTGGCGTCATCCTTCTGTTTGGGGGTGATCCACATCGCATCAAGCCCGAAAGCGGGCTCCTTGGTGGGTACGCCCGGAATCCTGTTGGTCACATTGCCCGGATCTATCGCAAGAAGATGCCCGACCATGAGAGAACCGGTCCCGATCGGAACGCCCTTGAGAAGCATCTGGTAATCGCCGGGCTTGAGTTCGAGATTGTCCCTGATCCTCACCGACGGGATGATGATCCCGAGATCAAGCGCGAACTGCTTGCGTATGTTGGTGATCCGTTCGAGCAGGTCGCCGTTCTGGTCGGCGTCAACAATGCTGATAAGCCCGTAACCCACCTCAAGTTCAAGCATGTCAACCGCAAGGAGGCTTTCTATTTTTTCGGTGCTTGGCTTGAGCTTGTCAAGCTCGGCCTTGCGGCGCTTTGACTCCTCGGCCAGCCTCTCCTTGTCATGAATCCTGTAGGCCATGTAGCCGAGTATGATGGACAATATTATGAACGGCAGGAACGGCAGGCCCGGAATGAGCGCCATGAACGCCATGATGCCGGATGCGGCAATCATGGCCTTGGGCTGCGTGAAAAGCTGCTGCGACATTTCCCTGCTGAAATTGGTGCTGTTGGCGGTTCGGGTGACGATGATGCCGGCAGCCGTGGAAATCACAAGCGCCGGAATCTGCGTGACCAGACCGTCACCGATCGTCAGCAGCGTGAAAACTTCCGCCGCCGCGCCAATCTCCATGCCCCTTTGCATCGTGCCGATTATTATGCCGCCCGTTATGTTCACGACCACGATCAGGATGCCCGCAATCGCGTCACCGCGGACGAACTTCGACGCGCCGTCCATGGCGCCGTAGAAATCCGCTTCGCGCGAGATCTCGGAACGGCGGCGCCGGGCCTCCTCGTCGTTGATGATGCCCGCGTTGAGATCCGCATCGATCGCCATCTGCTTGCCGGGCATCGCGTCCAAGGTGAACCTCGCGGCGACCTCGGCCACGCGGCCCGCGCCCTTGGTGATGACAATGAAGTTGATGATCACCAGTATTATGAAAATCACTATGCCGACGGCGTAGTTTCCGCCGACCACGAACTGGCCGAACGACTTGATGACCTCGCCGGCGGCGCCGACACCGTCTTCGGCGCCATGAAGCAGTATGATGCGGGTGGTGGCCACGTTGAGCGAAAGCCGGAACAGCGTCGTTATCAAAATCAATGACGGAAAAATGCTGAACTCCAGCGCCCGCCCGGTATAAACGGAAGTCAGGAGCAGAACCATCGAAAGCGCGATACTGAGCGAAAGCAGCACGTCGATCAGGAATCTCGGCATCGGAATGACCATGACAACCAGGATCCCGACAAGCCCGAGCGCCACCACAAAATCCGTATTCTGCACCAGGCGATCAAGCAGTTTGCGCATATTCAGAGCTTCCTGTTCTTGAGGCGGTAGACATACGCCAGCACCTCGGCCACGGCCTGGTAAAGGGCGCGCGGCACGAGCCCCCCCACCTTGACGGATTTAAACAGCGTTCTTGCGAGCGGAACGTTCTCGACCATCGGAACGCCCGCATCGGATGCGATCTTTTTGATCTTCTGCGCGAGAAAATCAGCCCCCTTGGCGACGACCTTGGGGGCGAACATCAAATCCTTTTCATACATGAGCGCCACGGCGATGTGAGTCGGATTGGTCACGATCACATCGGCCTTCTTCACGGCCTGCATCATGCGCCTTCTGGCCATCTCGCGCTGTACGGATTTTATGCGCGCCTTGATCAGGGGATCGCCTTCGCGCTCCTTGAACTCCTGTTTGGACTCCTGCTTCGTCATGCGGAGCTTCTGGTGGTATTCCCATCGCTGCAAACCAAAATCAAAAGCCGCAAAAACCGCAAGCACGGCCGCCAGCCCGAAGAACATGCTCTTTGCGGCGTTTCCGTAGCCCGCAAGCAGCGCACTGAATTCCATGGCCGCGTAGCGCGGGGAACCGAAAATCTCGGACTTTGCGATGAAATACGCAATGAGCACGATCGTGAAGGTCTTGAAAAGAAGCCGGAAGCTTTCAAACAGGTGCTGGAGCTTGAAATACCTTTTCATGCCCTGAAGGGGGTTTATCTTGTTCAGATCGGGCGTGAGCGGATCGGCCGAAAAAACGCTGCCTATCTGCGCATAACCCGACAGCGCCCCGAGCACAAAACCTGCGGCGCATACCGGAAGCGCGATGAGAACCATGAGCTTGAGCGCCTTCAGGAGCGTCCCGGCAAGCACGTGCGTTCCGAGAAGATCCATGCGCGCCGAAAGATCAGTCCTGAAAACTTCCGACATGTAAGACGCAATCTGATCGCCCATTGATGGCGCCAGGGCGGCAAGCGCGACCCCGGCCCCGACCATCGCGAGAAGCCCGGCGAGTTCCTTGCTCTGGGCGACCTGCCCCCTGCGCCTGAACTCTTCAAGACGGAACTGCGAGACCTCTTCGGTCAAATCGTCCCGTGATCTGTCTTCCTGCTCAGCCACCTTGCGCTACCTTCCTGCCATGGACTGCGCGGCCAGTTTCAGCCACTCATCCATCCGTTCAAGCACATTGCCCGAAACCGACTGCACCTCCGGCACCGAGACCCACATCGCAAAAATCCCGACCATCGCGCTTATGGAAAACGAAAGAATAAGGATATTCATCTGCGGAACGGCCTTTGCGACCACCGCAAAGGCCACCTGCACGGCGAACATCGCGATCGCAACCGGCGCCGCCAGCTGCAGGCCGAACCTGAGAACCTGCCCGGTCATTTCAACGAGATTGTTTCCAAACACCTGCCCGAAACCGGCAGCGCCCAGACCGACAATGCTGTAACTTTCGAGCGAAGAACGCAGCATGAGATGATGCCCGTCAAGCGAAAGAAAGAGAAGCATCGCGAGCGCGCCCTGCAACTGGGAAACAACCAGCGTCTGGCTCTCCTGCATCGGATCGTATGCGGTTGCCATCGAAAAACCCATGAACTGCCCGCTGATATTGGCACCCACTTCGATCGCATCAAACAGAAGCTTGGCCGTATATCCGAGAACAAGGCCGAAAACCGCCTCCAGCGCAACGGTCGAGACGATCCCGCCCGTGGTGGCCCCCCACACGGCGGCATCACCGGGCCTGACCTGCCCACTCGATGTCAGCGCCGGATAGAGCGCGAACGATACGGCAAGAGCGAAAAGCACCTTGGCCGGGACCGGGACCATCTTGTCGCCCACGACCGGCAGCACCGCAACGAGCGTTCCAAAACGCACGAGCACCGCGAAAAAAGTCAGGAGCTCTTCATGCGAAAAATTGAAAAGAGACATCCTATCTCACCATCTCCCCCGCGTTTCCGATCATGTCGGCCGTAAACTGCTGGAGCACCTGCAACATCCATGGCGCCAGAACCGCGAGCACGACCACCACGGCCACCATTTTGGGTATGAACGTGAGCGTCGCCTCGTTGATCTGCGTTATGGCCTGGAGCACGCTGATCACGATACCGATGAGCATCGCGGCGGCAAGCATCGGCCCGGCCACATAGAAGGCCGTCCTTATCGCATCCGAACCGATTGTCATGACCATGTCTTCACTCATATGTCACCCGAAACTCTTCACAAGGCTCCCGACCACAAGCTCCCAGCCGTCCACGAGCACAAAAAGAAGGAGCTTGAATGGAAGCGATATCATCACCGGCGGCAGCATCATCATGCCCATCGCCATGAGCACGCTTGCCACCACCATGTCCAGAACCAGAAACGGAAGGTAAAGCATGAAGCCGATCTGGAATGCCGTCTTGAGTTCGCTGATGATGAACGACGGAATCAGCACATAGGTCGGCACGTCCGCGCGCGTCTTCGGCTTCGCCTCATGCGAAAGCGAGAGAAACAGCTCAAGGTCCTTCTCCCTGGTCTGCGCGAACATGAAATCCCTGAGCGGGTTTTCGGCATTCTCATAGGCCGTCTTCTGGTCGATTTTTTCAGCCATGTAGGGCTCGATCGAGTTTTTTGCGATGTTCTTCCAGGTCGGCGCCATTATGAAAAGCGAGAGGAACAGCGAAAGCCCGACAATGAGCTGGTTGGGCGGCATCTGCTGCGTACCGAGCGCCTGCCGGAGAAAACTGAGCACGACAACGATCCTGGTGAACGACGTCATCATTATAAGTATGGCCGGCGCAAGCGAGAGCACCGTGAGCATCATGATGATCCGGAGGACCGAAACCACATCCGCGGGTTTTTGCGAGTTGGCGAATGAAAGACTGAGCGACGGCAGCGTTATGCCGGAAGTGCCGGGAACATAAGTCGCGCCGCCCGCCGCATCAGCGGCCAGCGCGGCCGCCGTGGCAAGAAGCGTCCCCGTCAAGGCGAGAAGCAAGGCTGCTGCAAATCTCCGGCCCTGGTTCATAGCTGTTTCATTCCCTCCAGCTTGTTTTTAATCTTTGCACGCGCACCCGGCTGCGCTCCGGCATTGCCGAGAATCTCCGCAAACATCGCGGGCCCGGCCCGCGTGGCGCCGGAGCCCTGCTGCAAGAGCGGTTCTTCCGGCTGTTTCGGACGGGTATCATCGCTTATGGCGTTTTCTTCCATGAGCTGGTCGAGCTTTGAACTTGATTCCGCGTCCGAGCCGAGCTGCGTGATGAGACTTATCGACTCATCCGTCACGCCGAGCACGAGCATCCTGCCGCCCACCTTGACCACCGAAATGCTTTTCTTCGGACCAAGATAGTGGCTTGACACAACGTTGATCATTTTTTCTTTTTTGCTTATCGCAAAACCGAGCCCTTGGAATCTTGACAGGAATCCACCCAGTCTTTTTACACCAGTCATTCTTGAGACCTTTGCCCGTCTCAGCGCCATGATCACCAGACCGATCGCGGCGAGCGAAACCAGAAGCGCACCAAAGGCCCTCATGGGGCTCGGAAGGGGTTTGCCGCCGGCAAGAGGTTTTTTCGGCGCAACCTGTAATTTTTCCTTTTTTAACTTCAATTCAGGTTCATTCAACGGGGCGTGTCCCGGCAACGGGGCGTGTCCCGGCAACGGGGCGGCCTGGCTCTTCATCACCCGGTCCAGCAGTGTTTTTTCCTCGTCGTTCATGTCCTGGCTGCCGGCGCCCGGCCGGGCGTTTTTTCCTGCCGGCGATTTGTCCATGACGGCGGGCATCGCGGCATCAAGGCTCTTTCCAGCCGCGCCGATCCTCACGGTCAGTATTTTTCCTCTTGCCTGGACTTTTACGCGGTTCTTGAAATTTTCGGCACCGCCCTTGACCGTAAATCTGCAGCGCACCGTCTTTGGCGAATACTGGTAGGCAAAGATCTTGGTGAAATCCATGCCGCTAAGCGATGAAATCCTGGCCGGATAGACCGAAGCATCATCAAGCGTAAGCTGCACGATATCGCCGAAGAACTCCGGCCTTACCTGCCTCATCGAAACAGCGCCGTCAAAGATCAGGTCAATCTGCGTATTGTCGGTAACCTGCACTTTTCTCAGATTGATGGCTGATTCGGCGGGAGCTGCTGCAATAAAAAATGCAGCCGGTACCGCTACGGACAACAGGATTTTCAATGCACGGCGGACGTCCATGTCCTCTCCCCGGGCGCTCATGCGCCCTGAAACCCGCGGCGCCTTGCGGCGCCGTATATCACTTCAACTGTTCAATCCGCTCGACCGGCGACAGAATATCAGTCAAACGGACGCCAAACTTGTCATTGACCACGACGACTTCGCCGCGCGCAATGAGCTTTTCATTGACCAGAACCTCAAGAGGTTCGCCGGCAAACTTGGAAAGCTCGATAACCGAGCCCTGCGCAAGCTGCAGGATCTCCCTGATTGCCATCTTGGATCTTCCAAGCTCGACCGTCACCTTGAGCGGGATATCGAGGATGAAGTCCAGCGACTGGACCATCGGGGAGTTCTTGGCGTTCTGCGTTCCTGCGGCTCCCGCCGCAGGTGGCGCGGCCGCGCCGCTCTGGGCGCCGGTGGCGC
>Ga0156729_1153_pt2 | contig 20374 bp, 17 predicted proteins | sample RifOxyD1_FD_112058 | JGI IMG/M metagenome (GOLD analysis project Ga0156729, IMG submission 112058) | Bdellovibrionales bacterium RIFOXYD1_FULL_53_11
CTGATCTTGTCCGCCGGGAAAGCGCCCATAATATCCGTTCGGATACGAATCGTTCCAGTGCTTGATGGTTATATTGTAATCAAGCGTATGGTTCACGATATTGCGTTCGCCGAAATGCCGGTGATGTACGGCAGTGAATCCGGGCCTGTATTTGTTGTGGTGCTGGTGATGACCGTAGTAGTGGCCCGCCCGGTGCCCCCACCAGTAGCCGTCGCGGAATCCGTGTTCGTAGCCATGCCGGTAACCGTCGCGGTAACCGTCATAATATGGATACCATCCCACATAACCGTTGTTGTAAAACCAGGTCACGGTGTGGGCATGATACCGTCTCTCGGGATGAACCATCCAGATCCATCCGTAAATGTAATGATAACGCCAGAAACCGTAGTGGTCGGTAAACCAGCCCCACGGATCGTAAGAAACCCAGGTCCAGCCATGGCTGTCGACCCAGGTCCAGTAGCCGTTGCGGTAGGGGACCCAGCCGCTGGCATAGCCATAGGGAACCCAGTAGCGTTCGCCTGAGATGTAGATCCACCGGCCCATTCCGGCCAGCGCGTTGTCTTCGTTAACCGAATTGTAATTGTAATCCTCCGGTTCTGTAATCACGCTTGTCGGCGGTTGGGCGGGGGCGGCGTTTTCACCCGTGCCCGTGCTGATGAGCTTGAGCGTGTCGTTTTCCAGGTTCGTCTTGTTGCGGACCGTGATTGTTATTTCCTTTTGTGCGTTGTAGGGCACATAAAAGTTCATGCCATTGTCGGTGACTTCAAAATTTGTCGCGCCGGCGCAGCTTTCGGCTTGTGCGGCGTCGCATTCGTCGTTTTCTTTTCCGTCCGAACTCCATATGAAGTCTTCGACCGGAGTGTTCTTTGCTTCGAACTGCACGCCATCTGCGCTGACGCCAAAAACGTCGGCAGCGAGCTGGATGACGTCGCCGGTGCGGACCTCAATGCTTTCTGCATGGTTTGGTTCATAATTTCCGTTAATCGATACGATCTTCACATGGTCTTTGGCCTGTGCCGGTGCCGACATGCAAAGAAGCGCACCTGCTGCTATGAGCGGCCAATTGCTGGGTCGCCAAGGTTGCAAGGGTTGTTTATACATAAAATAGACTCCTTTACTCTGGTTTATGTCTCCCAAATGGGACGAACTTTTAAAACATAAATCGGATTTGCATTTGTGGTGCCAATAAATATTGCATCACAAGATATATTTGGGGTCATATTCAGGAGTTTTGTTACATACCATGCGTTATCGGGGACAAAGTGATTCTGCTTGGTGGGGCCATCATGACCAATATTGAATTACGGGCGCAAATAGTCCCCGACTTTAATAGTCTGTTGTTAATGCGGGTCAACTCGTTTACTTTTAATGCGTATTCAAACAAAAACATATTTAAGGAGTCACCCTGATGTTTGAAAAACTCATGCCCCGGGAGGAAAGATTTTTCGAGCTTTTCCGCAGCAGCGCGGAACTAAGCGTGAAAGGCGCCCATGCTTTCAGGGCCATGCTTGACGATCTTCCGAATGTCGAAAAACATGCGCGTGAAATAAAGGACATCGAACACAAGTGCGACGAGGTCACGCACATGACGGTTGAACTTCTTCACAAGACTTTCATCACGCCGCTTGACCGCGAAGACATCTACCAGCTCATCAGCAAGATGGACGATATCCTGGATTTCATCGACGGTGCGGCGATGCGCGTATACCGCTATGGAATCACCGAGCCCACGCAGGAGATGAAGGATCTGGCGGATGTTTCGATAAAGGCATGTGAAAGCGTGAAAAAAGCCATCGACAAGATCCACGATCTTTCTTTTACGTCCGGCATAATCCATGAATGCGTCGAGGCAAACAGGCTCGAAAACGAGTCGGATCAGATTCTTGGCGCGGCCAAGGCAAAGCTTTTCCGCGAAGAAAACGACGTCAAAAAGCTCATCAAACTGAAGGAGATTTACGAATTTCTTGAGACGGTGACCGACCGCTGCGAGGACGTTGCCAATATCATCGAGGGCATTGTCCTCGAATACGCCTGAACGCAGGAGCTGCCAAGATGGAATACACGATGGGTTTCATAATATTCGCCGTCATAGTGGCGCTCGCGTTTGACTTCATGAACGGGTTCCACGACGCGGCCAACTCCATCGCAACCATTGTGTCCACGCGCGTGCTCAGGCCGCACTGGGCGGTGCTCTGGGCGGCGTTCTTCAATTTCATCGCCTTCTTGTTTTTCGGCCTTCACGTTGCAAACACGATAGGCAAGGGGATCGTCGATCCCGCGGTCATTGATCCCGTGATTGCCGTGTCTGCGCTCATTGGTGCGATCGGGTGGGACGTGATCACGTGGTACTACGGCATCCCCTCAAGCTCTTCGCATGCGCTTATCGGCGGTCTGGCGGGAGCGGTGATTGCCAAAGTGGGCGGCATGGGCGCTCTCAAGCTGGGGGGGCTCATCAAGATCGGCGCCTCGATAGTCCTGTCGCCGCTGCTTGGACTGATACTGGCGTATATTTTCATGCTTATCGTTTCGATCATCTGTCATCGCCATCAGCCGCGGCAGGTGGACCGGTGGTTCCGGCGGCTTCAGCTGGTATCGGCTTCCCTGTACAGCCTGGGCCATGGCGGCAACGATGCGCAAAAAACCATGGGCATTATTGCCGTGCTGCTTTTTTCGGCCGGGATGCTTGGCACGGAGTTTCATGTTCCGCTCTGGATAGTGCTGGGCTGTCATGGCGCGATGGCGCTTGGCACCCTCTTCGGGGGCTGGCGCATTGTGCGCACCATGGGCATGAAGATTACAAAACTGAAGCCCTTTGGCGGTTTTTGCGCGGAAACGGGTGGCGCCGCGACGTTGTTTCTTGCCACGGGGCTTGGCATCCCGGTTTCGACCACGCACACGATCACCGGCGCGATAGTCGGCGTAGGGGCGGTCACCAAGCTTTCGGCCATCCGCTGGGGCGTGGCCGGCAGGATCGTCTGGGCATGGATTTTTACCATTCCCGCGTCAGCACTCATGGCGGCGTTTTCGTGGTGGCTGATCAGATTTATATTAAGGATGGCGGGGTAGTATGGATCTTTTTGGCGATCTTCAGGCGCGCGGTCTGGTAAAACAGGTTACGGATGAATCCCTGGATGCCGTTCTTTCCCAAAAAAAAATTACGCTCTATTGCGGTTTTGATCCGACGTCAGACAGTCTTCATATCGGCAGTCTGCTTCCGCTGCTGACCCTGCGGCGTTTTCAGCAGGCCGGGCACCGGGTCATCGCAGTGGTGGGCGGCGCGACCGGCATGATCGGCGATCCGAGCGGCAAACAGTCCGAGCGCACGCTTATGAATGACACCGAGCTTCGAAAGAACATCGAAGGCGTTCGCGCCACGATTTCGCGTTTTTTGGATCTCCAGGGGGCAAATCCCGCGCTTGTACTCGACAACATGGCCTGGTCCGGCATGACGCTGGTTGAATTTCTGCGGGACGTGGGCAAGCATTTTACGGTCAATTACATGATGGCCAAGGAATCGGTGCGCTCGCGTCTTGAGGATCGCGAGCACGGGATTTCGTTCACGGAGTTTTCGTACATGCTCCTGCAGGCGCATGATTTTCTGCATCTTCACAAAAAATACGGCTGTACGCTCCAGATCGGCGGCTCCGACCAGTGGGGCAATATCACGGCCGGCACCGATCTTGTCCGCAAGTGCGGCGGAACAGAGGTTTATGGAATGACCTTCCCGCTTGTGACAAAAGCCGATGGCACGAAATTCGGAAAGACCGAGTCGGGTACCATCTGGCTTGATGCCGCGCGGACTTCGCCCTACAGGTTTTACCAGTACCTGCTTCAAACCACGGACGCCGATGCCGGCGCGATGCTCGGATTTTTTTCGTTCCATCCGCCTGAGCGGATTCAGCAGCTTGAGGCGGCCACCAGGGCTACGCCTGAAAAACGCGAGGCGCAGATTGCGCTTGCGGGCGAGCTGACAGGGCTGGTGCACGGGCGGGAGGCGCTTCGGCGGGCCGAAAAGGCATCGCTGGCTCTTTTCGGTTCCGAGATCCGTGATCTTGATGCGGGCACGCTTGGCGAAGTGTTTGCCGGTGCGCCGTCAACCTCAAAACCAAGGGCGGCGGTTGAGGGCGGCTGGGCGTTGGTGGACGCGCTTGCGGAGACCGGTCTTTGCCAGTCAAAGGGCATGGCGCGCAAGGACATCGCCGGCGGCGGTGTTTACATCAACAACGAACGTGTGACCGATCAGGCGCGGGTGCTTGGAGCCTGCGATGTTCTTGCGGGCGGTTTTATCGTTCTTCGCAAGGGCAAGAAAACCTATCATCTGGTGCGTTTGAGTTAATAACAGCACTCCCATGGCGCCCTAACGCGCCGCATATACCAAAAGTTGGCGGACACTTTCCTAAAAGTTGGCGGACACCTTTCCGATAGGCTTAATATGAAGGGTTTCCTGCGCAATCCTGCCCGCGCATCACTGGTCATCATGCTGCTTGTGGCGGCCTGGTGCGTGCTTGGTGCGTCGGCGCCGGATCGTGGACGAAGTTCGAAAAAACAGAAAACTGATGCCATAAGGACGGCGCTCACCGTGCTGATGGATCTGCCTTCCGGCCGCAGGGTGATTTCAAACATGATGCTGCGCTGGCAGCTTCCGGACGAGGAGGCGGTGGCCGGGATTTTCAAGTGGGGAAATGTCTCAAAAACCGACGCCGTGCTTACCCGTCATTTTGATCCCGAAACAGGAAGAGAGCAGCGTGAGAGGCTGGTTACAATTTATATTAAACGCGGCCAGTCGAAGGCCGATCTGGTTCTTGATGTGGCACATGAACTTACCCATGCAGCCAGCGGACCCCAATGGGATCCTTATGACCCCGAACTCACTGCGGCCAGATACGTTTGGATATCGCTCGAAGGCGATGGCGGCGAGATTGATGCGCTTATAACCGAGTGCCGGGTGGCCGGTGAACTGGGTATTGTGCGTGGGGCGACCGCGGCGCGGTGCATGAGATACAGGGTCAGCGAAGAGCCGGCGCTGGCGCGGGATCGCATCAGGGAAGATCTTTACAGGGTTGGCAGCGCCCGAAACAGGCTTGTCAGGATGCTGGGGCTGGATGTGGAGTTGTTTCCATTCCTGTCGGACCGTGTTCCAAGACTTTTTTCGTCAACCGGCAATGCGCCGTATCCGCTGGCGCTTGCGGAAGAATATGATGAGTTGACGCGTATTGCCTGCAGCAATTCAGAAAAAAGACTGGCTAGAATCAACGGACGCGATCCGGCGTCCGCCACCGACCTGGCCAAAAAAATTACGTCCTTCTTTCTGGCGCGGCGCTGCAGAGGGGTTTGATTTTTTTTTAACAACTCTGACAATTCCTGGATTAGAATTATTCTTATGTTCTCAGAAACGACAAAGATACTTGTGGTGGACGACATGAATACAATGCGTGCGCTCGTCAAAAGCCAGCTCAAGGCGATGGGGTTCAGGAGATTCGTCGATGCCGACAACGGCGAGAATGCGTTCAAGGTGCTCGAAGCCGCAAAGGCGGAAAACGCCCCGGTCGAGCTTGTGCTTTCCGACTGGAACATGCCGGTCATGACAGGGCTTGAGTTTCTGAAAAAAGTCAGAACGATCGAAGCCTACAAGAATCTTCCTTTTATTCTGGTCACGGCCGAAGGCGAGCAGTCACAGGTAATGGAAGCCATAAAGGCGGGAGTGAGCAATTATCTTGTAAAGCCCTTTACGCCGGCCGGGTTGCAGGAAAAAATCCTTGCCGTCTGGAAGAAACACAATCCGGGTAAATGATTATATGGCGATAAACATCAAGGTTGAAAAAAACCATATTGTAATAAGCACCGACAGTAGTGTTTTTGACGATAATGAAGCCAAGGAGAGTGTTGAAAAACTCAAGGCGCAGACGGAATCAAGGCCGCTGGTCGTTTTCGACCTCCTGTCCGTGCCTGATGTGCCGCTTCAGTCCTTGAGAACCCTGACAAGGGCCTTGAGCGCCTTTGCCCAGCATGAAGCGAGAGTAGCGGTGATCGGAACGAGGGAGACCTGCAAGCTGATCAAGGATCAGGGGCTGGACAGGATTTTTTCTTGTCATTTGAGCCTCAGCGAGGTGGTGAACGATCCCTCCGCCGCCAAACAGCGGGCACTCGAATTTCTGAATACCACGCTTGAGGCGGTGGCATATACGCTGCAGGTTTCAACCAACACGAAGGCGACGCCGGGCAAAACATATATGCGCGGCAGCGGCCCCGATATTGTTGCGGACGTCGCGGCCACGGTCGGTATCATAAGTGCTCCGTTCAACGGGGCTCTTATCGTGGGGTTTCCGCTGAAGACCTATCTTGGAATCATGTCACGGCTGCTTGGACAGGAGTTCAATGAGCTGACCGACGAAATCCGCGACGGTGCGGCCGAACTTCTCAATATCATACTCGGCCAGGTCAAGGTTTCCCTGAACGAAAAGGGCTTTGCCATCAAACAGGCGATTCCAACCGTTGTTCATGGCGAGAAGGTCCGGGTCATGCCGTCGTCCTCGCGCCCCTCGATCATCGTGCCGTATACTACGGATATCGGCGATTTTTACATCGAGCTGAGCACCAATCCCGCGAAAAACTGATCAGTTTTTTGTGTTTTAAAAACACGCCCTAATACTCCCCGGCAACGCCCATCGTGAATATCCAGCGTTTGCTTAGTCCTTCGCACTGCGGGCTTTTACGATCTTCAGTACAACCTCTTTTATAATAAAATGCAGACAACCCTGCCGAAGCAAAGGCTTTTATCCACTTATATCCGAGTTCCAGTCTCAGTTCGGTATCTGAAAGCACTGATTGCCCACCCTTCCTGTCAATTATGTTTTTTGTACCATCTGTGATGGACACATCAGCGAGCGGACCTGCAAAATAATGCAATCCCTGCCGCAGCACGATTCTTAAGAAACCAGCGTATTCCAGACCTGTTTCCAGCTTCAGCCATGAACTCCATCCTGACGGATCTCCTGGATCAAACTCGCTACCACCGCTACCCTTGCCAAGTAAATGTCTGTTGTTGTCTCCAGAAACAGCAATATCTTTTGTTAATGCAATACCCGTCAGGGTCAGAATTCCGTTTAAAAACCAGATTAATTTCTCTTCCGAAGGACTAGAAATTTTTTGATGTGCATTCAACCAAAAGGCAACAGGCGTGATGCCAATTGCAGATTTAAGTTTCATGTCATCACGTCGCTGGAAATCTGCTCCTAATATTGTAACCCCTCCATTCACATCACCACCGAATGCCTGAAGGCTGAATATGGATAATTGAACATCCATATAATCCAGTTTCCCTTCTAGGTTTTTCATTGAGATACCAATGATAAACTCTGATGGTGATAAAATACCATAATTTCCCATGGGACCGGCATCTGGATCTGCATCAAATCTACCCGGCGTCTTGTTGTCTCCGTAGCCGGTGTTTTTTCCATTCAAGTTAAAATTTAAATTTCCTCTTACCAAAACAAGAGCCATTGGAGCCTTGCCATTGAATGGCAATTGAATTTGTGAGCCCATGCCAACATCAATAATTGGTGGACCATCTTCACTGGAAATTTCAGCTCTTGCATTGAGACAATTAAAAAATGCCACACTAACAGCAAGCGGGCAAAAAACCAGCCATGAAATAATACTATTCAACATACTGTCTATCTCCCTTCATTTTTCAGAGACAATAATTATATTCGGGTTGTTGCATGTTTGACGCCACGTGTCAAGCATGTGCGCTGGCGTTCGTGTAAAAAAACTGATCAGCTTTTTGTCAGCACTTCTCTCTTGGCACGGCAATGACCGCCTTGAGGCAAACGCCAGTGCCGTCATTGCCGGTGACAAGCCGGTCGCGGCTTGCTTTGTGTTCAAGCTACCAGCGTGAGATCAATATCCTCCAGCACCTCTTTTACCTTGAGCAAAGTCTTGAAGGTCGGGTTGTTTTCGCCGGATTCAAGCCGTTGATACGGTAACAGGCCGATGCCGAGCTTGTCCGCCACCTGTTGCTGGGTATATTGATGCTTAAGGCGGGACATCTTGATCATGATGGAAAGCCGTTCAAATGGATTGAACATTTCATTCAATTCATCCAGCCTTTCTGATGCCGATTCCATGCCCCAGCCGATCAACCGCCTGCCCTTCGCTGAAAGAATCTTGAATATGCCGTTTTTCTGCGGAACGGAATAATTCCTGACTTTTTTTTCAATGACTTCTAGGTAATCGGTTTTATCATCATAATATATGTACATGATCATTCTCCCTTCTTGTAAATAACTTTGCCGACTTTTGGTTTTGTCGTTGTCAGGGCGGTCGAAATGATGCTGCTTTTTGTAGTTTATGAAAATCAAAGCCATATCAACCCATAATACTACATTAATGTAGTATTTACAACCAGTAATCACAGAAAGCCAAGCCAATCGCTTGACAGATTTTCTCGCCTATTCTACATGTTGTCGCCATGTTGACGACCACGATCTACAAAAGCTACCGCGAATATCTCATTATTTTGATTTTATTGACTACCATAATTTCTTCAGTTTTCATCGTGAAAGAGAGTAACGAGTTCTGAAGTTGAAACTCGCTTGTTCTAAAAGTGGGAATTACAGGCGCTCAAGATCCTTTGCGATTCTTTCGAGGATATCAGTCAGGGTGGGGCGCCCCCGGAAATAGAGGGATGCGCTTCGGGCGTATTCCCGTTCAAAGATTTCGCGGTCCTTGGGGGAGTTCAGCCTCAGGGCGTCGCTATTTGCCACTTTCGGATCGTCTCCACCGAAGCGCTCCATCTTGTATGCGACGTATTCGGGGGTCCCAATGAAGGCGCGGACGTCATCGCGCTCGATCAGCTGATAAAGATCGTAATAGTGCCGGATGAAGTTTTCCGGAAGATTCGCACCCTGTTTGCCTTCTTTGTAGAGTCTGAATTTGCGGACAACTGCCTGGAGCTTCTCGACGAAGGTGTAGCGGGGCTCGTAGCATGCGACATTCTGTGCGCGGTTGTCTCTGATGGCGACTCCGGGTGTGTTGCAGGCTTTTTCGTACGCCCAGGACGAAATCAAGCGAGGCTGGTTCGGGGTCGTTCTGTCGAAACCAACCTCAAGCAGGATTCCTTCTTTTAGTCCCGGGGCGGTTCCGAAGTGTGATGAGTAGACGATGCGGATGCCGCCGTTCCGTGATTTCTGCTTATCGTCGAACGTCTCATCGCGGGTAACCTCGGTGACTACTGGAATACGGCCGCGAAGCTCCTTTGCGATCCAGTCGAAGTATTTACGGCGGGATTCCCGGTGTTTGTCATCATCGTGATTCCTACCACTGTAGACTTTAAACCCGCAGGCCTTCTCGTCAGGCTCGATCTTGATGTCGATGTCTTCAGAGAAACGGTGGATGCAACCGTAGCCCTTGGAGAGCGAGGTGCCGCCCTTAAGTTGAAAGCTGAATTTCGCTTCTTGCAGGCTCCACAGGACGTGCATGATCCAGTAGTCTTTTTCGACAAGCGCCGGGTCTTTGATGGCCACCTCGCCAGCGGTGATGTCGATGAGATCCTTGAACTCCGAAAGACTGTGCAGGAGGGGCTGGGTCATAGTGAGCGTCCTGAGGCGTTATCTTTTATGATGGCTTCAAGTTTTTTCAGTGTCGAAAGCGTCCCGTAGTGTCGGGCGGCGTGGATAAGTTTACGCGAGTTCATCTGTGGCAACTTGTTTTTCAGGAGTTCGACAACTCTGTCGCGGTCTTCGGCGAGATCGTTCAAGCGGTTGAGAAGTTCGACGACAAGAAACTCCTGGGTGAGTACCTTGGGGGCCTCTCGCCAGCGGTGGAATGTGTAAGTGCGAGAGCCTAGCTGGAACTCGCCGACCCGCTTGCGATTGAATACGACGCGCGTGTTGTAGAGCTGGGTGGTTCCCAGGCCGAGCGCGTTAAATTGACTGGGGCCGTAGACGACAAAGTGGTCGTCTTTCAGAAATGATTGAAGGAGTGAGTGCTCTTCTGGCGGCGCTTCTCCAAATACGGTGGCTCTCGGGGCGGCGTACATGCCTTGAGAAACTTTTTTCAGTTGGCCGGCTTTGACCAGTTGAACCAGGTGGCGATCGACGTTTGAAGAGATGCGAGCCAGTTCAGACCGGCGATACACCTTGCCGGGAACCAACGCTGTCTTTAGTCGTTCGAGAGTTTGAGCGGGTCGCATTAGGTGCCTCCTTGTTCTTTAGTGTCGGACATTTGGGGTAAGAAGTCAAGTATGTTAGTAAAAAGTCATGTAATAACCCATGTAAGGCACCGATAGTAGATGATATTCAATAACTGTACGTATGGCCACGTCATTGGCCGCCTGTCTTAAGGCCATTCGAGCGGCTTTGAGGGCGAAATGGGAATGCGCGTTTACTTGTTGCATGGGAGCACCGTTCGCCGTGGTCACCCGTCAATTAACCGCGCACGCTCCCGCAAAATACGGTCTGTAGGTTGTTCCAGAGGGAAGCGAAACCCCTGTCAAAAGGTCGAACCACTACGTGATGTCCACGGCCGGAGCCGGTGTGGCATTCTGAGCCCGGCGATTTGCCACTTGCGGTAGAACACCTTGTACATCGGCTCCCAGCAATACAGCTCGACAAAATCCCGCTTCGTCCCGCGCCACGAAGCATAACCTTTTCATTGTAAATGAAAAGGTTATATGATACCTTTTCATTATGATTGAAAAGAATGCATTACTTGAAATCATTGAAGAACAGCACTCCGAATGGATTGATAAAAGAGAAGCATTGATACCGCGCAACGTAGAACATGGCACATCAATCACGTCTTCTCATGCCGCGGTTATAACGGGCATCAGAAGATGCGGCAAATCCACGCTTTTAAGGCAGTTTGCTCAAGATAAAGAGCGGGACTATTATTTCAGATTCGAGGATGAACGGCTTATCGATTTTAATGCGCAGGATTTTCAGTTGCTCTATGATGTGTTTCTTGAAAAATTCGGCATTCAACGGATTTTCTGGTTTGACGAAATCCAGGTCGTAGAGAAGTGGGAACTTTTTGTCCGTCGCATGATGGATAAGGGCATGAAATTTTTTCTAACAGGCTCTAACGCCTCCCTGCTCAGCCGTGAACTTGGCACTAAACTTACCGGCAGGCACCGCAATACGACTCTTTATCCGTTTTCATTCGCCGAATACCTGCGATTTGTGAAAATAGATGTTTCAAAATCTTTTTTCAACAAGCCAGAAGAAAGAGCCGGAATCAACCGTGCATTCAATTACTATCTTCATAACGGAGGCATGCCTGAATATATCAAAGAAAGGGATATTGAATTATTGCGATCAGTTTATGACGATATTTTATACAGGGACATCGCCGTCAGACATGATCTGGGCAATATAAGGCTTTTACGCGAAATCGGTCACCAGCTGATCTCACAAATCGCATGTTCCGTTTCGTTTAATAAAATGAAAGACCGTTTTTCGCTTGGAAGCGTCAATACATTGAAAAAATACATTGGCTATTTTGAGGACTGTTACCTGTTTTTTGCTCTCAACTGTTTTTCTCCATCGCTCAAAAAGCAATTGGTTCTGCCAAAGAAAATTTATTGCATGGACAACGGCTTTCACCAAGCACTCGGCTTTGGCGTCATAAACCAGGAAGGCAGACTTCTTGAGAATCTTGTGGCAGTTGAACTAAAGCGGCGAAACGCCGAATTGTACTGGTATAAAACAAAAACAGACCGCGAGGTGGACTTTCTTGTCAGGAAAGGCGTAACGCCTTCATCACTTATTCAGGTTTGTTATTCCATTCGAGACGTAGAAACCAGAAAGAGAGAACTTGACGCTCTTACAGAAGCCATGGGTGAGACCGGAATCAAGAATGGAATGATATTAACAACAGATCGTGATGTAGAAATAAAAACAAGCCATGGCGTAATATCGGTGGTCAATATCACGCGGTGGTTGTTGGAAACTTGATGACTGTCATGCTACCCCTGTTCGTGTGAAAAAAACTGATCAGCTTTTTGTCAGCGCTTCTCTCTTAGCACGGCAATGACCGCCTTGAGGCAGGCTCCGGCGCTGTCATTGCCGGTGACGAGCCGGTCGCGGCTTGCGAGGAAGTTCGATACCCCGTGCACCGGTATGTCGCCGTTTCGTCCGGCGATGTAACCGAACGTGTAAGCGCGATAGACAAACGGCACGGGTTTCCCGGTTTTTTTCATGTGTTCGATCATTTTCTTGTGGTTCATGTTCATTTTCTTGTGGTTCTTTATTTCGCGATACTTGAAGTCATAATCCGTGAAGACAACAACGCTCCTCTTTTTAGAGACCGGCTCAAGCATACTGACAAGATATTCCGAGTCGGATTTCCCCAAATACGCCTTATGCCAGGTGTTGCTGAGGTCAAGAACCGAGATCCGGAGTCCGGCATTTTGCAGGTTTTCTGTGATCCGCATGGCATCGACCGAGCGGTTGAGATTTGCCACGTCGGCGATGATGCGGCCGCGTTTTGCAAGTCCTTGCAGTCGCACAAACAGTTCCTTGTTGTTCCAGTAGATGGATTTCCGGAATTCGTCCGGGTCGGGTATATTGGCTAGCCAGGGTCTGTAGTATCGTTTCCAGCTTTTGCTGTCCCTGGCCCAGACCCGCCACCATTCCCAGTTGGCGCGGCTTTGGAGCATGGCGGCCGTGCCGGAGAGGTGAGGACGCGCCTTGAGCGCGGCCAGCCACTCTTCGTGCGAAGCCGAGAGCCGCAGCTTGAGATAATCCAGCGGGTCTGCTTCTTTTGCCAGATCAAGCAGGGCGGCGTTCATGCGGTTGAAAAAAACCACGCGCGGATCGCGGTCGAGCAGAAGAAGGTGTGAGGTGTTTTCAGCCAGTGACGCGCCGATGAATCCCCGCTCGGTTCCGACGGAGATATACACCCCTTTGGGGGCGTCCTTCACTATGGGGGCGAGCTTATGCGTGAAGGTTTCGTTCGGGACCACATATGATTTATCAGGCGGTCCAAAATCTTCAAGGCCGACCGGGGTATCGCCGAATCCCGGAATTTCGCCAGCGGCGGCCGCACCGGACGATAATGCGGCGCACAGCAGACACACCTGCATGAATAGAGATATTGCTCTCACATACTGCTTGTCGGAATGAATGCCGTTTTTTTAAAACACGAATACCAGATTGCCCATTACCGTGGTTTCAACGTGTTTTTCGGAAATATCCTGAATGAATCCTTCGCGATAGCACTGTTCGACGGAGAGGACGAATTTCAAAAAATCACCAGGAAACGTATAAGCGAGCCAGGCCCGCCAGCTTGTGCGATGGTCGGTGAGGCTGAAGTGGTTTGTGATGTCTTCCTGATGACGGTCCTTGAAGTCTATGGATCTGAAGTAATCAAACTTGAACTCGGCGCCGGCCTCGAAATCCTTGTAGCTTGCGACAAGCTTGGGGGTGATCGTGATGCCGAAGGCATAGTAGTATTTCTGCTCGGCAAGCACGGATCTGATGCCCTCCGTGCTGTTGTGTTCGCTCCAGCGGTCGATCGCGTAGGAGCGCACTATTGCGAAGTCGCCGAACACGTCTATCACCATCCGGACGCTGAGCCCCTTGTAATAAAGGCTCAGATTGAGCGTGGGCCCGAGGACGTTGACGATGCCGAGCTTGTCGCGGACAGCGGTGTGGGCGCCTTCGCCCTTGCGGTGGACGGAGTAATCGTACGCGCTTGCGGCGCCTATGAAAAAGCTGTAGCCGCTCAGCGAACCCCGGGCGTCCTCGCTGGTGTTTTGTTTGTAATACCCGAAAAGGGCGGCCTTGGCGAAGAACTGGAATTCGAGCAGCCCTTCGGCATCGATCACCGCTTTTAACGAGCTTTGCGTGAAGTTGCCGTCCCAGAGCAGCCGGGCGGCCTTGCCGGGTTTGCCGTAGATCGGGATGTTGATGATCTCGGTTTCAAAGCCAATCGACATCGACTGGCCCGCGTGCGAGTGGCGCTGCGTCCCGCCCGGTCCCTTGGAGGTGCCGCTTGCGTGCGAATAACCGGTGCCGGCATAAAGCGCGAATTCATGCCAGATGTCGGTGGTGAAGCCCCATCTGCCGGTGTTCGCGCTGCGCTTGGGCTTGTTTTTTGAGATCCATTCATACAGCTTGCGGGGGGTGCCGAACACGGAAGCCAGCACGTTGTTTACGATGCTGTTTTCACCCTTGTCAAAAAAGGCGCCAAGCTGCGCCAGCACTTCGCCGATCGCCATGCCGGCCAGCGGCGTGACAATCAGGTCGTTGAGGCTCACTTTTTCGCGGAATTCGCAGATGAATTCCCAAAAGGCGCTGGCGGCGAAGGCCGCCAGGAACGATTCGAGGGTCGTGAAATTTCCGGACCGCATGAAAAGGTAGTAGTAGGCGCCGGCCATCGGGTGGCCGACGGAATTGGTGGCGTGGTAGTTGTTGTCAAAACGGACTGCTTCACCCGAGAGTTTTTTGCGCCAGCTCGGCCAGTCCCAGCCGAGCTCCCAGTCGCGCGCGTTTGTTTTCTTGTCGGCCCAGTAAACCCCGACCTGTGTGCCTAAAAAAGCAAAAATCTCGATCGCGGCTTTCAGGTATTGCCTGTTGTTCGGTTTTTCATTTGCATATAGGCGCCAGGCGTCTTCGAACGAAAGCGTTTTTCCGCTGATCTTCTCCTTGTATTCTCCGTCTTTCGGGTCGAACCGGATTTTTTCCGAGCCGCCGGGCAGGGTGTCGAGCGAGAGCTTGAGGAGGGCTTCTTTTTGAAACCGCCTCGAATTGAATGAACCATATGCCCCGCGCAGAAGTTTTTCGAGGGTTGCGCCCTGGCTGGCGGCGCTTGCCGGTTCAATTGTCCAGCCCGATTGCAGCGGATCGGTTTCATCAAGATTGCCATTCCAGTCCTGAATCGTGACTTGAAGCGCACCGTTTGCAAGCCTGATGGCAGATGCGTGGTATTCAAAAGCTCCTGACCGGCGGGCATTTTCAATGCCGCGGGTGTCGGAGGCCAGGCCGCAATGGGAAGATCGTGATTTCCATGCGCGCTCCATTGCCGAAGCGAGCAGTTTGCATTCGCGTTTGGCGGCAGCACGCCTGACGTTCGGATCGACAGACCCGGCGGCGTCAGCAGACAGGTAGTATGTTATTTCCCCGTTCAAATCGACGGGCTTGTAGCTCTGGCCGGATGCAAGCGGCATTATAATGATGTGAGCCAACAACACTGACATGTGATGCACAGTCATGATGCATCATGTCATACGGCATTTTTGCACGCCTGGCAATTCTGATTCTACAACTATTTTTTTCAGGAAAAATGACGGCTTGTTGACGCCTCGGGTCACGGGCTATAACATTAAAGTCGGGGGTGGAAGTGGTAAAAAGTGCTAAACTTCGCATATCCACGGGCGCTGCCATTATCGGATTTGCAGCCACCGGAGCGCTTTCCATGGGGGGGGCGGGATGCGCCAACAAGGACTTCAACCACCCTGTAGCTGCGGCCGCAAAAAAATGGTGTGAGCCAAGACTTGCCGATTACGGAGCCGCGACCGTTGATTATGATTCCACCGCGCTGTCTTACAACGCCTACCGGCTTGCGACCTCCCGCATTTCGGCGGCTTATGTCGGATCTTTTTGCGATGGCACGAGTTGCGGCGGCGGCGCGGATACCTATGTGAAGACAAGCCGCATTTTCTGGGGCATGGGATCGGGGGACGACGAAACCGGGTGGGGCGCCACAACAACCCTGCTTGGCGCCGCGGCCGCCGCGGCCGGCAACATCGCGGCCGGTATCGAACGTGCGGGATGGCTGGGACTTGCGATGTTTTCAAAAGCCGGTCCAGCCGCCACCGGCGCGCTCTTTTCATCTCTTGAGTGGGCGGCAACGGCCGATCCGGCGGCGGCAACGCCCGCTGCGGCCAATGATACATATGGTTATAAAAGCGCGATTTCCATTGAAGGCAACAGTGACGCTTATGCATTTGTCGATTCGGCAACCGCCTGGCCCAAGGTGCTTGCATATTCGGGCGCTTGGGCGGGCAGCGTGACCGCAAGTGTCGGCATGCAGGCCAAACAGCTTGATTTTCTTTACGACGGTATCGGTAAAACGCTGGTCTGGAGAGGCGACGGGTTGTTCACTGCAAATCAGATAAGCGTCGGTTACCTGTATGCCTGTTCGGTAGGCTCAGGCGGATTAACAAAGTGTTGGGGAGAAAACGGCAAGGGGCAGCTCGGGGATGGAACAATTGTTGATAAGGCGAGAAATACCACGGTAATCGGAATGACCGGCGGAACCAAATTTGTTTCAGCCGGATATGAGCATTCGTGCGCAGTCAATACAAATGGCGCGGCTTTTTGCTGGGGATCGGATGCTAACGGGCAGCTCGGAAATGACAACGCCGTAAGCGCCGATCAAACTACGCCTGTCAATGTGTATGATCTGACAAGCGGAATCGTCGCGGTTGAAACAGGAAGACAACACAGTTGTTCACTTTCCACGTCGGGCGGCATGAAGTGCTGGGGCGATGATGAAAATGGAGGCGCCAACACCGGGCAACTCGGGAATGATGCCGCTTTTGTCGATACGTATGTTCCCGCTGATGTTTCCGGGCTGACAAGCGGAGTATCGGCGATTGCTCTCGGAAGTTATCATTCTTGCGCCCTTACGACCAGCGGCGGCGTGAAGTGCTGGGGCGATGATACCAGCGGACAGATAGGTGACGATGCGGCTTCGGCCAATCAGGCGGTACCCGCTGATGTTTCCGGACTTGCAAGCGGGGTGACGGCAATAGCGGCCGGTGCGGCTCATTCATGCGCGCTGCTGGCGGCGGGCACAGTCAAATGCTGGGGAGAGAACAGTGACGGGCAGCTCGGCGATAACAATTCCCCGAATGACAGCGGCGTTCCGGTTGCGGTGTCGGGGTTGTCCGGCGTGATGGCAGTTACAGCCGGAGACAATCATACCTGTGCGCTGCTGTTTACGGGCGAAGTCAAATGTTGGGGCGACAACACAAGCGGGCAGCTCGGCGACAACAACTCCGGTACCGACAGCGCTGTGCCGGTAAGCATTTCTTCCGTCGGCAACAATGTCGCCGGCGTGGAGGCTGGAGGCAGCAACACCTGTGTAATTCATTCGACAAATGCGGTTTCCTGCTGGGGCGACAACACAAGCGGGCAGGTTGGCGACAACACGAACACACAAAGAGACTTCGGCGTCCCCGTTTATGGCTGTCTTGATGCGGATGGCAACTGCGCGATTAATTCCACCTGGTCCGTGGATTCATATGGAACAACGGATCTGTCAAAGATTTCCATGCTTAGTGCTCCTCTGATAGACAGTTCGGGCGCGAAATACACCGCCGCCGGCTTCTCGGCGGCCGCCGACGCGAGCGGCAACGTGGTGGTGGTTTTTGTGCAAAAGAAAAACCCCGCGCCCGTCTGCTCCGGCACGACCACGCCCGCCACAAGCGGCTGCGAGTACCGCGTGTTTGCCTCCATGCGCGGAGCGACGGGCGTCTGGACCGGGCCGACGCAGCTTGACGGCGGCATTCTCGACGAAACGACTTCCACGGTTTACCAGGCAAACGCCACGAGCGGCGGCGTGGATTATCCCACGCCATCGGTTGCCTACCTCGGCGACGGCATCTTCATGGCGGCTTTTCCGATGATCAACACTTCGGCTCATACGGGCGCCGTGTATGTCCGCACTTATAATGTTGGCAGGGGCTGGGATTCAAAAAACACCACGCTCGATTCTTCCGGCATCACAGGCACCGCAGACCAGTACCGGGTGGTCAACGATCTCAAGCTCGCAACTGACGGCGCGGGCAATGCCGTGCTTGCCCTTCATCGCATTACAACGGACAATGCCACGGTTGCAAACCGCAGCTACGGGCACAAGGTTTACCTATATAAAGACGGAGGCTGGGACGGCGGTACCGTCTTGACCGGATACACCGGGTGTCTCACTACGGCATGCAAGAATCCCAAGCTCCAGACAGGGATGTTTGAAAACGGCCAGATCCTTCTGATCGGTCCCGCGGCCGCCAGTGCTTCTGATGCCAACGTCAGATTGTTTTCATTCGAATACAGATGATCGCAGCTTGAAAATTATATATACTGCCAGCATGGACAACACCGTGCTTTTTGCCTTCGGACTGACGTTGCTGGCAGGGCTTTCAACCGGAGTGGGCAGCCTGATCGGGCTGATGACCCGCACTACCAACAGGGGGTTTCTCTCGTTTTCACTCGGCTTCTCGGGCGGCGTGATGATTTACGTCTCGATGATCGAGATTTTCGCGAAATCAAAAACCAGTCTTTCCGAGGCCTGGGGGCCGGTAAGCGGGGCCTGGGGCGCGGCCGGGGCTTTTTTCGCGGGCGTGGCAATCATGGGCCTTATCGACCGGCTTATTCCTGAAAATGACAATCCCCACGAAATCCATAGTGTCGAAGAAATGGAGGGCGGTGCCAATGCGGCGGTGAGGGCGCACAAGCATTCGTTCAAGCCGCTCGGCCGCACGGGGGTGTTTGTCGCGCTTGCCATCGCGATCCACAATTTTCCGGAAGGGCTCGCCACCTTCATGGCGGCGCTCCAGGACCCGAAGCTCGGAATAGCAATCGCCGTTGCCATCGCGATCCACAACATCCCGGAAGGCATTTCGGTGTCGGTGCCGATATATTTTGCGACCAGAAGCAGAAAAAAGGCCTTCTGGTGGTCTTTTGCGTCAGGGCTTTCGGAGCCCGTTGGAGCCATCGTGGGTTATACCCTGCTTCGTCCGTTCATGAACGGAACGATGTTCGGACTGGTCTTTGCGGTTGTAGCGGGATTCATGGTTTACATCTCGCTTGACGAGCTCTTGCCGGCGGCGCGTGAATACGGCCGGCATCATACTTCGATTCTGGGGGTTTTTTGCGGCATGGCGGTCATGGCGGTGAGTTTGCTGTTGTTTATTTAAAGGCTTTTTCATATCTTTCCCGGGGGGTAATATGGAAAAAAACATTCTGGATAAAATAGCAACCTACGGCGATTATGCCATCGAGCTTCAGCGCGGTTTGACGGCAATTCCGGCAATCAGCCCTTCCAGCGGCGGCGAGGGTGAATTCGACAAGGCCCTCTGGCTTGAAGCTGAACTCAGAAAACTCAAATTTGACGATCTCACGCGCATCGATTGCCCGCAGCCGGAGGCAAAGGGCGGCGTGCGCCCGAATATCATCGCAAGGTACAAGGGCACGGGTTCATCAAAGACGCTCTGGATAATGACGCATATGGATGTTGTGCCGCCCGGCGAACTCAAGCTCTGGAAGACTGATCCGTATAAATTGCATGTGGAAAATGGCCGCCTCTACGGACGCGGCACCGAGGACAACCAGCAGGGGCTCGTGGCGAGCATCCTCACGGTGCGCGCGATGATGGAATGCGGGTATCGCCCGCCGGTGGACATAGCGCTTTTGTTCAATGCCGACGAAGAAACGGGGAGCACGTTCGGCGCCGGATATGTTGTAAACAAACATCCCGAAATTTTTGGCAAAAACGACATGTTCATTGTTCCGGACGGTGGCACGCCCGACGCCACGATGATCGAGGTGGCCGAAAAATCAATCATGTGGCTCAAGATCCGCACGCTCGGAAAACAGTGCCATGCCTCCACGCCGGAGCAGGGGCGCAACGCTTTCAAGGCCGCGTGCGAGCTGGCGGTCAATCTGGGGGCGTTGTATAAAAAATTCAATAAAAAGGACAAACTCTACGATCCTCCCGTGAGCACGTTCGAGCCGACAAAAAAAGAAGCAAACGTGCCCAACGTCAATACCATACCCGGCGAGGACGTGTTTTACCTCGATTCGCGCGTGATGCCCTGTTACAAGCTCGCCGAGGTCAAGGCCGAGATCAAAAAGCACGCAAAAAAAATCGAAAAAAAACACAAAGTGAGGATTTCGTTCGAATCCGTGCAGGAAGGGCAGGCCGCGCCGCCAACGCCGTCCGGTTCGGAAATCGTGAAAGTCCTGACTGAATCGATAAAAAAGATACACAAGTCAAAAGCAAAACCGATGGGCATCGGCGGCGGCACGGTGGCAGCGTTTTTCCGTCGGCTCAAGCTGCCCGCCGTTGTTTATTCAAAGCAGGACGAGGTCATGCATCAGCCCAACGAGTACTGCATTCTTGACAACCTGATCGGGGATGCCAAGGTGTTTGCCGTAACGGCGATGAATATCAAGCCATAATGATCTTATGATGCACCGTTTGAAAAGCCCTTTTTACTGACAATTTGAGTTGTAACGGCTGTCGTTGTTGCTGTTCTTGGATCTTCTTCGGAGTTTGTTCAAAAAAACCTGGGTTTGAATGGCTCTGGGTTGTCATACTCTGCCGCAAACATGGCGCGGTATTTGTGATTGGCATCGGGCACATGCTT
>Ga0156729_1006_pt1 | contig 18514 bp, 20 predicted proteins | sample RifOxyD1_FD_112058 | JGI IMG/M metagenome (GOLD analysis project Ga0156729, IMG submission 112058) | Bdellovibrionales bacterium RIFOXYD1_FULL_53_11
TTTATGATCCAGTTTGCGGGCGTCTTGTCTCTGCATAGAAACAGAGTACACCCTATCACAGATTATGTGAACTTACTTATGCACTGATTAGTAAGAGCTTAGCGTCAGGCTACCGCTTACCGCGGTGGTTATCCCGGTTCCTGACGAAAAACCCTGAACGCCGATTTGAAAGCTTCCGGCTGAATAAGCACTGCCGGAGTTGACGCTGGAGAACGTGGTCCCGCTTATTGAAGCGCCGGTTCCCGTGGTCATGCTTCCGTACGTTGACCCGCTTGGGATGCTTCCGCCGTAAATATTGTTGGAGCTGTTGATCTGAACGCTGGAGCCGGAAAATGAAATACTCTGACTGATTGGAATACAGGTGCCTGTTGATGTGGTGCCGCTCAATAAAATGCAGCTGCCGTTATAAAGGCCATAGCCCGACGAGCAGGTTCCCTGGAGCAAACATCCATAGGTCGAACTGTATACATAGCCTGTGGTGCAGGACGCGGATGTATTGCTTGATGTTGCCGTGGTGCCGGTACTTTCACTCGAGCCACAGCCTGACAGGATGAATGCCGCCGCAACCACCAGTGATGCCGTCATGTATCTGTTTGAAAACTTTTTCATATATCCTCCCCGGTATTTGCGGGCCCCTCTCTCCGGGCCCGCTACAGGATATTATTGCGAGCGGCGTGCCAATTGACCGTTGCCACAGGCGTTTCAATGGTTTTCCATACTCCGTGCTTGCTGCGGATTCTTTAAGCCGAAAAAAAGTGCAGGTATCGTTAATATATCGTGGAAAGTGTGGAAAAAGCCTGAAAACAGGTCGTTTTCAGTCAATCGTCAGTTTTTTGTACACCCCAGCGGCAACGTTATGGTTACTGGATGAAGGGAACAGCCCCTCTGGTAAAAAGAGTGTACACCGGAATCCGGTTTTTTCCGATCAAGCATACCAAGAGATCTACAGTACAATGGACTGAACCATAAAAAAACTTTCACTTTTAAATTTGTATTATCTAAATTCTGTATTTTTGTGTTAAATTTGTACCCGATGAGTCCGTTTATATTAGAAATATCTGTTCATGCAACGGGACGATTGAAGTTGAGAAAAATATCACGTAGCCTCGTTCGACGATGTATTGTTCGGGGTGAGTTGATAGAAGTTCGTCCAAGCGGCAGGCAAATAAGGCGACTTCGTATTGGAAACCGCACTCTTGAGGTTATTTACATTAACCGTCCAAATGGATTCATTCTTGTGAGTAGTTATTGGGAAGGGGAATATCCATGAAAGTTACACGTGATAAAAAACTAAATGTTGCTTATGTTCAATTTCGCAAAGGAATAGCAAATAAAACTGTTAAATTGCGCAACGGGTTGCTTATGGATGTTAATAAACAAGGGCAAATTATCGGTATCGAAGTGTTGTCCTTGCTCGAAACAGCTCCAAATTTGAAAAGAATAAAGAAAATTCGCTAACCATTCTTAAGGCTAGTAACAACCATGAAAACATATACAGGCGAATTTAAAAAACAGGCTGTAGAGTAGCTAATAGTCACACAAAATGGAGGACTTTTACTATATTGACTGCCTTTCAAACGCCGGGACGGTAAAACCTTTGGGAGTCACGCCGCTTGAAGCGGCGGTTTACCTAACTGAAATTAAACTTACTGGCCTGTCCTTCGGGGGATAAGCCTTAAAGTTTAATTTTTCGAAACTTTGCGGATTATCCTCCACCTTCCATGCCGCCCGCAAGCATGTGCCCGCTGCCATCCGGTGAATATTGAAAAACGGTATCCAAGAACAGCAACAACGACAGCCGTTACAACTCAAATTGTCTGTAAAAAGGGCTTTTCAAACGGCGCATCATAAGATCGCTGCCTAAAGCTGACTGTTACCTTTCCAAGGAAAGCCTACACCCCAGCGGCAACGTTATGGTTACTGAAGCGCCAACCACCAGGCCGACGCCGTCCAGCCGGTTGCAGACGTGTACGCTTCCGCCATGCAAGCCGGCTATTGTCTTCAGGATCACCGAACCAAGACCAATCGAGACTCGGCCCGCGCCCGAAGTTTCGATCGATCTGGTGATGCGCCGGGTGCCGTACGATTTAATAACATCGCCGGACATGCCGGGACCGTCATCGCAGATGGTTATTGATATTTCAGCATCACTCGTCACTGATGCCGAAACGGTGACTTCACTTTTCGCGAAAGAAAACGCATTTTCGAGGGCATTGCGAAACATCCGGCACAAAAGATGATCATTCCCGAAGATCTCAATGTCATGGGCGGGAAAATCCTTCGACACCCTGATGTTTTTTCCCACAAATTGCTGTTGTTGAACAATGCCGTCTGTTTCCGTGTCAAGCAAGTCGATTATCGGCACTTCCTGCTGGCTTGCGCGATAGCGCGGTTCATCGGCAAGCGCCAGAACCAGAAGATCCTCGACAAGACGTTCAAAGTAACCGACCTCCTTTTGTGCCAGGCCTATAAGTTCAGCATGCAATTCTTCGGTCATTGTTTGATGTTTCGTTGAAATCGTATCAAGCATTGTTCTTAATGATGCAATCGGGGTTCTCAGGTCGTGCGCCAGTTCCTGCAGCAGGTTCATGCGCGCTGATTCGGTGTTTCGCAGTCTTTCAACAAGCCGCTCGATCTCATCAGCCATGAGATTGAACCGGTTCATTGCCTGTCCGATTTCGTCCATGCGTTTTACAGGAAAGCGGGCTTTGAGGTTTCCTCGTTGCAATTCGCCAAGGACAAAATCCGCTGATCTGATCTGTCTGTTGAGCGTTCTGAAAAGAAGCAAAAAAGAAAGCCCCACTCCTATGAGGATCGACCCCACAAGCGAGCCTATCGAAAACAGCAGCCCGCTCAATGGCGGTTTGGGCATGAAGGTTTTGTCAAAATCGATAAAAATATACTGCGCCGGAATTCCGCGCAGCCGGACAATTTTACGGGGCGGACCGGGCGGACGTCCTAGATGCGGCGGACCGGGCATGAATTTAGGCTGACGTTTTTCGTCGACCGAAACCGATTCGTATGCGCCATATGGCAGCTTTATTTTTGACCAGTCAAACGGCAATTCCGCGCCGGGCGGGTATAAGACCGCGCCTGAGCCATCGATCAGGCTGAATTCGAGCGGAAAATTTCCAGCGACCAGTTCGTTCAGTTCCTTCGTGGCGTTGACGCGGTTTTTTAAATCAAGACGGTCGATGATTTTTGCAAAAAAATCCGGCGTTTCCATTGCCGGGTGTTTTGGAAAACTTCTCATGATCCCGTTAAAAAAGAATCCAAGCACGACGAACAAAAACACAACGCCGGTTGTGATCAGATAGTGTTTTTTGAAGAGAAACTTGATCAGCATAGTTTCTCCAGTCTGTAACCAATGCCATAGACAGAGCTGATTCTGATGGTTTTTATTCCGGCCTTGCGAAGTCGATTCCGGACATGGCTTATATGGGAATCAATAGTGCGGTCAAAGATATCTCCATCCCTGTTGATGGCGGCAATCAGCGTTTCGCGCTTGATGACTTTTTCCGAGTTCCTGACGAAGTAGCTGAATATGTCAAATTCGCGCGGATTGAATTCAATTTCCCGGTCATTGAAGATCACGCGTCTTTGATCGAGAAGAACATGAATATCCCCGTATTGAATCTGGCTTCCCGGGTTTTGAGTTTCCTTCAGGGCTGTTTTGATGCGGGCAAGCAGCTCCTTGTTGCCGAAGGGTTTGCGGATATAATCGTTTGCGCCCGCCTGCAATCCTGCAACAACGGCGTTTTCATCGGTTTTTGCGGTCAGGATCAGCACAGGGGTGTCCGTTTGAGCGCCAGCCAGACCGGGCATTGATCCACCCCGGAGCATTTTTAAAAAATCAAGGCCGTTGCCATCAGGAAGATTAAGATCAAGCAGCATCAGATCAATATTTTTATTCTGGCAGGCAATGGCCGCGGATTTGAGATCATGCGACCAGTCCACCCCGAATCCTTCGAGTTCAAGAAACACGACGAGGCCGCGGCCAAGTATGGGGTCATCTTCGATCAAAAGAAGGTTGCTCATGATTTCCTTCCATTTGTCAGTATATCATTATCGGCTAAAAACCTCTTATGGCTCCTCCGCCCAAGCTGTATCTGGAGTTGTAATTGGAACTGGAATATGGGTTGTAATATATCGAGCTGTAACCATATGCGCTGCTGCCGGAGTTCATGTATGGATTGTAGTAGCCGGACATACTGTAACCGGAATTCATATATGGACTGTTGTAACCACCCATCATGCCCATGCCACCGCCCATCATGCCCATGCCACCGCCCATCATCCCCATGCCTCCACCCATCATGCCCATGCCACCGCCCATCATGCCCATGCCTCCACCCATCATGCCCATTGGGTTCGACATTTGCGGGTTGTTTTGATTTCTTTTTGGTTTTTTGTTTTTTGCGCATTTTTCCATTTTTTTCTCAATTAATTCCTGCAACTCATCTTTGATTTCCGAATCCAGCTCAATGGATTCTCCGGGCCTGCCTTTTCCGGGTGGACGCGAAAACTTTTCCAGCATGTCGTCAGGACTCATGTCGTCTTGATCGGGCTTGGGACACGGCATTGATCTGATTTTCGAGGCAATTCTTTTTTTCAGTTTTTCTTTTTGTTCGGGATCATCTGGAAATTGTCTTGGCCTGATATCACTTGGCGTTACTTGCGGAGCGCCCGGCTTGTTTTTACACGATTGCTCGGCAATTTTTTTCAATTGTTCAATGTATTCCTTGCAAACCGTATTGGGTTGCTGTGAACAGGCCGTACCGGTAGGGGATGTTACCTGCTTGCAATCCGAACAATTTGTTTCCTGGCTGGTCTTCAGTGCTTTTTCAAGCTTCTCCCTGAATGCCGGTTCCTTCAGGCCTTCGGGGCCGGATTTATCCAATTGCTCCTTGATCATTTTTTTTATTGCCGGATCATGTTTTTCAAACGCTTGTTTGAGAAGACTGTCGTTTTGTACAAACGGCGGAGGCCCGTCCGGACGACGGTCTTTGTTTGCGTGATCCGGACCACGTGGCGGGGCCGGCGGTTCCGCCATGCTGCTTCTCTCAGCAATGACAAGCAGTAACAGTGTTGCGGCAAGACAGATTTTTAGTCGTTTTAACATTCTGTTTCTCCTACAAAGACCCCCAGCAAAATTGTTCCCATATTAGTAGAGTAAAATAGTATGGTTTAGGAATTATGGAAAGCTAACCACTTATATATATTGACTTTATTGGCCGTCCTTACACCCGGGCTTTCAGGTGCGGAGCCAGGCGATTATTTTCTGAAATATATTTTTATGTCCGTGCGAGGCACATAATCCGAACGGACAGGGCTCGTCACCCGGAAAATCGCGGCACATCTGGGGCCGGTATTCATAAATCGCGCAGTCACCGTTTTTTTTGAGATGCTTGCAGGTGTAAAGCCATTCGCCCTTTATTTCCCTGATCGGGACCAGCATGGGGGCAAGAAGATAAATATCCTTTATGGTGGACGTTGATGGATTCTTGCGCCACCTCCTGAAATCCTCCCAAATTTCTTCGTAGCTGTTTTCAACTGCAAAACCGCGGCAGCAATGCCCTGTGCAGCGGGGGTTGGTTTCTTCCTTCATCGATACGCACAGTGTAGATGCAAAATTATAAAAGTCCACACATCGCAAGCCGCTCCCTCAGCCTGTGCACGGAATCAAAAACTTTCATGTTATCTTTTTGATTTTTCAGCGTAAGGATTTTTTCAGAATTTGAGGCCATCAATCCTTATGTGGAAGCCGTCTTTTCACCTGTTCGGCGAGGTGCTTGAAATTGTCCTGGGAGACGACCTTACGTCCCGATTTTATTTCAAGCCGACGCCTTGCGCCGCCGGCTATTTTTCCACCTTCGATCGCCGCGTGTTTATTTTGGTGGAACCCTTGGGCATCGCGGTTGCGGGCAATTTCTGTGGTGGAAGCTTCGCCGAGCATGGTGAAAATCAACTCAAGATCGTTCATGTGGTCGCGCAGATTGTCGGTTGGGCGATCAAGTTTCTTGTGCGTTTTGTACTGTGTCGGCGTCATTCCAAAAGTGGCTTTGCTGATTTCGGCGGTAAGAATGGAATACTCGGTCTGCTCTTTGACTCCGCGCTTTTTCCATTCGTTGGTGAGTTCGTCGCGGATGGCAATGCCGCGCACGCGTTTTTCGATCCATTCATTGCTGTAACCCTTGGCCTTATAGATCTCGCGCATGCGCTTCCCGGCAAGTTCGGGATTCTCGATCTCTTCGAGGCGTTCGTATCCAACTTTTGCGAGCCATCGTTTGAAGGGCTCGGCTTTTGGTGATGGAATGGATTGGATGATTCTCAGTAACTGTTCGGCGCTAGAACAGTCTTCCGCACGGAGTTTCCCGTCGGCTGCCGGAATTTTCAACCCGTGACAAAACGTCACGAGTTCAGGTTCGCGCTTTTTCACCTGCCGCCAATACGCTTTGGGATCGAGACTGTCCGTCAGGATTGCAATGACGTCCGATACGGAAAAATACCATTTCTTTTCGTTTTCGACCCAAATCGAACGGACCTGTTTCGATTCAAACAGTTTGATATTTTTCATCGTGATGGCCTTTTATCTCAAATAAGGCAATATGACAATAATATAATTAAAACAAAGAGTTGGAGTCCAAAAATCGGACTTCGTGGTCATCTTTTTAGTGTGTGCAGAACGGTCAGTCCTTGCGTGGAAGCCGACGTTTCCCATTTTCAGTGAACTGCTTAACCCGGCCTTGTCATTCACTACGAATATCGCCCCAATCACGCAACCGTAACGGACGTTCTTGAGGATCGACTCGATGTGGGGTTCGTCACCAAGAAACCGGCCGATCATGAACTCAATTCAGAAGTCGTGGATCATGAACAGCTTTGTCTTGTTCTTCCGAATCTACAAGAAGACTGCAGCTTTGGAGGATTGAAGCGCCTGGGCTTCATCAACCATCCTGACGGATTTCACCATGCATCACGGCTTCTTCATCTCAATTTCCCTAAACAGTTTCGTTCAATGAATGACATTCCAATCAAAGGCTTCAATAATCAGATCACCCGGATTCCAGAGCCCGTGGCGTTAGGAATGGGATTCACAGCGGCCCGTGATACAGTTCGACGGCTTCATAGATGGGTGCCATTGATTTACCCGCCAAAGACTTGATCCCGTAGAACACCCAAGCAGACGAGTTGCCTTCTTCCGCTCCATTCAGATCTTCTTCGGAAGGGATATCGGCGGCAAAAACGCAAATGCCCTTTTGGCCATCAAGCAGTTCTTGGATTTCATCTATTTGCTGGTGACAGTTCTCGTATGAAAACCAGCCGGGGGATTCAAAACGATAGTATAGCCCTTCATGGCTGACGTCCATGACCGCATAGAAACCCATTCCATCCCTTTCTTCGGGATCAATCAAGTTCCAACTTTGATCTGACTCGTGATCCCGACAATCCAACGTCATGGAATCCGCCGGGAAACAGAGCCAACGATTATAGGATTTCCACGAAGGGCCGTCCCCGACTACGGAATTCAGTGCTGGATGGTCCTGGTTTTCCATCATGATGTAGTCTTCGTTATCTAAAATACCGTATCTATCGCTCAAATCGTTGTGGGTCATCGAGAGGTTGGGCAGGGCACAGGCGAGCGATACGAGAGTCATAAGTCGGCTTGGTGCGGTCATTTTTTGAGCCTTTTGTAATACTCATCAAACTTGTGCATCTGTGGATTCTGGGGATCATCGTCATAGTCCTTGAATTCCGCGACGGCGTCCCGCCATCCTGTCGCGCTACCAATCTTTGAGCGTGCGATCTCCTTTTTTCGAAATAGCCAGCGGATGCCAGCCGCGATATTCAGATTCGGATCATCCAGCTCATTGTCATCCACATTCACGAGAAAATCTCTTAACTCTCCTGATTCGTCTTTGAGTATTTCCCTGGTTTTTGAGGTGATTTGCATCAAACCGCGCGCTCGCCTTGGGTTTTTTCCCGGCGGTCTGGCCTTGGGATTGAACCCGGACTCTGTAGCGATGAGGGCTTTTACGAGATCCGGATCCAGTGGGTCTTTTTCGCCAAGGACCTCGTTCCAATAACGTGTCCAGCCTCGGATATAGGCGTCAAAATCATTGCCCTTGTCGAAACCCAACGAATCCGCCTTCGGCGGCCCCGAGAGCGTCAAAAAGTAGCGTTCTGCAATGGCAATAAGCTCTTCCGGATAGATCTGGTCCAGGCCGGAACGATTGTCCACGCATGTCGCATGATGACGGCTGCCGCTGACCAGTGTTCCATCGCTTCGTGTATACGCGCTTTGCGAGTGGGCCTTTCTGTAATGTTGTCCGAGTGGACACAAACGCCATGGATGGGGCGGTCCATGACGTTGTCTTTGCTTCTTTGGAGATTTACAGGATTTCTTCTTCCTTTGCGCCATCTAATCTCCTCGGATTAATTTTCGTCGTTTCTGCTCAGTCAGATGCTTATAGCTTGCCTTTGATACGACTTTACGTCCAGATTTTTTCTCGAATCGTCTCCTGGCTCCTCCGGCGATTTTTCCGCCCTCGATCACGGCGTGCCTGTTTTGGTGGAGGCTGGTGCCTGCATATCGGACTGCGATCAGTCTTGTTTGCCTAGACCAATCACTTGTTTCCTGGGAACTGCCCTTTCTGACATCAGCTCTCTGATAGCATCAAAGACAATTTTGAATTGGTGATCATATTTTTTCTCAAGCTCGGTAAGTTTTCGAGCCAGGTTTTTATGAGTCAGCAGCAATTCCCTGATTTTGACGAACGCTCTCATGATCTGGACGTTAACCATTATCGCTTGGCCGCCCCTCAGGACGCTCGATAGCATGGCGATTCCTTCCTGTGTAAAGGCATATGGCAGAGTCCGACGGCCACCCCTGCCTTCAGTTTTTGATATGCCAATTTGGCATTTCAAAGATTCAACTTCCTCGTCAGAAAGTTGAAACGTGAAATCACTGGGAAAACGATCAATGTTTCTTCGAACCGCAACATCAAGCTTACGAGCCAGGTCTTTATGTGTTAGTAGCAGTTCTCTGATTTTTACGAAGGCCCTCATGATCTGGATATTGACGTAAACAGCTTCTTTGCTGCTTAGAACCGAAGAGAGCATAGCAATCCCTTGCTCCGTAAATACCAAAGGAAAATATTTTCGATGCTGCCCATGTTCTGATCTTAAGGTGCCAATTTGGTACCTTAAGATTTCGAATTCCTCCTCAGTTGGCTGAAACATGAAATCATCGGGAAAACGGTCGATATTTCTGCGAACTGCACGGTTTAACATTTTCGTTTCGACCCCGTAGAGACTGGCAAGGTCGCTATCCAGCATGACCTTCTGTCCTCTGATCATGTAGATCTTATTTTCAATTACAGCAGATGTGGTGATTAAAATCATTGAATCGAGTTTTTTTGACGCGCATCTGAACCAAAAGGTGGCGACCACCTTTTGGTGGAGCCGATCGGGATCGAACCGACGACCTGTAGCTTGCAAAGCTACCGCTCTACCAGTTGAGCTACGGCCCCACGCTGCTGTCGCGATCCACGGGGACATGCACCGGTTTTCCGGCCTTGCCGCCAAGGATCAACTCGGCGCAATAAAGATAGCGCCGCAAAAGCTGATAGGTCTGGCTACCAGACAGATACAACAACATCAAGAACAGCGCCAGCCCAACAAACTGCGAAAGATCATTTGTCGTCGTCTCCACCCAGCCAAACACCGCGTGCCGCTCCCAGGCAACCGAAGGACGCGGATCGGTGATCGAATCTATTCCCTGCATGATCAGAAAAAAAACGGCGCCGGCAAGCGCGGTGATATATCTGTTGCGATGTTTCATTATGTCGAGATCGATACCGAAGCTGTCCACGATCCACCGCCACCCCGTCGCGTCCGCCGGAACGGCCCGGCCCATTCCTTCAATCACCTTTTCGCGCCACTCGCTTTCCTTGATGGTCTGGCCAAGCGCGACCGAAAGCCCCCCCTTGCGGAACACGGCGGGCAGCTCCCGCAGAACCTCGGAACTGAGATAATAAATCGAATACGCCACCGGAAACACCAGCACCATCCAGTCGGTATATTTTTTGGCCGTAACCGGGATGACGCCCTTCTTGACGAGGATCAAAAAAGTTATGGTGAACACGGCCGGCAACAGGAAACACCATAAAAACACGCTCAGCATCCTGCGGTTCATCACCCGGCGCTCGCGCAAATTGTCGATGCGGACGAATTCGATAAAAGCCTTGTAGGAATCCTGTCTATTCGTGATCATCCCTGTCCACCACCCTCTCGTTAATCCTCGAAATCGAAAGTGCTCTTCCCGTCGCCTCGTCGATCTCAACAACCACCGCATTCACGCCGCCGATCCCGTCGGCGGGCTCGTACTTGATGTGCCGCTTGGTCATGAATCTGCGGATCGAGATTTCTTTTTTGATCCCGATCACGGAATCAAAGCATCCGCACATCCCCACGTCCGTGATCATGGCCGTGCCGCCCTTCATGATGTGATTGTCTGCCGTCTGGACATGGCAATGCGTGCCGATCACGGCGCTTGCCTTTCCGTCCATGAAATACGCGAAGGCCTGCTTCTCGCTCGTGGCTTCGGCATGAAAATCAATCACAACACACTTCACGCCCAGCGTTTCCATGCCGTAGGACTCGTTGTCAGCCGCCCTGAACGGGCAATCTATCTCCTCGATGAACACGCGCCCCATCGCCTGGATGAGCCCGAGCCTGAGGCCGCTCCGGCGCGCGCACTCGATGATGACCGAGCCGCGCCCCGGCGCCTTCTCGGCGGGCGTGTCGGGATAATTGGCCGGCCGGATCACCCTCGGGGTCGCCTCCATGAGCTGTACGATCTGCTTCTGGTCCCAGGTGTGATTGCCCATCGTCAGGGCATCAATGCCAAGATCCAGAAGCTGGCGGCCCATCTCCGGCAGCAAGCCGTTGCCATGCGTGGCGTTCTCGGCGTTTGCGATGACAAAGTCGGGGGAAAATTCCCGCATCAGGCGCGGAAGTGCATATTTTACGGCCTCACGCCCGCTTCGTCCGACAATGTCGCCAAAAAAAAGAACCTTCACTTTGCCCCGGTCTCCCCCTTGAATTCGGCTTCAATCATGGACATGAGCTTGCGGGATTTTTCATCAAGCGCCGTTTTATGTCCTGCGGCGCGACGCTTGGCCTGGACATATTCCTCGGCCAGCGCCAAAAGTGCCAGAAGCGCGACATGGTGCGGAGCGCCCGTCTTGCTGCGTTTCTCGGAATCCCCGAGCAACCCCGACACCATTTCAATCACTTCACCGACGATCTCGGGGTCTCCTGCTGATTTGAGGGCAATGCGCTGACCCAGCAACTTGATTTCCGTAGTGGTCTTCATGAATAAAAGATTATCACCTTGCACGCCATTTCCAAGCGCCAAAAAGAGCCGAAAGTTCGCGAAGAAGCAGCGCCGCAAAGAGCGCAAGAAACGCCAGAAGCAGGATTTTGAGCCAGCGCGGTTTGGACCTGGTCGCGGTCACGGGCTCACCACCACGGTATCAACCGACAAAACGCCCGGAATTTTTTCCAGAACCGGTTTGAGAACCGCCCCGTCGCCGGCGGCCGCGATCACGACATTCTCAAGCTTCAGGCGTTTTTCGATGACCGCATTGACGTCATTTCGAGCCAGTCCGGAAAGCTTCACGTCATACTGCCGGGCTGTCATGAAGGGCGCGCCGCCAAGCACTTCGGCAACGCGCAGGTCAAGGCGTTTTGAAGGCGTATCGATGTTGAAGGCGTAGCGCCCGGACAGCGCATCGCGGGCGGCCGCAAATTCATCTTCGGAAAGCCCCTTTGAAATCCAGGCCTCCAGCAGCTCAAAAGCCTTTGGCAGCGCCCTGGCCGCATGAACCGCCGAAGGATATGTATACAGCGAAAACAGTGTTTGAGACGACTGGCTTCTGTAAAGCTGTTCAAATCCGCTGTATGCGCCGTATGTCCAGCCGTTTTCGACCCGGAGCACCCGGATGAGCCGGGAAGTGAAATCCGCCCCGAACACGAAATTACCGACCTCAAGCGCCATCATATCCTTGTCACCAGGGGCAACCCCGGGAAGAGCGATGAAAAGCGGCGTCGTTGACATGTCCTGTTTTTCAACAATCACCGCCCGGCGTCCGGTCATCACCGGGGCAGGAACAGAACGGGCATCAAGAGTTCCGGGAGGCAATACGGACATCGCCGCACGGAGGGCTTTTTCGGCTTCCGGCACGGCATACGGCGACACGCAGGCAACCAACATGTTCGACCGGACGTATCTCTCGCGATGAAACGCCCGGAGAGCCCAAATGCCCGCGGCATCAACCCCGGCAACAGTCCCTTGCGTGGCGTTTGCCGCCTTGTGACCGGCAAACGCCGTTCCGAGCGCCGCCATGGCGGCCAGTATTTTCGGCTGCTGCATACGCGTCAGGAGTTCGCCCTTTACAATCCCCTTGAGGGTTGCAACCTCGTCATCGTCAAACGCGGGGGCACTCATGATCTCTGAAACAAGCATCATGAAGGCATTAAAATTCACGGCTATGACGGAGCCTGTAAAAACAGTGATCTCCCGGTCGGTTCGCACTTCGAGCGAACCACCGATGCTCTCGACGGCTTCGGTAAGGCGCGGATAGTTTTTTGTCTGCGTACCGCGAAGCATCGCGCGTGCGACAAGATTTGCCAACCCCGGCATATCGTCCGGATCCGACAAACTTCCGGAGCGCACGATCACCTGCACCACCGCGTTTTTCATCAGCGCGTCCTGTTCGATTACAAGAGCCGGAGCCGCTGATGTTGAAAAAGTGTTTCCAGTTGCTGCTGTTATCATTGCAAGTGCTCCTGCCAGTAAGGCCGGTTTGCGCGGGTTCATTTGCTTTTTCCAATGACAACCGTCCGGTTTGACTGGACCAGATATTTTGCTGCGGCGGCTTTTACCGCATCCGGCGTGATTTTTTCGGCGGTGCTGACAAAATAAAACGCATAAAGAGGCGTGCCCGCAGTGATGATATATTCACCCATGAAGCCGGCAAGCGATTCATTGCCGTCCCAGCTCTTGTACACCGAAAGCAGGAACTGGTTGCGCGCACGCATGACCTCGCCGGAAATATCATTGGCCGCATCCGCAATACGCAAAAGTTCCGAATCCATCGCCGTCAACAATTCGTCCGGCGCATGCCCCTTGCGGACTTCGGCAGAAATCGTGAAAAGTCCCGGGTCCTTCAGCATGACAAGCTCTCCGGAGACATTCACCGAAAGTCCGGCATTAACCCACTTGGAGCTGAGAATGGACCCCTCGCCGGAGGTAAGCATGGATTGGAGGATCATGAGCGTCGGCATGTCCTGGTGCGTGGCCTCTGGAACATGATATGCGATAAGTATTTTTGGCTGCTCAAGTTGCGCGTGTTCAAACGAGACGCTGCGCATGGCGGTCTGCGCCGGCTCGACCGGCGGCCTTTGATGCCCGAGCGGCTGCGGCCGGCAAGTGCCATAGTATTTCGTGATGAGGCTCATCGCGTGCACCGGGTCCACGTCGCCCACGATCAGTATGGTCGCGTTGTTGGGCGCATAATAAGTCCTGTAGAAATATTCAGCCTCCTCCTTGCTGAAGCGTTTGATCTCCTGTTCGGTGCCGATCACGGAATACCTGTAGGGATGCAGGGTATAAGCCGTCTCAAACAGAAGTTCGCTGGCAACATTGCCCGGGTCGTCCTTGCCCATCGCATATTCGCCAAGCACCGCGCCGCGCTCGGTGTCGAGCAGCTTCTGGTCGATCACGATGTTTGCCATGCGATCGCTCTCAAGTTGCATCACAAGTTCGAGGTGTTTTGAAGGCATGCTCTCGAAATAATTCGTGCGGTCGAGCCAGGTGGTTGCGTTTTCGTTGCTGACGCCGTTGCGGGTCAGAATCCTGTCAAACTCCCCGTCCGGCGTATTTTTTGTTCCGCGGAACATCATGTGCTCGAAAAAATGCGCAAGTCCCGTGGCATTCAGTTTTGGGTCCGTTTTCTCATCCTTCGATCCCACCCGAAACCACGTCTGGAAAGTGAACACCGGCGCATTATGATTTTCGACAATATAAATTTGCAGACCATTAGGCAGCTTGCCGCTGTGCATTGGCAACCCATTGGGCAACGTGGTTGTCGTGACTGTCGAGGTTGTCATTGTTGTCATTGCCATGGCTCCGATCAAAGACGCAACTGACGAAAAAACGGAAAGGCTCATAAGCACATTGGGATACACCATTAAAAGGTGTCAGACAACTTTTCGTATACGCAATGAGTCATTATTGCGTTACGCCTTAACTATTCGTATGTTACGCCGATTATTTCAAATTCGGCCTCACCCTTCGGGGTATGGGCGACCACCACATCACCCTCATTGGCATTCAGAAGCGCCTTGGCCACGGGCGAAATCCAACTGATATGTCCGCGCGCAGGATCAACCTCGTCAACGCCGACAATCTTATAAATCTTTTTAACGCCGTCCTCACCCGCCAGCTTGACGGTGGCACCGAATAATACGCGGGTGCCGCTTTGTGTGGCGGGATCGATGATCCTGGCGGACTCAAGGCGCCTGGAAAGGAACCTGATCCTCCGGTCAATCTCACGAAGCCGGCGCTTGCCATAAATATAATCGCCGTTCTCGCTGCGATCACCGTTGGACGCCGCCCAGGCCACCACGCGCACCACCTCCGGCCGTTCCACATGCAACAGCTTGTGCAGCTCATCGCGCATGCGCGCGGCACCGGGCGGGGTGATGTAATTTACAAAACCCTGCGGCATCCGCTTTTCTTCGGGCGCATCGCCTTCATCCTCATCAAGCGTGCCGTCGCCTTCTTTTACAAATGCCTTGTTCATTTGATCACGATCCCCGGATCGTATACATCAGGACCAAAAAAGTCGAAGAATATTTGAACAACATCGATATAGCGGCGAATACTATGCCAATCTGAAAGAAGACGACCGCCTCGCTCTTTCGTCCGATGGTTCGGACTTCTATATCAAAAGAAGCGGGCCATTTGTTTGCGCCGGAATAAATTTCGTGTTTTAAAGCCAGATGCTGATGAAAACCACTTGTGCGCATCGCCGACCCGCATTACCTCATTAAATATGTAGATCTGTCGAAGAAGGAGCTCTGATCCCTTTAAGGCTGTGTAACAGCATTCTGGTCCAGAGTAACTGCAGTCTGTGCCAGCAAACGGCCGTTTACAGATGCGCCAGTCCCGAGAATAACCGCTGTCTGGCACAGTACTATCCCTTCGAAGTGGGCTGTTGTTCCAATCATGAGCTGGCCAAAGGTCTGCCAGAATACATTCTTGGCCAATGCTCCACCGGTCAGGTTGACCCTGGTACCGGAAGCCTGGGTAACGCCTCCTGCAATCTGGAATATCCAGACATCATTTGGTCCACCGTTGAACGTAACATCCGTTGTTATCAGAACATCGGTACCCCACTTGTAGAGGCCTGGAGCAAGAGTCAGTCCACCGATTTCTCCGGCTCCGAGTTCGGTATGGTCGGGTGTAGTCCGTCCGGCAGCATCAGTATAAGCAGTTTCCATGTTGCTTATTGCTGTTGTCAGATACGACGGCGTTGGAGATGCATAATCGGCTGCATAGACCATTCCAGTTACCTGGTCGGAGGATGAATACAGATTGCTCGCATCAACTGTGAGCGAAAACCCGGTAATGGCAGTAGAATCGATCGGACTCACTCCAATGTTGCCTGTAATCGCGGATGTCGGAACCGTATCGATTCCAGATTTTGACAGGATCACAAAATCTCCTGCAAGCCCGAGGGTTACAGGGTCTGGTCCCAAAGCGATGCCAGAACCTGTCGTAAAGCTCCATGTAAAATCATTTACAAGTGCATTACCGGCCAGATCCTTCATGCCTGTTGTGACAACGACATGATACATCGTATTTAGTGCAAGATCTGCAAGTGGCCTGAATGTCGCTGTATTCCCAACGTAGGTAACCGCACCAGACACAGGATTTGTGCCTGGTCCAGACACCAAGAAGGTTGTCGTGGATACTGTAGTCGAATCCATTGCCTCTGAAAAAGTCGCTACGACACTCCTGTTGATGGGCACTGAGGTTGCGTAATTCATGGGATTGACGGACTTGACCACTGGTGCTTTGGTGTCAGAAATCGAACTGGTGGTAAAACTCCAGACATGGCCAGCAACCATGGCATTGTCTGCCATGTCTGCTGCGTCCTTGGTGATTGTAGCCGTATAGACCGTATTTGCTGCAAGATCACTTGCGGGCTTGAATGTTGCGGTGACGCCTGCATAAGCCACAGTCCCTGGAACAACCATTCGCCCCTGCTTCAGCTTGAACGACGCACTTGTGATGGTAAGCGGATCCATTGCCTCTGAGAAGGTCGCGGTGACACTTCTGTTGATGGGCACTGAAATCGCGCGATTGGCTGGATTGGTCGACTGCACCACTGGTTCCGTAGTGTCAAATTCCGAGCCGGTCGTGAAGCTCCATTCGTAGTTCTTGGGGAGAGCATTGCCTCCCAGATCCATGGCTCCGGTCGTGATTGTAGCCGTATAAACCGTATTTGCTGCAAGATCCCGCGCAGAATGAAAAGTTGCGGTAACACCGGTACAAATCACTGTCCCGGGAATGAGCGTTGATCCATGCATCAGTGTGAACGTCTCCTTTGTAAGTGTGGTCGGGTCCATTTCCTCGCTGAATGTTGCAGCGATCGTACCGTCGATTGCCACACCCTTTGCGGCATTCAATGGCACGGTAGAGCTTATGGAGGGGACCTTCGTGTCCGTGTCCTCGTGCTGAGGGCACCCTGTGATGAAAGCGCCAATCAAAAATGCTGCAAGACAGATTTTTATAGTGGCTCGAAAAAATACTGGTTTCATTTGAGATATCTCCTTGTTTGCGTGACACATTATTTTTACTAGGCGCATCAAATATCGTGCGCCCATTAATTTACAATGAAGAGCATGTGAAGAAAAACTTATAACTTTCGTAAATCATCAACCTGCCCGCATTGACATGAGAAAGCGTGATCTCAGGGTGCGTGACAATCAAGAGACGCTGTTTCAGGATTGAGGCATCTAAAAACATCTTGCAAGGCTTTGTAAGTCCTGTACTTTCTTGTTAAAGGGGTTACATTCAATTTATGTCCCATCTCATCAGGCGTTTTGCTTGTTGTGTGTTATTGTTTGTGGCTTTTATCCAGAATTCAGCCAGTGCTACTTCCGATAACGAACTTGCCACCAATCGCGAGATAGTGCGCACGTTTGCCTCTTACCATCTGTCCCGCAGTGATTTTGCAGCTGCGCGTGATGCGCTCACTGGCCACCTTGCGAGTGATTCGCAGGATTTTGAGGCCTGGAACCTTCTTGGTCTTGTGCATTTGAAGGAAGGCAACCCCAAAGCGGCAGTGCCCGTCTTTGAAAAAGCCCTGGAAAATGCGGGCGTGTCGCAGAAGGGCCCGCTTTATTACAATCACGCAGATGCCCTGGCAAGAAGCGGCAGGTGGGATAACGCAAAAAAATCACTCGAGGCATCGGCAAAATTCGCCGAAACAAACGATGCCGCCGAAGATGCCATAAAACAGGGGCGTTCTGGTCGCGCGCTGCCACCCCTGGTTTTCTCGCGCCCTGCAGAATTCAAGCTGTCAACAGGGCTGGTCACTGGTTACGACAACAATGTTTTGCTGATGTCGGATGCTGCGCTGGCCACGGCGATTCCAACACGTGTTGGCGCCCCTTATGTAAATCTTTCGGTTGCGTCAGCATATCAAAAGGGTGAAGCAAAAGACGGTCGGCGTCGCGCGCTGGAACTTGGCACGAATTTTATTGATTATATCAGCACTGATGCCTCACGCTTCAATACGCTTTCCGGGTACGCGCTTGCCAGTCTTGGATTTGGCAGGATGGGTGCTGTTGTGCATGGAGTTGAAAACCAGTTTGATGTGGCCTTCATGAGTTCAGGCTCGCTTCTCTCCTTTTATAATCTATCCGACACCTTGAAGTGGAAAATGCGTTACTCTTTTGGCTCTGACCGTCATGCTATCGAGTTTGCCCTGCCGCTGTTTTATAGAAAGTTCACAACTCCCGCCAACGAGCTTTCAGAGTACGTGAGAAGCGGTTTTGGCGGCGGCCTGTCACCTTCTTATGCGGGTGATATAAAATGGCTGGCCTGGAATATCGGTGTTTCGTACGAGTATGCACATGCTTCGGGAGAGCTTTTCCGCTCGCATACGGTATCCTTTCCGGCAAGCGTGACATTTCGATTTTCAGACAGTCTTTGGCTTACGGCATCCCCTGCTATTGCAAAAATTCTGTTCTACCGGACATCCCGGCAGGACATGACGCTTGGTGGATCTCTCAGGTTCAATTATGCGGTTATCAAGCCGCTTGTGCTGGCTGCTGAGTACGCGGGCACAAAAAACCTCTCATCAACCGTGCAGGCAGAATATACAAAACATGTTGTTTCAATGGCGGTGAACTATGAAATACTTTGAACTGT
>Ga0156729_1128_pt3 | contig 18163 bp, 18 predicted proteins | sample RifOxyD1_FD_112058 | JGI IMG/M metagenome (GOLD analysis project Ga0156729, IMG submission 112058) | Bdellovibrionales bacterium RIFOXYD1_FULL_53_11
GAGAGAGCTGGTACTCAAGGCTTTTTCGGCCGCAAGCGAAAAAGTATATGCCGGTGACAAGCCTCGTATCGTTTTTGAAGGACCCGCCGGCGTGGAACACATGATCGCTTCGCGCATCTCGATCGAAAACGAGTACCTTGGCAGCGTGTTTGCCTATTCGTATCTTGAAAAGCCGGTAACTGCCGAAGCGCAAAAGAGTGCCCGCGCCGCCGTAGAGGCCCTCGGACTCGACGGCGAGGCGTTTGACAACGCTATGGCGAGGATGAAAACCCTCACCGAAGGCGAAAAAAAATACCTTTTTGAACTCGTTGACCTCGTGTCTCAGGAAATTGTTACGTTTCATACCGAGATTTCAAAACGCGAAGAGCGGATCAACGCCCTGAACAACCAGCTCGGCAGCCGCTACAGCTACAACTCGATGATCGGCAAGTCAAAACCCATGCAGGAGCTGTACTCGCTTCTCGACAAGATCAAGTCTTCCGAATCAACCGTGCTCGTCCAGGGCGAGAACGGTACAGGCAAGGAACTCATCGCGCGCGCCATTCATTATAACTCGCCACGCAAAGACTCGCAGTTTGTGACCGTCAACTGCTCGGCGTTCAATGAAAATCTTCTCGACAGCGAACTCTTCGGCCATGTGAAGGGATCGTTCACGGGAGCGATCAAGGACAAAAAGGGCCTGTTTGAAACAGCCGACAAGGGCACGCTGTTTCTGGATGAAATCGGCGACATGTCACCAACGATGCAGGTCAAGCTCCTGCGTGTCATACAGGAAGGAACGCTCACGCCCGTTGGCGGAACCGAGCAGCGCAAGGTTGATGTCCGCGTCGTGGCCGCCACGAACAAGGACCTCAAGGAGATGATCGAGACCGGCACGTTCCGCGAAGATCTTTATTACAGGATCAACGTCATCAATGTCGTGGTGCCGCCGCTGAGGGACCGCAAAGAGGATATCCCGGTGCTTGTGGATCATTTTCTTGCGCGCGGCTGCAAGGAAAAAAGCCTGCCGATGAAGGCGCTCGCCAAGCGGGCGCTGGAGAGGATTTTTGACTATCCGTGGCCCGGCAACATCCGCGAGCTTGAAAACGAGATTGAACGCCTGATCGTCCTTTCCGGCGACGAGGTGAGAATTGCCGCCGATCTGCTCTCGCAGCGCATACGCGAGCACGGCGACAATGCCAAGGTGCAGGGCGTGCGTGTTGCCGGCAAACTCAAGGACGCGCTTGAAGAACTTGAAAAAACGATGATCCGCGAGGGGCTCCGGCGCACCGGCTGGAACAAGAGCCGTCTTGCAAAGGAGCTGGGCATTTCGCGCGCCGGTCTTATAATGAAGGTCGAAAAATACGGCCTGGACAAGCGCAAGATCACGCGCGCCATTGACGGCTCCGGCAGCGGCGGCGGCGGCAGCGGCGAAGCAGCGGCATAACCGCCATTTATTTTTTGGGCCAGCCGTAGGGATAGCGCCAGCCGTCAAAATCGCCGTCCTGTCCGTAATAGCTGCGGGTTTTTCCGAAACTCCGCGGGGCGCCGATATAAAACCGCATAAGCATTGCCAGATCGTATATGGGCCGCGGCCCCATCACCCCGCCTGTGGTGTAGATCTGCCCGCCTGCAGCGGCCATGATGTCCACCGCCGGGGTGATCGGCCAGATATAGCCGGCTTCGACCATGATGCCGATCGCTCCGGACGCCTTTGAGTATCCGGTAAGGCCAGAGCCCGGCAGGTTGCGCTTTAAAGTAAATAATGACGCTCCGGTTGTGAGGAAGTATCTTTGCAACTCGAATCTTACGGTCAGATAGTTGCCGATGATGGAATAGCTCATGGTGCCCTGCGAACCATTGCTCATCCTGGCCTGGTAGCCGAACTGGATATAAAAGGGCGAAGGCATCGGAAACACATTGGCGCCGAATCCCAGCAGGAAAAGCGTGCCGATTCCGATATTGCTGGGGACCTCGCTCGAAAAAAATGTATTGGGCCCCTTGATCCACGAAAGCCCGCCGGCCATGTCGAAATAAAAGCGTGATATTGCATGTGCGCTGCGGGGCAGGAGTCCCGTAGAAAGCGCGAACACAAGCAACAGTGCGGCCAGTCTGCGGGTCATGCGCCGGCCACAACCTTTCCGGCAATTTCTGCATGTTCTTTGGTGCCGATCAGATTAGACAGGGCCGCGGTTTCAACCCGGTGCCAGGGCAGGAGAACCTCGCGCTTGAGGGCGCGCGAGCGGTCCGTGGCCTTGATTACGATCGAGGGATGGAGTTCGCCCGAATCAAGCGCTTTGACGAGCGCTTCGTATGCGTGGCGCGAGGCTTTTTCAGTCCTGTAGATCAAGGCATCGCAACCCGCGTTTATTGCAAGCACGGGAGCTTCCTCGGCGCCGAAGTGATCCACAATCGCCTTCATCTCCATGTCGTCGCTTATGACCATTTTTGAATAACGCAGCTCCTTGCGCAAAATCCCCTCTATTGTTTTATGGGAAAGCGTCGCGGGATATTCGGCATCGATCTCGCGATTGATGATATGCGCGGTCATCACCATTGAAACGCGAGACTTGAAGGCTTTCAAGAACGGCTTGAGCTCGCGGGAGCGGAGCTTTTCGAGCGGAATCTCGACCTTGGGAAGCGCGAAGTGCGAATCGGTATTGGTGTCGCCGTGGCCCGGAAAATGTTTTATGCACGGCTGTACGCCCTGCGTGAGATGCCCGCGCGCAACAGCCGAGACCATTTTTGAAACAATCTCTTCGCTTTGGCCATACGACCGGGGGCCGATTACCGGATTGCGGGGATTGGTGTTGATATCGGCTACGGGGCAGAAATTTACATTTACACCAACGGCACGCAGCTCTTTTCCAATGAGTTCTCCGATGTCAAAAGCGATTTTAGGTGAGCCGCTGGCGCCAATGGCCGAGGCGTCCGGAATCTTCGTAAATGGTTTTTTGAACCTCTGCACCCTGCCGCCTTCATGATCCACGCTTATCCAGAGCGGCAGATCGGCGCGGCACTCCTGTATGTGGTTTGTGAGATCGGCCACCTGTGCCGGACTGTCATAGTTCTGCGCAAACAGGATCACTCCTCCGATGCGGGCCTGTGAAAGGAAGGAGGCTGTTTCTTCAGCCAGCTCAAGTCCTTCAAATCCTGTGATTAAAAGCTCTCCGACCCGTTTTTTTGCCTCATCGAGTGACATCACCTTGGATTATACCCGGTGCGGAGGCAGGGGTAAAGGCGGGCGTGGACCTGTAAAAATCCGGCCTGAAATGTTTTTCCGAAGACCGGTCCTGCACGAATCCGTTTACTATTCCAAATTCATCAAGAGCGGCACGGGCGCTTTCCTGCTCTTTTGCAAGAAGCGGCCTGTATAGCTCCTGGAACATCGCACAATCGCTGCCTCCGGTCCTGGCAACCCTGTGCGCCGGGTAGTACTGGCTCATGAGGCTTACGGAGATGTCGCACGAAATTTCCTCGGCCAGAAACCTGATACACTCGCGTGTGCCGCCCGGGTCTCCTGGCAGCGCCAGATGCCGCACCAGCACGCCGCGCGTGGCCACTCCATCGGCGTCAAGAACAAGCCGGCCTTTTTGCCGCCACATCTCGCGTATCGCGCGGCGGCTCACTGAAACATAGTCCGGAGCGTCCGAAAGCCGGGCGGCCGCAGAATCAAAAGAATATTTGATGTCCGGCAGATAGATGTCGACCACATCTTCAAGCGCCTGAAGCGTGTCGACGCAGTCGTAGGCGCTCGTGTTGTATGCCACCGGGAGCTTGAGGCCCTGCCTGCGCGCTTCGATCACGGCATCAGCCATTTGTGATGTGAAATGCGATGGAGTGACAAACTCGATATTGTGACAGCCCTTGCCCTGCAGCCACAGGATTCTGCCGACAAGCGCCTCGGGAGTGATTTCTGATTTTGCGGGGTCGGTATCCTGGCTTATCTGGTGGTTCTGGCAGTAAATGCATTTCAAATTGCAGCCGGCGAAAAATATGGTTCCGGCGCCGCGCGAGCCGGAGAGTACGGGTTCTTCGCCGTGATGGACGCATGCGGACGGCACCGCTGGAAGGATGCCCGAGCGGCAGTAGCCCGTATGTCCTTGCACACGGTTCGCGCCGCAGCGGCGGGGGCAGAGGGTGCAATGCGACATGGGTCCTTGCATGATGAAACCCTACCTTTTTCTTGACAGCTTCTCGGACAGAAGCTGCAGCGCAAGCACCGTCAGCACAAGCGGCACTCCGGCGCCGAAAGCGATGTGCGGGGCTTCGACAAGATAATCCTTGCCCTGCGCAAGCAGCGTGCCCCAGCTGTCACGGCCCGCAGGGGCGCCCGCGCCTATAAAGGAAAGCGTGGCTTCGGCCATGAGGGCGTGTGCAAAAAGATTGGGCGCTTTTATGCTGCAAAGAGATAGCAGGGCGGGCGCAAGATGCCGTAAAAAAATCCTGAGCGGCCCGGCTCCGAGGCCGCGCGCGGCAAGGATGTATTCTTCGCTAAGGAGTTCAAGCGTCCGGGCATAGGAAAGGCGGGTGAATGCCGGCACTGATCCGATCATCAGCGCGACCATCAGCGTGCCCCAGCCGGGCCCCGACACGGCCGCGATTGCCAGCGCGAGCAGCAGGGATGGAAATGCGAGCAGCAGCTCGAGCGTGCGAAGCAGAAAAAACCTTGCCCATTTTGGCGACATTGCCAGCAGGGCCCCCGCGGTTATCCCGGCGGCACATGAGACGATGGTGGCGGTAATTGCAAACAAACAGCTTACCGCCGAGGCGCGCAAGACGGTTGCAAGCAGATTTCTTCCAAAGGCGTCGAAGCCCATGAGATGCAGAAGGTCGGGGCCCCGGAGGGAGCGTTCGAGCACATGCGACGGGTCACTCCATAGAAGCGACAGGGAGGCGGCTCCCCAGAGCAGAAGCCATGAAAGCGGAAGTACGGAGCTGAACGGCCAGGATTTTTTCATCCACTGCCCCCGCTGTCGCGAAGTCTCGGGTCCATGCGCGATTGCGTCCAGTCGCCAAGCGCGGTGCCGATGAGGGAAAGGGAACCGGCGACAAATACCGCCGCTTCGACCACGGGATAGTCGCGTTTCAATACGGCCTCAATAAGAAGAAGTCCCATCCCCGGCCAGTCAAAAACCGTTTCGGTAATGAAAGCGCCCGCCATGAGCGCGCCGATCTGGGTGCCAAGATACGCGCCAAGCGCGCCGGCCGACGGCATGAGACCGTATTTGAACACCACCCGCAACTCATGCAGTCCGCGGGCCCGTGCGCCGGAGGCGGCGCCAAAGGCCAGCGTTTCGCGGACTCGTTCCCTGATGAGCCGGGACCAGAAGCCGGAGAATCCAATGGCCAGGGTTATGGCCGGAAGAACTATGCTGTCGCCGACCGGAAATACCGGAAGCCAGACTGAAAGGGTGTAAATAAGCATTGGTCCGAGCCAGGGAGTGGGCAGGGCCGCCGTGAGAGCGCCAAAGGCGGTGCAGATCGAATCGAGCCGCGCGCGCGCCGGTCCGGGCCAGCCGGCCGCGGCCAGTCCGAGCATGATGCTGATGCCGAGTCCGATGGCAAGCGCGAGCATCGTAAGCGCCAGGGTGCGGGAAAGGGCGCCGATGATCTGTGGTGCAACGCTTTGGCGGGTAAGTATTGATCTGCCGAAATCACCGCGTATGGCATGGATTGCGTCAGCTGCCAGTGACTGGAAAAAAGGCTTGTCGAGTCCGAGTTCGTGCGCCAACTCCTCCCGGGCCAGGGGTGATCCTGTTTCGGCGGTAAGCGTGTCGAGCGGGTCGCCTGGCAGGCCGCGCACGATGGCACGGCTCGCGGTGAAGACCATGGCGGCCAGTAAAATGATGATTGCCGTTCTTTTAAGCACGAAGTTCTTTTTGCAGAAAGCCGGGAAATTACAAGATAAAAAAACATCAGTCGTCAAGAAACGACTGGGCTGTTTCCATGGGCACGAGTTCTATCAGTGTTTTTTGTGCCGGGATTTCGATCATCAGCGGCTTGCCGGTTTTTTCGACATACCAGGTGGTGCGAAGATCCTTGTAGTTTACAGAGAGTTTTTCGGTTTTGAGTCTGAGCGCGGTCTGGTCTGGAAGTTCAAGCCTGACCACGCCGGGGATGGTGCCGAAGTTCGCCTCGATGTTGTCCTCAAGAATGGTGTTGAAACCGGTGGTCTGATTCGGCTTCAGGGAGGCAAGCTTGCTCCTGAGCCATATCGGAAAAAAAACCGAGAATATGGTGTTGGATGGAATTGTCTTCTTGATCAGCGGGAGGTCCGTGTTGCCCTTGCGGACCTTCACGGTCAAAAACTTTCCGTCCTTTACATTGCCGTCGATGCTGGTCTCGGTTGAACGGTAGGTTGAATGGAAGTTGAAAAACATCGGTATGAGGTCGGGGGCATTGGAGGACATTGCGCCGATCTGTTCTTCATTGATATAGCCTTCTTCCTGTTTCCATGATTTTGACTGGTAAAGGATCTTGCCGTCCTTGAGGCCGAGTTTTTCATTGTAATAAGAATAATGGATCGTCTTGTTGACCGTGATGGTGTACCACGCATCCCAGAAAAGACCGCTTCTCCCGGCATCTGGTGCCGCCGCAGCGGTTTTGGCCGGAGGTTTTGCCGCCGCTTTGGCGCCCGGTTTTTTTACGGGGGGGGCCGCGAGCGCGGCGCTGACCAGAAACGTTGCTGCTGTCACGACAAGAGTGAGGTGTTTCATGTGAATCTGTCCGCCCTTTTTTGCAGTGCCGCGGAAAAGGCCGCGCCCGCTAGAATTACCAGCCAGATGATATATATCCAGAAAAGCATGATCGGAATTGCGCCGAGACTTCCGTAGAGTTTATGGTAGGTGACAACCTTGTGCGTGTACAGGCTGTAGCCGGCCTTTGCCAGATACCAGGTGATGGTGGTCGCGGTGCCCGCGATCAGCGCGGGAAGGATCTGTACTTTGCGGTTTGGCACGAATTTGTAAATTATTGTGAAGATCAGTATTCCGAAAACAAAGCCGATGGTGCCGGAGGGAAGGACTTTTGAGAGTGGAATATCGGAGGATGTGGCGGTGCCGAGCGCGACCGAAAGGGCGATCGGTCCGAGGGTGATGAAAAGCCAGTAGGCGGCGATCCGCTGAAAGAGGGTGCGCTTGATCTCGGCCCGCCAGACGCGGTTGATGGCTTTTTCGGCGCTCGACAGCATGCTCATGCTGGTGATCACGAGGCCTATCAGGCCGCCTGCCCCCATTGCTCCGCCGTGGGCGTTGCCGATGAAACGGCGGATCGAATTCATGGCGTCCTTGCCGGCGCTTTCGGCCAGATTTTCCAGGATCATGGGTTCTATCATTTCGTAAATTTTCTCAAGTCCGCCAAAGGCCTGGAATATGGCAAAACTCACGGCCAGAAGCGGAATGATCGAGAGTATGGTCGTGTATGCAAGACTTGAGGCCACCAGTGGAAGCTGGGCTTCAAGCATGTGTTTACCGGTATCGAGGAAGACTGCGCGCAGCGTTGCCCAGAGGGCTTTCAGGTTTTTGGTCATCACTACCATTGTATCATGTTTGCTTTTTGCGCCCTTAAAAAAGCTGGATTTTTTGACGCGCCGGGCATAGGGATATGCCAAGGCGGGGCATCAATGATCAAGATATTATCGGTGGTTTTGGCTGCGTTTTTTGCCTGCGCCGGGGCTTTGGCTTCCGGCTTGGAGTGGCATGGCAGGGGTTCCGGGGGTGAAAAAATATACATGATCGCCCATCACGAGGACGGGCTCTGGCAGCTGGAGATTTTTTCGGTTGCGCCGGGAAAGCTGCAGGAGCGGACCGGTTATTTTGCCGCGGCTTCAGAAGAAGCGCTCATGGCACTTGCCGATGGCGTGGCGGGCGTTGAGCTTCTGATGCGGGATGCCGGGCAAAATGATGCAGCCGTCGTGACAACCGAGCTCAGCGGCCGATACCTCTGGAAGGTGCGCGGCGACTGGAATGAAGAGTGGGAAAAGCGTTACGCCGGGTGGGTCCAGTCCACGATCAATACCGATTTTTTCACGGACCACAATATCGCCACCAATTGCGCTGATCTGGTGATTGCCGCGCGCTGGATTTTTTCGAGGATCAACGGCCTTCCTGCCGGAAATTTCCTGCATGGCTCCAGGGTTTACTTTACCCAGGATTCATTCAAGGAAAAATGGAAAAAACTTCCGACGCACGAGGAGTGGAACAAGGATGCGCTGTTTCTGGCCGCGCTTGACTATCTGCTTGAAAATTCCGGCGTGATCACCCTCATGAAGGACAGTTATCCGATTGCAATCAATCGCGAGAGCGTTTTGCCGGGTGCGTTCATCATGTATCAGACGGACACGGACAATCATTCAAGACTTGTAGCGGCGGTTGATACGTCGGATATGTTTGGACTCGGGTCGGGGATGCCGGTCTGGACCATTGAATCAACCTCCCCAAGAATAGTGAGAAAGGTGTTTTTCGGGTCCTATTGGGATATTGACCAGCCCAAATACGGCCAGGGCGGTTTCATGAGAACGCGGTGGCCGGTCCTTCGGGGCGGCAAATGGCAGCCGAAGAGCGCCAAGGAGATGCCCTGGTATTCGCGCGAGCAGTTTGAGAAGGGTTTTGTCCCGCCGGGAGAAATATTTTCACTCAGCGTTGCCCGGGCGATCAATCCGGATTTCAAGCTGAGGCGTGTATACGACCAGGGGTTTGAGCAATATTCCAAACTGGTGTACAGGCGGGCGGCACTTGTTGAAGAGGGATTCAAGGCGTGCGACGGGGCCGGCTCCAGCTGCAGGCCCGGCAGTTATCTGTATGAAAACTGGAGTACGCCCGAGCGCGACATGAAGATGCTCAAGATGCTGCTCATTCTTCAGAACTTAAGGGGGCGTTTTGAAGCCGAGGATGGGCTGGAAAAGTCGCGGCGGGACTGGCTGTATAATATGGAGGACCACGGTTTTACCGTGTATTCCGGAAAAAGATTTTCGCTTGGCGCGGTTTCTTCGGCACTCCTGTCGGGGAGTGTTTCGAGTGATCCGCGCGCTTCGCTGCCAAAGCGCTGGGGGCTGGAAAGCAGGTTGTTGTATCCAAAATTCCGCGAGACGTTCAGGAAGACAATGGACGGGTGGACGGCGCTCGTGCGGCCTCCGATGAAGCTTCGAGTGCTTGCCGAGCTTGCGCTTGGGCATTGCAATTATGTTCCTGAAGAGGAGTGCAAGGCCTTCAACCTCATGGCTTTAGATGACAGGATCGAGTATTCCGGCAAGACGCAGTCGCTTTTGGACTGGGCAAAAGAAGTGTTGAAAATTTCACCGTGTATGCAGAGAATCGTTATGGCGTACTGATTCTGTGTGAATATTCCGAAATCCTCTTGCGCCTCAACGAGGCGGCTTGACATGGCATAACGATTCTGTTATATCCTTAAATATGGAGCTTGTAGTACTCAAACAGGCAAAACGGGAGCTTAAAGACGCTCCCAAGGACATTATCGAGGACGTCTTTGCCCTGTTTGACGATTTGATGGCCGGAAAAAACCTGTCAATGCCGATTTCAAGACCGCTGCCATCCATAGCCAAAGGACTTCATGAATTAAGGCTGTCCGGCCGGAGCGGCGAATTCAGGGTGTTTTATGTAGTCCGGATTGAAGACGCGATTTATGTCCTGCATGCTACGCAAAAAAAGAAGCAGGAACTTGATCGCAGGACCTCAGATCTTTTGAGACTGAGAATCAGGAGCATTGGATTATGAAAACAAAAACAGAAAGATTCAAGACCTCCCGGGACTTCGGCCGTGGCCTCGGCTTGAGCGATCTGGACATGGAGCTGATCCGCCAGAAAAAACGGCTTATAGAAAAGCTTCGCGCCAACCGCACGAAAAAAGGATTGTCGCAAGCCGATGTCGCCGGGCTGATTGGCAGCCAGCAGCCCACCATAGCCAGAATGGAATCCGGTCAGGTCAGTGAAGTCAGCATGGATTTTTTACTCAAGGTGGCCCTGGCGCTCGACATGCCGGTCACCATCAAAACGCTGGAAGAAGCGGCCTGACCCCATTAAGACAATCAGGAGTTTTTAATGGAGATAATCAAATCCCTCCCGTGAAAACAAACAGTTGCCCGGGCTGAGGGGACAGCTTTTAACCTTTTGTTTTTATTGATTCTGCCGACAAGTTACTCGGAGAAGAGCAGGAATGAACATCCTCGGCGACAGCACGATCGTGATTTATGTGGGTTACGGCCTGGTGGCCGTGGCCGTGTTCATCATTGCCCGCATGCTGCTGCAGGAGCAGGAATCCCGGGCGGCGCAGGAAAATCTCGAGGACATGAAGAGCCGGCAGACTACGAATCCGCTCGTCAAGCTCACCCGTCCCTTCTTCACGCAGTATGTGGTGCCGATGATCCGCGGCAAGCCGTTCTGGGACAAGATGCGTCTCAAATTCAAGCGCAAGCTGGTGACCGGCGGTCTTAAAGACGAACTTTCGCCCGATGAGTTCATCTCTTTCAAGCTGTTCATGATCATATTTTTTCCGCTTGTCTGCGGCGTGCTCAAGGCCGGCGGTTTTCTGGACATCGCCTGGTATGTCATTATCGGGTCGGGGGCGGTGGGCTGGTTTTATCCCGATTTATGGGTTGGTTCGCGCATAAGGGCGCGGCAAAAAAAGATCCTTCGCGCCATGCCGTTCATTGTCGATCTGCTTGCGCTCTCCACCGAAGCGGGGCTTGATTTCGTGGGCGCAATCGGCAAGGTGGTTGAAAAAGCAGCGTCAAGCCCCCTGGTCGAGGAGTTTTCACAGGTATTGAAGGAGATTAAAGTCGGATCTTCACGCTCGGAAGCACTAAGGGAGATGGGCGTTCGTATTGGAATGAGCGAGGTGAATTCTTTTGTGGCCATTCTGATCTCCGCCGACCAGATGGGCGCTTCGATCGGAAAAATCCTGCGCCAGCAGTCAGAGCAGATACGCGTTCAGCGCATGCTCGCGGCCGAAAAGGCGGGCGCCGCAGCTTCACAAAAAGTCATATTGCCGGTGGTGCTGTTCATCCTGCCGGCGGTTTTCATAATGATTTTCGGGCCATTTATCCTGGGGATGATGTACCCTCAACAATGAGCGGTGACGCAATGTGTCTTAATGATTATTCAAGAAATCTATATGCACTGAGTCATGGGGCGGGTTCATTTTTTTCGACAAAAACGCGGAGTTATACGGCAGTATAATGAATATATGCCATGGGCCGCGAAATGCGCAGGATAAGGGTTCAAGCCCTCAAAAATCAAGCTGTTATAGCCGATAAGTGTCATGTGGCGGAGTGTTTTATTGATCGCCTAAGGGGACTTATCGGAAGGCGGCTTGAGCCAGACGGTGGATTGTTGCTGCCAAAGTGCAGCAGCATTCACATGTGGTTCATGAAGTTTCCGATAGACGTTGTTTTTGTCAAGGTTTTGAACACAGACAATGACAACGTCAGATACATGGTCACCTCGGTTCATGCGAGCGTGAAACCGTGGAAGGCTCTTCCCCTCAGCGACTGGAAAGCGACCGACACCCTTGAATTGCCCGAAGGGACTGTCGCGCGCTCCGCACTGATTGCAGGGGACGAGCTATGTACAAGCTGACAATTGTGGCAGGACCCGGCAGGGGAACGTCGTACCAGCTCCAGGACGGCGAAACCTCGCTCGGCCGCCAGGGCGGCAACACGATCGTGCTTCAGTCATCCAAGGTTTCGAAGCGGCATTGTGCGTTACTGGTGGATTCTGCGGGCATTGCCGTCAAGGATCTCGGCAGCTCCAACGGCACCTTCGTGAACGGAGCTCTTGCAAAACAAAAAGTCATAAAGCCCGGCGACAGGATCAGCATCGGCGAATTTGTCCTTGAGCTGTCAAAGCCGCAGCAGCGGCAGGCGGTCGCCGCAGGGCAGCCGCAGACGCTCCAGCTGCAGGGCATTGCGTCGGCCGCGCAGAGCGTCGCGCATCCGGTCGGCATGACCGGTTCGATCAATCTCAATGTTTCTGCGCAGGCGCAGGACCGCGTGCCATCGGATTTAAAGGGCAAGGTCATATGGTACTTTGAAAAATTCGTGATGCCGTTTTTCTACGGCTTTACGATGAAGCAGGAGTGGAAAATCGTCTGCGCCACGCTCTTCGGCGCGTTTGTTGTCGGCAATCTTTTTTTGACCGTGAGCCCGCTCGTCAGCTCCAACCGCGAGATGCTCGTAAAAGAAGTCGGGCGCCGCGCGCTTTTCATGGCGCGGGAAATCGTGGAGCGCAATGCCGCCGCCATAGCGGCAGGAGCTGAGACAAAAACGGATATCGGCAGCATAGAGCGCGAGGAGGGCGTGCGCCTTGCCGTGCTTGCGGATATGGATGGCCGGATCATCGCGCCTGCGCAGAGGATGAACCAGTATTTTACAGGCGGGCCCGAGGCCGCGGTCGCAATAAAGGCGCGCGACCTGTTCCGCAAGGGCAGGGAAACGGGGATCATGCACGAGGTTGATTCCTCGACGGTGATTGCAATCGAGCCGGTAAAGGTGCTGAGCCAGCAGGCCGGGAAGAATGTTACCGCCGGCATGGCGATTGTGGCGCTGGACTCAACGCTTTCGACCATGGGATTCGGCGAAATCGGAATGGTATATTCTGAAGTGCTGATCCTCACCGGCCTTCTTGCCGGGCTCATCATGTTCGTTATGTTCCGCCTGACGCTCAAGCCGTTCGAGGTGCTCAACGACGACATCGACAAAGTGCTTAAAGGCGAGATAGGCCAGGTCACGCACGAGTTCAGGATGGAGGAGCTCGACCAGCTCTGGGATATAATCAATTCAACCCTGCAGCGCGTGCCGAAGAGCGGCGGGATATCGTCCCCGGCATCCGGAGGCGGGCTGTCCGGCATGAATGCCGAGGATTTTCTGGGGCCGGTGAAAATGGTGGGGGAGGTCGCCAGATTCGGGATTGCGATGTGTGATGCGGAAAAGAAGATGATCTATCTCAATGCGATGTTCGAGGAGATAACCGGCATACGCGCGGACAATGCGATCGGGCAGGAGCTGTCCTCGCAGGCAAGGGACCAGGCGTTTGCACAGCTCGCCAATGATATCTCGGATCGTGCGCCTGCGGGAGCGAGTATTTCGGAGGATTTCGATTTTTCGGGCGTTTCGTACAAGATCCATGTCGGAGGTCTTGGCGCTCCAGGAATGAACGCCAAGGGGTATGTAATGACGATTGTAAAGGTGGAGGGCTGAAGAAGTAATGGGAAGCGCGATCAGATTCAAAAACACCAGAGTGCCCCGCCAGAAGGGTGAGCAGGCCAGGCTCAAGGTCGTGAGCGGTCCTGACGCGGGAGCGGTGTTTGTGCTGGTGGGCACGAGCGCGACGATAGGACGCGGCGAGGAAAATGACGCCGTGATTCTCGATCTCAAGGCATCTCGCAAGCATGCCGAGTTTGCGCTTGGCGCGGGCGGCTGGGAAGTGCGTGACGCGGGCAGCGCGAATGGTATTTTGCATAACGGCAAAAAAACGGCGGGTGGATTCCTCAAGACCGGAGATACCGTTTCAATGGGGGAGACAACCCTTGAGTTCATGGCGTCCGACAATGCAACCATGATGCTGGTGGCACCCCCGAAAAGCCTGGCGGAGATCGGAGCGGAGCGCTCCGCTTTCGAGGCGCAGCGAAAAAGCGTGCTTGATCTCGCAAGGATTGGCGGCGTCGCGGTCGCCGGTGCTCCCGGGAAGGCGGCTTCGGGGTTTGACGCAAAAAACATTTTGAAGAATCGCAAGGTCCAGCTCGCGCTGGTCGGGCTTGTCGCGGCCTTTTTGCTGCTTGGAGATGATGGTCCGCAGAAAAAACCGGGTGCCGGACCGAAGGATGATAAAAAGGATGCCCGCGACCTCGCCTCGTTCCTGCCTGATGCGGTTTCATCCGCCGTGGCAAAGCCCGCAGAGATGTTCTTCCGCGCCGGGTTTAGGGAGTACCGGGAACGCAATTATCTGAGGGCGAAGGTTAATTTTGAGACGGTCCTGCAGATGGACCCCGGACACCGGCTCGCCATGCTCTATCTTGAAAATTGTGACAAGGGCATCAAGGACGAGGTCAAGCTCCATCAGGACCGGGCAAAAAAAGATTTGATGTCGGGAAAACTGAAGACCTCGAAGGCCCATTATGAGTCGATCATGAGGCTTTTGTACCGCGACCAGACAAATCCGTCGTTCATCGAAGCGAGGGACCAGCTCGACAAGATCTCCAAAATAATGGCTGGAGGTGACGCCTGATGTCCTCCGCGCGCGCCATACTTACCATCCTGAAAAACGGCGAGACGATCAAGTCGCAGCCGATCGAGAGCGAGGCGTTGCTCGGCCGGGCGGATGGCTGCGTGATCCGCCTTGATGACCGGGCGGTGTCGAGGCAGCATGCCGTGTTTACGCCCGCTTCCGGCGGCGTGCAGGTGGAGAAGAAGAGTGAATTTGCTCCGCTGGTGGTGAACGGCGCAGAATGTTCACAGGCATTATTGAAAGACGGGGATGTGATTTCGATCGGTCCGTATCTGATGCGGCTTTCGATGCAAAAGGCGGCAGCTGAAGAGGCGCCAGAGGCGCCCGCGCCGGTTGAAGCAGAGAGCCCTTCCGGGGCGGCTGATGCACCCGTTATGGAGGAATTACAGCCTTCCACGGAACCGGCGCAGGAGGAAAACAGCGCAGGCGTGGAAATGGAGCTGCCCTCGGGTGCGGCTGATCAGCAGCCGGACGAAGGCGTGCAGGAATCCCCGGCGGCGGTTGACGAGGACGGAAAGACAAAGATTACGCAGGATCCGAGCCTCACTGTAAAGCTTGTATTTCAGCCTGGCGTCGCAAATCATGTGCAATACGAGCTGAAGAATGCCGAAACAAGCATCGGTCGCGGGAAAATCTGTGACATTATCCTTTCGGACAAGAAGTCATCGCGCAAGCACGCACTCATCCTCAAGGCCGGATCAAGTTTTATCCTTCGGGATCTCGGGTCGATAAACGGCACTTATGTCAACGGCAACAAGGTGAAGGACTGCGAGCTTTCGAACGATGATGTGATCAGGATCGGAGATTCAGAGTTTGCGTTCAAGGCGCTGAGCGGCGATTTTGAGGCGCAGGCCGCCGGGTTCATGCCGGTGGTGGACGAGGAGGAACCTGCTTTTGGCGGGCAGGCGTTGTCCGCGGAGGCATCTCCGATGGTGCTGGATATGGGCGGCCAGGCCGCTGACGGCGCGATGCCCGGAAGTCCCGGAGCCGTGCCGGGCGTTACCGATGCAAACACGGCATCGGCCATCACCGGACTGCCGGGGATCGGCAGCACAAAAAAGAAGCAGAGCCTGATCGATAAATACATCAAAAACTTCAAGACCCTTCCGCCCAAACAGAAGGTGATGGTGGTTTTCGTTGTTGGAGCCCTGTTCTATTTTCTGGTGCTTGACGAAGATCCGCCGGTGCAGAAGGCCGGACAGGCCAAGAAGCCGGGAGCAACCGCGACCACCGGAATGAAGGTGCCGCTTTCGTTTGCTTCGCTGTCGGCGGAGCAGAAGCGTTTTGTGGAAACGCAGCACAATCTTGGCTTTGAGCATTACAAGAACCGTGAATACGACAAGGCATTATATGAGATCAGGAAGATTTTTTCGCTGATTCCGGAATACAAGAACGCGAAGGAGATCGAGCGCTATGCGATAGAAGGGAAGCGCAAGATCGAGGCGATAGAGGAAGAAAAGAAGCGCCGTGAGGAGGAGGAGCGCATCAAGTCAAGAGTCGTGCAGATGGTTTCCGAAACCGGAGATCTGATGAAAGGAAAGAAATACGACCAGGCCAGGGAGCTGTTCGGCCAGGTGCTGGCGCTCGATCCGGAAAACAGCCAGATCGCCCTTTGGAAAAAGGAAATCGAGGAATACGAGGAAAAGAGGCGCATTGAAGAGCAGCAACGGCAGGTGATGCAGGAGATAAACACCAGGGCGCGGGATTTTCTTGCCGAAGGTGACGCGCTTCGCAAGAAGGGCAGGTGTCATCCGGCCTTCGCGGCTTATGCAAAGGTCCGGGAACTCGGGCCAAGCGACAAGAAAATTCTTGCGCGGGCCGATTCTGCGACGCGTTCATGCCGGTTGTATGTAAAGAACAGGCGCGATCCGGTGCTTGATGAGGCCAAAAAGCTGGAGGAGGCCGGCGAGTTTGCAAAAGCGTTCCAGCAGTTCAAGAGGGCGACGGTCCTTGATCCTCCGCATCCGGCGGGTCATGCGGGAATGGCGCGCATCCGGGGCGTTTTGCACGGCAAGGCAAAGGTGCTGTATACGGAAGCCGTTCTTGCGGAAAGCTACAGTGATTTCAAGACGGCACGGAAAAAATTCAAGGAGGTCATGGATACGACCCCTGAGGATGATATTTATTACGAACGCGCAAAACGCAAGTTCGGCCAATATCTCAAGATGAATGAGTGGGGGGGCGGAGGTGAGTGAGGCGGCGATGCGGATAAGGGCGATGGTTTCGTATTCGGCGTCCGGCACCCGGCCGGTCCAGGAGGATGTCGCGCTTGCGGCGCGCGAAAAGGGCGTGTTTATTGTCGCTGACGGTTTTGGGGGGGCGCCCTCGGGATGCGAGGCCGCACGGATTGCATGCGATTCCGTCAAGGGGTTTCTGGAAAAAGAGGCCGGTGATCTTGAGGCAACGCTGCCCTTCGTGCTCCGCTCCTATTTTTCGCTGGCCGGCAATGTCTTGTTCAATGCGCTGATTCATGCCAACCGGAAGGTAAATGCCTACAATAAAGGTAGGAATATTCATGAAAAGGGCGGGGCTTCGGTGCTTGCCGGCTATATTGACGGCACGCTGCTTGCCCTGGCCAATGTGGGCGGGTGCCGGGCCTGGATGCTGAGGGACGGCAGAATCATGCCCGAGCTGGTCGTGCCGCGCACCTACGGCAGGCTTCTGGATTCCTCGCACCCGGGCGGTGGCAATGAGGGTGGTGTGCCCATGATGGCGCTTGGCATAGCGGATGATCTTGAACCCGAAATATTTGAATACAAGCTGCACCGGGGTGACTGGCTGGTGCTTTCTACGGACGGGATAAGCACGGACGCGCTGGATCGCGTTATAATGGTGGAGCATCAAAAGCTCACGCCAGAGCAATCAGCAAACCAAGTGGTTGAAAAGCTAAAAGAAATTAATCTTTGCGATAACATTGCGTATTTGCTGGCTATTTTCTAAAAAAAACAGCGCCCTGCTTACTTGACTTTTTTAGTCAATAATTCAATAATATAAGTCAGGGGTCAAGGAGGGTAAACCTCCTTGTTCAGTTTGCCGAAAAGAAAAGAGGAAGGGAGTGTGTTTTATGAAGGGGTTCATAAAAAATTTGCTTCGTGACGAACGGGGTCAGTCGACGACCGAGTATATTCTGATTCTGTCTGTTGTGGTCATGATCGCGCTTAAGTTCAAAACGCAGATCATCGGGAAAATCACAGGCATGGTCGACAAGGTCGGTACGCAGATGGACGGAATTACAAGCGACGGCTGATCAGGATTTGTTTTCTGCTGCCGGCTTCTTGAGGGAGGAACCGGCGGGCGGCTTACGGGGTGATCCGGGGATGAAACCAGGTCGGGGGACTGCATCAATACGAAATCTTGTTTTTGACGAAGGCGGACAAGCCATCACCGAATATATTCTTCTCCTTTCCATTTGCGTGGTCGGTGCCGCCGCTTTGATGAGAGGAATAATCCAGGCCATTGACAAAGGAATCCTGCGCCTCGGGGGCCAGCTCGAAAAAGACCTCAGAACGGGGAGAGCGCCCATTGATATCTGGAAGAACTGAGCTGCTTGCATATGCGGCGGTTTTCGTGGCGGCAGCGGGTGCCGTTACGGATATTGCAAGCGGACGCATCTTCAACTGGCTGACGTTTCCGTGTATCATCGCCGGCCTTGTTCTTTCTGCGATCATGGGCGGGAGTGCGCTCTTTTTTGACTCGCTTCTTGGCGCTCTGGCAGGGCTCGCGGCATATGGCTGGATGTTCTGGCTGGGTCACATGGGCGGAGGCGATGTCAAACTTTTGATGGCGCTTGGCGCGCTTGGCGGCACAAGGTTCGCGCTCGAAACCGGGCTGCTCGCCGTGTTCATCGGCGGCGCAATCGCACTTGTGGCGCTTGTTTTTACCGGCAGGATCGTGTCGTTTGCCCGCAGGCTTTGGTGGTTTGTCCAGACGCTTGTCGCAAGGGAG
>Ga0156729_1012_pt2 | contig 18064 bp, 17 predicted proteins | sample RifOxyD1_FD_112058 | JGI IMG/M metagenome (GOLD analysis project Ga0156729, IMG submission 112058) | Bdellovibrionales bacterium RIFOXYD1_FULL_53_11
CCGGGCGCGCTGGTGCTTGCCGTCGCGGATCAGAAAATCAAGACAGCGCAGGAGGCTCTCGGGGCGGTCAGGCTTTCCGCGGGCATGCGGCTCGGAATGATTCCGAAACCCGGCGAGGGTATCCCGGCCTTTCTCTGGGTCATGAATTTCCCGCTGCTCGAATTCAACGAGCAGGATCAGAGGTACTACGCCTGTCATCATCCGTTCACATCGCCGCGGCCCGAGTTTCTTGATGATTTCATCGCGGGCAGGAATCTTGATCGTATCGAGGCGGCGGCATACGACATGGTTCTTAACGGCGTCGAGATCGGCGGCGGAAGCCTGAGGATCCATCGCGAGGACGTGCAAGCGGCCATGTTCCGCGCGATCGGTCTCAGTCAGGCGGAAGCGGCTGAAAAATTCGGATTCTTTCTTGAGGCGCTCCAGTACGGCACGCCTCCGCACGGCGGAATCGCATTCGGCGTGGATCGCATTGCCGCGATGCTTTGCGGCACCGGCCCCATCCGCGATGTGATAGCGTTTCCGAAAACCCAGAAGGGGCACTGCCTCATGTCTGAGTCGCCGTCACGGGTGACGGGAGAGCAGTTGCGTGACCTGGGCATTGCCGTGACTGCGGATGCAGCCGGAGGCGGAAAACAGTGAGTGGAGCTGCTTTTTCCTTCCGGTCGCGCGAAGAGGCACTCCAGAAGTTCAGGAACCAGTCCTTCGATCTTCTGGTGGTGGGCGGCGGCATCACCGGCGTGGCGGTTGCGCGGGATGCGGTGTCACGGGGACTGAGTGTCGCGCTTGTGGAAAGGGGCGATTTTGCCTCGGGCACTTCTTCGCGCAGCTCGAAGCTGGTGCATGGGGGGCTCAGGTATCTTGAGAGCATGAAATTCGGCCTCGTATTTGAGTCGCTTGCCGAACGGTCCCTTCTGCTCAAGATAATGCCGAACATGGTCAGGCCGCTTCCGTTTTATCTGCCCGTCTACCGGAACGAACCCAAAAGTCGGCCGATGTGGTTTCTGGGGTTGGGATTGATGTTGTACGACCTGCTTGCACTTTTCAGGTCTCCCGAGTTTCACAAGACCTTTGGTGCATATGATCTTCAAAAAATAATCCCCGGGCTCAAGTCTGAAAATCTTGCCGGTGGTTTCAAATATTATGATGCTTCGATGTGTGATGACGCCATAACTGTCGAGACCGCCCGGTCGGCCGCAACGGGGGGCGCCGCGGTGGCAAATTATGTGGAAGCCGTTGCTCCGCTCTGGCACGGGGAGAATATCGGCGGCTTCAGGGTGCGTGATCTTGAGAAAAAAATTGGTGAAGGCGATATCGAGATCAGGGCGGCAAAAACCGTGGTTTGTGCGGGACCGTGGACGGATGGCATCGGACGCAAGTTGTCCGGTTCCTGGAAATCCTGGCTCGCCCCGAGCCGCGGGGTGCATCTGGTTTTTGATATCAAAAAAATTCCGGTTCCCGGAGCGGTCGTGATGATTCATCCCGATGACGGACGCATCTCCTTTGTCATGCCCAGACGGGATCTCGGCGAAGGCGTCGTGATTGTCGGTACGACCGATGCTTCTGCGCCCGAAGATCCCGGCCAGGTAAGGGTGGAAAAATCCGACGTTGATTATCTCATGGGGCTGTTGGGCAGATATTTTCCGAAGCTTGACGTCAGGCACACCGATATCATCAGCGCATATGCTGGCGTGAGGCCGCTGGTCGGTCCGGGGGCCTTTGGAAAACCCGGAAGGCTGTCGCTGCAGCAGGTGAGCCGGGAGCATCATATCGGGCGTGGCCCGGGAGGCACGGTTGTGGTGGCCGGGGGCAAGTTCACCACGCACCGGAAGATGGCGGAGCAAATAGTTGATTTCACTCTTTCTGACTGGTCCCAGGATGCAAAGGCCGGAAGATGCAGGCAGTTGCCGCAGGATGTCAGGGCCTCACGCACAAAGGAGCCGCTCAATTTCCGTGTGACCGCAGAATCACTCGGAGCATGCCAGGATGTGGCCGCCCAGCGCGGCACAAAAATTCCCGGGGAGCTTTTGTCGCTCTTCGGCGCGGAGGCGGTTGACATCCTTGAAATCAACGCTGCCTCGGGCATCTCGGAATATTCAAAACAGCCGGTGGCTGATCCGCCGGCGTTTCCGTTTCTTGCCGCTCAGCTCCGGCACCAGATCCGGAGCGGCATGGTCATGCATCTTGATGATTTCTATTTTCGCAGGACGGCGCTTTTTCTTTCGCGCCCGGATCATGGTTTGCCGTGGTCCGGACTTCTTTCGCGCGTCTGGGCCGAGGAGCGCGGTCTTGACGAAAGGGCGGCCATGGTCGAGAGGGACCGGCTGGAAATGCTGATTGAGCGGGAAAAGCTTTAGAAAAAGTGTACCTTCAACCCTTCCTTCTGGAAGAAATTGCGTATCGCCCGCTGATCAAGAGGTTCGAGGCGGTACAGCAGGTCGTAGAGAAGTTTCAGGGTTTTTTCGCCCTCGGGTGAACGGGCTTTGGCCGACATCGAGCGCACGTCGCTGGTGATGGCAATGAGGTTCTCAATCAGCTTGGAAGCGTCGGTTTTGAACACCGGGCTTTTGTCCACCCAGTTCAGCGTTTTGTTCAGATTTTCACTCAGCTTGAACAGCAGTTCGATGGAACGGGCGAAGTCAGCCTTGTTCTGCTCGATGACTTCCTTGATTTTGCCGGCAAGGTCAAAACTTTGAGAAATGAGCTGGTCGATGCGCGGTGGATCGACTCCGGCCACGGTTTCGTTCTCCTGGATATGTTTTGTCCCTTTTGAACCGGGCGTGACCTCGATATAGCGCTCGCCGATAATACCGGCGAGATTGACATAAAAGCGGCTGTCCTTTTTCACGCCCTTTGCGGCGTCCTTGCGGATTGACAGCTTGAGCCTGAGTGGAATTACATCCCTGTCCCCGGTTCGTGTGTCTTCGGCGCTGCCGGGTTCCTTGATGGTGGTCTGGGAGGGGGAGATGAAAAACTCGATACTCTCCACTTTGCCGACCTTGATGCCGGACACTCGCACCGGCGAGCCCACTTCGATTCCTCCGGCAAAATTGTATGTAACGTAAAACTCGATGGTTTCCTTGAAGGGGCTCTGGATTCCGATGATCCAGGCAAAGACAATGGCGAGAACCGCTGTGACAACAATAAGTCCGCCCACCTTTGCTTCGTTCGAAAGCTGCTTCATTCAAGGAAGTACATACCAGCTAAAAAGGTGTCCGCCAACTTTTCGGAAAGTGTCCGCCAACTTTTGGTATACGCACTGCGTTAAAAAAGAGGGCGCTGTTTGGCATTGATCTGGCTTTGAAGTTTATTGAAAGGAGATCATATGTCGCGAAAGTCGCTTATTAGATCCGTAGAAAATCCATATCATGTTACTGCAAGGGTTGATAACAGGGAGGTCTTTCCACTGGCTCTGGATAAGATATGGGAAATACAAAGTAAACTGTTGTTTGAGTGCTCTATCTTGTTTGGAATACGGGTGCATGCTTTTGTTCTGATGCCGAATCATTTTCACCTGTTGATTACGACTCCTGAAGCAGATCTGGGCAAGGTAATGCAATATCTGATGCAGTCCGCAACCTGGACTATCAACAGTAAGGCCGGACGGTCGGGTCATGTGTTTGGCGGACGGTATCATTGGACACTTGTTGGAACTCCTCTCTATTTTGCCCATGCGCTTAAATATGTTTATCGTAATCCGGTCAAGGCCGGCATTTGTGAAAATGTTGAGTCTTATTCTTACAGTTCATTAAATATACTTCTTGGTAAGGATTATCCTGGGTTCAAATGCTGGTATCCTTTTGATCTGGATAGATATCTTATTGTGCCGAATGACTACGAAGCAAAATTAAAGTGGTTGAATACACCATTTATTTCTGAACATGAAAACGAGATAAGAAAAAATCTCAAAAAAACACGATTTGCTGAACCCAAGAAGGGGTGGTTGAAAGTGCTAAGAGAATTGGGTGAACATCTGGTGTAGCGTTGTGCGGCGCGTATACCAAAAGTTGGCGGACACTTTCCGAAAAGTTGGCGGACACCTTTTAGCCTTTTAGAGGACCAGCGAGAACAGGTAGGTAAGTACGAAATCCAGCAGGATGATCGCGATGGTCGAGGCTACCACGGCATTGGTGGTTGCGGTGCCGACACCTTCGGCGCCTGGCTTGCAGCGAAAGCCGTATGCGCAGGAGATGATCGGGATTATTCCGCCGAACACCATGCCTTTGACCAGCGCGCAGACAATATCCGCCAGCCCGATGAAATGCCGGACGGCATTGAGATATTCCAATATCGAAAAATTATACCTTACAATTGCAACCGAGATTGCACAGCCCATCGTCACCGCCACGGCAAAAAGAGTGAGACAGGCGGTTGCAAACACGGAAGCAACAAAACGCGGAAAAACCAGATAGTCCACCGGATCGATGCCGAGAAGACGGAGTGCGTCAATCTGCTCCGTGACTTTCATTGTGCCCACCTCGGCGGTAATCGAGGCGCCGACCTTGGCGGTGAGAAGCAGGGCCGGGATGGCGATGCCAAGCTCCCTTAAAATAAACTGCGCTGTGAATCCCGGGATCATGGAGATCGTCCCAAGCGCTTCGCGCATGTGCCAGGCGATTTCGTTGGTGACGACCAGCCCGGCGAACGCGGTTGCAATGGTTATTATCGGCATGCTGCCGATGCCGATGTGCACTACCGAGATGGCGATTTCATGGCGGCGCCACGGCCTGCGTGGAAGCCTGATGAGCACCGCCCTGAGGAGATGCCAGAATTCCCTTACCGTGGCACCATGCTCTGCGACCGGTTTTCCGAGGTGGTGCAGCACCCGTCCCCAGAGAGGCATCGCGAGCGAGCGCAGTTCCTTTTCGTATTCGGCGACGGTTTTCACAAACCACCTCCGGCGATCCAGCCGTGCGCCGCGAGCCACGCAAGTGCGCCCGCGAGTGCGATGCGCCAGACCTCGGTCAGGAACTCAAGAATATTACTGGTGATGAAGTCGGCAATGACGATGTAAAGGTTGGTGTAAACAGCGGCAAGGGTGACCGCCCTTCCGACTCCGCGCGCGCCGCCCGAAGCCGTGTAGCCCTTGTAACAGGATACGCCGGCGACAATCACGCCGTAGACCAGCGCCTTGATCATTCCGCATGCGACGGTCCACACGCCGACAAAACGCGGAAAGCTTCCGGCGAACCTGAGCGGGTTGATTCCGCAGAAGACCGTGGCCACGATCGTGGATCCGGCGATGCTGATCACGAGGCCGAGCCCCAGAAGAATGACGCTTGCCAGAATGATTGCGATGAACCGGGGAAGCACGATCCGCTGGACCGGGTTCGCGCCAAGGCATTCCATCGCATCGATCTGGTCGGTTACGCGCATCGTGCCGAGTTCTGCGGCGGTGAAGGCTCCGATCTTGCCGGCCAGCAGGAATGAAATGATGAGCGGCCCCACTTCGCGCACCAGCGCCGAAGTGTTGAGCCCGCCAAGATACATCTGCGCATCATACTGTTTGAGCATCAGATTGAACTGCACGACAAGGATCGCCCCGACAAACACGCCCGCAAAAAGCACCGTGGTGATCGAGCGCGTGCAGATGATGGCGGTCTGGCGGAATATTTCCGGCCCGTTTCCGGCGGTGCCGAAGTATGTCCGCGCGATGCGGATGTTGAAAATCGCGATGCCGCCCAGCTCGTGCAGGAATGTCGATAGTGCGCGGGCGGCGAAATCGGTCATTTGTCCACCTCTTCGATGTCAAGCGGATCGTCATGGTGGATGGCCCTGCGATATTCGCGATAGCTCTGTTCATCCTGGCGCCAGATGCAGGGCGTGCGGGATGTGCCGGCCTCCGGCGTGTCGTTGATTTCCGCCAGGAATTCCATGACCAGCGGATTCGTGCTTTGCCTGATTTCCCCCGGTGTGCCAAGCGCCGCGATGCCGCCGTTGTCAAGGAGCATGATGCGGTCGGCAGTTGAAAGTGCTGATTCCATGTCGTGTGAAACCACGATGCTTGTTGTTCCGAGCTGCCGCGACAATCCGGTAATGAGGCTTCCGATGGCGTTTGTGATGATCGGATCAAGACCGGTCGTGGGTTCGTCAAAAAGAAGGTAGGCGGGTGATGGCGCGATGGTGCGTGCCAGGGATACGCGTTTTTGCATTCCGAATGACAGGTCACAGGGCAGTTTGTCCAGCACGCCGCTGTCGAGTTGCACGAGCGAGAGGACCTCTGATACGCGCGCAGCCAAGGCGTCACTGTCCAGTCCGGTACTGCGCAGGCCGTAAGCTATATTGTCAAAGATGTTCATGGAATCAAAAAGGGCCGTCTGCTGGAATATCATTCCGCACAGGCGGCGGACCGGCATGAGTTCCTCCCTGTTGAGCGAAGTGACTTCATGGCTGCCGACAAAAATGCGGCCGCTGTCGGGTTTGATGAGACCGACGGCGTGTTTGAGCGTGACTGATTTGCCGACGCCGCTTTTTCCGATGATGTACAGGATTTCGCCATCCCTGGTTGAAAACGACAGGTCGCTGAGGACTTTCCGGTCAAGGAAGGATTTTGTGACGTTTTCAAACCGGATGCTCATGTGAGCGGCCCCTCTCTGAGGCCGGAGATGAACTGTCTAATGGCCGGATCAGCGGTGGACATGAGCCCGGTCGCGGTGTCTCCCGCTGACAGCCGCCCCCGCGCCAGCAGGTGTATGGAATGGCCGAGCTGGCACGCGCGGCGGATGTCGTTTGTTACAACCACAAGCGTGCTGTTTCGTTCGCGCTGCAGGCATCCGATCATGTCCGCAATCCTGCGCGAGGTGACGGGATCAAGGCCGGCGGTGGGTTCGTCGTAAAGAATTATCTCCGGCTCTATTACGAGCGCGCGGGCAATGCCGAGACGTTTTTGCATCCCGCCGGAGAGCTCATCCGGAAAAAGCCCGGCGGCATCCGAAAGTCCGACCGCCTCCAGCATTGCATGCGCTTTTTCCCGTGCCGCCACGCCGGTGATGCCCAGTGCTTCGCGGAGCGGGAAAAGCAGGTTTTCTTCGGCGGTGAGTGAATCAAAGAGCGCGTTTCGCTGGAAAAGCATTCCGATCCTTGCCGAGCCAAGCGCATAGCTCCCTTCATCCGCCGCAACCAGTCCGGCAATGATCTTGAGAAGGACGCTTTTTCCGGAGCCGGACGGGCCGATTATCGCCATGCTTTTGCCCAGTGATACGTCGAAAGAGACGTCCTGGAAAAGCCAGCTGCCGTCAAATGTCTTCCCGAGATTTTTTGCTGATATCATCTGTTGTCCGTCCTCTCCCGGTTCTCAGGCCTCAAGCCACGGGATGAGCACGTCCTGTGCAAGGAGTTTGGCGTTAAGCGGTGTCGTGATTTCCTGGCGGGCGGCAAACGCCCTGGTGGCGCGGTTGATCCAGAAGGCTCTTGCTGCATCCTTCGAGCCGAGTTTACGTATCGAATCCTGGCAGCATTTGCCGAGGATGTCTGCGTGGTCGCAGTTGGCCAGAGGCCCTGTCTCTCCGTCCGTACATAGCGCGACAAGGTCGCCGGCCACGAGTTCGATCTGGTCGAGCATGAATTCCATCCATTGGTGGCCCGACGCGGCCCAGTCCACGATTGCGGAAAGTCCGGCGGCGGGCCGGGCGACAAAGTTCATGATGCTTTGTCTGCGCGTCCAGGACATGTCGTCCGCAAGCGCCATGGCTTTCCGCCAGCTTCCATGGGCAAGGCGGGCGCAGGCCGCCATTCTCTCCCGCGGTACGTCAGCGTCCTGAAGGAACTCCAGCAGCGTGGTTTCCGGAACCGGTGTGAACCGCATCCTCTGGCATCTTGAAACAATGGTGGCCAGCAGAAGCGATTCGTCCGAGGCGGTCAGAAAAAACAGCCAGCCCGTTGGAGGTTCTTCGAGGAGTTTCAGCAGGGAGTTTCCCGCCTGATTGGTCATTTTTTCGGCATCCCGGATGAGGATTATCCGGTAGGCCCCTTCGTAGGCGCCAAAGCCGACCGTCTCCTTGAGTTTGCGGAACTGGTCTATTTTTATTGTCTTCGAGGTCTCATCGCCCGTGTCCGTCGATATTTCGGTGAAATCGAGCCAGTTTCCGCCGAGCGCCCGCTGGCAGGCGGGGCATTTGCCGCAGGGCCCGGTTTCGGCGGAGCCCGGCGCGGCGGATTCGTCCGGTGCGGCAAAGCCGAAGAGCGCTGGTTCATCGTCTCCGGTTTTTTTCCTGATTCCGTTTTTATGGCACAAAATCCATTGGGCAAGATGATGAACCATGGAGCGTTTTCCGATGCCGGCGGGGCCGGAAATCAAAAGCACCGGAGGAATGTCCCCGGTTTCCTTCCATGAATGCATCGTGCGTTCGGCCATGCCGCCATGATGCCTAAGAAGTGGAGCGGGCAGCGGAAGAAGGGATGCGGGTTTTTTTGTGCGGCTCATGAATGTTTTTTCCTGCCTTGGCCGTCAATCTTTTTATTGATGGCGGAGAGTATTCTGGCGGCCATTTCGTCCGGTGTGCCCGAAAACGCCTTGATCCGGATCCATCTGTCCGGATCGAGGCGCATGGATTTGAGAAAACCGCGCCGGACCTTTTGTTGGAATTTGACGCCTTCGCGTTCAAAGCGGTTGTGTTCGCGCGCCCGTCGGAGCCCAAGCGCCGGATCGACGTCCATGAATACGGTAAAATCGGGCTTGATGCCGCGAGTGGCGGCGGCGTTGAGTTTTACAACTTCGGCCCACGGCAGTCCGCGCGCGTGTGCCTGGTAGGCAAGAGTGGAATCAGTGAAGCGGTCGCAGAGCACCGTTTTGCCGCTTTTGAGGGCGGGCAGGACCGTTTTTGCCATGTGTTCGGCGCGGGCGGCTTCGTACAAGAAAAGCTCGGTCCACGGGTCCATTTGTTCGTTCAGAATCACGCTCCGGATGCTTTCCGATACGCGGCTGCCGCCGGGTTCCCTGGTTATGATGATTCTGGATTTGGGAATTCCAAGGGCCTGGCCGACTGCCCTGATGAGGGTGGATTTGCCAGCCCCCTCTGTTCCTTCAAAGGTAATGAACATCTGTTAAGCGTTAGTATTGTGCGGGCGTGGCGTCAAGGGCCTTGTCCGGTGGAGGGGGCTCCGGGTCTTGTGACTGGGGTGGGACAGGTTGGTCTTGCGGAGGGGGGTCCTGCGGGGGGGCATCCGGCTGATATGGTGATGTCTGGTTGTAATCGTTTTCGCTGCGGGCGGGTGGTGGAGTGGCATTGTTGTCAGGAGTTGTTCCGGGTGGTTGAGATCTTGAGAAAGCACTGCTGTCATGGCTTTCACGCCTTTGGGGAGGGGGCTTGGATTCGGTTTTCTTCCGGTGAGGTGTTTTAATGCGGCTTTGTTTTGGCGGGTCGGGCGCCTTAAAGGCCGGCGGCGGGTCGGGCGGGTGGGTGTTCTGCCTGTTTTGCAGCGGCGGCGGGGTAGGTGCTTTTGCGACCAGCTTGATCAGTCCCCAGACCATGAACGTAAGGACGGCTGCAAGTGTTCCAAAAAATACCAGTCGTTTAATGCTCAGTTTGGGTCTTGCCTGCATTCCCCATTCGCCTGTGGCGGGCGGCGGCGGTTTGGATGCGGTTTTTCTATCCTTGGCTGCTTGAAGCGCGTCAAAAAGCCCGCTTGTCGTATCCAGGATTTTTCCGTCCGGGGCCGACGCCGTGGTTGTCGGGCGCACAGGGCCGGCGCCGGGACGCGGGGGTGGTATGAATTTTTTGCTGCTGTCTTCTTCGGTCATGATGCCTGATTATAATTCTGTCATTTTCCGGGCAAAAGTAACAATAAAAAAACCGGACCGCCCCGCGTGGGACGATCCGGTTTTATCAGACAATGCCGTTTGACCGGGGGCTGCTTAGAGCAGTTTCCAGGACAGCGAGGCAATAAAGCTTGTGGTGCCGAGGCTGATCCTGTTTCCGGTCTTGATGTCGAGAGCTGGGGAGAAATTGAGATTTTTGGTGATATCCCAGCTTATTCCCGGCTCGAGATCCGTGCCGTCGTCTTCAAAGCCATTGGCATTGGTGTACTTGGCGTTGAGTTCGTAAAGTACGAATGCCGTGAGGTTTGAGCGGATCTGGTAGTTGAGTGCCGGGCCGGCGTAGAATGTATAGCGGTTCAGTTTGCCGGCGGTTTTTGCCGGTGTTGATGCCGCATAGATGTTTGCCGTGGCGGCGGCGCACATATACAGGCTGAAACGCGAAGAGCCGATCTGATAGCTCGGATCAAGGCGTCCGGTTACTGAAGTGATGAGTTTGTCATTGCGTGATTGTGTGGAGACAGGGGCGCTCACGTCCAATTCGCCGTATATGTTGAACTTGTCATTTGTATATAGTTTATTGTGTGTGAGTTTTACGTACGGGTCCTGAAGGATGAATTGTTTTTCGCGCGTGTAGTTTTTCCAGTAAAACACAGGTCCGAGCGCGATGTCTTTTGTAAATTTGTAACCCAGATAAACCTTGTTTTTGAGAACAAGCGGGCTCGATCCGTCTCCTGTCCAAGAATCCGGCTGAAGGCTTCCGACCGGATTTGTTATTGACGGACCGTAAAACGTGGCTGAATAGCTTGCCTTGAGTTTATCAACGAGTGTCGGTGCTTTTGCTTCACTTGTGCCGGATGTTGCTGTCTGGTCAGCCGCGTATGCGGCGAGACTGGACACCAGCGCAAGAGCAACAAGAGTGCTTAGCATTGCAGTGCTCTTTTTCATTTTGATCTCCTGTGTCAGCGCCTTCTTGGCGCAATGTATTAAAGTGGTGCTCTTGCTCCACCCATTGGTCAAACGGCAATACAACTGATGCCGCAAACTTCGTTCACGTTGAGTTAGCAAACTCCCTGCCAAATTTCAACAGCAATTTGGTCAAGAATTTTACCATATAACTCAAAGCGTTAAGTGCTCGTGATGATAAAAATATACTCACCAGCAATTGTGCGTCTTTGTTTAATTGCGCTTAGTCTGTCAACTTCTCGGGCAGGGTCAAATCGCACCGGTGCCAAGATAACAGCTAATACCTAGGGCCACCCCGGCCGCCGCCATCGCCGCCACGCGGGCCACCGCCGCCAAAGCCGCCGCGTGAGCCACCGCCGCCGCCACGCGGGCCACCCCGGCCACTGCCGCCAAAGCCGCCTCGACCACCGCCGCCGCCAAAGCCACCCCGGCCACCGCCACGCGGGCCGCCATCGTAGCCGCCACGCGGGCCATCATCATAGCCGCCATTTTGGTCATTACGGGGAGCCGGTCTTGGAATGCCACCCTCCGGTATTGCCAAAATAGCCTTGCGCGAAAGTCTCATCTTGCCGCTGCGCTCGTCAACTTCGAGCACCTTGACGTCAATCATTTCGCCCTCTTTGAGATAGTCTTCGACAACATTCACGCGTTCATGCGCGATTTCAGAGATATGCAGAAGGCCTTCCTGGTTTGGAAGAATCTCAACAAACGCGCCGAACTCGACAATCCTTGTGATCTTGCCGTTGTAGGTTCTGCCGGGCTCCGGGTTTGCCGTAAGGCCCTTGATCCATTCGATGGCTTTTTGCGCCGCAACGCCGTCGCTTGAAGCGATGTTGATCTTGCCGTCGTCGTTGATGTCGATCTTGCAGCCGGTCTTGGCAACAATCTCGCGGACAACCTTGCCGCCCGAGCCGATCACGTCGCGGATTTTGTCCACCGGAACGGTTATTGTTGTGATGCGCGGGGCGAATTTTGAAAGATCCGTACGCGGCGCTTCAATCGCTTTTGCCATCTCGCCAAGGATGTGTACGCGGCCTTCGTAAGCCTGCTTGAGCGCCGTGCGCATGATCTGCTCGTCCACGCCCTCGATCTTGATGTCCATCTGGATGCCGGTGACGCCATCACGCGTGCCGGCCACCTTGAAGTCCATGTCGCCGAGATGGTCCTCGTCGCCAAGAATGTCGGTAAGGATAGCCACTTTGTCGCCTTCCTTGATAAGACCCATCGCGATCCCGGCCACCGGTTTTGGAAACGGAACGCCGGCGTCCATGAGCGCCATGGATGTCGAGCAAACGGAACCCATCGAGGAAGAGCCGTTGCTCTCCAGGGTTTCGCAGACGATGCGGACCGTGTATGGAAACTTTTCGTGCGGAGGCATCATTGCCTTGATCGAGCGCTCGGCCAGCATGCCGTGCCCGATTTCCCTGCGCCCCGTGCCCATTCTGCCTGTCTCTCCGACGCTGAAGGGCGGGAAGTTATAATGGAGCATGAACTGGCGCATCGAGTTCTGAAACATGGTGTCGACGATCTGCTCGTCGTCGGACGTGCCGAGCGTGACCGCCGCCAGCACCTGCGTTTCGCCGCGTGTAAACAGCGAACTGCCGTGAGCGCGGGGGATGATTCCCGCTTCGACGCTGATCGGACGGACTGTTTTCATGTCCCGGCCATCTATGCGTGCGCCGCTGTCGAGGATCATCGTGCGCATCATGTTGTACTGGAGCAGCTCGAATGCAGCATCGACCTCCTTTGTCTTGCTTGCGGCCGTGACGGGGTCTTTTTCCTTGAGTGATGTGGGCACGATCGCTTCGAGCGCGGCATTTTTCACTTCATCAACAAGCGAGTAGCGCGCGTGCTTTTCCTTGGTATGCAGTGCTTTGCCCAAGCCCTCGCGGGCGTGTTTTTCGACCAGGCGCTTGACGTCGTCGCTTACCGGCGCCGGGGTGAACTCGCGCTTGGGCTTTCCACACTGTTTGCGCAGATCATCTATGATGCGGGTGATTTTCTTGATTTCCTCGTGTCCCTTCAGAACGGCTTCGAGAATCGCGTCTTCCGGTACTTCGCGGGCGCCGCCTTCGACCATCATGATGGCCTTTTCAGTGCCGGCAATGAGGATCTCCATGTCCGTCTCGCCCTTGTCGATCTGCGTCCAGGTGGGGTTGATCACATATTGACCGCCAATACGGCCCATGCGGCAGGCGGCTGTCGGTCCGCTGAACGGGATGTCTGAAATATGGAGCGCGGCTCCGGCTCCGGCCGCCGCGGCAACGTCCACATCGGCGTCGAGATCCACCGAGAGGATTGTCGCGACAAGCTGGGTATCGAAAAGATAACCTTCCGGAAAAAGCGGGCGTATCGGCCTGTCAATCATGCGGGCCGAGAGAGTGGCCTCGGTTGTCGGCCGTCCTTCGCGCTTGAAAAAACTGCCGGGGATTTTTCCGGCGGCATAGAATTTTTCGCCAAACTCTACAGTAAGCGGGAAGAACGACTGCCCCGGCTTTGCCACATTATTGGAACACACGGTTACGAGAACGCGTGTGTCTCCGTAACTGACAAGCACCGAGCCATCGGCCTGTTTTGCCAGCTTTCCTGTTTCAATTGTTAGTGTCTTTCCCCCGACTTCGCATGATACTTGATGAACCATTTTTTTCTCCTCTTTGGATTTGTTCAGTTAGATTCTTGCATGTATCCGGACCGGTTGCCCTGCTGGTGCGAACCATTGTCCCGGAGCTGATGTTTTTTTGCTTGTGCCTATTTTCTCAGCTCAAGTGCCTGGATCAGCTGTGAATAGCGCTTCTGATCCACCACGCGCAGATATTTAAGCATTTTGCGGCGCTGACCGACCAGTTTGAGCAGTCCGCGCTTTGAATGAAAATCCTTTGGATTGACGTTGAAGTGCTGATTGAGCTCATTGATCCGGCCTGTCAGCAGAGCGACCTGTACCTCGGGCGACCCGGTATCTTTCGGGGCGCGTGAGTACTTCTTGACGATCTCCGCTTTTTTTTCCTTGATTACGGTTTTTCCTGCCATGTAAGTTTCTACCTTTTTTATTGACAACGAGCTGTAACACGCCGTGACTAAAGGCGCAAACGGTTTTTTAGACCGGCCAGCCGTCGGCCGACAGGAATTTCCGCAGTTTTTCGATCACCTTGGTTTCGATCTGCCGGGCGCGTTCGCGTGTAAGGCCGTAATTGTCGGCCACTTCCTGGAGGGTTTTGGCGTCTTCCGAAAGCAGCCGGTCGTCGAGAATCCGGCGCTCTTTTTCATTGAGTGTCTCCCGGAACTCCGGCATGCGCCTTTCGAGCATCCTGATAAGCTGGCTGCGGCTCAGGCTCTCGTCGGCGCCTTCGTGGCCGTCGGCAAGCTGGTCGAGGTGCGAAACCTTTCCGTCGAGCCCTTCTATGGGGGCGTCAAGCGGCATTTCCGAGCCGCGCGACGACAGCCGCTGGTCCATTTCCACCACGTCCTTTTCGCGCACGCCGATCCTGTCGGCGAGCAGCTTGGGACCGGCCAGCAGCCCCTGCGCCTCGATGCGCTCCTTTTCCCGGAGCAGGTGGTAAAACAGTTTTTTCTGTGCCTGCGTGGTGCCGATCTTGACCAGCCTGAAGTTATCTAAAATATATTTAAGAATATACGACCTGATCCACCAGGACGCATAGTAGCCGAGCCTGGCGCCCTTGGCCGGGTCGAACCTGGAAACCGCCTTCATCAGCCCGATGTTGCCTTCCTGGATGAGGTCGAGAAGGTTGGAATACACGCTGCGGTATTCGAAGGCGATCTTGACGACAAGCCTGAGATTTGCCGAGACCAGCTTTTTAGCCGCATCAATGCCGCCCTTGTCGCGCAGCTCGACCGCGAGATTGAACTCCTCCTCGGGGCTTAAAAGCGGATATTGCTTGACCTCCTCCATGTAGCGCCGCAGCGGGTCGGTGGACGATACCGCGCCAAGCTCGCGTTCGGTGATTTCGTGCGTTTCAGCCTTCACGGGCAGGTTGGCGTTTTTTTCTATCTCGCCCTCGATTTCCCCGTCCAGCTCCGGTTCCATGTCGGGTTCCAGACCGGCATTTTCTTCCTCTTTCGCTGACAAAGCCGCGTCCGGCGCGCCGGACGCCGCTTTTTTTGGGAATTTTTTGCCTATTCGAGTTTTTTTTCCGCGCATTAATGTTTACCGCAATTTGGATAAGTATCTATAATATATTTAACAGATGGGGGAAACAAGCAAAGTAGATTTTCATATCAGCGGTATAAATGTAGGTGCTGGCGAAACCAAGGAGATTTATCTCAAGGTTTCGGAATCCTACCTGTCCGGTTCCATCCAGATCCCGATCACGGTGATTCGCGGAAGGAAGCCGGGGCCGACCGGCTACGTCACGGCATGCATCCATGGTGACGAGATTAACGGCGCTGACATTGTCCGCCGGCTGATCTTTGATCTTGATCACGAAGAACTGTCCGGTACCCTGATTGTCGTTCCCGTCGCGAACATACAAGGGTTCCTGACCCAGTCGCGCTATCTGCCGTACAACCGCGACCTGAACCGGTTTTTTCCGGGCAAACGGATCGGCAACAACGCCGAGCGCGTGGCGTGGCGGCTTTTCAACGAAGTGGTTCTCAAGAGCGATTTCGGCATCGATCTTCATACGGCAGCGGCAGGCCGTGTGAATCTTCCGCACATCAGGGGCGACATGAAGCATCCCCAGGTGCGCCGGCTGTCGCTTGCCTTTGGCGCGAGCATCATCGTTGATCAGATCGGGACGCACGGGGCGCTCAGGCGCGTAGCCACCGAGGCCGGCGTGCCGACTATTGTTTTCGAGGCCGGTGAGACAAGCAAGTTTTCGCGCAAGGTGTCGTATGCCGGGCTTCATGGAGTGCTCAATGTGCTCTCCGAAATGAAGATGTGGCCCAGGACGCAGTTCAAGGAACCGCCCTACCAGGTTATCGTCAAGGACAGCGACTGGGTTCGCGCCGAGAAGGGCGGCATCATCGATCTGGGGGTGAGGCCGGGCGATCTGGTCTACAAGGGTGACGTGATCGGCTCGATCGTCAATCCCTTCGGACGCACCGTCAACCAGATCCGCACCACCGTGACCGGTATCGTGATCGGCATTACAACTGCGCCGCTTTCCATTCCGGGCACCGGCGTGATCAATGTGGCAAAACTCAAGAAGACTCTTGCCGCGGTGGAAAGTTCGCTTCGCAAACTGGGCAGGCTCGCCAAACAGGCAAAGCGGGCAAAGCGGGCGAAGCGGGCACGGCTGGCACGGCTGGCACGGCGGAAAACCGGTATGGTCGCGGCGGCGCTTGCGGCGGTTTTTTTGTCGGCGTCAGGCTGCACCACTGTCAGCTCCCCGGCGCTCAAGCATGAAACGGCGGAGGCGCTCGGCGGGCTCGGCAAATTCAAGGTGCGCGCCGATGCCGATGTGGGGCGCGTTTATCCCGTGACCTCTTCCGCACTTGTGGGCGCGACGGCGTCCCAGTCGTCGGGGATCTTCAGGGGCTGGCTTACGGGTTTAAGCGGTGCCGCCGGACTTCTGCCCCGTCTTGACATCCAGCTCGGCACGCGCTTTACGATCACGGGTGGCGGCTGGCGCACCGGCGCGAAATACCAGCTCATAAAAAAGGGCGGGTTCTCCGTCGCGATAATGCCGGCATACGGCCGTTACACCGCGCGCGGCACCGAGACGTACAACACAAGCACCGGCACCGGCGACGTCACGCAGACGCTTTCCGTCTGGACGCTTGAGGGCGCGGCGCCCGTGAGTTTCAGCTTCAGCAAGACTTTCGCGGTTTACAGCGGCCTCATGTATACGCGGTCGTCCTACGATGGCGTTGCCGATACCACGGCCGTCTCCGATACCGCCAACGACCTGGGAATGAACCTCGGCGTGCGCCTCAATTTCGGGCGCATCGAGGGGGATGTCGAGGCGGCGATGATCCGTCTGTATGATCCGTTCGAAGGCGGTTCGCGCTTCGTGCTTTTCTACGGGCTTTCAGTGGGGGTCCTGTTCTAGATGGCGCTCGAAGGGCGTTTCCGCAAAACGGTTTTTTCGAACGGGCTCGTGCTGGTGACCGAGACGCATCGCGAGTTCAGGAGCCTTTCGATCGGTGCGTGGGTCAAGACCGGCGCGCGTTTTGAGAGGATGAGGGAGTCCGGGATCTCGCATTTTCTCGAACACATGCTTTTCAAGGGCACGGCGGCGCGCTCCGCGCTCGATATCGCGCGGGAGATTGATACGGTGGGCGGCGAGTTCAATGCCTTCACGGCGCGCGAATACACGTGTTTTCACTTTCTGCTGCTGGATCGTGATCTCGGTCTCGGGATGGATGTGCTTTCCGATATTGTCCTCAACTCGGAATTCGATCCGGAGGAGTTCGAACGCGAACGGAAGGTCGTGATGCAGGAAATCGCGATGGTCGGGGATTCGCCGGAGGAGCTTGTTCACGACATGTTTTTCGAGCGTATCTACGGCCGTCACGGCCTTGGCAAGCCGATTCTCGGCACGACAAACAGCGTGCGCAGCATGCGGCGCGGGGATCTGCTCCGGTATTTCAGGAAACACTACAGGCCCGAGCGCATGATTGTTTCGGTTTCCGGCAATGTCACGCACGAGGCCGCCCGCAAGGCGCTTGGAAATCTTGTGCGCCAGTGCTGGCCGGGGCGCTGCAAGTATAATGGTGCCGACAGGTATTTCGGATATGTGCCGGCGCCCGAGGTCAGGTCCGGCAGGTGGTGGGCCGTGCGGCATAGCGAGCAGGCGCATATCGTGTGGGGCGTGGCGGGTCCCAAGTATTCTTCGCGCGACCGGTTTCCCACGCTGTTGCTCAACATGTATATCGGCGGCGGGATGAGTTCGGCGCTTTTTCAGGAGATCCGCGAAAAAAACGCGCTGGCGTACAGCGTGTATTCAAGTCTCACGCCCTTTCTGGATTCCGGCATTCTGACCGTTTATGCCGCTACGGCGCCAGGGCAGGTTGCCCACGCGCTCAGGCTCATCGAGGATTGCATCGGGCGTCTCATGCGCGAGACCCTCAAGAATGAAGAGCTTGATGTCATCAAGAAGAATTTGAAGGGGACGATCCTGCTTTCGTCCGACAGCGTGGAGGCGCGCATGTCGAGCATCGCCAAGAACGAGATGTTTTTCGGACGGCATGTGCCAGTGGAGGATGTGTGCCGGGCGATTGATGTCGTGACGCCGGCCGATGTCAGACGTGCCGCGCGCAGGCTTTTGGGCACCGGCCGCAGAAGCGTGCTTGTCGTGGGTCCGCGGCCGCGCAAACGGCGCGGGTGGGGGATGATTTCATAAAGCCGTCCCCCCAGCCTGTGCATGTTGAGTAAAAAAGGCGAGC
>Ga0156729_1136_pt3 | contig 17334 bp, 16 predicted proteins | sample RifOxyD1_FD_112058 | JGI IMG/M metagenome (GOLD analysis project Ga0156729, IMG submission 112058) | Bdellovibrionales bacterium RIFOXYD1_FULL_53_11
TGCCGAGCCCGGACATCTTGGCGGCGAGCTGCTGGCGTGGGGGCGCTACATGCTGCCTGCCGCAATTGTTGTTGTCATCGTGCTCGCCGTGGGGAGCTATGTGCTCTCGGGGCTGATTCTCGGGCCCATGCTCCGCCGGCTGGAGCGGGCTTTTGACGAACAGGAACGCTTCATTGCTGACGCGTCGCACCAGCTCAAGACGCCGCTGTCGGTATTGAAAAGCGAGATTGATTCATTGAACCGTGCCGATCACTGTGAAAAAATCCATGAATTCGTCAATGAGGCCTCAGTGGAGCTGGAATATCTGGGTAATCTCGTGGAAGGCCTCCTTATTCTTGCGCGCACGTCGGCCGGTGAATACAGTCTTGTGAAAAACCGTGTCAGGATCGACGAGCTTGTGCTGGATATTCTTCCGCGGTTTGACCGCATTGCGCGCAAGCGCGGCGTGAATTTCAAATGCAATGTTGAAGAGTCCGGCAAGCCCGGCGATTTTGAAGTCCATGGGGACGGCGGCCTTTTACGCAGTCTGTTTGAAACGCTGGTGGACAATGCGCTCAAACATTCGCCGGACGGCGCGGTTATTGATGTCGGTCTTCGTCCGGCAAAGGGTGGCGTTGATGTCCGCATCAAGGATGCCGGTCCCGGGATTCATCCCGAACAGCACAAAAAAATCTTTGACCGCTTCTACCGGGCCGGTCATGGCGGGCGCGGGTTCGGGCTTGGTCTTGCAATTGCAAAAAACATCGCGGATGCGCATGGCGCCGCCATCACGGTTGTTTCCTCTCCCGGCGCCGGCGCCGAATTCATCGTCAGGATTAATAAAAATTAATCCGCCGTTAATGTGTTCTTAATGGGCCCCCTGCTAGCTTTATCTTCATAAAGAGACTGTTTTTCTGACCGTCTCAAGGGAGGGAACAATGAACAAGCCGATCGGTGAAGTGGTTGCGAAGAACATCAAGGTCAACAACGAGGTGAAGGAATGGATCGAGGGGGAGATGTCCAAATGGGCACAAACCCACCCGGAAGAAGCGGATGGCGACGGTTTATACTATCTTGTTAATTTCAGGCGTCTCAGGGACGCCGCCAAGAATGCGGTGCAGGTCGGTTGTGACCTGCAGATCCTGGCAAAAAAACACATATTCAAATGCGAGAACAGGGGGCTGAACCCCAAACGTGCGCTCAGGCACTGTCTGGCGGCGCTTCATACATGATATTTGAAAATCTTATCCACCCCGGCCCGGCATGGCTCGCTATGACAGGATGTCCATGTCGGGCTTCCATATCCCGCGCCATTCCTTGAGACGCACCTTTGGCCTGGCGGGTACGGCACTCGGTGGCGCATCATCCCCCTGCGGGAGGGGATATTCGATAAACGCATAAGTAAGCCGTGTCCGGGTGCCGTATTCGCTGAGGTCAAGTCCCGTGACTTCATTCCATGAACCTTCATTGAAGTATTCCTTGCCTTCACGCCATTGCCGGTATCTCGTGATGTGCGTGTGTCCGAAGATGACGGTGTTGATGTCGTCATTTTCATCAAGGATGCGGAATGCAATGCGGTCGTAATTCGGATAAATTGAAATCTCCTTCAGCATTCCGAGGGTGTGTCTCACGGCCTGGCCTATCTGGTAGCGACGGTGGAACAGGATCGTGTCGAAGACGAACTTGACGATCTTGGCCACGGTTTTGAAGCCCCAGAACGGATCGTGGATTATCGTCCAGATCAGGAATGTCTGGAACGGCCTCACCTTGTCGACGTGGGGGCGCTCCCTTTTCAGTTTTGGAAGCATGATGGCGATGAAGAGCGATCCCCACGGCAGATTGAGCACCGGCTCGGGCAGCCTTCTCATTATAAAGGGGCGCTTCATGTTGATGCGGGCAAAGCTTTCGTATTGCTGGCCGTGCTCGATATAGATGCCGTCGCATTTGTAGCTCGTATCGTAGAATTTTATGTCAGTGCCGCAGGCTTCGGAGAATATGCGTCTCGGCGCTTTCCAGAGCATGCCCATGTCGTGATTGCCGACAATGTAGGAGATGCTGTGCCCCGGCGCGGAGGCAAAACTCCTGAGAGCCTGGAAAAAATCAGGATGTCCCGCGACGATCCGTTCCACCGCGCGCACCACGCTCCTTTCGGTAACCAGGTGCGTGTGGACGCCGTAGGTGTCCATCTGCAGGATGTTGAGGATGTCTCCGTTGAGCACCAGCTCCACCTCGGCGTCGGCATACTGGCCGGTGCGGTAGTAATAAAGGAATTCAGAAAACTCCCGGTCGTAGACGAAGTCTTCAAGGATGTTCTGCGACCCGTCCTGGAAGTAACGGCCCTTGCCCAGATGAAAATCACTCACCACGAGCTTGAACCGGGGTTTGGATGGCCGGGCTGCCGCCTGTTCAGCCATTTTAGGCGTCCCCCGGGGGCGCGGTGGAGCCGGTTTCGTCCCCGGCCATGAAGACGAGATTGCGGCTTTTCTTTTTTGCCGAGTACATGGCTTTGTCCGCCATTTCTATTATGTCCCGCTTTTTGTTGGCATGTTGCGGAAAAATCGCCACCCCGATCGAGACCGTGAAGTGAACATTGAGTTTTTCCCGCGCCAGGAAGTGTTTCTTTTCCACGGATGATCTGATGCGTTCAGCAACGGTGCGTGCGGTGGAAAAATCACAGGGCGAGAGGATGGCGACAAATTCGTCGCCGCCGTAGCGAAAAATGGTGTCGGTTTCGCGGACGTATTTTTTGAGGTGTCCGCCCAGTTCATTGAGGAGCCTTGATCCGACAAGATGGCCGTGGGTGTCGTTTACGTTTTTGAACTTGTCGGCATCGATGAAAAGTATGGCAAACGGTTTTCCGGTGTTTTCGGACTGGGCGATTTCGCGGTCGAGGATGTTGCTCAGGTAGCGGGTGTTGTAGAGCCCGGTGACATCATCGACATAAACAAGGTGTTGCACCCCCATGAACTGCTCGATGTTCTTGCTGGTCAGCCCTATCTGTGCATGGAGGATCTTCACGCGGCCTTCAAATGAGTCCAGGGATGCCGGTTTTTCGGGTGACAGGCAGACGCAGTAATAATCCTTTTCCGAGGCGCATTTGAAACGGAAGATGAAGAGCCCTGGCGTGAGCTGTCCGCGTTCGACGAACCTGAAAATATCCTCTCCGGATTGCATGATCGAGAGGGGATTGGCCGCCTGTATGGAGATGTCGAGGATCTCCTCCATCGCCCGGTCCTTGCGCCGCTCCCCGGCGGCATGAGGGATGCGGCTGAATCCGCCCTGCCCGTCACCGGTGTATACGGCCGAGTGGCCGGATTTGAGTTCCCGTTCGAAATGGCTTTGCACGATCCCCAGCACCTTTCCGCTTTCGAGGGCCGAGGAGATCATCTGGCAGCTGTTGAGCAGCGTAAGATACCCGGCAACGCCGCCACCGGCCTCGAACACGCTGCTGCGGTCCAGTCCGCGTTTGGCGGCCAGCTTGAATGCATCCATGTTGAACGGCTTTTTTAGATAATCCTCCGCTCCGAGCTTGATCGCCGTGACTGCGTTTTCCACGGTGGCGTTGTCCGCAAGAATGACCACACTTGTTGACGGGCTGGTGCGGCGTATGCGCTCAAGGGCATCAAGGGCGTCCATTCCGGTTGGTTTGAGTGTTGCCGTGTCGAGCACTATGAGATTGTATCCGTCACGGCCGAACCAGTCGAAGGAGCTTTCCACTCTTCCAACCGTGTCGATCTTGCAGTTTTCAAAGGCGTCCCTGATGAGATCCGAGTACAGGGCCGCTTCTTCATTGTTTTCGGCGACTATGAGGGCGCAGGGTTCGTTGCGCTTCTGCTGTTCTATGATATTGGCTTCAATCATGTCGGCTCCCGCATTTCAGGATGCGGCCTGTTCCTCTTTCGCGTCTTCACCGCTTTCGAGAAATCCTCCGGCCACCCTCATGGCCTGAGAGGCCTTTCCCAGCCGTTCCTTGAGCGTGGCGGCGCGCTCTTTTTCCTTGTTGTACTGGTCCTGGAGGAGGTCCATGTTGAATTCGATCATATCAAGCTTGCGCTTGAGTTCAATGATCTTGCTTTCCCGGGCGCCGATAAGGGCTTCCGAATCCTTGCGGAGTATTTCAAGCCTGTTTTCAAGTTCTCTTTCGCGGACGCGTATTTTGCGGATGTCGGCTTTGACGCGCTCCCGGATTTTTTCCGTTTCTTCGGCAGCTTCACGCACCCTTGCTTCCAGCAGTTTTGCCTTGTCTGTTTTGGTTTTGAGCTGGAATTTGAGATCGGAGATTTCCGTCTGAAACGCATCCGTCGCGAGTTGTTTTTCGTTTTCAAAACCGGTGATGCGGCGCTCGCTGGCGTCAAGCGAATGCTGGAGCCCGGCATTTTTTGATTCAGACTGCCTCAGTGAAAATTCGAGGTCGGCAATGCGCTGGCGGGCCGTTTTCAGAAGCGAAGAAAGAGCGGCTACGTCCTGTTCCCTGAGGAGCAGGTATTTTTTCATGGTTTCCATGTCCGGCGACTGGAAGGCTCCTCCCGGAACCACCGCATCGCCCAGCGGCTGGGCGAAGGCAATGGATTCGGCCGGATTCATCCGGTCTTTGCGTTCGGAATAGAGATAGGGCATTTCTTTTTCGAGATCATCGTCCATTGGCTGCTTTACAGATCCCTGCATGCCGGCTGCGATTGAATTTCCCGCAAGGGATGGTTCGGCCTGGACGTTGAATTCTATTTTAGGTGCCGGAGGAAGTTCTTCACCAGTGCCGGGTTCGTCGGCGGCGGCTTGAAGAGGTTCTGCGGTCGGCATTTCCAGCATCATGGATGGTTCGTATTGCGGTTTTTCTTCTGCGGCCGGTGGCTGATGGTTTTGAAACGGAAGTTCGATTCCGTCGGCGGAGCCAAGTTCGATTCCGTCGGCTGGTGGTGCTGCTGGTGGTGCTGCGGGTGGTGCTGCGGGTGGTGCTGCGGCGACCGGCACGGCGGTCGGTATTGATATTTCCAGTGGTGTGATACCCGGGCCATCGTTGGCTGCTGTTGCAGATGCAACGGCAGGAATTTCAGGTGGCGAGGGCGGTGTGATTTCAGGTTCTTGATCCGGCGCATCGAGCCGGATGTTTGTTTTCATGTCGCTGAAAACATCCGACGCATCCTCGAGAATCATGCCGTCTTTGCTCACGGCCTCAAGACGTGGCTGCGGAATTGAAGGTTGTTTCGCGGCCGGGGGGGCGGTCGGCGGTGCGGTTAGTGCGGCTGCACTTGCATGCAATGGTCCCACCACGCCTTCAATGACCGAGACAAGATCTTGTTCAGCAAACGGGTGCTTGATGTAGGCGTTGGCACCGCCCGGGGTTTGCTGGTGTGCTGCGCACTCGTTATCCGACCATTTTTCGGTTGTCAGTATCACCGGCAGGTCGGATTGGTTCTGGTCCGCCTTGATCTTCGCGAGAAGATCGATGCCGGGTTCGGAATTACCACCGGGCGCTTCGCGGTGTATTATCACAAGTTCGATGCTGGTTCCGTGAAGCTGCAGCATCTGCCATGCATCTTCCGCTGACTGCGGAAAAAGCAGTGCAACCCCTTTTTGTTTGAGGGCTTTTGCTGTTTTATGTCCTGCATCCATATATGGATTCAATATTAGGATCTTCATCACTATGCTCATCGGAATTGGCATGGCATATATTAAGGCTGGCGCGGATGTCATTTTATTGACGGAATTATGGGGGCAATATCTTGTAAAAATACATGGATGGGCGTTTGATTGTAAATCTAATCAAGGCAATTCGCTAATGCGGTGCATATACCAAAAGTTGGCGGACACTTTCCTAAAAGTTGGCGGACACCTTTTTGGTTGCTTCCACGCCCGCGCTCTTCTAGTCTGCTTTCGCATGAAGGTTGTGGCAGTTATTCCCGCCCGTTTTGCGTCCCAGAGACTGCCCGGAAAACCCCTCTCTGATATTCATGGCAAACCAATGATCCAGTGGGTTTACGAGCGCACCCGTGCCGCCCGCGGGATTGATCTGGTTTTGATAGCAACCGACGACGAGCGCATTGCAAGGGCTGCAAAATCTTTTGGCGCCGAAGCGGTGATGACTGATCCCGCGATTCCGAGCGGCACAGACCGCGTGGCGGCGGTGGCGCGGATGCATCCGGCGGATGTTTATGTCAACGTGCAGGGCGATGAGCCGCTTATGGACCCGCGTGCGATCGAAGGTGCGGTCGACCTCGTGCGGTCCCGCCGTTTCGAGATGGCCACGGTCATGACTCCGCTCACAAATGAAGCCGATCTTCACAATAATGCCGTTGTTAAAGTGATCACTGCGCGTGACGGCAGGGCAATCTATTTTTCTCGGCTTCCCATTCCATACGGGCGCCCGCGGGACACGCTTCGCGGCCCCGCCACGCGGGACACGCTTCGCGGCGGGCAGTACCTCTGCCGACGGCACGTGGGGCTTTATGTTTATGCGCGTGAGACTCTTTTCAGACTGCAGTCGCTTCCTCCTTCCCCTCTTGAGAAGGCGGAAAGCCTTGAGCAGCTCCGGGCGCTCGACAACTCTATTGCGATCGGAACGGTAGAGGTGGATTTTGTTTCTATCGGTGTTGATACTCCCGAAGAACTTGAAAAAGCCCGCCAGCTTCTGCTTCAGGCGGATTTTGGCGAGAGGGGACGCTGACAATGGCCAAACAGAAAAAATACATTTTCGTGACCGGCGGTGTTTTGTCGAGCATCGGCAAGGGCATTGCCGCCGCATCCATGGGCATGCTGATGGAGCAGCGCGGGATCAAGGTCACGATGATAAAGATGGATCCGTATCTCAATGTCGATCCCGGTACGATGAGCCCGTTCCAGCACGGCGAGGTTTTTGTTCTTGACGACGGCACCGAGACGGATCTGGATCTCGGGCATTATTCACGCTTTGTCCAGAGTGCGGCGTTTACGCGTTCCAACAGTTTTACCACCGGACGCATATACGATGCGGTCATCCGGCGCGAGCGCGCCGGCGGCTATCTTGGAAAGACGGTGCAGGTCATTCCGCATATCACTGACGAGATAAAGAGCAACATCCGCCAAGCATCGGCGGATGCGGATCTGGCAATCATCGAGGTTGGTGGTACGGTCGGCGATATCGAGAGCCTGCCGTTTCTTGAGGCCATAAGGCACATGAAGTTCGAAGAGGGCGCTGCCAACGTTCTTTATATCCATTTGACGCTCGTGCCGTACATGGCCGCCGCGCAGGAACTCAAAACCAAGCCAACCCAGCACAGCGTAAAAGAGCTTCGCGAGATCGGCATCCAGCCTGATCTGCTGCTTTGCCGTTCGGATCGCAAACTGCCCAAGGATGTGAAGGACAAGATCGGTCTTTTCTGCAATGTTCCGGGTGATCACGTGTTCAGCGCCATTGATGTGAAATCAATTTACGAGGTGCCGCTTTATTTCAGCGAGGAGAATCTTGACGAGAGGATTGTTGAAAAGCTCGGCATCTGGACGGGGCGGCCGGATCTTTCAAAATGGCAGGCGATGGTCGAGAAGATCAAAAACCCCAAGGGCGAGGTCACTATCGGTATCGTCGGAAAATATACCGACTGGCGGGACACCTACAAGTCGCTTTCCGAAGCCCTCATCCATGGCGGCGTCGCCGGTAACGTGCGGGTCAACATGCAGTATGTCGATTCGGAAGAAATCGAGAAGGGAAATCTTGATCTCTTGCGCTCTGTTGACGGCATTCTTGTTCCCGGAGGATTCGGGGAGCGCGGCATCGAGGGCAAGATCCGGGCGGTCGAATATGCCCGTACCGAGGGGATTCCGTTCTTCGGCATCTGTCTCGGCATGCAGCTCGCGGTCGTGGAGTATGCGCGTAACATGTGCGGCATGAGCGGTGCCGGTTCGGCGGAGTTCAAGCCCGGCGGCACCGAAAATGTAGTCGACATAATGGAATCGCAAAAAACCGTGACCGACAAGGGCGGCACGATGCGTCTCGGGGCCTATGCCTGCGCGGTGCTTTCAAAATACAACGGCAAACCCACGCGTGCATTTGCGGCATATGGCAAGGAACAGATAAACGAACGGCACCGGCACCGCTTCGAGGTGTCCGACGTGTTTCGTTCAAGGCTTGAAGAAAAGGGCCTGCTGGTCAGCGGACGCCACAAACGCTCCGACGGCACCGAGCTGGTCGAGATGGTTGAGATTCCTTCGCATCCGTGGTTTCTTGGCTGCCAGTTCCATCCAGAGTTTTTGAGCAGGCCGCTTGTACCGCATCCGCTTTTTGCGTCATTTGTCAAAGCGGCAAAGGATTCGGGCAAGGGGCAGCAACGCAAGTTGAAAGGGATTGGTTAGCCGATGGTTGTCACCAACAACAGTCCGATGACGCTTCTGGCGGGGCTTTGCATTTTGGAGGACGAGGGCCTTGCGCTCGAAGTTGCGCGCGACCTCAAGCGCCAGCTTGACGGCCTTCCGGTCAGATTTTATTTCAAGGCGTCTTTTGACAAGGCAAACAGGACTTCAATCGAGAGTTATCGCGGTCCGGGCATGACAGAGGGGTTGCGCATCCTTGAACACGTGAAGAGGGAGACCGGATTGCCGCTTTGCGTGGATTTTCATGAGCCCTCGCAGGCGGAGCGCGTGGCTGAGGTTGCGGATGTTTTGCAGGTCCCGGCGTTTTTGTGCCGGCAGACGGACATGATTTCCGCTGGCGTCAGCGCGGTGCTCCGGCGTGGCGGAAGGCTGAACGTAAAAAAGGGGCAGTTTCTTTCACCATTGGACATGCGCAATGTCGTTGAAAAGGCCCGGGCCGTCCAAAACAAATCCGGTGTTGCGCCGGATGACGATTGGCTTGCCATAACAGAGCGCGGAACAAGTTTCGGCTACAATTCGCTTATTGTGGACATGAGCGGATTCAAAACGGTGCAGTCTTTTGGAGTGCCGGTGATATACGATGCCACGCATTCGGTTCAGATCCCGGGCGCCGCGCCGGGGGGCAGGAGTACGGGCGGGCGGCGTGAGGCGCTTGAAGTGCTCGCGCGTGCGGCAATGGCCGCCGGAGCCGACGGACTTTTTTTTGAATGCCATCCTGATCCGGCACGGGCAAGGAGCGATGGCCCGAACGCGCTTCCGCTCAGGCATGCCGGCGCATTTGTCCGCAACATGATTGCCATCCGCGATGCGGCACGGGCATTGCCGGGGCTTGACCTCGCATGAGTCTCGAAAGTCCGGAGATCCAGTCCCTGTTGAAAAAGGTTCGCATGCTCATTCTTGATGTCGATGGCATAATGACCGACGGGAAGATATTCTGGCTCGACGGTCACGGGTTTGTGCGGCAGTTTCATGTCCGTGACGGTTACGGGATCAGGATGCTTCAGAAGGCGGGCATTGAAGTTGGAGTGATTACGGCCGGCGAGGCTCCCGATATCAAGTTCCGGGCGCAGTTTCTGGGTATCCGTCATGCGTATTTCGGTGATCTCGACAAACTCAAGATTCTCAAAAAAATTTCTGACGAAACCGGAATTGCGTATTCCGAAATTGCCTATATGGGCGATGACCTGCCGGATATTCCGGTTATCGAGCAGGTCGGGTTCAGCGCCAGCGTTCCGCATGCCATTGAAGAAGTGAAGTCGCGAGTCAGGTATGTGACCAGGACGCCCGGTGGCCATGGGGCGGTTCGCGAGGTTGCCGGCGCCATCCTGAAGGCAAAGGGGATTGAAGTCAGTTATTGATTTTTATTAATGATACCCAGAAAAAATAACGCTACGCATATACGAAAAGTTGGCGGACACTTTCCTAAAAGTTGGCGGACACCTTTTTGGTGGCTTTTCGCTCGCTGCGGGATTAGTAAGACCTTATCAATATAAAACCTTTTTTGCGCAGCAAAAACCGCTCGAAAGGAGCACGAAAATGAGCAAAGCAGTTGAAGCATTCATGTCAGATGTCATCGCAAAAAATCCGGTGGAACCGCAGTTTCACCAGGCCGTTCGCGAGGTGGTCGAGTCGATTCATCCGATAGTCGAGAGCAATCCGGCTTACCGGCAGGCAAAGATTCTTGAGCGCCTTGTCGAGCCGGAGCGTGTTGTCTCGTTCCGGGTCCCGTGGGTTGATGACAAGGGACAGGTGCATGTCAATCGCGGTTTTCGCGTCGAATTCAACAGCTCTATCGGCCCGTACAAGGGCGGTCTCAGGTTTCATTCAAGCGTCACGCTTGGTGTTCTTAAATTTCTTGGTTTCGAGCAGACCTTCAAAAACAGCCTCACCGGTCTGCCGATGGGCGGCGGCAAGGGCGGTTCTGATTTCGACACCCGCGGAAAGAGCGACAACGAAGTGATGCGCTTCTGCCAGGCGTTCATGAGTGAACTTTACCGCCATATCGGTCCCGACACCGACGTGCCGGCCGGCGATCTCGGCGTGGGCGGACGTGAAATCGGTTATCTTTTCGGGCAGTACAAAAAACTCAAAAACGAGTTCACCGGGGTTCTTACCGGCAAGGGGCTTGGCTGGGGCGGCTCGCTTGTCCGTACCGAAGCCACTGGCTACGGGCTTGTTTATTACGTGCAGGAAATGCTTAATCACCGCGGCGACAGCCTCAAGGGCAAGACCTGCTGCATTTCCGGCGCCGGCAATGTCGGCGTTCACACGATCGAAAAAGTGAACCAGCTCGGCGGCAAGGTTGTTGCGATGTGCGACTATGACGGCACGGTTGTCGATATGGACGGCATCAATGATGAAAAGCTCGCGTTCGTGAAAGACCTCGTATTCGTCCGCCGCGGCAGTCTCAAGCGTTATGTCGAAAAATATCCGCGCGCAACTTTCCAGGAGGGCAAGCGCCCGTGGGGAGTCAAGGTGGATGTCGCGTTTCCGACGGCCTGCGAGAACGAGCTCGGCGCCGAGGACGCGAAGACGCTTGTTGCAAACGGCTGTATCTGCGTCGGCGAAGGCGCAAACATGCCAAGCACGCCGGAGGCGGTCGAGCTGTTCATCAAGAACAAGGTTCTCTTCGCGCCGGGCAAGGCTTCAAACGCCGGCGGCGTCGCCACGAGCGGTCTTGAGATGGCGCAGAACGCCCTTCACATGTACTGGAGCCGCGAGGAAGTGGATGCCAAGCTTCATGGAATCATGAAGGGCATTCACAAGGCCTCGGTCGAGCACGGCAAGGAAGGTGATTACGTCAACTACGTCAAGGGCGCCAATATCGCCGGCTTCATCAAGGTTGCCGATGCGATGCTTGCCCAGGGCATAGTGTAATGTCTGATGCGCCACTAGCGTGACGGATATCGAGACCTCAAGGAGCAGGACTCAGCCGTGGTATCTGAGGTTTCACAACCTCATGCCCTATCGCGTGCGTGAGATCCTGCTCGTCTCGGCTCCGTACGACGCTTTTACCCTCGAAGAGGACGGTCGCCTTACCGAAAGTATCTTTACCAAGTATTCCGAACTCAACCTGTCGAGCGCGCCGAGGATCACGCATGTTTCAACCGGCGCGCGCGCGATGGAACTCCTGGCCGAACGAAGATTCGACCTGGTCGTGACCATGGTCCGCATTGCGGACACGAACGTGAGCGCGTTCGGCAGGAAGGTGAAGAAAATCTATCCGAACATGCCGGTCGTGCTCCTCATGCTGACCGAAGCCGATTTGCGCAATTTTCCGGGCGGCGGAGTCGATCCGCAGGCGGTTGACCGGGTGTGGGTCTGGACGGGCGACGCAAAAATGCTTTTTGCCGTCATGAAGCTTGAAGAGGACCGCCTGAACGTCGAACACGACACGCGCAATGCGGGCGTGCGCGTGATCATCGTGGTTGAGGATGCGATCAGGCGGTATTCCTCATTTCTGAGCCTTCTGTATTCCGAGATCATGCAGCAATCCGAATCCCTTATCGCCGAAGGCGTAAACGATCTGCACCGGCTGATGAGGATGCAGACGCGCCCCAAGATCCTGCTGGCGACCACTTTCGAAGAGGCGGTCGGGTATTACCGGCGCTTTCATGACAACGTCCTTGCCGTGATCAGTGATGTGCGGTTTCCGCGTGGCGGCGTGGAAGATCCCTCGGCCGGTTTTGAACTTGTGAAGATGATCCGCTCCGACGACGCGGATCTTCCGATGCTGTTGCAATCCGCGGAACCGGAAAATGCCGTTACCGCGGCCGAGCTTGGCGTGCATTATGCCGACAAGAATTCGGCCACGCTGCTCAAGCAGCTCCAGCGGTTTGTTGTTGAAAGCCTTGGCTTCGGCGACTTTGTGTTCCGGCTTCCGGACCGCACCGAGGTGGCACGCGTGCGCGACATGTACGAGCTTGAAGAGGCCATGAAGTGGGTGCCGGCGGAGTCGATGGTCTATCATGCATCACGCAACCATTTTTCGCTCTGGCTTCTCGCGCGCAGCATGTTTGCGCTCGCTGATCTGATCCGTCCGCTCAAGGCTGATGCGCCCGGAGGCATAGAGGGCGTGCGCAAGTATCTTCTCAAGGCGCTCCGCGATGCGCGCATCCAGGAGCAGGAGGGCGTGATATCCGATTTTTCCGCGCGCCAGCCCATTACCGAAAGCCATTTCGTGCGGCTTCGCAAAGGTTCGATCGGCGGGAAGGCGCGTGGTCTTGCTTTCATAAGCTCCCTCCTTTCCAGACAGGGGCTTAACGAAAAATTTGAAGGCCTGCCCATCAAAACCCCGAGGTCCATTGTTGTCGGGACCGAGGAATTTGAAGCGTTTGTGATGAACAATCATATTGCCGATCATGGTTTTCGCGGGCTTGATGATGCAGCCATCCAGGGGCGATGCGCGGGTGGCAGGCTTTCGGATGCGCTGCTATGGGATCTCCGGCGGGCGATCGCCGATCTGCATGGCCCGCTTGCCGTCAGGTCTTCAAGCCTGCTGGAGGACGCGCAGGTGCAGCCGTTTGCCGGGATTTATGCCACCTACATGCTCCCCAACAATCATCCCAATCCCGAGATCCGGTTTGAAGAGTTATGCCGCGCCGTAAAAGCGGTTTATGCTTCCACCTTCATGCTGGAAGCCCGCGCTTACGTGTCCGGCACGCCTTACAGCATCGAAGAAGAGAGAATGGCCGTGATCATCCAGGAGATGGTCGGGACTTCTTACGGCGAGTGTTTTTATCCTGCCGTTTCGGGCGTTGCGCTTTCATACAATTATTATCCTGTCGGGGGTCAGAAGCCCGATGACGGGATTGTTCTCGTGGCGCTCGGGCTGGGACACACCATAGTGCAGGGCGGATCGGTGCTCCAGTTTTCTCCGTCGTCCCCCGCGGCGCTTCCGCAGTTCGGTTCCGCGCAGGACGTTCTCAAGTATTCGCAGTCGCGGTTTTATGCCCTTGATCTCACCAGGAACATGGTTCATTTCGGCGGCGGAACCGAGTCGTCGCTGAAAATATTCGAGCTTGACCGGGCCGAGAAGGACGGGGTGCTTTCGCTTGTGGGCAGCGTTTACAGCCGGGATGATGATGCGATCCGCGACAATCTGCGCGAACCGGGTACGCGTGTTGTCACCTTCAATAATATCCTGAAATGGAACTCGGTTCCTCTGGCTGCGGCACTGAAAGAACTGCTGCTGCGCCTGCGCGAAGGGCTTGGCTATGCCGTCGAGCTTGAATTCGCCATGGATCACAATGAACTATACATCCTCCAGGTCAGGCCGCAGGCGATGCAGATGATCGAAGGCGGCGAGCAGTCCGGGGAACTGCCTTCCGGAAAGGTTTTCTGCCGCACGGACCGTTCACTCGGGCATGGAATTGTCGAAGGCATCAAGGACATTGTTTATATCAGGCGCGCGGATGTTGAATGCTGGGATACCCCGCGTATTGCGATGGAGGTGGGGCGGCTCAATGCTCAATTCCAGGCGGAGGGTCGGCCGTACATGCTGGTGGGGCCGGGAAGATGGGGGTCGTCCGATTCGCGTCTTGGAATTCCGGTGAAGTGGGCGCAGATCTCGGCGGCGCGGGTGATTATCGAGACATCTTTTGCCGACCGCGAGGTGGAGCCGTCGCAGGGCGCGCATTTTTTCCATAATCTTACTTCGTTCGGCATTGGTTATCTCACTCTTTCGAATGTCGACCGGATGGCTACGGCCTCTAAAAGGCATATTGATACCGCCTGGCTTGATGCGTTGCCCGCGGTTCAGGAGACCGCCGACGTCCGGCATGTGCGGTTTGAAAAAGCACTCAGGATTCATATGGACGGCCGGAAGGGAAGTGCGGTTGTTTTCAGGGATTGATGCAGGATTTTTCCGGCGCCCGCGCGATTATGCGTATTGTAAGCGGTTTTTTGAAGCCTATGCCCGCTTTTATCAGCATGTCCATGCCGCTTTTTTCGCCGACAAACATGTCCACCATGTTTCCCTTGATTGAGCCCCCCACGTCCTGGGCATACCAGACGCCGTCGTGTTTTTTGCCGTTTGGAAGCTTCATCCCGACAGTTTCCTTGATCAGCACTTTTGATCCGAGCGGAATCATTTTCGGATTTACGGCCAGCGTGCGGAACGGTCTGAGCGCGCAGGAGCCGACGCCGTTACCGAACGGGTGCTTTGTGAACATGAATCTCGTGTCACGTTTCTTGAATCCTGAAAAGTTGACAATGCGGCCGTCCAGAAGGCGGCCGGTGCCTTCCATTTTCAGATCTTTTTTGAATTTAGCGCTCACCCTGGCCAGTGCGCGGTCTTTCATATCGAGGAGCTCGTCATCGATTTCTAGATGTTTGTAATCCTTTTCATCAACGATGTAATAGCAGGAGGCCCTGAATATGGTGTTTGCGTCCGCAATCGCATCATGAAGCATTGGCGGGATAGGTGCATAAGCAATTGCGGCCAAAGCCAGGTGAAGAATCATAGCTTGGCACATTATAATTACTTGATGTCTACAGTCAAGAATGGGTTTGTAATATATATTTCATGAATACATTTAACCTATTGCCAATGTATATTTAAATACGATATTAAATGTCGTATATGATCAAACTCAACCGGACTACAGAATACGGACTTGTTGCCTTGAGACACATAAGTCTCAAGCATGCGACTGATCCCGGCGCCATGACTAGCGCGCGCGAAGTCGCGGATCATTACGGCCTTCCGTTTGAGATAACCGCCAAAACCATGCAGCGCCTCAAGGAACTGGGGCTCATTAGTTCGGAGCACGGGGCGCGGGGCGGATACGTTCTCCGGCGCAGCCTTGACGACATTTCGCTTGCCGAGTTTCTAACTCTCATGGAGGGCAAGCGCAGTCTGGTTGCCTGTACCCCGGGCCATGCGGGCGGGCATGGTGGATGCGAGTACCAGCCAAAATGCAAAATCCGCGGCATGATGGCGGATCTCAATCTCAGGATGCGGGGATTTCTTTCCAATATCAAGTTGTCCGAACTTGCCGGAACGCCGCCCGGCGGAGGAGTTGCAAAATGCTGAAGAAACCGGTCTATCTGGATTATCACGCCACCACGCCCGTGGACCCCGAGGTCATGAGGACGATGCTGCCGTATTTTACCGAAAATTTTGGAAATGCCGCGAGCAAGAGCCATGAATACGGCTGGACCGCCGAGGCCGCCGTGGAACGCGCGCGCGGGATGATCGCCCGGCTCATCGGCGCGACAGACAAGGAAATCATCTTCACCAGCGGCGCGACCGAGAGCGACAATCTTGCGGTCACGGGCGCAGCCCGCATGTACCGCGAAAAAGGCAATCACATCATCACGAGCGCCATTGAACACAAGGCCGTTCTGGATTCCTGCCATGCGCTTGAGCGCGAGGGTTTCGAGATTACATATCTCGGAGTGGACAAGTACGGACAGGTGAGTCCGGAGGACGTAAAAAAAGCGATCACTCAGCGCACGATACTGGCAAGCATCATGGCGGCCAACAACGAGATCGGCACGATAAACCCCGTTGCCGCCATCGGGCGCGTCTGCAAGGAGGCCGGCGTGATTTTTCACACGGACGCCGTGCAGGGGGTCGGCAAAATGCCGATCGACGTCGAAAAAATGGGCATTGATCTGCTTTCGCTCTCGGCCCACAAGATCTACGGGCCGAAGGGCGTGGGCGCGCTTTATGTAAGGCGCAAGAACCCGCGCGTCCGGCTTGTTCCGATCATTCATGGCGGCGGGCACGAACGCGGCATGCGTTCGGGGACGTTGAATGTTCCGGGCATCGTGGGATTTGGCAAGGCATGTGAGATTTTACAGCGCGTGATGACGGAAGAAATACGGCGCATGCAGCATCTTCGCGACATGCTTTGGGACGGCATCAGGACGCAACTTGAAGATGTTTACCTCAACGGGCATCCCGACGAGCGGTTGCCCAACAGCCTGAACGTGAGTTTTGCCTACGTCGAGGGCGAGTCGCTCATGATGGGCATGAAGGATATTGCGGTATCGAGCGGTTCGGCGTGCACATCGGCGAGCCTCGAACCCTCTTATGTCCTCAAGGCCATCGGGGTGGACGAGGATCTTGCCCATACGAGCATCCGTTTCAGCGTCGGGCGCTTTACGGATGAAGAAGAGATCCGCTATGTTGTGAAAAAAGTTGTTGATACCGTGAACAAACTCAGGGAACTTTCTCCGCTGTATGAGATGGCAAAGCAGGGAATTGACATCAAGAACGTCCAGTGGACCGGGCATCATCACTGAAGGGGAGGCATGACGGACATGTACAGCAAAAAGCTGATGGATATCTGTGAAAACCCGAGCAACGTCGGCACGCTTGACAAGGATTCGCCGGATGTGGGCACCGGCATGGTCGGTTCCCCCGAATGCGGCGATGTGATGAAGCTCCAGATCATGATCGACCGCGCGACACGCGTGATCAAGGACGTCAAGTTCAAGACCTTCGGCTGCGGCAGCGCGATTGCAAGCACGTCGCTCATGACCGACTGGGTAAAGGGTAAAAGCATCGAAGATGCGCTCAAATTTACAAATGCCGAGGTTGTGAAGGAACTGGAGCTGCCGGCCATAAAAATCCACTGTTCCATTCTTGCCGAAGACGCGCTCAGGGCGGCGGTTGAGGATTATTATAAAAAGAACCCGGACATGAGGCCTGCGGTTTCGGCCTTGGGAGGATGAAGTGCCAGGGATCACTTTTCTGCCGTCGGGTGTTGTTGCGGACGCAGTTGCAGGCGTCACGGTTTTGGAGGTCGCCCATGGCGCCGGAGTGGAGATAAAAAGCGCCTGCGGCGGAGTGGGGGCGTGCGGATCATGTCATATCATTATACGATGCGACGCGGGCGGCCTTGAACCGGCAAGCGACAGGGAAGAAGAAGTTCTGGAGAAGGCAAGCGGCCTTACTTTGAATTCAAGGCTTGCCTGCATGGCAAAGGTGACGGGAGATGTCACGGTTGAGATTCCGGGATGAAAAACCTGTTATTTTCGCTGATCGCTGCCGGCATGCTCATT
>Ga0156729_1017_pt4 | contig 17097 bp, 18 predicted proteins | sample RifOxyD1_FD_112058 | JGI IMG/M metagenome (GOLD analysis project Ga0156729, IMG submission 112058) | Bdellovibrionales bacterium RIFOXYD1_FULL_53_11
GTTTTCTCTTCGGCGGGGCCTGCGGCCAGTCGAACTTCGGCAGGATTTTCGGGCGCTGATGCAATGACGGAATTCTGCGCAATGACAGCCGCAGCGGCTTGACTCAGAATTTCGCCGGCGGGTGATGGTTGTGCGGCAGCGGCTGCCAGCCCCTCTTCACGAAGCAGTGCGGGATAGTCCAGGTCACCGAGTTCAATGAACGATGCCGGTTGCGGCGGGCTTTCAGCCGCCCGCTCAAACTCTATTACCTCTATCAATTTTGTTTTTGAGAGCGTGGCCGCGTCAATTTTTCCCGGAATGCCCACCAGCGCGGTTATTTCAATCCTGCGCGTGTCCTTCTGCTTGCGGATTACGATCTGGTTTGCGTGCCTGTACAGATAGAACACAAGCGATTCGGGAAGGCCTTTGAGTTTGCCGGATTTGATTCTTTCCGCAATTCCGTCGAGATTGAGCTTCGCGTCTTCCGGCAGCATGAACGAAACGCTTAATGCGATTTTTTCCGCGTCAATCCCGCATTCCACGCTCAGCGGTTCGGAAAGCGCGCTGTTTTCGCCGGACGGGTTGTTAAGAACATAGCCGAAAAACGTGCTGAACAGCACGATGGCGCGCAATTTGATCTCGTCCACGCCGGATTCGCGCAGTCTTGCGGTCAGAAGATCCGAAATCCTTCCAACATGTTTGACCGAAAAGATGCTTTCATAAAAAGCATTGCAGTCTTCGCCCAGCAGGCTCGCAACTCCGAAGCATTCTGCCATGCGCGGCGCGCGCGAGCCGAAGTTAAGCATCCACGAACCCCTCCTGCCCGAAAATAGTCGGAGGTGTCGTTCCGGCACGGACGAATTCCCTTTTTACGCGCTCAAGACGTGCTGACATTTTGTGCGCAAGCGAAAGCTGGATGTCCTGCAGTTCCTGTACGGCGGTTATTGCTTCCCCCTCGATATGTTTTTGCCCGGCTGATGTTATTGATTTGCGCGCCAGGGCGGCGATCCCGGCGGTTTCATTGTTTGTCGCGCCGGTATCCGCGTTTGTTGTTGCATCGCTGAACACGCTTGAGCGGAGGGCATTCAGATAACTCATGTCGCATTTGCCCAGATGAAGCGCGATGAACACGGCCCAGCTCGATTGCAGTACGGCCTTTTCAAAAACCTCCACATCATTGTCACGTGCGCCGGCGAGCAGTCCGGCCGGCAGGAGATCGCAAAGCTCGTTTGCAAAGACCGCGACAAAAAACGGTTCAAGCCTTGTTCCTTCGCTCCAGAGCGGGCCGATCATGCGGAGCACGGCATCGGAGATTTCGTATGGGGCGGGCGTCGGCAGCGTGAGCAGTGTGCGGATGGCGCGGGCGGTGTTTCTGAACGGCATGACTGAATCCACAAACTGTGGCAGATAAAAATGTCCGAAGGATTTGAGCCTTGAAAGCTCGTCGTCAGTAAAGAAATCAAGTGGAGCCTTTACTGCCACGTACTTCGCATTTTTTTCGAGCAGGACATATACCGGCGAAAGCATGAGCGCATACGGGCTCACGCTTGCGACGGGGCAAACCTTCATGCCGTCCGAACCGGTTGCTGGCAGTTTTTTTCGACTGAAAAACATAGCCCTCCTGGAATTCCTGTTCGCACAAATAGAGCGGACAAGGGAACCCCCTTAAATGACTTTTCGGCTAACCCATGGCTATCTCAAATTATTTTGACAAAGCCGTGGTTAAAACAGTTTTCCGGACCAGAGCCCGTCAAGGAATTGACGATAAGGGAGACAAACGATCCCGTTGTTCAGCCGTAGTGGCAGGCGGCCTGGTGATGCGGATTTCCGGATGCCGCAATGTCCGGCAGAAGGCCGGGTGCATCATGTGAACAGTTTTGCCGGGCAATAGGGCATCTGGGATGAAAGCGGCACCCGGCAGGTGGCGCAAGGGGTGAGGGGACGTCTCCGGGCAGTACAATACGGCGGGATTTTGCGCCGGGCTCCGTCAAGGGAATGGAGGACAGCAGGGCTTTGGTATACGGATGGCGCGGATTGCGATAAAGCTCGTCGGCGTCGGCAATTTCGACAATCCTGCCAAGATACATGACGGCAACGCGAGTTGAAACATGTTCAACCACTTTCAGATCATGCGCGATGAACAGGTAGGTGAGGGCGAACTCTTTTTGAAGATCCACGAGCAGATTGATGATTTGGGCCTGGATGGAAACGTCGAGAGCGGATACGGGCTCATCGCACACGATGAATTCCGGCTGAACGGCAAGTGCCCGCGCTATTGAAATGCGTTGGCGCTGGCCTCCCGAAAATTCATGAGGATATCGCGAGGCCGCTTCATGCCGGAGGCCGCACAGATCAAGAAGCGCGCGGACCCGGGTGCGTCTTTCGTTTTTGTTTTTGCAGAGATTATGAATGTCCATCGGCTCGCCGATAATGTTTTCAATGGTCATTCTGGGATTAAGTGATGAATACGGGTCCTGGAAGATGATCTGCATTCTGCGGCGCATGCGTCGCAACCCTGTGCCGTTTGTGCGGGCAAGATCACGGCCGTCGAACAGCACGCTTCCCGAATCCGGTTCAAGCAGCCGCAAAATACATCTTCCGAGCGTGGATTTGCCGCAGCCGGATTCGCCAACGAGCCCGAGTGTTTCGCCTTTTGCGATGTCAAAAGATACGCCGGATACGGCAGAGACGCTGCCGCGTTCGCGCGAAAAAAGACCTCCCTTGACCGGAAATTGTTTTTCCAGGTTTTTAACCGACACAAGGGGCGGGGGCGCAGGAAGTGTCTGGAGCATTACAGATCCCTCACGCATCTGAACACATGCCTGCTGTCCGCCGTTGCGGTGCGCAGGCTCGGCTCTTCCAGGGTGCATTCCGCGCCGGCCAGATTGCAGCGGTCGGCAAACCGGCAGGCGCGCGGAAGATTCATCAGACTTGGCACGAGTCCCGGGATTGCCTCAAGCCTTTTCCGGCCCGCGCCAAGCCTGGGAAGGCTGCGCAATAGTCCTGCGGTATATGGGTGGCGCGGGTGCTTGAATATCTCCGCCACAGGCCCCTGCTCCACAATCCTGCCCGCATACATCACGGCAACATCGTCCGCCATTTCGGCAACCACGCCAAGGTCATGTGTGATCAAAATCATCGCCATGCCCACCCGTTTCTGGAGATCCTTGAGAAGCTCCAGAATTTGCGCCTGTATGGTGACATCAAGCGCGGTAGTCGGTTCGTCAGCGATCAAAACGCCGGGATTGCACGAAAGTGCCATGGCAATCATCACCCTCTGGCGCATTCCGCCGGAAAGCTGGTGCGGATAATCAGTCATCCGTTTTTCCGGCGCGGGAATTCCGACCATTTGCAGCATCTCTATCGCGCGTCGCCTGGTTTCAGCCCTTCCGGGGTGCTGGTGCAGCGCAATCGCCTCGCTGATCTGGTTTCCGATCGTGAATACCGGATTGAGCGAGGTCATCGGTTCCTGGAAGATCATCGATATTTCGCGACCGCGGATTTTTCTCATCTCCGAAGTGCCGAGAGTCAGAAGATCGGCGCCTTTGTAAAATATTTTGCCGCCCATGATCCTTCCGGGTGGTTCCGGGATCAGGCGCAGGATGGAAAGGCTGGCCACGGTTTTTCCGCAGCCTGATTCGCCGACAAGTCCGAGCGTGCGTCCGGGGGCGACGCCGAAGCTGACGCCATCCACGGCCTTGACCTCTCCTTCGTCCGTAAAAAACGATGTTTTGAGGTCCTTGATTTCAAGAATGTCCGTGTTGCCGTTCACAATGATTGTCTTTTACTTTATTTTCGGGTCAAGTGCATCCCGTAAAGCATCACCAAGCAGGTTTAATGAAAGCACCAGCAGGAATACTGCTCCGCCGGCGCCCGCCAGCTGCCACCAGACCCCCCTGAAAAGCTCTGTCTTGGCGTCGTCAATCATGATGCCCCAGCTCGGTTGTCCCTGTATCCCCACTCCCAGAAAGGAAAGAACCACCTCGGCTTTGACCGCCGATACGAATTCGATCGTAAAAAAGACGATTACATGATGCATGAGATTCGGCAGGATGTGCCTGAATATGCGGGCCAGATGTCCTGCGCCTGCGCTTTCGGCGGCAATCACATAATCCATTGACTTGTGTCGCATGCATTCCGAGCGGACAACGCGGGCCACGGTTATCCATGATCCGATGCAGAGTGCCGCACAAACCGCCCAGAGCCCCTTTCCAAAAGCATAGCTGGCCCTGGAAAGCAGCAGGATGGAAGGAACCGAGGAAATTACCGTGTACAGCCATACGACCGCATGGTCCACCAAGCCTCCGTAATAGCCGGCCGCCGCGCCCAGCGTGAAGCCGATAATCACGCCGGAAGCGGCCGCCACGATTCCAACGGTTATCGCGGCTCCCGCCCCGTGAATCACCTTGTAGAGTACGCTGCGGCCCATAAAATCGGTGCCCAGCCACAGCCTGAGGTCCGACAAATCCGGAGGCGTGTATACCCCGCCATTGGTTTCTCCCGTGCCTGAAACCAGCAGGCCGGACCAGGACAATACCGCCATAAACACAAAAATGATGATGATCGAAAATGCGGCGATTGTAGGAGGCCTGCAGAGTGCTTTCATCGCCGCAGCTCCATTCTGGGGTCTGCAATCCTGCAGAATACATCAATCAATATGTTCACCAACACGTAAAAAATCGAGATGACCGTGGCAACAGCCTGGATCACCGGAAGATCGCTGCTGTTGAAGGCGTCGATGAGAATGCTGCCAAGACCGGGTATGGAGAAAAAATTCTCGAGCAGCACGGAACCCAGGATCAGGTGCGGTATCTGGGACAGGGAATTGGTGAGAACCGGGACAAGACAGTTTCCAAGCACATGTTTTACGTAGATTGCAAAATTTCCAATTCCACGCGCCCTGGCGGCCCGGATGTAATCCCTGCCTGTTTCCTCCAGGGCTACGCTTCTGTAAAAGCGCACCTCAAATCCGGTAGCCACTGTGACCCAGAGAAATACCGGAAGCGCCAGATAACGGAATCTTTCGGGCCATCCCGGGTCAAAACCCGAGACGGGGAACAACCCCAGCTTGAACGCGGCATAATACTGCAACAGGAGTATCAATACCAGCATGGGGGCACTCATTCCGGCAACGCTAAAGGCCATTATCATTTTATCGGTCCGGCTTCCGCGGCGGTAGGCGGCAAGAAGGGCGAGACAGAGTGCAAGCACGGTGGTGATCAGGAACGCGGGAACCGCCAGGCAAAGCGACGGCCCGGCCCCCCGGAGCAGCATTTTCGAGACTTCCTGGTGCGTGCCGTGGCTGCGTCCGAAGTCGAGAGTGACGATGCCGCGAAGATATGAAGCAAACTGGCTGGCGAGCGGACGGTCAAGTCCGAGTTCATGTCGGAGTTCGGCTACGCGCTCTGCGTTTGCATGCTGTCCGAGCATTTTCAGGGCCGGATCGCCTCCCACCACATGAAACAGCAAAAAGACGAGTGCCGCAATTCCGAGGATGATGGGAATAGCCTGGATGATGCGCTTGAGAATGAATCCGGCCATCTTTGATTCTACCTGGATTTTTTCGCCACGTCCGGCATGACTCTGAGATATTTCACTCGTGACGGTTCCATGTGGTGGCGTTTATAGTTTTTCAGGCGCGGAGGTATCAGATCAAAGGTGATTCTGTGCACCTTGAAAAGCAGAGGACAGTCTTCGGCAACGATGGCATTCATTTTCGTGTAGATTTTAGCTCTTTTTTCCGGATCCATCTCGGCCCCGGCTTTTTCGTACAGCCGGTCGAATTCCGGATTTGAATAGCCGGAATCGTTGGGACCGGGCGAAGTGTTTTTGCTGTAGAACATCTGCATGAAATTCTCTGCGTCCGGATAATCGGCCGACCAGGCGGAGACGCCCCACATCTGTCCCCTGCGGTTTTTAATCGAGTTCTGGAACTCCGGCCAGGTATGGGCCGTGACTTTCATGGTAATACCGGCGGCCGCCAGAAATCCCGCCATCTGTTCGCTCATCTGCCTGAAGCTGCTTGTCGCCGGAATAACATAATCCAACGGCCCCAGGCCCCTTCCGCCCGGATGGCCGGCTTTTGCAAGCAACTCGCGTGCGGCGGCAAGATTGAAATGGCGGTATGGATTTAAAAAGGCCGGATCATATCCCGGAAGCCCCGGAGGTATGGGGCCCTGGGCGGCGATGGCCTGTCCGCTGAAAAAAAGATCGATGTATTCCCTGGTGTTGAAGGCAAGGCTTATGGCCTGCCTGAGCAACTTGTTTTTTCCGATCACCGGGTCAGCCATGTTGAACACATCAAAGGTCACGTCAAGCATGGGGGTTTTTATCGCGCGAATGTTTTTTTGTTTGAGTTCGGCGTTTACGTCGCCATCCGGGAGGATGACTTTTTTAAAGCTATCCTTGGGCGGTTGCACGAGATCTGTTTTTCCGGACAGGAAGCCCAGCCACCACGGCTGGTGTTCCGTATAAACGGTTACGAGAATCTTGTCCAGGAAGGGAAGGGACCGGCCGGCATCCGCAAGCAGACCGCTTTCAACGTCACCCGGAGCGCCTTCGGAAGGATAGTATTCCGTGCGGTATGTCGGATTTCTTGTCCATATGATCTTTTGAGCCGGGTCAAATTCCTCCAGCCTGAACGGACCGGTTCCCACCGCGCGTGTCTGGAAATCTTTTCCGTAATGATCTACGGCTTCCTTCGGAACAGCGTGTGCATATGGCATGGCAAATGCGTAAATCATCACTGGAGATTTGCGGGTGAGAATGATCTGCAGGGTGTATCTGTCCGTGGCCCGGAGTCCTGAAACGTTTTTTGAGTAATCGGCCGCGCCGGACTTGACCGTGTCACTTCTCCATTCGTTCAGTCCGGCGATTTTTCCATCAAAAAGCCACCAGCCGCCCGAAAGGTTTTTTGGATCCGCAACGCGTTTTATTGAATAAACAAAATCATCGGCGGTCAGCTCCCGGCCTTTTCCGGCGGTTTCCTTGAAACACGGATCATCCTGGAACAGGACGCCTTTTTTTATCTTGAACGTATATATCCTGCCGTCAGGCGAGATCTCCGGCAGTGTTTCTGCAAGATTTGAAATCAGCGTGTAGGGCCGTTTCAGATAATGGTATTGCAGCAGCCCCTCGTATGATCTTCCAACCTCGGTTGCGGCATAAAGATCATCGGCCCGCGCCGGGTCAAGGCCCTTGATCTTTTCGGGCGTGGACCAGTTCAGGGTGTTTGCGGATTCCTTGTTTTTAACGGTGCATGAGGCTGTAAACAGTGCGGCCAGCAGGATGATTGCCGGTTTTTTCATTTTGCATCCCTTTCGCGCCATTTGACCCCGACTTCGCCGAGTTTGGATCTGGCCTGCCATTTAAGCGGAGCACCTGTGGTTTTTTCGGGATTGTCAAAAACAAATTCAACCGAGACGCCGAAGACGCCTTTTCTTTCCCAGCGCAGCGACTCCGGCCATCCCGAATCATCGTGTTTGCGGAATCTGTACAGAAAAATCTCGGCATCACCATGGAGCGAGGCCTTTGTGGAGACCCTGAGATGGCCGTCCGCGGTCCACTCGGGTTTTTCCAGGTCTTCCGGGCGTTCGGGGCACGGAAATCTTCCGATGAACAGGTTTGAAGCCCAGTTGAGGGGGATGCCGCCCCATGAACCATTTCCGCTGACCGGTTTGGATTTGCCGTCGGCAAGCTTTATTGAATAGCGGCCGTTATTGATGGTGATAAGCGCTTCCGTGCCCCCGAGGATGTTTGTAATCTCGAGTTTGAGACTGTTTGTTCCCGCAGCTTCGACGAGCGCCGAAAATCTTCCTGAGGCATCTTTTGATTTTGCAGTGACAATGGCTGTACCCCTGACGGTTTTGAGGTCCTTGCCGAACCGGCAGGCGTTTTCCAGCGTTTTCAGTGCGTCGGCGTTTTTTCCGTATGGGGCATGGGCACAGCCCGAGAGGACAAGGGAAGCCAAGGTAACCATTATTATGAATTTGATGTTGCTCTTCACCCGAAAAGATTCACATGTCCGGGGCTTTCGGGCAACAGGGAATACGGTTTACCGGCCGGCCGGCTGTCTTTCGCCCGTGTAAACCCCGGCACCTTCCGCGCCGCCGTTTTTGTCGAGTTCGCGCTGCAGATTCTGGATTTTGGCTTCAAGCTTCTGCTTGAGTTCCTGGTCATCCGCATATTTTGCCGCTTCCCTGTATTGAAGGAGCGCTTTCTGCCGGAGATTTGTTTTCAGATATGCATCTCCAAGATGGTCAAGAATGGTTGCTTCATTGGGCTTGAGGCGCGCGGCCTTTTCGAGCTCGACAACGGCTTCAGACATTCTTCCACGCACAAAAAGATACCACCCCCAGCTGTCCTGGATGAAACCATTGTCCGGCTTGAGCGTCATCGCCCTCCTGAGAACTTTTTCTGCATCACTAAGGCGTTCGCCGCGGAGGGTCCAGGTATATCCAACATAGTTAAGGGCATCGACGTTGTCGGGATTGATGGAAAGTATGGACTCCATTTGCTTGAGGCTGCCATCAACATGTCCGGTCCGGTCATACAAGCTGCCGAGATAATATTTGAGCTTTTCGTCTTCAGGAAAACGACCTATGGCATCTTCCAGGGTGCCGATGGCGCCCTTGGTGTTCCGGCCCTCATCTTCGAGACTGGCCTTCAAAAGATAGAAGTTGCTGATGCGTGGCGCTTTTTCGATGGCATTATTGATATGTGTCATCGCTTCGCCTGTGCGTTTTTGCTGTTTGAGAAGATATACGACATGCAGTGTGGCTTCAGGATAAAGTTTTGAATCAACCTTTACATGTTTTAGTTCCGATATGGCCTCGTCAAATTGTTTGGTTTCTTCGTAAAGACTGCCAAGATAATAGCGTATGCGGTCTGATTCCGGGTTTTTTTGGAGTATTGTCTTGAAGATTTCAACCGCCCGCACATAGTTTTTCATTTCCATCTGCACAAGTCCGAGCTTGACGCGCACATTCATGTCATCCGGGTCGGAAGCTTCCACGGCTTCGAGATACGGCACGGCCTCTTTGTATTTTTCCTCTTTAAGGTAAATGGTCGCGATCCTGTTTGCTGCGGTCAGATCCTGAGTTGCATCGTAGAGGTCTTTATAGACCGCAATGGCCTGTGGGTTCATGCGCTGCTCTTCATACAAATATCCAAGAGCGAGTGAGGCCTGTGAAAAACCGGGCCTGGCATCCATTGCTTTTTTGAAGGCAACAGCGGCTTCCTTGAAGTGATCCAGGCGGTGCTGCGTCCGACCGAGATAATAAAGTGCGAGCGGTGCCTCTGGATTTTTCTTCAGGAATTTATGCAGCACGACAAGGGCTTCGGTTCCTTTTTCCATTTCCAGGAGTGTCTGGGATTTATAAATAACCGCTTCTTCGTGTGAAGGGTGGTCTTTAAGTATCCGGTCATATTCACCAAGCGCCTTGTCGCTTTCACGAGCGGTCGAGTACAGTCCGGCGAGCAGGAGTCTTGCATCAGTATATTTTGGATCTCTTTGCAGTGCTTCCTTGATGGCTTCCATTGCGGCCGACAGCATGCCTTTTTTAACGTATTCAGCGGCAAGTCTGGCGTGGATGAGTGGTGATTCGGGATCGAACATGAGCGCCAGCCGGTACTCCTCGATAGCCTTGTCCGGATTCCCCTCGGAGACGTATGCCTGCGCCATGCTGAAATGATATTCAGCCGAGGCAGTCGTGTTTTGGCGCGCCGTGTCCGCATTTTTTCTGCCTTCAGAATATTTTTCATTTTCTGTTGAATTATTCTTTCCGGCATTTGCGGTTTGACTGGTTTCCGGATCTGCTGTTTTCTCCCCTGAAAGCCTTGCCTGGATGCTTGCGCAGGATGAGCAGATTGCGGCGGCCATTGTCAAAGTTAATAGCTTGTTGACTATGTGTAATTGCATAGGAGTCTATGCTCCCTTCTCAATAACCAATCGACTTTTGTGGTAAAAAACTTAATTAATGACACGCTTGCGTTGTTCTGCGCATCGTGGTAGCTGCATGCGTCAGTCACGCTAAAGTAAAGTGTTTTTTGTGTTTTATGTAGTAGGCGCTTGACTTTAGTGCGGCGAGTTGTTATTTGGGTAATTGGACGTTATGACACGTTGTGACAAAAAGTTGTCACAGCAGGTCATAATTAAATGGGGAAGGCAATGTGGCGTAAGCCGTGTTGTTTAATGTATTAGGGGGAATGAAATGAAAGAAGTAAAGATCATTAAGCGGTATCAGAACCGCAAACTGTATGACACGCATGAGTCCAGCTATGTGACTCTTGATGAGATCTCCAAGATGATTAAAAATGGTGAGGATCTTCGTGTCATCGACAATAAGACCAAGAATGATATTACTGCGGCAACTCTGACGCAGCTGCTCTATGAGAGTGAACGCAAGGCTAAAGCGCAGCCGTCAGTAGCTATGTTGAAGGAAATCATTCGCCATGGTGATGGATCTTTTTCTGGCTTCATTCAAACAAAGCTTGGTAACGAAATGGCCAAGTTTGAAGAAGTCACTACAACACCAGCATTGAACCAATAAGTATACTGGATTATTAAAGTCTGTTTTGTTGAGTGTAGATTTGCTTGCTTTTGAAAATCCCGCTACACTTAGTGTGTGTGGGGTAGCTGTGCATTAGACGCCACGCGTTTAAATGTCGTAGCCAATGCCAGGATGGCGTTGAAAGGAAAATGAACATGATGTCCAATATCCGCATTCAACATAAAAACAAGACAAAGATTATTGCAGGGGCCGCGTTTCTAGTCTTTATGACGAGTTCGAACGTGGCTCTTGCTGCATCAACAAGCTGGTCAAGCCAGCCGGCATGGGCGTCTGGTGAATCTACAAGACGTTCTCATTTGATCAAGGAGAGTAATAATCTCTCCCCCTTCTCGCCGGCATCAAACAATGTTTCACTTGATGTCGGCCAGACCTTCCTGCTTGGAGATCTTTCAGGCAGATACTCAAATAATATTGGCGCAAAACTTCACTATACTTATGGTGTAAGCGACATGTTTGGATTTGATTCAAGTCTTGGGTATTCCTCCCATTCCGGTGCAAGCGATACTCTTTCCTTTTCATGTTCATCGCTCAATGCCGGAATCAGAATGAATTTGAGCTGGTACGACAAGGTTATTCCACATATGGTCCTTGGTTTGGGATTCTACAGGCCATCATATAGCTTTGGTGAGATTTCTGATTCTGCAATACTGTTCGGCCTTCACATGGGTCCGGGAGTTGATTTGGAGCTTACCAAACAGATGTTTTTCGGGACGCAGCTCACTTTTCACGATATTTTTGGCTATAATAGAATCGCGACGAATGGACAAAAAATAGATTTTGGCGGGGTTTATTCTTCATTTTTACTCAGAGCCGGCGTTACTTTTTAGGGTTAACATTACCAAACAGGTAAAAAAAAGGCGTCCCGCTTATGGCGGGACGCCTCTTGACGTTAAACGTCCGTGAAGACCTACATGTCGTATCCGCCACCCATTCCGCCATGCGGGGCAGGAGCGGAGGATTCCTTCTTTGGCTTTTCGGCGATGACGGTCTCGGTCATCAGCATCAAGCTGGCCACGCTGGCTGCATTTTGCAATGCGCAGCGAGCGACCTTTGACGGGTCGATAACACCAGCAGCCATGAGGTCTTCGTATTTTTCGGTCTGGGCATTGAATCCCCAGTTCGGGCTGTTGTTGCTCATGACCTTGTCAACGACAATCGATCCTTCGTAGCCGGCATTGCCGACAATCTGACGGATCGGCTCTTCGAGTGAGCGCCTGACAATGCTTACACCCGCCTGTTGCTCGCTTGTAAGGCCTTTGAGTCCCGCAAGTGCGCCGGAGGCTCTAAGCAGTGCCGTGCCGCCGCCTGGCACCACACCTTCTTCCACGGCTGCGCGCGTGGCATTGAGGGCGTCTTCGACACGGGCTTTCTTTTCCTTCATCTCAACTTCTGTTGCGGCACCGACGCTGATAACGGCTACGCCGCCAACCAGCTTGGCAAGACGCTCCTGGAGCTTCTCGCGATCATAGTCGGAGGTTGTTTCCTCGATCTGGGCCCGGATTGTCTTGACCCGTCCTTCGACGTCGGCTTTTTTGCCGTTTCCGTCGACGATCGTGGTGTTGTCCTTGTCGATCGTGACTTTCTTGGCCTGTCCAAGATCCTCAAGTTTGACGCCTTCGAGCTTGTGGCCCATTTCTTCTGAAATGACCTTGCCACCCGTAAGTGTTGCAATGTCCTGGAGCATCTCTTTACGACGGTCGCCAAAGCCCGGTGCCTTGATTGCCGCCACTTGAAGGGTTCCGCGGAGCTTGTTTACAACCAATGTTGCAAGCGCCTCGCCTTCGACTTCCTCGGCAATTATGACCATCGGCTTTGACCTCTGGACAACTTTTTCGAGTACCGGCAGAAGGTCCTTCATCGAGCTGATCTTCTTGTCGTAGATCAGGATGTATGGGGTTTCAAGAACGGCTTCCATTTTCTCCGGGTTGGTAACGAAGTATGGCGAAAGGTAGCCACGGTCAAACTGCATGCCTTCGACCACTTCAAGGGTGGTTTCTGCAGTTTTGGCTTCTTCAACCGTGATCACGCCTTCTTTGCCCACTTTTTCCATGGCCTCGGCAATGATTTTGCCGATTGTATGGTCGTTGTTGGCCGAAACGGTGCCGACCTGAGCCACTTCCTTCTGGTCTTTGATCGGTTTTGAGATTTTTTTGAGTTCGGCAATAACCGCTTCGACAGCCAGGTCAACGCCGCGCTTGAGCTCGGTCGGATTATGGCCGGCAGCGACCATCTTTGCGCCTTCGCGGTAGATGGCTTGAGCCAGGATTGTTGCCGTAGTCGTGCCGTCGCCGGCATCGTCATTTGTTTTTGACGCGACCTCACGCACCATCTGCGCGCCCATGTTCTCAAACTTGTCTGAAAGCTCGATTTCCTTGGCTACCGTGACACCGTCCTTTGTGATGTTCGGCGCGCCGAAGGATTTCTCGATAACGACATTTCTTCCGCGGGGTCCGAGCGTCACCTTTACGGCATCTGCCAGGATGTTCACGCCGTTGAGTATGGCGGAACGTGCTGCTTCTGAAAAACGAAGTTCCTTTGCTGACATTTTAATGTACCTCCAGATTTGTTGTCAGGATTGATTGGCAATAACGCCGAGGATGTCTTCTTCACGCATCATGAGGAATTCATCGCCGTCGATTTTGATTTCGGTTCCGGCATATTTGCCGAAAAGAACGCGATCGCCCTTTTTCACGTCAAGCGGACGGATTTTGCCGTCCTCGGTGACGCGTCCCTGTCCAACAGCGATGATTTCGCCTTGGATAGGTTTTTCTTTTGCTGTGTCGGGAATGATTATCCCGCCCTTTGAGCGCTCCTCTTCGGTGAAGCGCTTGACTAATACACGGTCGTGCAACGGCCGGACTTGCATATTTATTACCTCCAATTACTAGTTGTTGTTTTTTGGCTCATCTGTTCAAACCGAGATCTGGGTGCTTCAATAAAACAAGCACTCACATGGCGCTTCAAACAGTTTTTCGCTTTAAACATACAGGGTATATTGATAACGCCGGAGCTTCTGTCAATAGCGCGCAGCATTTTTCCTGTAAAAAAAACATTGCCGCTGAGTGCTCAAATAAAATATCCTTTAATATCAAAATATTACAGTTTGCTTGTCCGGAATGAAAAATGGATGTATTCCTCTTTGCAAGCAAACATATGAAAAGCATATTGGTTATCTTCGCAGTTTTTTTTTCTATCGACCTGTTTGCTGCCAATAAGCATGCAATGAGTGGTTTTGATACGCCGGATTACGCGTTTCTTAGAATACTGGAGGAGCCTGCGAATGAATTGATGGAATTCATCTCGCGATCGTCCACACGGGGAGAGCAGGGAATCGCCTCCAGAATGGCCCGCATATCCTGTAAGAAGGATTTGTGCGGTTTTATGGTTTCAAAATCGGGGGAAGCACTGGCTTTTCATGAAATCGAAAAAATTAATACACCTCTTATAGCTGACTGGGACAGAATGTACCGGCCGAGCAGGGGCGCCGTGAACCTGTCCAGGATACAGACCGGGGACGCATGCCTGCATGTCGCGGTGAATATTTCGGGCGCAGCTGCAAAATTTCTTTTTGATTTTTTGAATGAAAAACCCGGCAATGAAAAACCTTATGACATTCATGTCGCGGCACTCAAGTGCAGTCGCGAGCCAGTCAGCGGGGTACATGAATGTTCTTTCAGGGTGGCTGAAAATGGAAAAGTTGCCCCATAACCTGCTTGCGTTTTATGTTGAAATCGCATAGCGATATAATTCTTAAAGACCGGTGGCTTGGTAGCTCAGTCGGTAGAGCAGCGCACTGAAAATGCGCGTGTCGGCGGTTCAATTCCGTCCCAAGCCACCATTTTGTATTTATGGAAATACATTTCAACTGCCGGTATTATGCCGGGTATAAACCATGTAAATTCAAGCGCACTTGCGGCGGATGTGACAAATTTGATCCGGTCGAGTCAAATATCCTGGTTATTAAGCTTGGAGCACTGGGTGATTTGCTTAGAACCACCCCGGTTCTGCAATCACTGAAAAAAGCTTATCCGAAATCCCGGATTACCTGGCTTACACAAAAAAGTTGTGTTCCGCTTCTTGCGGGTATTCCTGAAATTGACAGGATCTGGGAAACCGGGACGCATGTCATGGCGCGTGTTCTTTCCCAGCACTTCGATATAATGATAAATTTTGACAAGGATTGTCCGGCCGCAGAGCTGGCTGCGCTTTCCAATGCTGAAATCAAGCGCGGTTTTGGCCTTACTTCCGGCGGAACATTGATGGCGTTGAATCCGGGTTCGGAATATGCCTTGAGACTCGGGCTGGACGACGAACTCAAGTTTCATAAAAACAATAAAACATACCAGCAGATCGTTCATGAAATGGCAGAGCTGCAGTGTCCGTCACCAGCACCGCCATACAGGCTGTATTTGTCCGAAGAAGAGCTGGCATATGGTAAAAAGGTGTTTGCGCCACATGCCGGAGCGGCGTTTTTTCTTGGAGTGCATGCCGGTTGTGGCAGGGCCTTTCCGACAAAAAAATGGCCCACTGACAGGTTTATCGGGCTTCTTGATGCGTTGTATTTGCGCTGCAGGGGCCGCGAAATCGTTCCAGTGCTGTTCGGCGGTGCGGACGAAAACGAAATCAATGATTTCATCACCCATAGTCTGCAGGAAAAGGGCATCCGTTTTTTACGTCCAAAGGAAGGATATTCACTCAGAGAATTTGCTTCTCTTGTGGCCTGCTGCAACGGACTTGTTTGCGGTGATACGCTGGCCATGCATGTGGGGCTTGCGATGGGAGTGAGGACGCTTGCTATTTTTACCTCAACCTGCACACAGGAGATTGAGTTGTATGGAGTTGGCAGGATAGTGGCCGGCAAAGCGCCATGTGCGCCCTGCTATCTGGCAAGATGCAAACAGCCGGCGCAGCTATGTGCGGATTCTTTGAAAACAGAGGATGTTTTTGCCGCCACCGTAGAACACATGAGGCTCGGATGAGAACATTTGCCGTTGTTCCTACATACAACGAATCCGCCAATATCCTGCGCTTGCTGGATTCACTGCTCTCGCTTGGGATCAGAGGCCTGTGTCCTCTTGTTGTAGATGACAACTCGCCTGACGGGACGAGCCATCTGGTGGCGGATTATGCCCGCGCGCACGATAATGTTTATCTTCTGCAGCGGATGGGCGACAAGGGCAGGGGTACCGCCGGTGTCGCCGGTTTTGATCTTGCGCTGCGGCTTGGCGCTGATGCGATTGTCGAGATGGATGCCGATTTTTCGCATCCGCCGCATGTAGTGCCGCATCTTCTGTCCGCGCTTGAACAGGCGGATATCGCGATTGCGTCGCGTCTTGCCTTTGCGGCACTTGATGGCAGAGCTTCGTCCCGCAAGGTCATCACCGCGCTGGCCAACCGTTATGCGCGGACGTTTCTTGAGATGTCGGCGCACAAAAGCCGCGTGCGCGACTGGACAACCGGTTTCAGGGCGTACCGGCGCTCGGTGTTTGAAAAGGTGCCGCCCGGGACGCTGATTTCGAAGGGGCCGAGCATTTTGCAGGAGATTCTGTTCCGGGCCTTGAATCAGGGGTGCACGGCAGTCGAGATTCCGTTCAACATGCAGGACAGGGCGGCCGGCAAATCCACGTTCAGTCGCAAGATCATGAAACAGTCGCTGCTCAGCATTCCGTGTTACAGGCTGCTCTTCCAGGGGGGGCGTGAGTTTCATGTGTCGGCTTCGCATACGAGGAGTGAAGACGACCGGCATTTTGTGATCGAAAGACGGGACTGGCGCTAATGCATGGTCAAACCATGAAGCTGCCGTTTGCCGAACCATCGCCTCTCGGGCTTTTCGGCCTTGCCATCGGGTGCGGGGCGTTGATTCCGATTGCGTTCGGATATTCGGTGTCTGTCCAGGCGCTCAATACCGCGGCGATAATCTGTCTCGTTTTCGGCGGGGGCTGCCAGCTTCTTTCTGGAATCATGAGCTTTGTGAACGGAAATCTTTATGGTGGAACGCTTTTCACTACATTCTCGTTCAACTGGGCGTTGAATTACTGGATATTGAAATCCCTTGCGGCCGGCGTGGTGCCGGATCATAGCGTGATTTTTTCGATGGAGATCGTGTTTTTCGTGATTTTCGTCGTGCTTACTTACGGTTTTGGATTTTTCAGCGGGCTTTTGTTTGCCTTCCTGCTGAATATTGACCTGCTCTATGCGGCAAAAATCATCAACGCTGTCGCGCCCGGGACGGCGGTGTTGAAATATTCCATCGCAGGCTTGACTGTACTGCTCGCGGTGCTTTCGTTGTGGCTCGCGTTTGCCATAATGATCAATCCTGTGGCCGGCCGGAAGATTTTTCCGATGCCCGGACCGCTTTTCAGGAAAAAATAAAAAACAGCTGATCGACAGTATCGTGGTGTTAGGCTCCTTGTTTGAGCAGTTTTGACAATCACTTGAAGATTGTCTGTTCGACGCGAATAAATTTACAAAAGGATCAATATGAAATAATAATTTATTTAATCAAGAACTTGGCGCGGTTTACGCGAGCAGCATGGATGCGCCGTGC
>Ga0156729_1016_pt3 | contig 17027 bp, 14 predicted proteins | sample RifOxyD1_FD_112058 | JGI IMG/M metagenome (GOLD analysis project Ga0156729, IMG submission 112058) | Bdellovibrionales bacterium RIFOXYD1_FULL_53_11
CGGTGGCGCCGACAGCGCTGTCCGGACCATGAACAGCGTAATTGCCATAACCGTAATAATGAAAAATATTTTTGTCTTCATGCTGTGCTCCCCGGTAGATTCAAATTATATTGATAATAAGGAGATTCATTCAATATGCATAGAAATAAAATCGCGTGGGCGCTGGTGCTGTTTTTATGCGTTGCCGCGCACTCCGCGGAGCCGCAACATCCCGGGCAGCCTGACGACCCGGCCGCCGAGCTGGTGCGCGCCCGCGCCGAAATCCAGAAGGCCTTTGAGGTAATCAACTCCACAAATCCCATGAGCGATCAATACGGAAAACCGGTGCCGGGGATGCCGGGAGTGCCGGGAGTGCCGGGGATGCCGGCCACCGCAGCGCAGCGGCTTGAGATGTCACAAAAGCACGGCGAACTTCTCCGGCGCGCCGAGGATCTTCAACGTCTTCTCTCCCACCCCGCGGTCCAAGGCTACCTGAAACTTTTCAACAATCCCGTCTTTTCGGCGGCTGCGGAGCGGGTTGTAAAGCATCCGGACAAAACCACGCTGCTCTACGGCGAAATCGGCCTCTTCGTGCTGCTGATCGTTTTCCGCTCATGGCGGACCGCCCGCGCCCGCCACTGGGCGCATAGATTGTGGATAAAGACATATTCGCTTGTCCTATGGGCGGCGCTTGCGGCGGTGGCCTTGCCCGCGCTCATCATCGGAAGGGATTACTATAATATTTTGCGCGGGCTCTTCTAATTTTTTACTGGACTTGATGGTGCATTGAGGGGCAGATTTTCACCGGGGGTTGGTACCATATGTTGTTTAATCTGGTAATTTATCTGGCTGCCGGCGCAGGGGCCCTTGCGCTTGGCTGGATGCTTGGCTCCCGTCGCGTCACCGCGGCCGAGGTCCGGGCCGCCACGGCGGGCGAGCGCTGCCGCGCGCTCGAAGAACAGATAACCCGCATGCAGCAGGATCATCTCAAGGCGCTCGACGGCATGCGCACGGAATTCAAAAACATGAGCCTGCTGTCGCTCCGGGAGACTTTTCCGGAACTTGTCAAGCAGGCCGAAACCGCATTCGGCCGTTTTCACGAAACGGCAAAAGGCGATCTCGACACGCGCAAGGAACAGATCACCGGGATTTTGAAGCCTCTCGAAGAACAGCTTAAGCACTACCAGACGCGCCTCCAACAGAGCGAAAAGGACCAAAACCGGACGCTTGGCGAAGTGAAGCAGCATCTCGACTCGCTTGCCGCGCAGAGCAAGGAGCTTGCCGGCGAAACGCAGAAGTTCCGCATGGTCCTGCACAGCAACCAGGCGCGCGGCCGCTGGGGCGAGGAGACGCTCCGGCGCGTTGTCGAAGCCGCCGGCATGAGCACGCACTGCGATTTTGTCGAACAGACCTCCGGCGGCGTGGACGACACGCGCGATGCGCGCCCCGACATGATCGTGAGCCTTCCGGGCGGGCGCAAGATCATCGTCGATTCAAAGGTGCCGTCGCTTGATTTTCTGGCCGCTCTGGATGCCGCCGACGAACCATCGCGCGCGACGCTTCTCAAAAAACACGCCGACGGCTTGCGGCGCACCATCCAGGAGCTTGCACGGCGCGATTATCCCGGAAAATTCGACAACACCCTCGACAGCGTCGTGCTTTTCGTTCCGGCCGAGTCGCTTTTCAGCGCGGCACTCGAAGCCGACCGCGATCTCATCGTCTGGGCCGCGAGCCAGAAGATAATGCTCGCCACGCCCGCGTCCCTCATCGCGCTCCTGCGCTCGGTATCCATGAGCTGGCAACAGCACGCGCAAACCGAAAACGCGCGCGAGATCCTTTCGCAAGCCGAGGAGATGTTTTCGCGGGTAGCGACATTTTTTGAACATTTTGAAAACGTCCAAAGCGGCCTTGAGGCCGCGGGCAAAGCCTTCAACCGCGCCGTATCAAGTTACAACAGCCGCGTCGTTCCGCAGGGAGAACGCCTGAGGCAGCTCGGGCTCACGCTCCAGGCCGGCAAGAAGCTTGAGGGGATCGAAAAGGTGCCTGACAACTTTATAATCAGTTAAAAACCAACCCGTCTTTACGCGCCGCGTCCCCGAAAAGTTGGCGGACACTTTCCGAAAAGTTGGCGGACACCTTTTGGCGTCTCCGCCACCAGATCAGGCCGCTCGGCCTCAACCGCCGCACGATCACAGCACGCATCCCACACGGCGCCAACGCTGATGCAGCCGGCGCTCTTTGCGGCCCGGATGTCCACCACCGTATCGCCGACATAAGCGGCATCGCACGGATCGACGCCCATATGACCAAGCGCCTTTAAAATCCCCTCGGGCGACGGCTTCGGCCGCGACACATGATCATCCGCGATCACGCACGCAAAACGATCCATCAACGCGTGCTGCCGCATTATCACTTCCGTTGTACGCCAGCTCCTGCCGGTAACAATGGCCGTAACCAGTCCGGCATGATGAACGTGTTCCAGCAGTTCCATGATTCCGGCGTGAACCGGCATGCGCGCGATCGAATCCCGGCTGTGCAGGCTGTATGCTTCATAGGCCGCCTTCGCCAGATCGGGCCCGACAAGCTCGGCAAATATTTCTGTCTCGCCCTTTCCAAAATGGGCCGTGATCTCCGCGCTTGAATGCCTGCGCCCGCCTACCGCCATGATGCCATGGTTGAACGAATCAAATGTCGCCGTGAGCGAATCGACCAGGGTTCCGTCAAAATCAAATAAAATGGCCTTGAGCACCGCAGTAATCCCCGATATGTTGCGTTCATTATGCTGCTCTCACACATACCATCATATTTCAAGGCAAGACGGGACAAACTAATGGCCGACAACCCCGGGGGGATTTTTATTCTTCCGGGCGCCGTCGACATGTATCGCAACGGCGACCAGTCGTATCCACTCCGGCAGGACAGCAATCTCTACTACCTTACAGGATATGTAGAGACCGACGCCTGGCTCGTGCTCGCTCCTGCGGCGGCTTCATCGCCGCAAGGCAAGGGCGGTTACCGCACGGTGCTGTTCGTACAACACCGCGACCTCGACAAGGAGATGTGGAACGGCGAACGCTACGGCACCGACAGGGCGATGAAGATTTTCGGCGCCGACGAGGCCCATGTGATCGACGAGCTGGACAAAAAACTGCCTGAACTTTTTGCCGGCGCTGAAAAAGTTTTTTACCGCCTTGGCACCACCGAGCGCGGCGAAAGCAACGACCGCCGCGTGCTTGCGGCAATGCACGCCCACCGCCGCAGCCTCGGACGCACCGGCAAACCGGTCCTTCCGGTTTTTGATCCGAACGGGCCGCTTGGCGAAATGCGGCTCTTCAAGACCCCGGAAGAAGTCGAGCTGATCCGCACAGCCTGCCGGATCACCGCCGCGGGCCACAAGCATGTGATGGAAAACATCCGGCCCGGCATGAACGAAGGCGACATCCAGACCATGATAGAACACGAGTTCCGCCGCGGCGGCGCAAGCTGCCCGTCGTTCGGAACAATCGCGGCCGGCGGCAAAAACGCCGCCTGCCTGCATTATATGTCCAACAACGAGCCGCTCCGTGACGGCGAGCTGGTGCTTGTCGATGCCGGAGCCGAATACGCTCAATACTCCGGCGACATCACGCGCACGTTTCCGGTCGGGCGCAAATTCTCCCCGGCGCAGGCCAGGATTTACGACGTCGTGCTCAAGGCGCAAAAAGCCGGCGTTGCCGCATGCAAACCCGGCGTCACGATTACCGGCGTCCACAAGCGCGTAAGCGAAGTCATGATCGAAGGCCTGCTGTCGCTCGGGCTTCTTTCGGGCGATGTCCAGGAAATCTTCACCAACAACACGCACAAGCGGTTTTTTCCGCACAACACCAGCCACTGGATGGGCCTCGACGTCCATGATGCCGGGCTGTATCTGAACAACGACGGCTCATCGCGCACTCTTGAGCCAGGCATGCTTTTCTCGGTTGAACCGGGTTTTTACGTCCAGCCCGGCGACACCGAGGCGTCGGCCGAGTACCAGGGTATCGGCATCCGGATCGAGGACGATGTGCTCATCACACGCGATGGCTGCGAAAATCTCACCACCCTGGTCCCGAAAGAGCGCGCCGAGATCGAAGCTCTCCGTTCAAAGTAAGCAAAAGTGACGTACAAACTCGGGCCTCTTGATCTCAAATCGCCATTTGTTCTTGCGCCGATGGCGGGGCTTACGGATACGTCGTTCCGCCGCCTGATGCGCCGTCACGGCTGCCCGATGGTGACGAGCGAACTCGTCTCGTCAACAGGAATGGAATACTCGTTCCAGAAGTCATTGCGCATTCTCGCCTTTCATGAAGAAGAAAAACCGGTCGGTCTTCAGATTTTTGGCGACAACCCGGAGCACATGCTCGAAGCCCTCCGTAAAATCGAGGCGCTGGGCGCCGATTTTGCCGACCTCAACCTTGGCTGCCCGGTCCAAAAAGTGGTGCGGCGCGGGGCGGGCGCGGCGGCGTGCAGGGATGTCCCGAAGCTTTACGCCCTGCTCAAGCAGGCGGCCCGGGCCGTAAAAATCCCGGTCAGCATGAAAATCCGCACCGGCTGGGACAATGATCACAAAAATGCGGTTGAAGTCGTGCGCGCCGGCGCGGATGCCGGCATTTCGTGGGTGGCCGTACACGGGCGCACGAGGGCGCAGGGCTACGCGGGCACGGCTGATTGGGACGCAATCGGCGAAGTAAAGGCAAAGAGCACGATACCGGTGATAGGCAACGGCGACGTCACGACTCCGGAGCTTGCCGTGGAGCGCTTTAAAACCTACGGCGTCGATGCCGTGATGATCGGCCGCGGGGCGCTCCGACGGCCACTTATCTTCGAAGAATCGGCGGCGCTTCTGCACGACGGATCATATGCCGCCGGCGCGCCGGGCAACAACAGTTTTATTGGGCTGATCCGCGAGCACCGCGCCCTTATAGCAGAGCAGCACGAAGGCCATCTCGTGCCCGCCATGGTTCACGCGCGCAAATTCATGTCATACTACGCCACCGGCATGCGTGGCTGCCATGAGCTGCGGAAAAAACTCTTCGAATACGACGATCCGGAACTCATATGGAACGAGGCGGAGCGGTTTTTTATGCAGATTTACAATAAATAAAAACGTTCTATCATAGAACGTTTTTATGCTATAATCGTTCTATGATAGAACGATCACCACAACTTAACGATATTATTAACGATTTAATGGACACAAAAGACCGATTATTTGCCAATTTGCCAGACAAGCTTCGTCCGCTGTTTAAATCCACTAAATTTGAAAGCCGGGGCTCCATCGTAATAGGCCCCAGAGGCACCGGAAAAACCACGTTTCTCCTGGAAAAGACCAGAACAGAAAAATTGTTCTACTTGTCGGCCGACTCACCCGTAATTTCCAGCTGTGGACTTTGGCAGCTGGGGAGCGAGATTTTCAAAGGGGACCATGCGGGCGTGATTTTTGACGAAGTCCATTTTGCGCCGGACTGGAGCCGCGACCTGAAAGCGCTTTACGACGCTTATCCAGGAAAAAAAATCATCGCCAGCGACTCAAGCAGCATTATCCTTCAAAAAGGCATGGCGGATCTTTCGCGCAGGTTTGTAAAAATCTTCATCCCCTTTCTTTCATTTAATGATTATCTTTTTTTAAAAGAGGGGATCTCACTTCCTGCTATTGACATCCTGAATCCCGACCGGTTGCGCATACAAAACCTTCTGGATAAATGGCCGCTGATTCAGTGGTTCAAGGAATATCTGACTGGCGGTATTCGTCCGTTTTTCCTTGAAGGAAAATATCCTGACCGGCAACTGAACATCATAGAAAAATCCATTTTTTCGGACCTCCCGTTCTTTCTTCCACAAACAAACGAAAACATCCTTCGACTGGGAAACGCCATCATTGGCATGCTTGCCACAAGTTCAATTCCTACAATAAACATGGAATCCACCTGCCGGGACTGGAACATCGGAAAAGAAACTTTTTACAACCTTCTTTCGGCAATGGAGGCGCTTTCGCTGATCCGGATTGTTGATTACAAAAAATCGTCAAAATCCCGGACAAAAGGCGCAAAAATTCTTCTTTCTGACCCAAGCCACTATGCAGTGATTGGAGGGGCAAACCCGGTTTTACGCGGAAATATCAGGGAATCTTATGTCGCACTTGAACTCGAAAAAAGATTTGGTGAAGTTTATGCTTCAAAAAACGAAAAAGACGGTGATTTTGTCAGCAACAAAATCACCTTTGAAGTGGGCGGACAAAGTAAAAAAATAAAAAATTCCGATTACGTAATCCGGGATGACATCGCACTGCCCGCGGACAAACAGATCCCGCTATGGACAATGGGGATAAGATAAACCGCGCGCGCGCGCGCCCCGTGTTCAGCGTTTTACTGACATCCGCCACGCCTGCCGCGCCAGACAGGCGGTGATGAGCACCATCACAAACAGCGGCACCGAGGCCTTTTGAAGGGCAAAGAAAACCCGCTCGCCCACAATATCGTATCCCGCCAGGGAAAGCGTAAGCGCACCGGCGGCGAAAACCACCCGGTCAAGCCAGCCCATATTGCCGGAGATCATGAAGGCGACCGGTATGGCGAGACACGGCATTGAATATTTGAACGTGATCGGCATGAAAAGAAGATAAGCCATCACGCCGAGCGAGAAAAAGAGCCCCATGGTCCTGAAATCATCGCACCGGCGGCGCCACCAGAAAACCAGCAATGACACGATGCCGGCCACGGTGGCCGCGCCGAGAACCGCATCCGCCGCGCCTCGCGAGATATGCCCCGCAAAAAACATCCGCCATAAAAAACCCTTGAGCGACTGGTTGCCGTAATGCGCCGGATGAAAAAACGCGGAGTCATTGACCAGCACCGTCCACCACGCGCGCCAGAGCGTCATGAACTCCTCCCACCCTCCCGAAAGGACTATCAGCGGCACCACAAGCAGCCCGCAAAGCGCAACGAGTGTCTTGACCACCTCCACGCCGAACTGCCGCGGACTGCGCACAAGCAAAAGTCCGATATTGAGCGCAGGCGCGACCTTTAGCACCGCCGGAATGAACGAGCCGAATCCAGCGGCTATCGGCTCGCCACGGAACCACGCATTGAGGCAGATATTGAAACCGAGAAACATCACCCCGGTGGTCTGCCCCACGACAAGGCTGTCCTGCACGAAGCGCAACGAAAAAAGCCAAGATACGCACATGATAAACAGCGCGTCGTCGCGTTCACGGAAATGCCTAATCGTCCGGTACAGGATCCAGAAACCCACCAGAAAACAACCGAACTGGAAATAAAACCAGAGCATCCGGCTCCAGCCGTGCGGGATCATGCTGAGAAACCTGAACAGCGGAAGCACGAGCGGCGAATAACGGAACGGATTGCTGCCGTCGGTATTGAAATCGTAAAGCCCCTTCCAATTGCCGGCGCTCATGCGCTCGGATGCCTTGTAATAGACATCAAAGTCCGAGTAATCCACCTTGACGTACATCTTGACGGTGTCCACAACCAGCATCACGCCGGCGAGCGACATCGCCAGATACACTACGAATTTGCGGAATCTTCCGACCGGAAACGCCGCCATGTCACAACGTCATCGGAGGCGGCTGGATGTGGCCGGGACCGGCGTCGTCCCCGTCATCTTCGAAATCGCCGTCACTCGCGGTTCTGGTAATATACTCGCTCTCTTCGAGCAGGAGTTTTGACTGGCGGTTCACGTCCACATACGTATAGCCGTGCAGGACCTCTTCATAAAAATTCTGCAGCTCCACGCCTTCGCGCGGCTTGATATGCCCCTCGCGCACGCGCGCGTCGATCTGCTCCTTCACCCGTTTTTCCATGTCGGTCGCGCTGTACTGGAACCACGAAAGCACGCTCGCCACGTTGTTGCCGCGGATGACTTCCTCGATGTAATAGCCGCCCGGCTCCGTCTCGTCGAGAAACACATGCACCTCGTTGACGCTGCCGAAGAGGTTGTGAAAATCGCCCATGACGTCCTGGTAGGCGCCGGTCAGAAAAATGCCGAGGTAATAAGGATCGCCCTTGCGGATCTGGTGCAGCGGCAGCGTGTCCTTGATGTCCCTGAGATCGATAAACTTTGAAACCTTGCCGTCCGAATCACAGGTGATGTCGACAAGCGTGGAGGCATGCGTCGGCTCTTCGTCAAGGCGCTGGATGGGCATGATCGGAAAAAGCTGCTGGATGGCCCAGTGGTCGGGCATGGACTGGAAGACCGAAAAATTGCAATGGTACTGGTCCGCCAGATGCTTGTTCAGGGTCTCAAGCTCGTCGGGAACGTATCTGAAACCCGAGGCGTTTTTATAGATCACCTTGCAGATCTGCCAGAACAGGTGCTCGACCTTGGCTTTGTCCTCAAGCGACAAAAAGCCGAGCTTGAACATGCTCAGGGCCTCTTCCTTGCGCTGAAGGGCGTCGTGGAAATGTTCCAGGATGTTCTTGGTGCTCAGGTTCTGCGAGAGATAGCGCATCTCTTTCACGACATCGTCTTCGTCGAGCGTCTCCTCGAAAACAATCGGCGTGGTGCCGATCTCGATGCTGCCGAACACGTTGACGACCAGGACCGAATGGTGCGCGACCAGCGCGCGGCCGGTCTCCGAAACGATATTCGGCTCCTGCACTTCCTCGGCCTGGCAGATTTCCTGGATGGAATAAACAACGTCGCTCACATATTCCTGCAGCGAATAGTTGATGGAGCTGTCAAAGCTGGTGCGCGAACCGTCATAGTCCACGCCCATGCCCCCGCCGACATCGAGATATTCGACGTTGATGCCCATCTTGCGGCATTTGGCATAAATGCGGGTGCCTTCCTTGACGACGTTCTTGATGGTCTTGATGTTGGTGACCTGCGACCCCACGTGGAAATGCAGGAGCTTGAAGCTGTCGAGCAGGTTTTCCTGCTTGAGGATGTTGATGACATGAAGCAGCTCGGGCGTGGTGAGCCCGAACTTGGCGAACTCGCCGCCGCTTGATTCCCATTTGCCGCTGCCCTTTGAATACAGCTTGCACCTCAGGCCCAGAAGCGGCTTGACGCCAAGCTCTTTTGCAACCGCGATGACCTGGAAGATCTCGGAAAGTTTTTCGATCACGATGAAGACGCGCTTGCCAAGTTTGAGGCTCATGAGCGCGGTTTTGATGACCGCATAATCCTTGTAGCCGTTGCAGATGATGAGCGCGTTGGGATGCGTATTCATCGCGACGACGGCGGCCAGCTCCGCCTTGGAGCCGGCTTCCATGCCGAATTCATACGGACGCCCGGCATCGAGGATCTCCTCGACCACTTCGCGCATCTGGTTGACCTTGATCGGATAAACGCCCTGGTAAGAACCCTTGTAACCGAACTCGGCGATGGATTTGCGGAACGCCTCGTTGAGCGCGACCACGCGATGGCGGATGATGTCCTGGAAACGGATCAGCACCGGCATCCCGACTCCCTGCCGGTTTTTGATTTCCTCGACAACGCTCATGAGGTCTATGCCCAGACCCTCGCCGCGTTTTGGATGCACGGTCATGTGACCCGCAGGATTAATGCTGAAGTACTGGTCGCCCCAGTTTTCAACGTTATATAATTTCAGTGAATCGGCAACGCCCCATGTTCTCATCCCGTCAAAGCTCCTCTTGCAAAAAACCCAGTCTCTACTTTTCGCATTACCACTCACAAGGGCAGTTGCCAAGCGGTCTATAGATATAGATAATCAAGGCATGAACATATCTACACCCATCGGATTCATCTTTGGCTTGGTTGTCGTCTATCTTGCGGCAACGCACGGCGTAAAAAACGCCAACATCTTTTTGAGCCAGCACGCCGCGATCATAGTGATCGGTGGCACGCTGGCGGCCTCGCTCATCTGCCTTCCCATGTCGCACCTCTTCAACCTGGTGAAGATTTTTTTCCGCACCCTGATCGGCAAGGGCAAGGACATGCAGGTCTCCACGATAAACGAGATCGTCAAGCTTTCGGTCACGGTCAACGAAGGCCGCCCCATCGGCGGCGAGTTGCAGACAATAAAGAACCCGTTTTTGCGCGAATCGCTCGAACTCCTGGTCAACGGCGGATTGTCTGACGAGGAGCTTGAAGAGGTGCTCGAAAAACGCGTCGAGCTGCAGAACGAAAAATACAAGCGCGAGGGCTTCACGTTCAAGATCATCGGAAAATTCCCGCCGGCGTTCGGCCTCGTGGGCACCACGCTCGGCATGATCGTGCTGCTGCAGAGCCTTGGCTCTCCGGATGCGTTTGAAAAAATCGGGCCGGCCATGTCTATCGCCCTGGTCGCGACTTTCTACGGTCTTATCATGGCAAACGTTTTTCTGATCCCGATCGGCGAAAACCTGACCCGTGCCTCCGAGGACGACCTGCTCATGCGGCGCATCGTCGTGGACGGCGTGAGGCTGATCAAGGAACAAAAGCATCCGCTGCTCGTGGAAGAATACCTCAAAAGCTATCTGACCCCCGGCGAGCGCAACAAGATGAAGAAATCGAGCGCCTGAGATGGCCGGCGAAAACGAACTCAACGCGCGGCTTGACCTTGCTTCCGGCATCACCAGCCGGCAAAAACGCAAGCTGCGGGCGAAACGCAAGGAGAATGTCGTGGTCCAGGACGACGGCGAAGGCAACTGGCTCATCTCCTACGCCGACATGATGACGCTTCTTTTCGCCCTCTTCGTGATAATCTCGGCCTTTTCCACGCCCGATGCCGGCAAGTTCGAAAAATTGAAGGAAGCCACCACAAAAGCCATGGGCGTTGAATACGTCAAGCCATTCACCGAACTTTCGAACGACCTCAAGAAAATCGTCAAAAGCGGCATGTTCGGAAGCGGCGTTTCGGTTGACGAAACGAGCGAAGGCATTGTCATCAGCGCGAGCGGCACGCTGTTTTTTGATTCGGGCTCGACCGATCTCAAGGATGATGCCGCCAGGATGATCGACAACATCTCAACCGTACTCAGCACCAACGCCAAGGGATTCAGGGTGGTGGTAGAGGGCCACACCGATGACGTGCCCATGAACTCCGAAAAATTCCCGAGCAACTGGGAGCTTTCGTCGGGCCGCGCCGGCACCGTAGTGCGCCGACTTGAGGAAAAAGGCTTTCCGCATGCTCTTTTGAGGCCGCTCGGGCTGGCCGATGCCGAGCCCCTCGTACCAAACCACAACGAAAGGGGCGTGGCGCTTCCCGAAAACCGCGCCCGCAACCGCCGCATCGTGATCAGGATACAGAAGCAGCTTCCGCAGCGGATGAAAAAACCGGTGGATCAGCCCTGATTATCGAGTATTTTTGAAAACAGCCCGAGCTTCTTGGCAAGTTCCCTGGAATACAGTCTGTATTCCATTGAAATGCCGGCCAGCTCCTTGATCGCCGCTTCGATGTCCGGTTTTTTGCAATCGAGCAGCTCCAGGACGCGGTCGATGCGGAAAAATCCTTCCATGCCCACAAGTTCTTCCGCGAGTAGGCGGGCAATGGTCTTGAGTTCGCCCGTGTCGGATTTGGCCTCAAGCGCGGTTGTCTTGTCCTTGAGCGCGGCAATCTCAGCGCCGAGCGCGGCGGCAAGTGCGGCGGCGTCCTGCTTTGCGGCATCCAGCTCCTTGGTCTTGTCGCACAGCTTCTGCTCGATAGCATCCAACTCGCTATCCTTGACGGCGCGGAGTTCTTCGAGTTTTTTCCCGCCCTCGGCACGTTCGCGCTCGACGGTATCAAGCGTCAGATGAAGCTGTTCGATGGCTTCAATGGTCTTTGCTTTTTCGTGCCCGGCCTCCTGCAGCCTTTTGCATTCGACCGTAAGCGCCGCGCTGAGTTTTGTCGCCAGATAGTTCTCGCGTCTCATCGCGGCGGCCAGCGCAGCCTTGAGCGAATCGATCTCGGTCTGCCCTTTTTTGTAATCCTCGATTATTCTTTTTTCCCATGCATAGGCGACCTTGAGCCGACCTTCAAGCTGTGCGGCGGCGGTCTGGTTTTCGTGCAGTTTTTCGTTATGAAGTTTTTCGCGCTCGGCCAGGGCACGTTCAAGGCGTTCGATGGCGGCGCTGGATTTGACGTCCTTGCCGGCCTCACGCGTCCCGGCGGCATCGATTAATTGTTCACGTCTGTGCTGCCCGATCAGTTTCGCAATACGAGCCGCATCAGTGATGCCGGCATAGTCCTGCACAGGATCGTCGTCCTGCTCTTTGTGTTTTGGAACGCGAATGTCAAAATCAAATTCCAAGGCAATCCCCCTGTTGTCTACTTGTCGGACGCGGATTGTCAGGACTTGACGGGACTTGACGGGGCAATACGCACGAACGCCGGCGACGACCTTCGCCGTCAAAAAACTGTCACTCTTCAAAAACATTAAAAATTATCTCAGGCATATCCGATCTGTCATATGGAGTGGACAGAACCAATAGTTTTGCCTGCAGAATGCCAGTATTCGATGTCTTGCGAAAGACCGCGCTTGGCGCAGTGCTTGTCCCGCTTGCATTGCTGTCCGGTGCGTTTGCCGCAGAAATTGACAGTCAACTCCGCGATTTTGAAACCTCGGTTGAAACAAAGCTGAAGGAGAACCTTGGCGCCGTTCGCGGCGACAAGCCCATATTTGCAGTTTATGTGCACGCCATCCGCGCTCCAAAAAAATCTGAAGACAAAGGCAAACAGATCGATCTTGGCTACCTGCCGGTCCCTTACGACATGGATGCACAAGGCACAATCACAGCAACCGAAGAAAAACTCGAAATTTCAACTCTTGACGTCGAGGTGCAGGTGCCAGGCGCGGTTGACGATCCGCTCCGCAAGGCCGTTGACGAAGTGGTGCAGAAAACCCTCAAGGGTTACAATCCCAAGGTAACGGTGACATCAATTACTCCGCCGGTGCTTCCGCTTGATTACCGTCCATACCTGCCGCTTGCCGCCGCGCTTCTTGGCGCGCTCATCGTTGCCCTCGGCATAGTGGGCGCGGCGTTCGCCCTCAAGCGTGCCTCGCTTTCGATTTCTGAGGGATTTCTTTCGCTCAAGACCTCGGAGATAAATGCCAGCAAGCCCAAAGATGACACCAAAAAAGAGACCGAAAAAAAGAAGGCCGAAGAAAAACCGGTTTCGCCGGAAGTGCAAAAGGTGTCGCTCGCACCAGCCGAAAAGGCGCTCGACCAGAATATCCGTCTCATTGAAAAAATTATAAAGGAACAACCTGCGCTGTTTGTGCGGAGCGTGACCGACGACGACGACGACAACCGCGGCATCCGCTGGCTGCTGCCCAAACTCGCCGACGATGTACAACAAATCCTGCAAGGCGCGTTCGGATCGCAGCGCATGGCACATATCGCCGGGCTCCAGACCAAACCGGACCAGCTTTTCAACTATACGGTATGGATACAGTTGCTCAGTGAACAAATAATCGTGCGCAAGATACAGGGCGGCTCTGTAGTGGAGCGCGTGCTCGGCCCCGAAAAAACCCTGAAACTGATGACGTCGCCCGCAAAATCGGTGCTTGCCGCCGCCGCAAAGATCGACACAAACGCCTCCTGGCGCATAGCCGCCGAATTTGTTCCATCCGACGAGTTCCAGGGCGCGCTCGGCACCGCTGGAGAGGACCGCTGGCAGAAGGTCATAAGCGGCGCCATGGTGAAGGAAGACGAGCTTGGCACGGCCGCGGACGCGCTCCTTGGCGAGCTTTCGACCGCAGGCGGCGATGCCGGAGACGATGATACGGCCAGGGCAAAAGAAAAATATTATTCCGAACAGCTTCTGGAGCCGATTGTAAAGGCCGTCAAAACCAAGCCCCTTGGCGAAGACGACATCTTCCTTGACCAGATAGGAACCAAAGCGCCGGATTTTGTGACACTTGTACGGAGCCGCGTGTGGACGCCATCTGTCATCGCGCGGGTGCCGGAGCAGCCGCTTGGCCGCGCCGTCATGCGCATGACCAACGAGCAGCGCGCCGCGCTTGTGGTCGGCATGCCCAAGGAATATTCAGACAAGGTCATGGCGCTGGTGCCCGAGGGCAACGCCAAAACCATCCTGCTCGACCGGATCAAAAAACTGATGACCAAGGCGGACGCAAACAAGTCACCCGAGGTAATTGCCATCTGCCGCGATTTCCTGGATATCTTAAAAGCCGATCATGACAGCGGAAAGTTTGCGCTGGCCGCGGCGGCCACCGACGAAGCGCCGTCAAACGTCACGCCGATAAACCAGGCAAGGAAAGCGGCATGAGCAGGGCGTGCTCTCGGAGCGCACCAGCCGTGTAGCGGCGTATGCTCGCCCTGGTGGGCGTGAGCTGGTTGTTTTAAAAATCGTTGGAGGAATTTCAAGAAAAATTCTCCGGTCACTTGATAAGCCCGACTGTCTTGAATATTCTGGACCAGTGAATAAATTTGATTTCACCCTCCATCAATGATGTTTGATCGCGGCTGATTACATATGATTCTGAATTTTTAAAATCTTCTGCAAGTTTTTTATAGCCAGAAAGTTTTTGTCTGTTAAGTGACAGAATGTTGTCAGTAGATTTGATTTCAATCAAAACCGTTTTCATTTTGGGTCTCTCTATAACCAAATCAACCTCGACATTGTCAGAAGTCATCAGGTACGACATCCGCCAGTCGGGCTTGAGATACGAGATCAATCGTTTAAATTCCAGCACAATGTAGTGTTCAAATGCAGTTCCGTATTCGGGGCTTTCCGGGTTTAGTGGTGCGTCTATAAGGCCAGTAAGCGTGCGCTGGACTCCTGTATCAAAATAATAAAATTTTGACTTGGCTCTTTGTCGTTTTCTTATTGATCTGGAATACGGCAACAGCAGGAACCCGAGCATTGTATCATCCAGAATCGAAAAATAATTCTGCACAGTCGTATGGTCAACGCCCACGACTTTGGCAATATTGTTCATGTTCAATATTTTGCCGGTCGACTGACTGGCTACTTCCAGAAAATTCCTGAATGGCATCAAATTGCGGACCAATTGCTCGGCAACAACCTCTTCTTTGAAATAAGTGTCGACATAGGCGCGTAAAAAATGTTGTTTATCCTTTTGTGACAATTCAATTACTTCAGGCAGGGAACCATAAGCAAGGCAATCATCAAGATCGAAACTGGTGCCAAGCTCGACATGTGTCATTGGGTGACACTCAAAACGAAACGCGCGTCCAGCCAGTAGATTTGCAGCGCCCCTTTTTAGTTTTCTTGCACTTGAACCGGTAATGGCAAACTTGTATTTTTTTTCAAAAATCAAACCATGTACTACATCCAGTAAAACCGGATTTTTTTGAATTTCGTCGATAACAACATATTCAAAATCACCTTCTGCTATCCGGATCATCTCCGCAAGTGTTTCTGGTTTCTGCCTTAACAACCTGTCAGTTTTTGGATCTAAAAGATCAATCCAGAGATTGCTCTTCTTCGGGTACACATGCCTCAACCAGGTGGTTTTTCCTGATGACCTTGGACCAAAAAGGAAAAAGCTTTTTGTTTTTGTGCGAGTTATGATTCGTTTGAACATACCCTCATAATGTACCGCATTTTGTGGGTTATGTCAAATACCCGGCTTTATCAAACCAGTGAGAGTACCAGCTCCGCTTCATACAGAGGGCTTGAATTCAAAATCGTGTCACCCAATTTTATTTTTGATGCCGGGTTTAAATCAAGCCGTATTGCATGCTTCGGTGCTTTCTCAGAAATGAATTGCGCAAGAGAGCGCATTTTGCCGGACTTCCCGGCTTTGACCTCGACGGGGATTATTTCGTTCTGTCGTTCAATCAAAAAATCCAGCTCTGCATTACTGCTCTTGCTTTCTCGCATCCAATAATAAAGATTTGAAAACAGTCCGGAGTTTCTCTCGATGTTTAATAAATGCTGGGCAACAAACTGCTCGGCACATGAGCCGGCGCGCTCAAAAAACATATTTTCGCCTGCCTTGTAATCCAGCGTTTCCCAGTGCACTCGTGCCATGGCATTAGCAAGACCAACGTCCAGAAAATACAACTTGAAATGCTTTTCGCCGGCAAAACTCGACAATGGCAATCCGGAAGCCGAAGAGTGAACAACCGGAACAAGGGTTTGTGAAAGCACCAGCAGGTGAATGGCCTGTTTAATGTCCCGCGCCTGGTCGTCCGGGGAAATGTTCGAAAATTTGACCTTTTGTCCCAGATGAAAGGGGACATGATTAAATACCTTCCGAATTCTCTGGATATGGGCATGTCCGGCGTACTTTGGAAAATCATCCAGATAGTTGAGTATGATCCTGTTTTGGACATTGCGCGCCTCTATCTGACTTTTGGTTTCGACAAAAGAGGCAACAGCCTCCGGCATCCCGCCCACAAACAAAAACTCACGAAATCTTGCAAGGCGCTTTTCGTGCAGATTTGTCGAGAATTTTCCAGCTCCATCCGCAAGCGGTTGTTCGTTCATCGCCAGCAAAAATTCTCCATAGGTCATCGGACCGAGATGGAGATATTCCACGCGTCCCACCGGCATTTCAAATTCATGATCTTCCAATACAAATTCGAGCAGTGATCCGGCCGAAACAACCGGCAAGCCGGGGCGGTCCTCCAAAAAATAACGAAGACACGGAATGGCTTCCGGGACGGACTGGATCTCGTCCAGAAAAATCAATGAATCAGGATTATTGGTCTGCAGGTTTGAAATTGCCTCGAATTCGGAAAGCAATCCTGAGATATCAAATTTTTTGAAATATGGAGCCAGCTCCTGGTGGCGCTCAAGGTTGATCTCAATCAGCTGTAGTTTTTTCTTTCTGCAGAATTCACGAACCAAGGTCGATTTTCCGACCTGTCTGGCACCCCTGATCATCAGGGGTTTGATGTTTTTTCGTTCCCTCTGGCAGTACCAGTTTTCCAGTTTAGACTCTGCGTAGCGATATAACATGATTGTGTTGTAATCATAATGTGCATAAAATACAACCCATTTTTATGCATTTACCCTGCATCTTGAAATAAAAAAATCCCAGCCAGCACCGACAGCGCCGTAGATTCCGTTAGTGCCCGGTACGCTCTGGCTTTGCATTTCGGAGGTTGTTTTGCCAACGACTCCCGCGCCGCCGGCGGGTGCCCCCACA
>Ga0156729_1089_pt3 | contig 16965 bp, 14 predicted proteins | sample RifOxyD1_FD_112058 | JGI IMG/M metagenome (GOLD analysis project Ga0156729, IMG submission 112058) | Bdellovibrionales bacterium RIFOXYD1_FULL_53_11
TTATGGGGCATGGAAGCACACTTTGAAAGCTTCAGGAGGCGGCTTGATGGCATCTCCGGCGATGTCCAGGATGTTTATCTCGGATACTTCATGCGTCTTGTCGAGCTGGCAGGCGCGGGATGGAACCAGGACAGCGCGGATATCCTGTTTGACGAATATATCAGTAAGAGCATACCTGTATTTTATGCAAGCATGCAGGATTGTATAAAACAGCTTCTTGATGCCTGCCATTCCAAAGCGTTGACGACGGATCGGCTGCTTTTGAAAACCTGGATGTCCTTGATCAACAGCGATGTAAATACCTCGGGCGGGGGAGTTGCGGGAAAGCTGTTATGATCTGGAACACTCCTGTCAGAATTGGAAGAGAAACAGCAAAAAACCGGATACTTCATCCGGCCCTGTCGCATAATGACGCAAATCCTGACGGCAGCGTGTCGAAGGAAATATTGGATTTTTATACCTCGATTGCAGTCGGCGGTTGCGGAACAATCGTTGTCAGCGGTACCGCTGTCGCCCCGGCCGGCAAGGGCTCCGATCGTAGTTTGTGCTTGTATGACCAGTCCCACGCGGCCGGATTTGGTGCGCTTGCCGAACGCATACGACATGGCGGCGCGCTGGCCATTTTGCAGCTCATGCATGTGGGCGGCCAGGGCAACCCGGCCTTTTCGGGGCATGAGCCGGTGTCCCCCTCTGGCGTCAGATGTAATTCCACCGGGTTTGTTGGCAGGGCACTTGAGATTGGCGAGATTGAAGATGTCAGGGATGCGTTCATACGGTCCGCATTGTTGGCGCTTGGCGCCGGGTTTCATGGAGTTGAGCTGCACCTCGCACATGGATACCTGCTGCATGAGTTTTTGGCGCCGCATACAAATCACAGGACTGATGGGTATGGTGGCAATCTAGAGAACCGGTCGAGGCTTGTACTCGAAATAGCAAGTGGCATCCGGAGGGCAAGACCGGATGCGATTCTTGGCGCGCGGATCTCCGGTGACGATTACCGGGCTGGTGGAATGGATTTTTTCATGAACAAGGAGCTACTGCCGCTCCTTGAGCTCGGCGGGATTGATTACTTCAGTGTTACCGCCGGTGTTTATGATACAAGCGCGATCAAGCATCTGGAGATGAAGCGGGGTGCGTTTTTTTCATATGCGAGAGGGATAAAAAGCGTTGTTTCAAAATCCGTGGTTGGTGTCGGAAAGGTTCTTGATTTACTGGAAGCAGAAACGCATCTGACAAATGCCGATTGTGACATCGTTGCGATGGGCAGGGCGCTGGTAGCGGACCCGGGCCTGATTATGAAGAGTCTGCGTGGATTGTCTCATGACAGGTGTACGGAGTGCGGCGGATGCATGTACCTGCGCAATAAAACCAGGACCATCGAGTGCCCCGTAAGAAATGGGCGAAGCTGGAAAAACATCATCATCAAAAGCTCCGCAGGCAGTTCGGGCGCGGGGGGACTCAAGTCAAATCTTGGAGATCTTCTGAGGAGCTCTGTTTTGCTGGAATGCTTCGGCGATGAAGGATGTTTGTGGCTGACAGATGAAAAGGGTTGCGCGATTCTTGAGCATTTTGTTGAAAGAAAGCGGATTGTCCTGTGGAAGGAATGCGACGGGTTGGCCGGTCTGGATGGAAAAACAAGAATTTTCAATTTGGATAGTCATGTGGCGGATGCCGGATTTTATTCGAAGTACTCGAAGCTGGAATCATGGTGTGCAGTCGGTTCCATTGAGCCATATCAAAAACGCGATCCCGGAATTTCATGGCAGCAGTCGCTTGTTGAGGAAGCCGGTTTTATCTGGATGGAGCAGGACTACGCTTTTTCAAAATTGCAGCCGAAATCGCCAGAATTTGATGTCGGCTTGAACTGGAAGTCACATCCAGAGTGGACTGCAAAACAATGGCCGGAGCGGCACTGGCAAGAATTGTACGCGCTATTAGAAAAATCCGGCATAAGCGTTTCATGGCAGCAGGGCGAAAATGATCTGAACGGATATTTCGACTGGATTGCTTCGTGCAGGGTGATTGTCACCTGTGACAGCTTCGGGCAGCATCTGGCTTCGGCCATGAGGCGCAAGGTCATTGCACTTGTGGGACCAACCGAGAACGGCGAATATCATTATGGCAGGATGAGTTTTTTGAGGCCGGAGGGGCGGTCATGCATGCCCTGTAATGCGCCCCGTTGCAAATATGAGAACAACTGTCTCGGCGAGATAGCACCTTCCAGGGTTATACAGGCGTTATTTAAGATACTCGAACCAGTCCCTCGTGGCCACGTCGATTGATTCGGGCGTCCAGACTGGCGCCGATCTCCAGTAGTCTATGTTGTCGAGCAGGATTTTTACGCCTTCTTCGAATGACACGTGTGGTTTCCAGCCAAGCTGCTTCTGGATTTTTGAAATGTCCGCAAATGTGCAGTTGGGCTCGCCGGGGCGCTTGGGAATGTGGGTGACCGGGCCGCCCAGCAGTTCGACCAAGCGGTTTACGCTATAGGTGCTGCCGGAGCCTACGTTGAAGATCTGACCTGTAACATCGGATTTTGCGGCGAAATAAAAAGCATTGGCAACATCGGTTACAAAAGTAAAATCCCTTGTCTGTCTGCCGTCGCCAACGACGGTGAACGGCTTGCCGGCAAGTTTTTGCGCGAGAAAAACCCCGAACACGGCGCCATAAGTGCCGCTGGTGCGTGATCGCGGACCGTAAACATTGAAGAGCCTGAGCGAATTTACGGGCAAACCGTAGACCTGTGCCCAGTGCATGGCAAGATATTCACCCATATATTTGGTCGCGGCGTAGGGGTACATGGTGCGGATTTCATCGGTTTCGCTCGTGGGATACTTGTCCGGTATTCCGTAGCAGGATGATGATGCCGTATAGAGAATCCGTTTGACGCCGGTCCTTCGTGCGGCTTCGAGGACGCAAAAAGTTCCGTTCACATTTGAATGGTAATAGGCTACAGGTTTTTGAATTGACGGAACAATATCGGCAAGCGCAGCAAAATGAAAAACCCAATCCACGCCTTCCATGTACCGACAGATCCCCTCAAGATCCGAGACATCCATTTGAACGATCTTGAGCAGCGGGTTTGCTCTATGGTGCTGGAGATTATCGAGCCTGCCGGTTGAAAGATTGTCGATGATGGTCACCTCGTGGCCTTCCTTGATGAGAAGGTCGACCATATGGCTTCCGATGAAGCCGCATCCGCCGGTAACTACTGCTTTCGGGGCATTATTCATATCTTTAATAAGCTTTTAATCTTTGATAAGAGTCAATGTCAATGTATCCGGAGTCAGAAAATGCGATATCGTATATCCTGCGCAATGCCGCTTATTCAAAGCGGATTGTGTTTGTTTCGGGCAATTTCAATATTATACATCCGGGGCATCTCAGATTGCTCCGGTTTGCGGTCGAATGCGGGGATTATCTTGTTGTGGGTGTGCAGGACAAGCGGAACAAGAATGCAGTGATGGATGAAGCCCTCAGGCTTGAAGGTGTGAAAGCCATAAGCATGGTAAATCATGCTTTTCTTCTGCATGACAGTCCCGAGGACTTTATCGCAGCACTAAAGCCGGCAGTTGTTGTCAAGGGCAAGGAGCATGAAAACTCGGTCAACCCGGAGCAGGCCGCCCTTGATGGCTATGGCGGTGAGCTTTTGTTCGGCTCGGGCGATATAACTTTTTCGTCAATTGATCTTCTGCAAAGGGAGTTCAGGGAGTCAAACATATCGTCCGTGCGGTTGCCGATGGATTTTCCCAAGCGGCATGGTTTTTCGATGGCAGCACTCAAGAATCGGCTTGCTGCAATAAAGGGTTTGCGTGTTGCGGTCATCGGGGATCTTATTGTCGATAAATACATCACCTGCGATCCGCTCGGCCTTTCGCAGGAAGATCCAACCATCGTTGTAACGCCGATTCTTGAGGAAAATTTTATCGGCGGCGCCGCCATTGTGGCCGCGCATGCGGGGAGTCTTGGCGCCGAGGTCACGTTTTTCAGCATTGCCGGCGAGGATGATATCGCCCAGTATGCCCAGCAGAAGCTGAATGAATACCAGATTAACGCCAAAATAATTGAAGATTCGAGCCGTCCCACAATTTTAAAGGAGCGGTACAGAGCCAACGGAAAAACATTACTTAGAGTGAGCCGCCTCAGGCACCACGACATCAACAAGGAATTACAGCGGGTTCTTGTAAAGGGCGTTAGAGATATTGTTGACAAGATAGATCTTCTTATATTTTCCGACTTTAACTACGGGTGTCTGCCCACGGAAGTGGTCAGGCAGATAACTGCGCTCTGTGCAGACAAAAAAGTTAAAATGGCCGCCGACAGTCAGTCGTCTTCGCAGGTCGGGGATGTGTCCAGGTTCCACGGAATGATGCTAATGACACCGACAGAGAGGGAAGCGCGGCTCGCGGTGCGCGATTACAATGCGGGCCTTGTCGTGCTGGCCGATTCCCTTCGAAAAAAATCCAAGGCACAAAATGTGATTTTAACGCTTGGGTCGGAGGGATGTCTTATTCATGCAGAGGCCCCCTCTCCGGTCGAATTTATTACAGACCAGCTTCCGGCTTTCAACCTGGCGCCAAAGGATACGGCAGGGGCGGGGGATTCTTTTTTGACCTGTGCATCGCTCGCGATCACGGGAGGGGCTAGCATCTGGGAAGGGACTTATCTCGGGTCGCTTGCGTCGGCCTGCCAGGTAGGGAGGGTCGGGAACATTCCGATCACCACCAAAGAAATCGAAGCCGAAATAGGGACGTATGAGTAGCGCGAATATCAAGGCACTGTTACTTTGTGCAGGAAAAGGCACACGCCTCCGGCCTATTACGGATTATGTTCCCAAATGCCTTGTCCCGGTTGCTGGCAGGCCGCTGCTCGGGTATTGGCTTGAGTTTCTTGTACGTGCGGGCGTCAGGGATATCCTGGTGAACACGCATTACATGGCTCGTGCTGTTGGAGATTTTGTCCGGCAGAGCGGGTATTCAAAATATGTAACCATGGTATATGAAAAAATACTTCTGGGCACTGGCGGTACGCTGCTCAAGAATAGAAAATATTTTGGTGACAGCACTGTAATGCTGGCCCATGCGGATAATCTTTCAATGTTTGACTTCAGCCGGTTTGCAAAAGTCCACTTGGGCCGCCCTTCCGGCACGGAAATCACGATGATGACATTCAAAACGGATACGCCCCGGAGCTGCGGGATCATAAAAACCGACCGCAATGGAATAGTTAAGGGGTTTTTTGAGAAGAAAAAAAATCCTCCCGGGAACACCGCCAATGCCGCAGTTTACCTGCTTGATTCATCAGTAATTGATTTTCTTGCTTCACTCAATAAAAAGAAAATCGATTTCAGCACCGAAGTTCTTCCCTCTTTTGTCGGAAAAATATTCACTTTTCACAATTCTCATTATCACAGGGATATCGGGACTGTGAGGGACTACCTGATTGCCAATTCCCCCGATTCCGTCAGAAAGCTTTCAAAACTGTCGGAGGCCTTATGGTAAAAAGGGCGCTTTACTTCAGCCGCAAGATCATTGCGTTCCTTGGGCCGCAGATCACGCTTATCATTATTTTTGGCATAATGACCGGGTTGATGCTGTTTTTTGTCGAGCTTGCGCTTGCTTTTTCGCTGCAGGCGTTCCTTCTTGTGCTCGGTATTGCAAATAGCTCTTCAATGGTTCTTCCGGCCTGGCTGTCTCCGCAACTTGATTTGAAAAACACGCTTGCTGCTGTATTCATCCTTGGCGTTCTCAGAGCGGCGCTTACCGTCTTCCAGTCTTTTTTGCAGCAGAGCACCAACGAAAGATTTGTTTACCTTTTGCGCAAACGCGTCGTCAAATGGGCCTTCAACAGCGAGTCAGTGAGTGCCAGCCAGGCTCTTAGTCTGTTCGGGGATTATTCGGTATCGGCCGCCGGCGCGGTGGTAAATCTGCAGCTGATCATCCTGCAGACGACCTTCAGCTTGTTCCTGGTGATCAGCCTGATGAAGATCGCTCCGGATGTGACGCTGCTTGTTCTTGGCGTGGTCGCACTTTTTGTGTACCCCTTCAAGCGTCTTGCAAAATGGATTACACGGCGTGGAAGTCTATCGGCCGAGGAGTTCAGGAAAACCAACAACTGGCTCATTGTCAGCATTAAAAATCTTCTGCTGCTGAAGATATACGGTTTGATCGAGACCGAAGAACAAAAAACGCAGCAGGGTCTTGACCGGCGTTTTGTTCATGCATATGGCTATTGTAAAGTCAGTGGTTTGGCAACGGCGTTTCCCCAATTTATGGGCGTGGTTATGGTTTGCACGCTTTCACTGGCTTGGGGCTCGAAATCACTTCCTGCCGGAATCCTGCTGACATATTTATATCTGATAACAAGATTTCTCACTTCAGTCGGTTCAATAGCGGGTACTTATAATTCTCTCAGCTTCAGCTATTCGTTTCTTGGGTATGTGGCATCCTGGTGGATGAACAACTCTCCGGACAGCATAAAATATGCAAACCGGACGCCGGTAGCCGTAAAAGAGGAAATCACTATCAATGATCCGCTTGGCTGGAACATTGATTCGATTACTTTCAAATATCCAAGCCTTGATTTGCCGGTGCTGGACAAGTTCAGTCTCAAAATTCAGTCGGGGTCGGCAACGGTTATTGTCGGACAGTCCGGCGCTGGAAAGTCCACGCTGCTCGGGCTCCTGATAGGCGAACATCTGCCGCAGTCGGGCATGATGAATGTTATCATCAACGGCAAACCAGCTGACATCCAGGATACCCGGTACAGCTTTTTGCATTATATAGGATATGTCGGCGCCGAGAGCTTCCTGATTGACGGTACCATCCGCGAGAATCTTTTGTATGGTTTAAAAAAGGAACCAAGCAAGGATGAGATATCCGATGCGCTGTCCATGTCGGAGTGTAAATTCATTGAATCCCTGCCGCAGGGCCTTGAGCACAGGATAACGGATCAGGGGCAGGGGCTTTCGGCGGGACAGAAACAGCGGATATCACTTGCCCGTGCACTGCTAAGAAAACCACGTGCGCTCATTCTTGACGAAGCTACGGCAAACCTTGACGAGGATACCGAATCAAGGCTTGTTGACACGCTCATACGGCTCAAGGGAAAAATGACGGTCATTGCGGTTACTCACAGGTCAGGCATGCATAGGATGGCTGATAATATTGTGAGGATGTTGAAGTGAACAACCATCCTGCTTCAATCACGATTGGAAAGAGTGTAATTGGCACCGGACATCCGCCATTTATTATTGTCGAGATGTCGGGCAATCATAATCAATCACTTGATCGAGCGCTTGAAATTGTTGATGCTGCGGCGGTAGCGGGGGCACATGCTATAAAACTACAGACGTATACTGCTGATACAATAACCTTGGACATAAGAGTTAACGAGTTTGCGATAAACGATCCAGAAAGTCTTTGGAACGGAAAGAATCTTTATCAGTTGTACAAAGAGGCGCATACGCCGTGGAAATGGCACAAACCCATTTTTGAGCGGTGTCACAAGGCCGGTATCTGCTGTTTTAGTTCGCCGTTTGACGCATCTGCCGTGGATTTGCTTGAATCACTTGATGCACCAGCATACAAGATAGCGTCTTTTGAAATTGTAGATCTGCCGCTCATACGCAGGGCGGCTGTGACCGGAAAACCCCTCTTCATGTCCACTGGAATGGCAACTGTGGCCGAAATTGACGAAGCCATCAGGGCGGCAAGGGGTGCGGGTTGCAAGGAGCTTGTGCTCTTGAAGTGTACGAGCAGCTATCCGGCATCTCCGGCGATGATCAATCTCAATACGATACCGGACATGCGTTCACGGTTTGGCGTAGAGGTCGGCCTGTCGGATCATACCATGGGCATTGGCACTGCCGTTGCCGCAGTGGCTCATGGCGCCGTGGCAATCGAAAAGCACTTTACGCTTTCGCGCAAGGATGGCGGGGTGGATTCTGCGTTTTCGTGCGAGCCGGACGAATTGAAAACGCTGATTGTCGAAACAAAAAATGCGTGGCTCGCGATGGGCGGGGTAAAATATGGTCCTAGCGATGAAGATGTTTCTTCACTGGTTTACAGAAGATCCCTATATGCTGTAAAAGACATCCGCGCGGGGGAGCAGTTGACAATTGAAAATGTGAGATCCATCCGGCCAGGCAAGGGCTTGTCTCCAAAATTTTATGATGAAATTCTTGGCAGGAAAGTGAATCGTGACGTTTCGAGAGGGACGCCGCTTGACTGGGACATGATAAAATGAATTTGCGTTGTATTGCCATAGAAGAGCTGCCGGACAAGGAAACCCTTTGGGATGAAGCAGTCTCTTCCTCGAAGGACGGGTGGTTCTGGCATACTCGGGCCAATTTTGCATTCAATCTGTGCGCGGCGGAAAAGATGGAAGCGCGTGACCATTCGTTTTTTGTTTTTGATGGAGAAAAGCCGCTGGCGCTCGTGCCGCTTCTCACGCACAAGACTAAGCTTGGCGATTACGATGGGATCGAAGCGTCGTACTATGGCGGTCCGTTGCCCTGGCCATGTTTTATCGACACCGGAGCATTGCAGAAAGAGCTTGAGGATTTTACATTCAAGGAGCTGGAACGAAGGGCCGCAGACGCGGGCGCGGGACGCATCCATCTCATCATGTCGCCGGCGATACCCGCTGGGAATGAATACGAGCGTTTTTCGAATATCGTATTTTCGCACGCATTTCTCGACTCCGGGTATTATTCACATTTTATGCCAGTTACGCCTGCGGCGCTTGACGGCGTGAGGGAGCGCTACCGGCGCTACGTGAAAAAATATTCGCCGCTTTATGAGGTATCAGTCCTTGATGGCCCCGCCGTGGATACGGAGATCGAGGATGCCTATTTCAGGCTCCATGTAAAGGATGCGGGCGGACAGTTCAGATCGCGCGGCAGCTATGCCAGGCAGATGGATCTTGCAAGGAGGAGGGAGGCTTTTGTGATGTCCGCAAAGCACAAGGAGAGCGGGGTGCTTGCGGGTATGCTACTGGTAAGTTTTTATAAAAAGGCCGCCTATGACAACTCTGTGGCAGTTGATCCGGACCACCATCAAAATTATGTGTCACACCTGTTGAAATGGAATGCCATCTCGGAACTTGTGAAGAGAGGAGCGGTTTCCTACGAGCTTGGCATCAAGGCCGAACTGCCGGACTTGATGAGAATCCCGTCGCGTAAAAACCTTGGGATAAGCAATTTCAAGGATGGTTGGGCGCGTGGGAGTGTAAAAAGGGTTTTTGTGGCAGACAAGTTTCTTTCCCAAGCGCATCTGGCGGCGTTTATGAAAACAACCCAGGATTGCCTGGAGGGCTGGTTTGGTGAAAAACATCCGTCTTGAACCACGGCCCTCATGGAGAGATCTTTTTCCCGTAGCGGATGTCGACGGTTCCTTTGGGAAGCAATATGCCAATTTTTGTTATACCGGTTCGGGCAAGTCGGCGATCAGTCTTATTTTGCAATATCTGAGGGAGACCGGAACACTTGAAAACAAGATGTCGGCGGTGGCTGTGCCGGATTGGCTTGGCGTGCAGGTTTATCAGCAGATCCAGCTTCATTCATTCGCGCTCCCGGCTCGGATCGGAGCGCCCTGCAGGGCGGCTCTGGTCTATCATCAATACGGGTTTCCACAAGATATGAATCGCATCATGGATCATGCGGCGGCAAAAAAGATGATCGTGATCGAGGACTGCGCCCATGCCTGCGCGAGTACATACAAAGGTAGGCCGCTTGGCTCCATCGGTGATTATGCGGTATTCAGTTTTTCAAAATTTGTATTTTGCGGGGCACTGGGCGGTATTGCGTGCAAGGATGCCGGATTTCAGGCCTTTGTTGACCACAAAAAAAATGGCAGCTCGCGTCTGCTTTGTCATCTGATCAACGGTATTAAACATCTTGATGAGTGGAATCTTTCGAGAAACAAGCCACTCCTGCCAGTTTTCATGTCTGCCATGAGAACTGCATTTTATTCCCAATACGGGATTTCACATCGTGCTGCATGTGGTTCGGTGTCGCTCTGGAAAAAAAAGCGGCAGGCTGAAATGGCTTTGCGGCAAAAACGCTACAAATCATTCCGTGCGACTGTGGATGCGTTTGGCATTTGCGATCATCTCGAAGCAGATGGCATCACGCCTTATGCAATTCCGGTGATAATCGGTGATGACAAGCGGCGGGCACTTGTACATAAATTGAACTTGAACGGATACCATGCCGGTGTTTACCGGTTTGATGCCGCAAGGTTCATGTTCGAGCCGAGGTTCGTGGAATGCATTTTGCTGCCGTGCCATTCTGGAATAAGCGATAGGGATTTTGATACAATGACCGGAATAATCGTGGAGTCCTTATGATCAAATCCGCAAGCATTGACAAGACTGCAGATTGGTATGACGGGAGCTATGAAAAAGACGGCTTGGGGGCCCAGCGTTCGTATCCCAACGAGGAGCTGGTGCGGTTCATTGCGAGAAATTATTCCGGCGTTCCGGCGGATGAGAGAAAAAATATAAAAATCCTGGAGGCTGGCTGCGGCCCTGGAGGGAATTTATGGATGCTGGGACGCGAGGGGTTTTCGGTATCGGGTCTTGATATTTCGCCAAAGGCTCTTGAGTTGGCCCGCAAGACGCTTGGCAAGTGGCAGACGGATGCAGAGCTGAAGGCTGGTTCGATGACGGAGATGCCATTTGAAGACGGCTGCTTTGAAGCTATTGTGGATGTGCTTGCAAGTTTTTCGCTTCTTAAGGCGGAGTTCGATCTTTATTTGAATGAGGTCACGAGATGTCTCAGGCCTGGCGGCAGGTTTTTTATATTTACGCTCTCGACCGGAAGTGACGCCTTCAAGAATTACTCACCAGCTACACTGATCGAGCCGTGCACGCTGGATGGGATTTACCGCAAGGACTCGCCGTACTACGGTTGTTTTTATCCGCACCGTTTTTCAGAGGTTGGCGAGCTGGAGGCGGTTTTGTCACACCATGGGCTTGTGGCAAGATCCTCTGAGTTGATATCGCGCACTTACAACAGACGCAGCGAGATGTTCCAGTATATTGCTGCGGATGCCCAAAAAATCAGCTGACCGGAAGGATTGAAACAACAGCTTTGACAACCCTGTCTGCACCGTTTCCGTCAATGTGCAGACGCCCGCATCTGCCAAGGCTGGAGCGCATTGCGGAATTGGCAATCAATCCGGAAAGAGATTTTTCGAGTTGCTCCGCGGTGTTTTCATTCCATGGACCGATGCCGATGCCCATGCCGTTTGAATTGATTGCAGAAATATTAAGCGCCTGGTTGTCAGCACTCTGGAGTGCGATAAACGGCAGTTGCATGAAAGCGGCCTCCCAGACGGTGGTTCCACCGGCAATGACGGCGATATCCGACCGGGCCATGATGCCTGAAATGCAGTTTGTATTTACCAGTAATTCAAAATCTTTCAGTCCTGATATTTCATCCCTGATGCGCCCGGGATGTGAAAAGCTGCCGCCAAGAATGACGGTCTTGTTTATTCCGTAAAAGGTTTTGTTTTTTAAAACAGTTAACACGCGGGACGTGATGCCGGCGGGATCTGCGCCGCCCATTGAGATCAGAATGGAGCTTACAGGTTTCAACGGATCACGGGTGATTTTCTTGCTTGCAAGAAATTCGTTCCGCAGCAACAGATAATCAAGTCCTAGCAGCAGCTTGGTTTCCGGAGCGCGTAGCGCATACATTTCCTTTGAAGCATATGCATTCTGATTCAGGATGATATCGGCACAATAACAATCGCAATGAACATAATCGTCAAAAAAAAGGAATTTGTGTCCGTCAGCGCGCAGGATTTTTTGAAAATCATGGTCAAAACGGTATCCATCAACCACCAGACAATCGCATTCGTGTTCAAATGCGCATGCGGATGTAACATGCGCATCATGTGCAGACCCGGGCTTGCCGTTCAATTCGATGAGTTTCCAGTTTTCATTCAAGATCATTTCGCGCTGGAATGCGGTGATTTGAGCCGATGCAAACAAGGCTTCTCCGCCATGACTCACCCATGCTTTTGCAAGAGCATGACAGCGGCACACATGTCCTGTTCCGATTGTAGTGCTAGAATCTGTTCTAAAAAGCAGGCGCAAGGCGGACCTCTCCGGGGTTGTCTTTGGTTGCATGGGTTGTATAATTCATATAAATCATAATTGAAATGCAGAATGAGCTGGTTTTTTTGAATTCGGTGGACGATCTTTTCTCGCTTCTAGAATACAGGAAAAGAGGGATGCTGGGCGGGGCTCATGTCCTTTCATACCATCCGCATGTCCACTATCTGATCCAGACAAGGTTCCAGGATTTGCAAACCGGCGCAGAAGATCCTGACAACATGGCGCTTTCAGCACGGCTGACTGAAACAGGCAGGACCTGCCATGTGCTGATGGAAAGATGGCTCAAGTCGGCTGGTTCTGATTCAGATGTGTCCAGATACGGAACGATGTATTTTTATCCGCTGATACGACTGGTTCATGCATACCAGAATTTATGGATGGAGCTTGAAGAAAATCTGGCGCGCTGGGCTCCCGGAAAAATCACGAGTTTTGTGCCTGCTGCCAGTGAGGATTTTAGTCAAACATATCTTGGTTGCTGGCCGGTAGAACCGGTTGCTTACTCTTCACTTCTACACGGTGTTGCAAAATCACTTGAAATTAGTCACGAACAGGTTCCCCGTCTTGAAGGAACGGATATCCATGACGGGTGGTTGCCCATCCTCGACAGCTACGGAAGTAATTTTGTGCGGTTGCTTTGTTATTCTGGCAAGCTGTTCAGACGATGGATGTTGTTGAGGGGCGGATTGCGGAGCATTCGTGGTGCGCGCGATGAAGTGATCTGCTTCAGTCCACATATGTCGCTATTACTGTATTTGCTTGAGTGTGGAAAAAAACCGCTGGCAAGGGAAATGGATTTTTTTGATGATCATTGCTCCTGCGCGGTTGATACCGGTAAATTCGTTGTAATAAAAAAAATGGTAGAATCCTATCTGGACCAGCTTGAACATGCCCGTGTCGTGCGCGACATGAGCACTGGTTTGAGATCAATGCTGCTTGATGTGATGTCAACCATGCTGGACAGGGGGATTGCAAGGTTGCGTGATGCTGAGCCGCGCATCAGGACGTGGGCGACAGGATTGAAAAAGCCTGGAGATGTTTATTTTGGCAGCATCTTCATGCCCGAACATCAATTGATTGCAAGTGTCTTGAGGGAAGCCGGTCATAGTATAAAGGTATTGCAGCATGGTGGTTCTTATGGCTCTTTCATGCAGTATATATTCAATATAGAGCTAAGGTTTTGTGATGAATTTTTGTGCTTTGGTGAGCAAACCCGCCAGGGCATCATGGAAAACAACAAGATATATACAGGGAATCTTGGATTCATGCCGCCAATGCCGGCAAAATACAGTGTGATCAAACATCCCGTGTTTCATGACCGTGGTGTGAACCGTGCAAGGTTGTTGATTTCTGAATGTGCCAAAAAAATTGAGATCAAAAGAAGCAGGGGAAAAAATGTTGTTTTGGCCACTACCGCGCTTTCAGGGCATCTTTCGTATGTTTCTGCAACAAGACAGAGGGATGTCGTTGAGGCAGGACTGCAAAGACGGATAATCGATATTCTTGGAAAGGGGGCCTTTCCGGTTGTTTTGTATTTCAAGCCTTACAATGATTTGATTCCTACGCCCTATGCACAAAGGCGGATTGTCAATGATCGGCTTGAGATTGTTCCATTTACCTCCGGATATTTCTGGGACTATGTTGATCTTGCGGATATAATCATTCTTCCAACTCCGGCAACAACACTTCTTGAAACGGCATCATCACTGAAAAAGAAGACTGTCATTGTATATACTGCCGCCGACCAGGGGGCGATCTGCACGGAAGCCTGCAAAAAACACTGGCCAGAAAGCACGACAACCTGCCATGACATGCAAACATTCCTGACGGCGATCCAAAAATCGGTTTCGGAAGATGGCGCGTCGATGGAAAAGGATATGAGCCCGTTCAGGCGGCAATTCTTATAACCCGCCTTTCCAGAACGAGGGATTTACAATTCTTTTGTCGTCTATTGCAAAATCAGCCAGCCCGGGATGCGTGAGTCTTTCTTTATAAAACAGGCAAAGTTCCTGCAGCTGAAGATGATTGTTCACCCCGCAAATGGCTGCGTCAATTCCGGTGATGCCGCAGATAAAACTTATTGCCGCATGCGCTGGTGCCATATTATTTTTCTCAAGGAATTCGTGAAAAGACAGAAGGGTGTTTTTTGCGGGAGCAAAGTGCGCCGGAAGATTGGAGGGGGGAATGAATATCAGCCCTTGTAAAAATATGGACCGTGCATGGACTTCAATACCGGCTTTTTTCAGCTTCGCAAGATGTCCGCTGCGAATGAGCCGCTGATCGAAAATGCTGGCTGGGAGTTGGATTAGATCAATGGGATATACATCGAGTATCCGGTCAATCTCTCCGCCCGTATAAACAGAGACTCCGATTTTTTTTACGAGCCTGCGGTTTTTATATTCCTGCAATTTTTTAAAAAGTCCGGGCCCCTCAGGCGAAAGAAGACGGGCCGGATCATGAACAAGCAGGCCATCGATTGATTTTTGTTTCAGTCTTGAAAGGGATTGTTCAAGACCGGCACCAGGGTCGGCCCCGGCGGCAACCGGGGTTTTGGTTACAATTGAAAATGGATGTCCTTCTTCAAGCGCGCAGCCCAGGGCTTCTTCGCTGCTCCCGTAGGCGTGGGCCGTGTCCAGGGTCCTGATTCCGTTTTGCGCGGCAAGCGTCAGTATGTTTTTCACTTCATGAGCGGGCGTTTGTCCGTCCTTGTTTGAGATGCCGTACTTCATGCCGAACTGGGCGGTGCCTATTCCAAGAATTGCCGGCATAAATCATTCATCCAAAAGCGCGTGCCGGAGTGATCCGACAACGCAGTCCTGGTCTTTTTCGCTGAGGCCGTAATACAGAGGGATGGTTATTGCTTCACTGTAATATTTTTCGGCTTCAGGACAGCAATGGTCATTGAACCCGAGCTGTTTATAAACTGGTTGTTTATAAACTGGAATATAATGCAAATTGACGCCGATGCCGTCGCTGCGGAGCTGCTCGAACACCGCGCGATGGGTTTTCCGGATTTTATCAAGCTTGAGACGTATTACATACAGGTGGAACGGCGAGCAGGTATCGGGATGCTGCCAGGGAAGCGTGACCGGCAGGGAGGCCAGCAGTTTATTGTATCTTGCAGCAAGGAAACGACGGCGCTCGACAAACTCAGGCAGCCTTTCAAACTGGCTGATCCCAAGGGCCGCTTGGATGTCGGTAATACGGTAGTGGTAGCCGAGTTCAAGCTGTTCATAATACCACGGTCCGTGCGAAGGACCTTTGAAATGTCTGCTGTCACGCGTGATCCCGATTGTGCGGAAGCGAAGAAGTTTTTCGTAGACGGCGGTGTCGTTGGTGAGGATCATGCCGCCTTCGCCGGTGGTAATGAGTTTTACAGGATGGAAGCTGAACACCACGGCTTCAGAATATTTACAGGAACCTGTGAATGAATCCTTGTATCTTCCGCCTATGGCATGTGCAGCGTCCTCAAGCACCTTGAAGCCATATTCAACAGACATTTGTTTGATGCGATCCATGAGGCAGGACTGGCCGGCAAAATGAACAGGAACCACAATGTCGGGGAGACGGCCGGATTTTTTCGCGGCGCGGAGTTTTTCTTCAAGCGCCTCATGGCTCATGTTGTAGGTGCGCGGGTCGATGTCTACGAAATCAACTTCCGCTCCGCAGTAAAGGCCGCAGTTGGAAGAAGCAACAAACGTGTTCGGCGAGGTCCAGAGCCTGCCGCCTTTTTTCAGTCCCATCGCGGCGCAGGCGATGTGCAGGGCGGCAGTGCCGCTTGAAACCGCCACCGCATGTTTTGCTCCGCAGAATCCGGCAATGGTGGTTTCAAATTTTTCGATGAACGGTCCTTGGGTAAGCCAGTCAGAGCGCAGAATATCTATTACGGTATCAATATCCCGTTGACAGATGTCCTGCCTGCCATACGGGATGCGGATGCTCATTGATTTACAAAATCCTTCATCTGGTCGATGGTAAGCCATTCCTTGTTGATTCCGGAATTGTATTCAAAACAGTCTTCAACGGGTTTGCCCTGCTCGCCAAGAGCGTTCCTGGCGAAGTCGACTTTTGAAAAGAATGTGATTGTGGGCTGGATCACGTAATGGTCGTCAAACTCAAGGGTGAGATGCGCGTCGTCCTTGGGGCACATCACCTCGTGAAGCTTTTCACCGGGCCGGATGCCGACGATTTTTACCGGTGTGTCCGGTGCCAGCACCTTGACAAGATCCAGGATTTTCATGGAAGGGATTTTGGGTACGAAAAGCTCGCCGCCCTGCATGCGTTCGAAACTTTTGATGACAAAGGCAATGCCTTGCTGGAGGGTGATCCAGAAGCGTGTCATCCTGGCGTCGGTAACCGGAATCTCGGTCGCGCCGGACTGGACGAGTTTTTTGAAAAACGGGACAACCGAGCCGCGAGAGCCCACCACGTTGCCATAGCGCACTATTGCAAAACGGGTCTTGTGACCACCCGTGATGTTGTTGGCTGCGACAAAAAGTTTGTCGGAAGCGAGTTTGGTGGCGCCGTACAGATTGATGGGGTTGGCGGCCTTGTCTGTCGAAAGCGCGATCACTTTTTTGACTTCGCATTCGACGGCGGCGGCAATGACATTGCTGGCGCCATGGATGTTGGTCTTGATGCATTCCATCGGGTTGTATTCGGCAATTGGAACGTGTTTGAGCGCGGCGGCATGAACAACGTAATCCACTCCGCGCATGGCCTGTTTGAGCCGGACAAGATCACGGACATCCCCGATGAAGTATCTCATCGGGTCGGAGTTGAATTCCTGCGCCATTTCGTGCTGTTTGAGTTCGTCGCGCGAATAGACTATGACTTTTCTCG
>Ga0156729_1014_pt4 | contig 14152 bp, 12 predicted proteins | sample RifOxyD1_FD_112058 | JGI IMG/M metagenome (GOLD analysis project Ga0156729, IMG submission 112058) | Bdellovibrionales bacterium RIFOXYD1_FULL_53_11
CCGATGTCGCGGGAACCCCTCAATATCCTGAGCTGCCCGCACGAAAGCAGAACCTCGATCTCCGGAAATTTGAGGGCGTTTTTTGGGCCACAGGCAACCGGCATGCCGTGAACGGACGGCTCGATCGTGCTGTGCACGCCCTTGCTGAAGCCGCCCCCCACATACGCCCAGTCGGCCGAGGCATAAAGCTCGGACAAAAAACCCATCTCATCCACAACGACTGCATGTTTTTTTCCGCCCGCTCCGACAGAGCCACCCCGCCCGCCGCTGTTTGCACTTGTCAGCTCCACGACAAAACCTTCCGCCCCAAGGGCCGCCGCCATCTTTTCAACATTGGGCCCGTCCACGTGATGCGGAACCACCCAGAGCGTCCCGTCACCCGCCAGAAGCGGAAGATGCCCCTTCCAGACCTCAAGATCATCCATCCACACGCTGCCCATAACTCCCCAAGGATGTGGAAGATAATTAAATAACCCGACAATATTTTTGGCGCGCTCGCTGCCGGACCTGCTCCTCTGCACCACCCGGTCCCACCGCGGATCGGCGGCAACGCTTACTGATGCGTCCGGAAACATGCATGCAAGCACTCCGGCGTCGGCATCGAGCGCCGCAACCAGACTCATGCGCGGAAGCCGGCCTTCAAGAAGCAGACACATGTATCGCGCGATTTTGAGTGAACGCCGCGCTTTTGCGCCCACAATCACCAGCCGTATGTCACGCGCCGCAAGAGCACTCCAGAGACCGGGCCAGGCTTCGTATTTTGCGGTAACAAAAACATGAGGGCCGATAATCCCGAGCCACTCATCCCAGCCCCCTTCAACCGGCGAATATCCGGCGAATAAAATCCTCCCGCCAGATTCCGCCTTGAGCCGGTCTACATGTCTGCGCGCCGAGGGACTGAGCACGGTAACGACGGCATCGCGCCCCGAACGCGTCCATTCCAGGATTATATTCCAGAGCGATTCGAGTTCGCCGACGCTCGCGGCGTGAAACCAGGCCCGGCCATCACCGCCATCTGCGGCGGAAGAAATGGTGTTTTTCAAAATACCCGCATCCCCGGCTCCAGGACCGCGGCGGGCAAAAAAATCAAACAGCCTGCCCAAGGTATTGCGCGCAAAGAATCCATACAAACGACTGTGTAAACTTACGACAGAAGCGTCCGCGCCGCCAATCGCGCGGACAACGGTCTGAATATCCAGCCGCTTCATGCAATAGTGGCGTCTGAACGGACGGAAACAAAACCTCCCGTCCTTGCCGCACGGTCTGCACCAGAGCCGCGCGCCCGCCGCACGGCTTGCGCCCTGCCACGGGCCGAAACCCATGTCCGGCGCCGTGGGTCCGAACGTGACAACAGCCCGCGTGCCAACGGCCTCTGCGATATGAAAAAGCCCCGTATCGTTTCCGAGGTAGAAATCAGCGCCGCGCAAAAGCCCGGCGCACTCCGCGAGTTCAAGCCTGCCGCTTGCATCAACATGCCGGACACCGAGCGCTTCAAGGATCCGGACCAGCTCCCGCGCCCTTGCATCGCCTCGCTCCCCCGTTATGACCGGCAATGATCCCGAGGAGCGGGCGTGAATCGCGGCAGCTTCCGCAAATTTTACGATATTCCAGCATTTTCCGTCCCAGCGGGCGCCGGGCATGATGCAAAAATATTTTTGGCCGCGCAAAATGCCCAAGCGGGAATGAAGAGCGGCCATGTCGCCGTCGCCGCCGACGAGATGCCCGAGATCCGGTTTTTCGGCGCCGTTTCCGCCGCAGGCAAGGGCAAAACGCCTTGAATGAGGTGCCGGGCGCAGGACTCGCGGCCAGAGGGCCTTGAAAAGAAAATATCCATAAAGGCGGAGGCGTTGTTTTTTCACGCGATGCCAGCGGATGCGCCGCCCGCCCCAAAACAAAAACAGCATCCTGGCAAGCCTTGTACGCAAGCTTCCGTGAAGATCATGAACCACATCGAAATTTTGCGCGTGAAGCTCCCGGCACAAGGCAATCCAACCGCGCAGTCCGGTGGTCCGGTCGTATTCCCAGAGGCGATTTATCCCGGGATGAGCGCGAAGAAGACCGGCAAAGCGGGTTGCAACCACCCAGTCAGCGCCGCCTGCAAGCGCGTGCGAGCGCAGAGCCGACGTGGCGAGCACGATATCTCCGATGCTGCTGAGCCGGAAGATGAGTACTTTTGCTGACATGGATACGTTTTAGCGTGTTTTTGACGGGAACAGAAGATGTATATTGTTGTCTGATACTATGATACCATATCTGTATGTCGTCGTCTTTTTCAGGTAAATTCATATTGCGCATGTCTCCAGAACTTCACAAAAAACTCCACGCTGAAGCGCAAAAACTGAACACATCGCTGAACCGGCTGTGTCTTGAAAAAATTCATAATGCCGGCTCCGAAAAAACAATTGAACCGGAAAGCGCAAAAAACAGTGAACTTCAGGAAATAACCGGCCATGTGCTTGAAGCTTTCGGCAATCTGCTGGTTGGGATTGCCCTGTTCGGCTCAACAGCCAGGGGAGAAGAAACCAACAGCTCGGACATCGACTTGCTTCTGGTGCTTAAGGCCGGCGCAGATTTCAAAAGGGATCTTTACAGGCAATGGGACAAGAAGATCGCGCCCCGTATCGGCGGCGGGAGGGAGATATCCCCGCAGTTCGTCAAAATGCCCGAAGATGTCTCAGGCGCTGGCGGCATCTGGCTGGAAACGGCGCTTGAGGGCATGGTTCTGTGGGAAAAATCAAACCGCTTGTCGTCATTTCTGAGGCTTTTGAGACACGAAATCGCATCAGGAAAATTCAAAAGGAGCATGGTACACGGGCATCCGTTCTGGGTGCTGGAAAAAAGGAAATGACATGAAAAACAAGTCGCTCGAACTGGATTACATCTCCCGCTCCGAACACAGGCTTTGCGCCCTCGAAGTTCTTTACGAAAGAAAAAGCTGGGCGGATGTCGTGCGCGAGGCACAGGAAATAGTTGAACTCGCACTCAAGGCGCTGCTCCGGCATTCCGGAATCGAAGTCCCGCGCGTACATGATGTGGGCTCACTGCTTGCCCAACACAGGGACAGGCTGCCCGGCCTCCTGACCGACGAAGAGATCGGGAGGATTGCCGGCATTTCCAAAAACCTCCGGCGTGACAGGGAACTTGCTTTTTATGGAAGCGAAGATTTAACCCCTTCCGAGTTTTATTCCGAGCCAGATGCCCTGGCAGCCAAACGTGATGCCGCTTGGGTGGTCGAACGGGTCAAGGCAGCGTGCAGCCCCCCCCTTTCCGCATAGCGCAGCGCATCATGTAAATGATTCCATGCAGCTATAATTCTTCAATTTTACTGATGAATTATCTTGATTATTTTTGTCAACAATATACAATTAATTTAAGGCGCAAAACGGGGAAAAATGAAAACATTATCTCTCATTACGTTTTTTGCAATGCTTGCAACCGTGCTTGCGGTTTCGCACTAAAAGCCTCACGGAAATACTGCAACTTCCAGTCCTGCCTGCCTTGCCTCTAAGGCAAACTCCTCAAGCTTGTGCGCCGACACAGGCTCAAGCCCTTCCGTGGCGGAAGTGCGGCACACCGTTGTGAGATGAATCATCACCGGAGCGATTTGTTTATAAGCAACCAAAAGCGCATCAAGATTGTCGCGCGTATAGTTGCCAATCCCCCGCCCCTTGTCCGAATCAAGCCATAGCAACGTCTGGATGCGCGGCTCGCGCAGTTTTTTGATGTTTGCGATGTGCCCTTCAATACAACCCGCGCGCGGAAGCGGCCTGTTGAGCTTGTGCATGAGCGTTTGGGTGCCGCAATCCAGCTTGATCCACGCTTCATCCAGAATATTGAACGCGGCAACCACATCATCCCGCCCGAGTTCCGAGCCGTTGCTGAGACAGTTGAAAATCCATTTGGCATCCATGCTGCTTCTCAAAAAAGCAATGTCCTGCACGAGCAGCAGCAGCTCGGGATGAGTGCCCGGCTCGCAGTTTCCGGCAAAAGTCACTGACTCAATGCCAGGATGTTTTTCAAGCGCCGGAACAAGCGCCTGGATTATCCCGGCGCGGGACGCATGCCGCCCGGTGCTGTCACTCAGAATGCCGTATCCGTACTGGCAGTACACGCAGCTCCAGGTACAACATTTGATTTCCGGGTCACCGGTATTTATCCCCAGGGACAACCCCATGCGTCTGCTTTTACAGGGACCATAAACATGCGGGCAGACGCGTTTTTCTTTCATTGCCATACCAATACACCTGCCTGTACCATTGTTAAAGACGTATAAACCAAAAAGGAGATGACCATAATGAAACGCCCTGCCGGTTGTATTGTTTTGTCCGCGCTGACCGCAATCTGCCTTTCGTGTTCCATTGCCGAAAAATCAAGCCAGACAACCGCCTCCGGGGCGGCACAAGATGCCGCCGGCCCCATAAAGGGCGCCGTCACCATCATGCGATCGGATTATGCGCGCGGGGACATTCAGCGCCTCTGCCGCGAAGCCCTGGACAAAGCCGTCAAACGGCTGGACGGCATCGCAAACATCCCGCCCGCCTCGCGCTCGACCGGAAACACCCTGCTTGCCTTTGAAGACACCACCGCCGTCCTCTCGGACGAAATCAACGCGCTCAGCTTCATGGCCTATGTGCTGCAGGACGAGAAAATCCGCGAAGAAGCATCGGCCTGTGAGGAAGAAGCCGGAAAAACCGCAGTCACGATCTTCACGCGCAAGGATCTTTATTCCGCAATAAAAGACGCAAAAGCCGGAAGCCAGGACGAAAAGCGCCTGCTCGACGAAACCGTCAAGCGCTTCGAGAAAAACGGCCTCAAACTCCCCGACGACAAGCTGGACCTCGTCAGGAAGAAGATGAAAAAACTTGCCACGCTCGAATCCCGGTTTTCGGCCAACCTCAACAACGACACCTCGTCGCTCGAGTTCACGCCCGCCGAAACGGAGGGCGCCCCGGACGCCTTTCTTACCCGGCTCAAGAAAACCCCGGACGGCAGCAAATACATCGTCACGACCAAATCGCCCGACTTCAAGCAGTTCATGGACAACGTCCGCAGCTCAAAGGCAAGAAAGCGCATGCAGCTTGCATATTTCAACCGGGCTGCGGCAAACATCCCGATTCTTGAAGACGCCTTCACCCTCCGGCGCGAAACCGCCGAACTGCTCGGCTTCAAGAACTGGCTCGACTACCGCACCTTCGACCGGATGGCAAAAACCGGCACTACCGTGCTTGATTTTCTGGGCGGCATCAGGAGCAAGCTCTCGGCGCGCAACAAAAAAGACCTTGCCGCCCTTCTTGAATTCAAGAAACAGCATTTCAAGAACGAGCCTGAAAATGAACCCGGCAAGCTCAACATGTGGGACATCAACTATCTTTCCTATCAGCTTAAAAAACGCGACTTCGACCTGGATGATTCAAAAATACGCGAATTTTTCCCGACCGAGAAGGTCATGGCGGGCATCTTCGAAATTTATTCGCTTTTACTGGGCGTGAGATTTGAACAGGTGAAGGATGCATCGCAGTGGGCCGGCGGCGTAAAACTGTACCGCACCATCGACAAAAAATCCGGCAAAGCACTCTCCCACTTTTTTGTCGACGCCTATCCGAGACCCGGAAAATACGGGCATTTCGCGGCTTTTTCGCTGGTCATGGGCCGCAAACTCCCGGGCAGCGGCTACAACATGCCGGTCTCCTCGATCGTCGGCAACTTCAATCCGCCGAGCGGAGACAAACCGTCTCTTCTGAATCACGATGAAGTCGAAACGCTGTTCCATGAGTTCGGCCACATCATGCACCAGACGCTCACCAAGGCGCCGTATTCAAGCCTCGCGGGCAGCGACGTGGCACGCGACTTCGTCGAAACGCCCTCGCAGATGTTTGAAGAATGGGCCTGGCAGCCGGCCCTCCTCAAACAGCTTTCGTCGCACTACCGGACCGGGGCAAAACTTTCTGACGCCATGATCAAGCGCCTGCTCCAGGCGCGCGACTTCAACCAGGGATATTTTTACACCAGGCAGCTTTATCTTTCCCTGCTCGACGCCTCCTACCATACCTCGCCGATGACGCCCGACATTCTCGCGACCAATGATTCGCTCTACAAGGAGATTATCGGATTGGATTCAATCGAGGGCGGAAAAATGCCGGCAAGCTTCGGACACCTGATGGGATATGACGGCGGCTATTACAGCTACCTCTGGGCCGAGGTGTATGCGGTGGATTGCGCATCGCGGTTCCAGAAGGAGGGGTTCACGAATCCGGCCACCGGAATGCGCTTCCGCAGGACATTGCTCGAGCGCGGCAACATGGCGGACGGCGACAAGATTCTCGCCGCCTTCCTTGGCCGGGCCCCGTCACAAAATGCGTTTTTAAAGAAACTCGGAATCCGCTGAGCAACCTTCGCGACTACTTGATCCTGCTGATCTCGGAAAAGATCATGTAGATCCTGCTGCGGTCGGCCTCGAAGCTCCAAAACGGCCGCTTCATCAGCCAGCCCACGAAGGCCGTCTTGCCGGGTGCCTTGCCATGAGCCAGAAGATACATGAAAAGCGCCTCGATCATCTTGTCGGACTTGATGCCGAGCGGCCTCACATAGTCCGCAAACTGCCGCTTGAAGATCTTGAAGGCCTCACGGCCCTCCTTGAGATTGAGCGTCCCGCTCCTGTCCTTGTCAAAGCGCTGCAGAATCACCTCGACATAGTGGCTCACCATTGCAATGCCCTCGATGTCGGTCGAATCCATCGGCTTGGAAGAATAACCGTACAATCTTGAAGCATCTTCAAGAACATATTCAAAATGCCTGCGTTTCTTATTATCAAGGCTCCGGTATTGATCCACCGCCCCGGCCATCTGCTTCATGAAACCGGACACGCTGTAGCGCTTGAAAAACTCGCGCCTGAAACAGCCGATGTCGTTGATGTATTCGAAATCGAACGGATCAAGCGGGCCGAGTTCACACGGTTTTTCAGTCTTGAACGTATTGTGAATGCGCATCGCAAGTTTTTTTGCCGAAACCATCAGCGACAACAGGTCGGTCGCCTCGTTCAGGCTGACATGATAATTGCCGTCGGAGGAATAGCCGAAAAGATTGGATTCACGGAAACGCTTGTAATGCATGTCGTACCGGGTCGGATCAATGAACTTGAGATCAATGCCAAGATTGCGCACATCGTCGGTGAGATTCTTGAATTCCTCAAAGGTAACCCCGATTCCGCCGGGCGCACCCCTGACCGGATCACCCGCGTAGCCCGCGATGAGAAGAATACCCATCTGCCGGATCCAGTTCAGATCTGAAAGGTCCTGCAAAGTGTGCCGCCCTCCAGTCACATCGGGATTGAAGGATATTTCACCCCGGTTGCCGGCGAGCATCGGCGCCCTGACCTTGATCGCGGTTCGAAGATCGGCCGCGGTTTCGTGCGTCAGCGCATCAAGCGGCCCGAAATAGCTATAAGCCTCCTGCGGCTCGATCGCCAGGAGCTGCTCGTCCAAAAAAGCGGTATCAGCACTGGAATTGAACGAGTCGAACTCGCGTTCTACCAACAGCGTGAACAGGCCTTCCAGATACCGCTGTCCCCCGGCCCACCGTTCAAACGCGGTCCAGACACGGTTGACAAGCCCCGCCGTCAGACCGCCAGCGTCACGTCCCTCGGGGCCACGGCCGGAACCGGCAAAAGACCTGTAAACGGCCGCCCGCACAAGCGCCCGGAGCGTTTCTTTTCTGGCCGGCAGCTCGATGGCCTTGAAGGCGTCGACAAGCCGGTCAAGCTCCTCAAACACGATTGTCCGGCCGGGATGCAGACTGACAGATTCAAGCAGCAGCCCTCTTGCCTGCGATACGATGTCAAAAAACTCCTCGCGCGCGCTGCCCAGGGACCAGGATTCGTGCCGGTCCACGAAATGGAAATACCGCAAGCCGAGCGCATACCAGCGCGTCGCGGCAGCAGCAAGGCGGTGCCAGTCCGCCGGATTCATGGTGTCGTATGGCGGCCCGACAATCACAGATTTCATGGCCCCGACAAGCTCAAGATGTTCAATGACCGTTTCAAGAAGGATTGATTTTCCCGCCAGCTCCTTCAGCCCGGAAAGCATCGTTCCGAACTGCGCCAGGCTGTACGCCCGCCCGCCCGGCCTTTTTACCGCCAGGGCAAGCGCCGTCCCGGCATCGCTCACGGTTTTTACCAGCTCGCGCGCAACGCGCTGGCGCACCCGGGCCTTCCGGAGTTTCCGGGGGTTGAGAAGCTCAAGATCGTAATACTTCTTCACCGGGGCATAATGCGGCTTCAGCGCCTCGAACACCTCGTAAATCCGTTTGATGTCGGCCGGGCCGAGAAGCCCGTCAGCGCCGCCAAAAAGCGCACTCTTGAGTTCGAACGCCGGGGCCAGCAGCCTGGCAAGGGCATCGGGCGCAAATCCGAAGCTGGAAGCAATTTCCTTGCGCGCGCTTCCGATAAGATTTTCAAATACCACGATCGAAATGCCGCCGCCCGGATGCCGCGCGGCCGAATCGGAAAGCAAATCGCGCATCTCTTTTGTAATGCGCGAAAGCTGCTCCCCGCCGCTTCCTGCGGTCCACGAATCATGATTGGCGTTCAAATAGGTGTATCTCAACAATACGCCGTACCAGCGGGCGCCGTGACCCAGCACGCGCGTCCAGTCTCCTCCGGAAATCTCATCACCGGGACCGATCAGCACTTCCTTGAGCGCCCTGATGAGCGGCATCCGGCTTTTCAGCGTACCCGGCCCCGAGCCCTTGTAGAGCCGCTCCAGCGCATCAAGAAAACCTTCAAAACGGCTGAGCGAATAGGGCTCGCCGCTCCCTTGAAGGGCGCCGCCCGCGGTTTCGCCGAAGCCCACAATCGCATTTATCACCGCTTCGAGAAAACCCTCCCGGCCCTTCGCGGCCTCTATCATCGAGGGCGAAAGCGGCATGAACGGGCGGATTTTAATGAGCTGCTCCTTCACGACACCGATAAGCTCGCGGGCCCGGCTGATCTCGGCCACGGTCAGAAGGCCGTGCGACCCGCCAAGAAGCGCCCGCTTGAAGTGCATGGTCTCGGACACGAAATTGTCCGGGATTTTGAGCTCACCCAGAAAATAACGCTGCAAAAAATCCCGGAGCTCTCCGGGTGAAAACTCCCCCTGCTTTGCGCCCCTGGTGCGCTCGGCAAAAAGCTTGAGGGCGCCCGAGGCGCAATCACAAAGGCGCGCGATCTTCGCGTCATCGCCGTGCCCCTCGAAAAACTCCTGCCAGGTGTCAAACGCCTTTGACAAACAGCCGGTATCCGCCCCGGCCATGCCCAGACCGCCCTTCTGGGGCGTGGGTTCGTTCATTTTGAGCGAGCAGGACGCGACAAAAAGCGCCGGAACAAGCAACGCGGGCAGAAAGGCCAGGCGACCGGCAAAAAACCTAGAACGCATACGCCACCCCCGCATGCACCCGGTCGTTTGTACGGTAACGGTTGATGAAATCCGCCCCGCTGGCGCCGGGCTTGCCGTCCGAACTCAGAATATCGGCGCCAAGCGACATGGTAAGCTCATCAAGCGGGTGCCAGTCAAGTCCCGTCATGAGCACGCGACCGAAATTTCCGATATCATAAATAAACTTTGTTGAAACAGAAACCCTGCGCAGCGGTTTTCCGAACAAAAGCCCGAGCCCGGTGCGTCCGGACAACAAAACGGCATTCTGGAACTGATAGCGGCTCTCAAAGGTGCTTTTTCCGGGGGTGGAAAACGGACCCTGGTCCGCGTCGTCGCCCCCCCAGCTTCTCAGATAACTCAGGCCGAGATCGCCGCCTTCGCGCCCTTTGTCGCCAAAACCCCAGGTGAGCGAAGGCCCCAGCGTCAGCGCCGGCGAAACCTCCTGCGTCGTCAAGTGTTCGGGGGTTTCATCCCTTACCGGGCGCTCCGCGGTCACGCCCAGCCAGGCATTGAACCTGCCGGTTTTATAACCGGATTCAACCGTCAGGATATGATGATACACAACTCTTGGATATAACATCGCATCAACCGCGTCGGCAGGAATGTCCAGATAGCCGTCATAGGCAAGCAGCAACTGGTTCATCGGCTTGAAGGCATACGCCGTCGATACCCAGGGGCCGGTCACGCCCCCGAGCCGGGCGTAAACGCCGCCTCCCGGATGCAGTATGATATCTTTTAGCGGCGGCGAAACGAGCGTATAATTGATGCGCGTCTCACGGCCGAAAATCGAAAGCGAAGGCCCCGGATGGATGAACCACTTGGATTTTGAGCTGACGCTGCCGTTCTTGAACTCAAGCGGCGTGCCGCGTTCGGGGATGAAAACAGGGGAACCAAAGACAAGAAGCTTGAATACGGGCTGCTCGATTTCCAAAAACGCGCCAATAAGCCCGACCTGCACTGGAGCAAGATAGTCCCACCTGTAAGCCCCCTGCCAGAACCCTGAGTTCCACATCCTGTCTGAAAGGCTCCAGTCGGCAAGCTTGCGTCCGACCTGCACCCTGGCAACAGGCGACAGCCGGGGCGAGGTGCCGAAATACAGCTCCGGCGCCTCGAAAGAGCAATAGCCAAAGTCATTAAGAGCCACAGAAGCCTGCGCGTCGGCGGAAAACTCAAAAATGCGACCGCTGGAACCGGCATGCCCCCTGGCTTCAAGAATGGGGAAAAATGACCTCTGTGAAGCATTTACGGGACCGAAATAGCTGGTGGATTCAACGCCTATCGACCCCGAACCGCTGAAGGCATACCCCTGAAATGGAATGGCAAGCGCACAAAAAACCGCAAAAAAGCCCCAAAAAAAGCGGTTAATCCTTGCGGTAAATGCACAATAATAGACCAAAACGCTTCTCCTCGTAAAAAAGTAGAACTACCACCCAAGACAGGACAAGGCAATACCTTTGGCAAGACAATAGTATTAATTAATGACATCAGAATGTTAGCTGCTAGTTATTTCTTGTTTTTCTTCTTTTTTCGGAAGGCGGACTTTTTATCTGTCGATCGCTTTGATTTGGCGTCGAAGAAAGCTTTGGCAAAAGCTGCGTCCTTGAGCCGCTCAGCCATCTTTTTGCGATGAATGGCCTTAAGTGTCTTGCGCGAATAGTTGGGACGTGGCTTCGAAGGAGCCGCTGGAGCTTTTGTTGTGGTTGCTTCTGTAGTTGTTTCGGTCATATCTTCCTCATTCAAATCAAATATGTTGAAAAGACTGTCTACACAAAAAAACCGGGCCGCGCCAGTGCTTTCGTAAGCGCTCAGCAGTTCCGTAATCGCTGATATGCTTGTGTTGTGCATGTTATCCGGATAATATGCACACTATATGCATAATATTACAAGAGCCCTAAAAATGGACCTTCCTCGCGGTAAATCCGCATTTTTATGGGGAGCCAGAAAAACCGGAAAAAGTTTCTGGCTGAAGCACGCTCACCCGCCGACAAAAGCAGATCCCTGCCACTGACGAATGCCCACAGATCATGCGTAGTACGGGACGCCCGCGCCGAATCCATTCTGGTTCGCGACGGTGGATGGCGAGGTTCATTCAAATGCGATTGCTTTCTCTCAGGGAAAGCAGCTAAAATAAGGCTTGGATGTGAGGTTTTTATGGCTCAAAACGAAACACTGCCGATCAGGCAGTATAAAAAATATCAGTGGATCGTATGGCATCCCGATCTCTTGGGTGGCAAACCAACGATCAAGGGAACCCGGATTTCAGTGGCGCTTGTGCTCGAATGTCTGGCGTCTGGCATGACCGCCGATGGGATTGCAGGAGAATACGAGGGATTTCCAAAAGACTGCATAGCCGAAGTGCTGACGCTTGCCTCCGAACAAGCCAACCATCCTGTGGAACAAAACGATGTGGCTGCTTGACAATAATATCCCCCGAAAAATTCACGAGTTTCTGAAAGTTCAGGGGATTCCCAATGAAACCGCAAGTTTTCGCGGCTGGCAATCGCTTCGTAACGGAGAACTTGTAGAGGCTGCCGCTCATGCGGGTTTTCGGTGCATCGTGACCCAGGACGTTGAGTTTGAGAAAAGTGCCGCCAAGAATCTCCAACGGTTCCCTGATATGGCAATCGTTCTTATTCGCATCCGCCAGCTGCCGGGACGCCTGTTTGTCGAATTATTCCAAGAGGCATGGAAACAGAGCCCCATTTCCCCGAATCCGGGCAAGGCAAGTGATTGGCCAGTTTGAGCGCACCGATGGAGCCGGGTGGAACATCAGCTTTGACAAAAAACCGTGATCTCGAGATATCCTAGAGTTGGAAATCGTTCTTAACACATCTTTGGAGCGGCGAATTGGTTTAAAACCGGGCCGCGCCAGTGCTTTCGTAAGCGCTGCTGCGGCCCGGCGGCAAACCTGCCGGAAAACCGGCGTAACTTACATCAAATCAAGATCAACGAACTTGCCATCACCCCGCGTGAACATCACGGCGGTGGACCTTGCTTTGGTGAGAATGGTCTCAACCGTCCAGTTGATCGAAACCTGCATGCCCGCTATGGGCGCGGCCTTGGTGCCGACATTTACAACCGAATCCATCTTGGCCGACGAATTGAATGTATAGCCCCACGCCACCCAAACATCCGCGGGCACCACAAGGACGTTGGACAGATATCTGCCCTGCCCTTTATATGAACCCCCGTAAGTGTAATAAACCCGGTACGCGAACTGCACGACTTTCATGCGATAAAGATTCTTGTAGGTCACGCTGTACTCAACCCAGGTCGGATTGCTCCAGCCTTCCATTTCACGCCAGTCGGTGATGCCGCTCGGAACCGCGCTGGCCGCGAGGTCCGGACCGATATTCATCACGGGCTGGTTGTCAGAGACTACCTTCCAGACCTTCTTGCCGATCGCAATGACTTTGTCTAGAATTACCTCCACCTCGTCAAGGACGCCGCCGTCGCTGCCGGGGCTTCCGGGACCTGTCGGTGCCGGCGCGCCCGCCGGAGCATCGAACAGCTTCGGATCGGCCGTACCGGTTGTCTTTTCAACTTCTATCGAGCCAATTGAAAAATATTTTTCATCCTGCTGCGTTGCCGGCGCTTTTCCGTCCGCCGCATAAGCGACGCCCGAAAGCACCAAGCAAAACATGACTGCCAACACTACTTTGATTATTTTCATTGATTAACCTCCCCCAAGGTTGCTGCTTATGTAGGCCAGCGCCCCAAAAAACACAATAAACGGCAGAAAATAATTCAATTATTTCAAAAAGTGTTATATTGCACCGCATAACGAATGTGTGTGGATAACAGCAATAACCAGAGCGTTCCGCTGCACAAGCAGCTGGAATTGATCCGTTTTGAACGGGGTGTGGAAGTCTGCGAAAGCATAGCCAGCCATCATGCACAACTGACCACGCTTGAACTCGAGCGGCTCAACATCATCCTGACCGGCAAGCCGGATGATCCATGGCGTGACCAGACCACGACGCTCACGCTTCCTTCGGGCAGACAGGAAACAATGTCTCTACACACGAATTTCAAGCTCATCGCACGCGAAAAGCTGCATTATGCGACCGGGCTTGCCGAAAACGGCGGATGCCTCGATGCGGCGGTTTCGATTTACGTCGCGCTTGTGCTGGCGCATCTGTTCAAGGACGGAAACCGCAGAACGGCGGCCCTGGCGGCGCTCTATTTTTTATGCCGCTATGGCACGCCGATCCCCGGAAAGGCGCTTTACGCCGTCAAGCCGGGGGATCTGCGCGATGAAAAGCAGGTCGGGACGCTGAAAACCGCGATAAGCGAGATGGCAAGATTCGCTTCAAGAGGAAACCAGGGGAAGACATGATGAAGAAATTTATTATATTGATGTTATTTATCATATCAGCCTACGCGCTCTCGTCCGATGCAGACGGCGGAAAATGCCATCCCGCAGCGGGCTTTCTGACCTACAACACCTGGGGCGTGGGCTCGATGGTGGAAGCCGTCAGCAGCAAGGTGTTCCAGCCGCCCGGCACGCCCGGCACGCCCGGAAGGTTTGACCGCATGAACCGCGAGATACCGGAACTCGGGTACGACGTCGTGGCCTTCCAGGAGGTGTTCACGCCGTACCAGCTCCGTGTGCTTGCGTTCATGAAGGGGTACGCACACCGGGCCGTGGGCGCCTCGACAAGTTCAAAGCCGCTTTCGAGCGGCCTTCTGATCGTGAGCAAATGGCCCATTGTCCGGAAAAAAACCATGATTTTCAAAAA
>Ga0156729_1029_pt1 | contig 13810 bp, 14 predicted proteins | sample RifOxyD1_FD_112058 | JGI IMG/M metagenome (GOLD analysis project Ga0156729, IMG submission 112058) | Bdellovibrionales bacterium RIFOXYD1_FULL_53_11
GCGCGTGGAAGGACCCCGCAAAAGCTTGTCATGGAACTTGAACACCCGGTGTCGTGGTGGCTGGAGGCGCTCACGCTGCCGCTTGCCATGCCGGTGCGCGAGGACATACTTGCGGGGCGGGGCGGAAAATGGACGGCTGCTCACCCGGTGACCGGCCCCTACGGCTATGCCGCGCCTCCTGATTCAAGCCGCATCATGCTGGTTCCGAATGCCGGCTACTATTCCTTCACGGGATCAAGAATATTCCGCCCGGTTCCGGTGCTCCTGCAGATCATCCATGACGAAAGCACCGCCGCCCGTCTTTTTGAAGCCGGCCGTCTTGACATCCTTACAAAGGTGCCGCCCGTCGACATCAGGAACATGACGGCACGCGGACAGATAAAAAAGATGCCGTTTGCCGCGACGTTTTTCATCGGCTTCAACACCCGCAAGCCCCCCTTTGACGATCGTGAGGTACGAAGGGCGTTTTCGAATTCCATCAATCGCGTGGAGCTTGCAGAGGCCCTGGGTGGCGGCGAAGTGCCCGCGCGTTCCTGGATTCCGCACGGGATCGAAGGATTTGTTGCATATGAAGAAGCCGCATATCTCTTCCGTGGTTTTGATTCCCGGGCGGCTGCGGCAAAAAAACGCCTTGGCCATTTTGGCCCGGTTTCCGCCGCGTTTGATTCCGGCGCGCGCAACTCGATGGCGATGGAAAAGATCCAGCAGGATATTTTCCGGAATCTTGGCGTGCGCGTTTCGCTCACCAGCATGGACTGGAAGTCATATGTGAAAAATCTCGCCGTGGACGCCCCGCCGGTCTTCCGCTTTGCCTGGATGGCGCCCTTCAATGATCCGGTCACGCATCTCGCGGCGTTCACCAGGGATGATCCGAACAATTATTCGGGCTGGTCCGATCCGGAGTATGACGCGCTGGTTTCAAAAATCTCGCTCATGCGGCCCGGCCCGGCGCGCGCACTGCTGATACGCAAGGCGCAGGAAATCCTTGTCGGCCGCGATGCCGTGATTGCGCCGGTTTATCATTATTCGCAGGTTTATGCCGTCTCCGGCCGCGTGCGGGGGTTTTCGGCCAACCGGTTCGGGCTTGTCAGGTATGATGAGCTTGGATTGAAATAGCGTTATCAGCAGGATGCGTGCCGCCGAAGTGTTTCAAGCACGTTCATGAACGCCGTCGGCGGAGGTGCCTCGAAGCGCACCGGCCTTCCGGTGACCGGATGGTTGAACCCGAGAACCCGCGCGTGGAGTGCCTGTCCGGCAAGCTGTCCGGCGGCTTCGCGGACGGTATCCGGCAGTGCGAGCCATTTCGGATGTCTGCCGGAGGGAACGCCATAGAGCGTGTCGCCGATGACGGAACAGCCGGCAATGGCCGCGAGGTGTACGCGCACCTGGTGCGTGCGACCGGTTTCGAGGCGCGCTTCGACCAGGCTGGCAAATGGTTTCGCCCCGCCGAATTCTTCAAGGGCGCGCACGCGGGTGACCGCCCTGCGGCCGCGCTTTACCGCCGTCGACATTTTTTTCCGGTCGGACGGGTGACGGCCGACAAGGCTTTCGATCCGGCGCTCCGCTTTGCCCGGTGATCCGAAGCAGATCGCCCAGTATTGCCGTTCGATGTCGTGTTTTGCGAAGATCTCCGACATTCTGGCATGTGCCGCGTCTGTTTTCGTGACAACCAGCACGCCGCTCGTGTTTTTATCGATTCTGTGCACGATCCCCGGACGCATGACGCCGCCGATGCCGCTCAGGTCCGTTATGTGGTGCAAAAGCGCGTGCACAAGCGTGCCTTCATGGCAGGTGTCCGACGGATGCACCGTCATTCCCTGCGGTTTGTTCACCACGGCGATGTGCTCATCCTCATGGAGGATGTCAAGCGGGATGTCCTCGGGCCGGAGCTGCAGGTCCACGGGCTCCGGAAAGTCGATTTGAACCACATCCCCGGCGGTGAGCGCACGGTCCGCCGCAAACGCCCCGCCATTGAGGCGCACGCAGCCGTCTTCGGCCAGTTTCTGCAGTCTGCTTCTTGTGCATTTTTGCGGTTCTCCGCTCCAGCGGCCTTCGCCGTTTTTGACGGCTTCGCAGGCGGCCTTGTCCGCGCGGACAGCCGCTGCGCGTTCAACTTTCCAGCTCCAGGAACTCCGGGCGGGGGTCATCCCCTGTCCTTGTTGTATTCCTGCGTGTAGCGCGCGAGGTATGCGGCCGCCACCTTGTCATGGGGGAGTTTGAGGAATTTCGCGATCTGGACAATGAAGCCGCGCAGATAGACCGGGGCCGGTAGTTTTGAAAATCCCTCTTCTTCAATTGCGGAGATATAGGTCCGGGTGATTTTTGTATTTTCCGAAAGTTCTTCCAGCGAAACGCGCCGCGCTTCCCTGATCTTGCGTAAAAAACCGCCGCGCCACTCGGTTTCCTGCAGTATCTCGTCCCGCAATAGCTGGTCGTTTCGCGGATCGCTCGAATGCCGTGGCTGTTGGGCAAGGGGGTCGGTTGCGGGATCGGGCCTTCGCTGGAGTGGCAGCGGCTGGGGCTGCGACGAGAAAGCCTGGAGCTGAGCCACCGGGGCGGCCGGGGCGGTGAAGTCCGTCGTTGGCGCGACAAGAATGTCCTGTTCCCCTCCCGAATGGTCCATCGGCGGCACGCGGTCGATTGAAATGATTTTTTGAGGCCGGTGCGGCGGTCTGACCGGGTCCGTGGCGAATCCGTCGTCGGTTTTCAGTATCCCGTGGTTGCGGTCATAGGATTTTCTCCGTTCGGGGCTCGAAAGGATGTTGTATGCTTCCTCGATTCTTCTCAGGTATTCCTCGGTTTCCTCTTCGCTGATCAGCGTGTAAAGGGCGACGCTGTCTTTTTTATAGGCGGACTTGGCCCGCAGATATGCCGCGCGCAGCTCTTGCGGCGTTGCGTCCGGGGCCACCTCCAGAAGATCGTAGTATGTGGTTTCTTCGCTCAGAATCATGGGCCTCAGTAGATATCCGTTCTGTTGTGTCCGTGCCGTTTGAGCAGATACTGAACCATTCTGTCAACGCTTGATACCAGTCTTGAGTTCGGGAACTCCAGGATCAGTGGCCGTTTGCGTCTTACCGCCTGCCAGACGGCGCTGTCGTAGTCCAGATAGCCGATGTAGTCCATGTCGACGCCGAAATATTTCTTGCAGACGGTTTTTACGGAAAAGCCGATATCAACGTCCGTCTGTGTGCGCGCCTGGTTCACAAGAAGCTTGGGCTTGAATTTTTCAATTTCCTCTTTCAGCCTCATTCCGCATTCCGGGCTTGTCTTGTTCGTCTCCCGGAACAGATCCGACGGGCTTCTGATGCCGGCATTGTTTTTTGAATCCATGGCCATCTCGATCAGGTGTTTGACCGGGCTGAGCTGGCGCGAGAGCGAAAGCTTGCGGTAGTAGGCGCTTTTGATAAAGCGGTATGCGTTTTCGATCGAAGTGGGTTCGGGAAGAAGCGTGATGAGTCCGATGTCGCTGTAGAGAAAAAAGTCGAGGGTGTTGTAGCTTGTGCCGGCCCCGAGATCCAGAACGAGATAGTCAGCGTCGAGTTCGCGAAGTTTTTGCAACAGCGATACCTTCTGGTTGAAGGGGATGTTGGCCACGCCGACGGCATCCTGCGCGCCGCTGATCATTTCGAGGTTGTTGATGCCGGTTTGAGTGAGGCATTTTCCGAGGCTGTCCACACGGCCCGAGAAGAAGTCGCTCAGGGTCTGTCGCGGGAGGTCCACGCCGAGTGTTGTATGAAGGTTCGCGCCGCCGAGATCAAGATCGACGGCCACGACCTTGTTGCCCATTCGCGAGAGCGTGATCGCCAGGCTTGAGGCTATGAGGCTTTTTCCGACGCCGCCTTTGCCGCCGCCGAGCGCCCAGACCTGTTTGACTCTGCAGGTGCCGGGATTTGCAATATTTGCAAAAGGGTTATCTTCGGGTGATTGGGTTAAAAAATCACCGGCGGTGCTGTCGGCCACGGTGAATGCACGACTTGCGACATCCATTGACGCATCTGTGGATGCGAAATCCTGTTTGACAATTCCTAATGTAGGCTTGACGCTTCCGTCCATGGATCGTCCTTAACGGGCTTTATGCCCTATTAATAGAATCCGGCCTTATAAAATTATAGTCAAGTCCGGAAACCGCATGACGCGGCGTGATGGCGGTGCGAAATGATTTTCGCGATGGTTTATGCGGGATGCGTAAATTATTACATTATAGTGTGATAATAATAGTCAGATGAATTGATTATTTACGCCGTGCAGCAATCGATCCATGCGCATCTTGCTGTTTTCATTTGCGTTTTTTATTTTTTTAAAAAATATTTTAATCCACTTTATTGGCATCCCTATTGCTTAGATAAGATACACCATGAAACGCGCCGCAGAAGCAATACTCAATCAACTCTTCACGGTTTTTGTTCCGGGGCGCATTCACGCCAGAACAGATCTGCATCTTGCCCGCAAAATCTGGCACATGACAATGGGTTTTTCGGGCGTCGCAATTTATCTCACAACCGGGATGTCGCGGCTGACGGCCGTCATGATTCTCGGTGTGCTTCTTGTGATCAATCTTTCAACCGAAATCACCCGTCTCAGATTTTCGTCTTTCAATCAAAAATTCATCCGTTTCTGGGGCCCGCTTCTGCGCACCTGTGAAGTCAACAAGTTCAGCGGTGTTCCGTATTATCTCGTTTCCATGATGCTCGCTGTTGTTATTTTTCCGAAATCCATCGCCATGCTCAGCATTCTTTATCTTGCTTGCGGCGATCCGGCCGCCTCGCTTGCCGGCATCATGTACGGCTCGCGGAGTTACCGTTTTTCAAACGGCAAATCACTGGTCGGCACTGCGGCCGGGGTTGCTGTTTGCACGCTCATCACATTCATTTATCTCAGTCAGACCGGTCTTCGCGGCTTCGAACTTGCGGTTCTTACCGTCACGGGCGGACTGGCCGGCGGGCTTGCCGAGCTTCTGCCCCTTGAGGTCGATGATAATTTTTCAATACCGGTTGTTTCAGGATTTGTTCTCTGGCTTGCATTCATTATTCTTGGCGTCTGATCTATAACAATTGCACGGTTGTCAAAAAGTTTGACACCATCCACATATAACTACCTTGATATCAAAGCATATTTCCGGGCGTCTCCCCATGGTATGACCATTGCTTAATATAAATACAGGTGAGTTCTTATGAAGTTTCGGGGTAAACAATCAATATCAGCAATGATCACGGTTGCGGCGGTGTGTTTTCCACTTGTATCGCTGGGGGCGCCCGATATCAGTCCGGCGTGGTCTCTGAACCCCGCTGATCCGGCGGCTTCAACAAATGCAATGCTTTTTTCGACGGTAAACCGCAAGGACCCCGGTTTCAACGAATGGATAATCGCGCCCGACCAGGCGGTTGGCATGAAGCGGTCGTACGAAGACATGGTCCGTCCGTATGAGGACCGCGCACGTTACCGTTTGATGGACCCGCGCGAACGGCGCGAATACAACGACCGCGTGCAGAGTTTCACCAAGGATTCCCTGAATCGCATCCGCGCCTACCAGGTTGGCGAAAATCTGAAAAAGTTCAGAAAAGAGGCCGAAAAGGACCCGATTGTTTCGGTGCTCAAAAAACCGGTGGCGGCCGCTTTTTTAGTGTATGCGGTTTACAACGGCCAGCCCGTGGACGTCAAAATAGCAAAGGACACCAAGCTTATCGGAAAAACAAACATCGCCGACAAAAGAGGCGGCATCGCGGTTGAATCCCCGGTGATAAACACCTCGGTGGATTTTGTTCCGGAGGCGCCGCTTGACCGCAACCCCTTCGCCCCCGATCCGGCGCTCAAGGCTTCGAAATGGAACGAGGAAAGATACAGGGTGGGCGTCAACCGCTCGATCCCGGTCGTGGATGTCCGCACCGGCGTCGCCTATGGCGTTACGACCAGCACGCTGACTACATCGGTAAGCCGGCAGGTCGTGCCCAATCTCACTTGCTCGGTCGATGTGGCGCGCAATCTCAAGTACGAGCGAGCGTCCGAAAAAGGCAAAAAGGGCGAGGAAACGGTCCGGCTGGAATACGGGATCAGGTTTTGACGGCGCGTTGGTTCACAGGTTCCAGGGCGGCGGGAGCATTTCGACAAGCTCTTTCAATTCCTTGACGGATTTCAAGTTTGTTGCGGCGATCTTCCGGAAGGAGGCGCTGATGAGTTGGTGGGTAGCGGCCTGCTTCCAGAAAGCGCAGGCGGCTTTCCAGCAACCCGGCCAGATATCCGCATCTGCGGGAACTGGCGAAGGCGGGACAAATTCGCGGGGCACCAGTTGCTCATTTACGGGCGCATAGAGCATGGGGAGCATGTCATACACGGGGGCAATTTCTTTGATGGAAAGCCCGTCCAAAAAGAAAGACAGGTTTCCGAGATGCATGTCCGAGTTTGCTGTCAATTTTCCGAAAAGATGAAGAAAGCGCACGTCGTTATGAATCGATCTCGGGATTCGTTTTTGGTTGAGGAGTGATTGTGTTGCTGTTGGCCATTTTTGCTCGCCGTCACAGAATTCATAACTAAGGGAACTCAGGGATATTACCGCGAGTCGTCCCCGCAGAGGTATCCGATCGAATCTTTCCACCTCAAGAAACAGACGGGTCTTCCCCTCGATAATTTCTGAATTGGCGGCTTTCTTCCCGGCCTTATGGAGGACTTTGTGGGCGATATGCTCACAGACAAGCAGATCGCCTCGTCGGCGTCCGATGGATTCCTTGACCGGAGCAGAAAACTTCACGATTGTCTGTCTGGTGGAGGGCCCCACGGTAGTGAGAAATTTGGCTTGTTCACCTCCCGCAGAAGAACCGGGATCTCCCAGGCTGAGAACGTCCAGCGCCATTTTTTCATACTCCGTCGCACGATTTTTTTGTGTCACGTCATGTGACAGTTTTTTGAATCTCCGGGTGTAGAGTTTAAATGCGGGATCGCCGACGATAAGGTTTCCAATAAGGTCGGAGCCATGCTGTCCGATGTAGCCGAGAACCGTATTGCCGGACCAGGCTGTGATGTCCTCTGGCAGTCCAAGTTCAGGATGCAGACGCGGAATGTTCCGGCCCAGGAAGCCGCTGGGTCTCAGGTCATTCAGAAAATAGGGGAGATCTTCGTAAAATCCGTTTTCGAGAGCGGATTTGAAGTAAAAGCCGTTCGGGTGAACAGCATAAAGTCTTCCGAAGGTCTTGGCTTCCCCTTTGGGGCTTATTTGATAGATTTCAATCTGGTCTCCCAGGCAAGGGACCTCTCTCTTGAGGGCATATCTTGTTTTGCTGGACTGCCCTGTGACGAGAAGATTCGGGCCGACTTTGTTGATCAGGCGGGAAAAGACAGGTTGGCTTATGTCGAGTTCTTTACAGATTCCTCCAGAAGATCCTGGTCCCTTCAGAAGAAGTCTTCTAATCGCTTCCATTGTTTCTGCCTGGTTGATTTTTATCCGTCTAGGCATATAGATAGAATAGAGTTTAGAATAGTAAAAAGCAAGTAAAAACAAAGAAATAAAGAATTATGGCGGGTTAATTTGAATAGAGATTAGAATAGAGATTCTGACAGGGCGGCTTGTGGTTCATAGGTTGATTTTTTTGCTGGAGCAATGAACCACAATGAAAAACTGGAGCAGATGAGACAGGAAGTAAAAAAGCAGTTTGGCAGCAAATAAAACTAAGTCTGCAATTACATTGTGTTATGTGTTTTCAATAACATTGAATATAAAATTCTTATTCAGGGTTATGTATATAAGCTTGAATAGTGTAGAATTAAATCAAGGTTAATCTAATGAATCGGAATGAATTACATCCAGACTTGAATCGGGAATACAAAAATGGGCTGGAATCAGGTGTTGAAAAAATTGACCACCCAAAGTGCGCTGACATGTGGTTTGTTGTGCCACCACCGCCTCCAAAGAATATTCCAAACGATCTTTCCGTTAAGCTCATTGCAGAAGCAGGGAAAGTTATTTCAAACCAGCCGAATATTGATAAGGCTTCTGAGCTCGATCGACTGGTTTCATATTTATTCCTTCGTAAGGAAGCGGTTGAGAGTTCAAGAATAGAGGGGACGATGTCGACAATCGATCATGTCCTTACACCAGGAGAACTCTTCGACGAGTGGAAGGCAAAGTCAGAGGGTGCCTCAGTGCGTGGTTATGCATATGCAATAGAAGCAGAGCTTAAGCGCGTGGCAACTGATGGGCTATCGGTTTTTACAGTAGATCTTGTTTCGCGCCTTCATAAGCAGATCATGAAGCATGATCCAAGGTTTCGAGGTGTTCCAGGAAAAATACGAGAAAATCCGATTGATGTTGTTTGTATAAGAGGGCAAAGCCCCAAGCCCGCTGATTCGATTTATAACCCGGCTCCGCCAAGGCATGTCCGGCGTTGTTTGCGGGACGTTATGGGGTGGCTTGCTGACCCACGGCTTTCTGAGCTTGAAAATGCAGGAATGGGAATGCCGCTCATTGTGCGAATGGCTGTTTTACATGCACATTTTGAAGCAATTCATCCATTTTCTGATGGAAACGGACGTGTAGGAAGAATGCTCATTGCACTTCAGATTGCTTGCAATAAAAAAATTCCAATTTATCTCTCCGGGTATATCGAAGAAGAAAAGTCCAATTACAGTAAGGTTTTGCAGGCAGCACAAAAAAGATTGAACTATGCTCCGATTGTCGAATTTTTTGCTGAAGCTCTTATTGCCTCTAGTTGTGAAGTTGATCTTACGCGTAAGCATATTGAAAATCTTCCAGCGGCTTGGTTGAAGCGTGGAAATTTCAGAAAAGAATCTACTGCGTGGCGGGCACTTTCTTGGTTGATGGCTCATCCCATTTTTACTGTAAAACAACTTCAAGAACACTTTCGTGTAAGCCCTCAGTCTGCCAATATAGCTGTCAGTTTTTTGCAAAAGAAAAGAATTGTGAGAGAACGAACCGGGTATGAACGCAATCGTGTTTTTGCAGCAGAAGAAGTCATATCATTGCTATCGCGTCGTTTTGGTTCGAGCCCGGAAGAAGCGATTGATGGTGCGCAACACCTGATGAAAAATAGTTTATAAGCGATAAGAAAAAGATATTTACACCAGATTTTTTTCTAAATAATGGGCATCCAGGCTGTTGCTATTTCCTCATCAAGAAATTATAAGTGGCAAAATCAATGGAGTTTGATTTTTTTGCTGGAGCAATGCCCACATTGAATATCGTACCGTAAGGAATGTTTTCGTACTGCTTTCTGGGGAGTGGACAAGTGATCTGGGTCTCAAAAACATCTACAACCGGTGTACGTGCAGTCATTTTAACAATAATGAGTCCATTTTGTTCTTCCTGGGTGTCGTCCCATGCAATTTCGCAGTAGCATTGTATTTCATCTTCTCCTGTCGGGCACGCTTGCGACAGTGGTATTGGTGACGGTGTTACAATATTGACATATAAAGGACCTGCCGACCCCAAATTTACATTTGTTATTCTGAACATTATCGGGGATGAACCCTTTGGCTGGATTGCAGAGGCATATGTGATGGAACAATATATCGAAGCTGCCAGGAGACAGAGGATTATTTTTAATTTCATTATGTAATTATCCTCGCTCAAGACAATTAATTCAATAGAAAGAAAAATCGCTACATTACAAACCGACTAACCCGGATTCCTCACCACAATCTTGATTGCGCCGCGTAATTTGGTTTTTGGCAGCAACCTCTGGGAAATCAACAAGCTGAGGCAGGGGTCCGGCCGGAATACGGCGAGCATCACTTCTCACCTGTGAGCTGGATTTTTTGTGTGCGTGTTTTTTTCTGACCGCTTTTTTCTGACCACTTTTACTTGACCGCATACAATACATGTAACATGCTGTTATTGTTATATATATTTAGATAAATGTGGACAAGATATTTGAATATGATCGCATAATTGAAGAAGATAATTTTTGTAATTTTGATCAAGAAAAAGAGTTCTTAAAAAAGCATCTTGATTCGGATGATTGTGTAAAAATCTTTGGACCGAGAAATTTTGGAAAAACTTCCCTTATCAGGAATATCATTGCTCCAAAAGGGGAGGCGAGAACGGTCACCGAAATCGCTTTAGATCTGGGATTTTTTGATCAGGCCGTGCGTATGAAACATAATGAGGCCGGGGTATTCCGGTCTTTTCTTGGCGCCGCCTTTGGAGTACGTATCCCCCGATGAAGACGGCACCCGACCGCAAAATCCCGCTCGTGCATCCGGATTACAGGTATCCCGAATCCGGCAATCCGTATTGGAAGAAGCTCCGGGACCTGCCGCCGGGGCTTGTGTATTGCGACAACGATACGGAGCTTTATCGCGGCGTGTGGCGGGATAAATTTTTCCAGGCCGGAAAAAACGGCAAACTCACCGTCGAAATAGGCTGCAACGGCGGGCATGTTGCGCTTGGGCTTGCGCAAAGGGCGCCCGATGAATTCTTCATCGGCCTTGACTGGAAATTCAAGCAGATTCACCGGGCGGCCGTAAAGGCGGCGGCGCTCGGCCTGAAAAACATGATTTTTTTGCGCGCCAATGCCCAGAGGCTCGGCCTGATGTTCGGTCCTGGCGAGTTGGATCGCGTGTTGCTTTTCTTTCCGGACCCGTGGCCCCGCAAATCGCAGCACAAAAACCGCTTTGTCAGTGCGAAAAATCTCAAAATGCTTTGGACACTGCTCGGGCCCGGCGGGGAGCTTGAGATCCGCACCGACCACGACGGCTATTTTGAGCGGATGCTGGCGGCGCTGGAGGAGGCGCGTGCCGGGTGGAGCGATGTCAGGGTAACGCGCGATCTGCACGCCGCGCATCCCGATCCGCGCAAACTGGAGATGCCGGATGTGACGCTGTTTGAGCGGCTGTTTATAAGAGACGGGATAAGGATAAAGCAGATTATTGCTGCAAGATGATACGGTGGTTTTTTCAGGCCGCGGATTTGAGGCTGCGGTGAAGGTGCTTTTCCATGTTGTCCCAGGCCCTAAAATGCGCAAACAGGGCAAGCGCGTCTTTTTTCATCTCTTCGGTGTTTTCGCTTGCGCGGCAGGGGTCGGTTACGAGGACAAGAATCCGGATGCGCACGGCATCCCCGTTTTTGCCCATGTTCGTTCCCTGTTCGAATGAATCGCAGTTGATTTTGGCGAACACCTCATAACCGGGGCCCTTTTTTGTGTGAATGTGGGTGTCGCGCTTCAGGGCGGAGTACATTTCGCCGGAGATGTCGGATACGAAAATAAAAATCGAATCATCATCGTAGGTCAAAAAATTATTGATGCCGTCCCAGGTCAGCAGCGATTTGCCGGCGATTTCGTCCATGATTTTTATAAACAGTTTTCTATCCATAACCACATGCCGGACGGGGCATGGCTGGTCCTGCCCGTCTACTGTGTCAATATTGACAAGTTTTAACCTGCCCATGATATTCGGCACATGAGGCTCCTTATTTTACATCATATCATAAATGGCGCGCAGCGTTAACATATTGATTGTAAAGTATTTTATTCTTCAGATAAAAAACGCGCAGTAGTTACAGTATGTCCATCCAGTTGGATTTAAGGCATTGTTTTGGGACGTTCTTGCGGCATCCCCTGCCCCCATTTCGCTTGAATTGCCCATATGCGTCATAAATGCACCTGTAATAAAGCGGGTTGCGGTCAGTGCAGCCGGGTTCGGTGATGGCGCGAAAATGCGCCGGTCGCAAAATGGATGGATCACTCTTGAGCCTGAACAGTTTTTTTATCCAATGCAGACCGGCCGTATAAAATGCCCTTTCATGATCGCTCATGATGGATTGGTCGGGTCCGTAATGCCGGCATCTGTACTTGGGATCGTAATATTCATCCACAAGCCCCGTCAGATGCAACAGCTCATGTATTATCGTCGAGCAGCCCGGGTTTTTCTCCCATCTTTCTGCGGTTGACCGGACAAAAAAGCTCTTGCTCACTTTTATGATGTTGAGCTTTGGAGCAAGATTGTCGGGGTAGTCCACTGGCGCCAGACGGATGTTGAGAAATTCGCCATACGGGCCGCGGAGTCTGGACCGGACGCTTGCAAGGCATTTGCCCGTTGTTTTGTGATACCGGCGCGAAAGTTTTGAGCTGGATCTGTTTTTGTGGTCGACAAATTTGAGATGCAAAATGACGTCATATGAGGTCACCCGGGTTCCCTTCGGGGAAAATCGTCCAAGCCACCTGAAATCCTTTTCAAGCGTAACATCGTCATTGCGTTTGAGCCCATAGAACGACCAGACGGGCGAGCCCGTGTAGCCGTCAAGCGCGGCGTATTGGCCTGGATCCAATTTTGTGCATAAACCGTTGTTGTCGGCAAAAACGAGGCAGGGAAACAGGGCTGAAAGGATAAACAGCAACATCATTGGCAGTACTCGGCGTCAAACATGCAGGCAACGGCCTGCCTTGAGGGGTCGTTGCTGTGGCGCCAGAGGGAATACGGATCCTGTGACGTAGAATCATCGGGATATGCAGCCCAGATGAATACGCCCGAGAGCCAGGGCATGAGCCCGCGCTCCAGGACGCGGGTGAACGAACGGAACAGCATTTCGCGTTCGGTTGTGTCAATGGGGCGGTCGTTGAAGGGGATGCCCTTGATTGTTCCGTCCGGCATGAGGAGTTGTTGTAGGCCGTTGAACGCCCACGGCCATGCAAGCGAGTAGCGCCGGTCGCCAAGCCCGAGTTCGGTGATGATGAATTTCCGTCTGAAGGGAAGAGCGGAGAGAAATTCACCCGTTGTGCGCGCGATTTGCGTCCATTTTGATGTAATCTGTTCTTCTGTCGGCTTGTCGGCGAGCGGGATCCCGTCTTTCTCCCGGGCTATCCTGTAATAGGCGCTTGCGGAGATAAAATCGAGCGCATCCCAGAAGCTCACCTGGGTGAACTGCCCGGTATTGCTGCTGTACGTGAGTTTTCCGCTGAATGATCTTCTTGCCCTTGCAATCAGCTCCCGCCACTTTGATTCAAGATATGTCCGTCTCTGGTTTTCAAGCTGCACGAAAAGATGCCTGTGCGGTATTTCTTCCACTCTTACGAGCCAGGGTTTTCTTCTGCCGGAATTCACATCGGCCCTGGTTTGCTCAAGCCATGCAAGCATTTCAACGCATCCTCCCGGAAAGTTTCCGAAGCGGCACAGGTATTGCGCATATTTGCGGCCGTATTCCTGCTCCGCGGGCGTCCGGGCCCGCAGCAGCCAGTATTGCATTTCCCCGCTGATGTTCTTGGTTTTCACCGTATTGGAAAGTGACGAGAGCTCGTTGCCGATGGACAGGAGTTCGACCCCGTTTTGTGCGGCCAGGGCGGCGTATCTGGCGACGATGTTTCCGTATCGGGCAAAAAATATTTCGTATCCGTTTTTATCGGGGAACATGATCATCCCCTGCCACGGCGAGAATCCCCGGCCGTCACCCTTTTTTTTGATATGCAGATGAAAACCGAGCAGGCTTTTCAAACCCATCGAATGGTTTTGTTTGAGCTGGGCTTCAATATGGCTTTGGCTTAGTCCGGTCCAGACTTTTTCGACAAGTCCGGGTTTGTCGAACTCGTCGATTTCCATTGCGACTCTGATGGCAACCGAATCGACGCCGATTCCGGTCATGTCCTCCAGGGTTTTTTTGGATGCGGCGGAGCCAAAACTGTTGCTGGAGTGGTATCTTGCGTTGAGGTTGATGCCTTTGTAGTCAAGACCCGCCACGGCGGGGGTGTTGCAAGCAAATATAAAAAAAACCGCCAACAAACCCTTCATTAAGTAAACGCAAGCTGTTGCCAGCCCGCGCTCCTGTTAGAACCGGACTTGCGCAATTTACGCATCCGGCTCCTCGGTTTGT
>Ga0156729_1103_pt3 | contig 13686 bp, 10 predicted proteins | sample RifOxyD1_FD_112058 | JGI IMG/M metagenome (GOLD analysis project Ga0156729, IMG submission 112058) | Bdellovibrionales bacterium RIFOXYD1_FULL_53_11
TCGTCAGGAGCCGTCTCGGTGGTTTCAAACACCGGGAGATTGACATCCCCTACCGCATCCGGCTTGGCGAGGTCACGCTAAACCGCTGGCGGAGCGGCAAGGCGTACCTGCGCTGCATTTTGAATTACCGGCTGCGTCTCGGGATAAGGCCGGAGCTTCTTTAAAACCGCAGCAGCCAACCGGCCGGGGACGGCTTTAGCTTCATAAGATCTCCGCCCACGGAGGGCTCACGGCAAAGGCCGCATTGATTTGTCCGACGTGTGAGTATCCTTGCGGAAAATTTCCAAGTTGCATCTTGCGTCCGGGTTCAAAATGCTCTGACAAAAGCCCCAGGTGATTGGACGCGGGGAGTACATTATTTAAAATCGAATATCCCCGTTCTTTTTCGCCAAGTTTTGCCAATGCCTGTGCCAACCAGAAAGAGCAGGCCAGAAACGCTGATTTGGGTTTTCCGAAATCATCCGGCCTGATGTATCTGTATAAAAATCCTTCCTTGTTTGTCGTCTTGTCCGGCAATTCAAAACGCAGATCTTTTTCAATGGCATTTACCGTTTCCCTGCTGGTCGGCAAATCCGGAAAACGTAAAATAGGCATCAATAAAAGTGATGAATCCAATGATTCGTCCGAAGCGCCATTGCGTACGATATTGTCTTTTGCGGCGGCAAGTGTGGCGTCCAGCGCATTTTGTCTGTCTAGCGCCAGATTAAATGAAAGATGTTTAAGAAAACCCCGTTCTTTTATTTTAATTATCCGGTCAAGCCCCGCCCAACACATGAGGTTTGTATAGCTATGTGGTTGCCAATGATTCCTTACCTCCCACAGCCCTGCATCATTTGAATTAATGCTGTTTCTGCAGCATTCCGCAAAACGCACAAGCAAATTTTCATGTTCACTGCTTCTAAGGTGCTGAAATCTCTCGTCCAGAAATATTGGCGCAAGCGTTAAAATCATCTCTCCATATACATCATTTTGAACATGTTCTGCGGCCTGGTTGTTGGATCGAACCGGACTGCAGTTCTGATAACCCCGCCAGTTGGCGTGTTCCACCTCTTGCAGGGGTCTTTGATGATCCAGGGCATATACAGGACAAAGATTTGCTTCACTGTGAGCCACGTTGAGCAGGAATTTTAAAAAACCCTCCATCTCCTCGAAATGTCCGAGCTGGTAAAAAGCGGATAAAACAAAGTAGGCGTCTCGCAACCAGCAATAGCGGTAATCCCAGTTTCTTGTTTGTCCGAGTTCCTCGGGAAGACTGGTGGTAAGCGCCGCAAGTATGGCCCCGGTGTCTTCATAGCAGTGCAATTTTAAGGTCAAAGCTGATCTGATTGTTTCCTTTTGAAATAAACTGGGAATTGAACAGTACTGAACCCATGTCTGCCAATAGCCGATTGTTCGCGCTAAAAAATCCTTTGTTACTGATTTAATGTCATCTTCAAATGGACTACCCCATGTGGTGACAAAATTTATGGGTTCTTGCAGAACAAAACTGCATCGTTCCATTGCATATGTCAGGGGGAGATTTGTTGTAAGTCTGAGTTCCGAACCGCGAATATCAAAACTTATGTGGCTGTTTCCTTGTGTCATTTTAGGCAAAGCTTTTGTCCAGCCATCCACCGGCCTGAAGCCGACTCGCACTGCCGGACTGCCCTTTTTTCTTTCCAGTATACGAAACAGCGCATTTGGGCGATGCATTCTTCCATACAGAAGAAACCGCGGACAAAAATCCGTGATTGAATATTCGCTTCCATCATCAAGCGTAATGTTTGTTTGAAGCACGTTTGTATTGTCAATATAGCGCTGTTCAGTTCTTGCAACTTTCCCCTCCGGCTCGATTTCAAAGCGCCCGCCGTCCGCATCAAGAAGACCGCCGAAAACGGGGGGGCTGTCCGGCCGCGGAAGACAAAGCCAATCCACGGATCCCATCCTGCTGATGAGTGCTGAAACCTGACAATTTCCGACTAAGCCATAATCATACATAAAATAATTTTATTTTAATTAGATATCCAATGAATATATGATTTTTTCATGAAAATGACAATTCGATTTGTTTTGCCGCTGCTTGCTGTTTTGGGTGTTGTGGCCTATGTGGTCAGTCCACTCGTAGAAACGCTCACGTTTCGCTGGTTTACTCGTGATCTTGACCTTAGGGCATCGCTCATCATTAATGCAGTGCAAGATAGTCTTGTCGGCCATTTGGACAGCAAAGACGCAAAAAAAATTGCGGCGCTATTCAACCGGATAACGCTCGATGATCGTTTAATGGCAATGGGATATTGTGACATTGACGCAAAACTGGTTTATCATACTCAATTATTTCCCAAGGAAATACAATGTCCATCATCTAAAATACAGCCAACCGAAAAATCAAAACTTATCAGTCTTTCAAGCGGCGACGTGTACATTACACTGACCCCCGCCGACTCGTCGCGCCGCGATCTTGGCGAGGTGGCTCTTGTTCATGACATGAGTTATGCGCAAAGACGAAGCTCCGATACACGCAGGTATATATTTTTCTTTTTTGTGGGCCTCGGGCTAATTATATCGGCAATCACGGTATTTATTGCGCATTTAAGTTTGCGAGGCTGGGTTTCATCACTCCGTTCTTTTCTGCGCAGCGACAATACGCCGGGCAAAAAACGTCATTCCACCGAAATTTCACCAATCATCAAGGATTTCAGAATGCTGATCAAGCAGCTTGAATCCAATCAACGGGTTCGAGACGAAAATCTTCTATCATGGACGCCAAAGATGTTAAAAAACATTCTTGGACGCGAGCTGACCGGAGAAGAAATCCTTGTTGTGTCAAACAGGGAACCATATATCCACCATCGACTGGAAAATGGCATGGTGAAGGTGCGCTATCCAGCAAGCGGACTTGTAACAGCACTAGAACCCGTCATGAGAGCATGTTCTGGTACATGGATCGCCCACGGAAGCGGCAATGCAGACCGTGACAACGTTGACAAGCATGACCACATCCGGGTTCCGCCTGAAAATCCAAGTTACACATTAAGGCGCGTTTGGTTGTCGCCGGAAGAGGAGCTGGGCTACTACTATGGCTTTTCAAATGAAGGAATCTGGCCGCTTTGTCATATCGCCCATACAAGGCCAACGTTCAAATCAAGCGACTGGAAACAATATCAGGCTGTTAACGAAAAATTTGCCGATGTCGTTGTGAAAGAAGCAAAAACAAAATCACCAGTGGTCTTGATTCAGGATTATCATCTGGCATTACTTCCAAAGATGATCAGGGAACGCCTGCCTGATGCAACAATTATTACATTCTGGCATATTCCCTGGCCGAATCCGGAAGCGTTCGGCATTTGCCCGTGGCGCGAGGAAATTCTTGAGGGGCTGCTTGGAAGCAATATCGTTGGATTTCATATTCAATTTCATTGCAACAACTTCATCGATACAGTTGACCGTTTTTTGGAATCAAGAATAGACCGGGAGCATTCCACCATTTCTCTTGGTGGCAAGCTGACTGCAATTAATGCGTATCCAATTTCGATTGAATGGAATCCTCACTGGCTCCGGTCGCAGCCATCTATAGCCGCCAGTCGAAGCGCAATACGCAGTAAAAACGGGCTGTCAAATGATGCCCTGGTTGGAATCGGAGTGGATCGACTTGATTACACAAAAGGAATTATAGAGCGGTTTCTTGCAATTGAGCATTTATTGGAAACATCGCCGGAGTGGGTCGGCAAATTCTCATTCATCCAAATAGCCGCGCCAAGCCGGACCAGCATTGAAGCGTACAAACGCTTTCAGATAGATGTTCAGTCTGTTTGTGACCGCATTAATACCCGTTTTGGCACTAATAATTATAAACCCATTATTCTCCTTATAGAGCATCATGAGCCACAGGAAGTATTTAAATATTATCGCGGAGCAGATCTATGTTTTGTTGGCAGCCTTCACGATGGCATGAATCTGGTGGCAAAGGAATTTATTGCCGCAAGAGATGATGATTCGGGCGTACTGATACTCAGCTTGTTTGCCGGGGCATCCCGCGAACTGCCCGAAGCGCTGGTTGTCAATCCGTATGACACCACGCAATGCGCCGAGGCATTGAGGATCGCACTTGAGATGCCTGAAAGCGAAAAACGTGATCGCATGAAAAGCATGCGCGGACTTGTTCAAGAGTATAACGTATATCGCTGGGCGGGGAGAATGCTCATGGATGCGGGACGTATTAAACAAAAAAACCGCCTGCTCCGCAAGATGGCAACACTTGGAAACTGGAAAAAAAGCGGAGAGTAGCAATGAAATTTTTGTTTTCAGCGACCGGGATAAGAACACTTGAAGCGTTTTGTTTCAGTAAATGCCTTTTTGCGTTTGATTATGATGGAACGCTGGCAAAAATTGTCAAAGCGCCCAACGATGCGTTAATGACAAAAACAACAGAAAATCTTCTGGAGGAGCTGAATTCAAAAGCACCTGTTGCGATCATCTCAGGACGATCCCTGAACGATTTGAAAAAGCTTTTCAAGCATTCCATAAAAACCATGATTGGAAATCATGGAATCGAAGGATTGCCAAACAATCGTTTTTCAGGTGATGCGGCGCTTGACGCGGTTCTAAAATGGAAGAAAAAACTCGCGAAGCTGCTGCCTGATAATCCGGGAATCCAAATCGAGGATAAAGTTTTTTCGCTGGCCGTGCATTATCGCTGCTCACGGGAAAAAAAATCGGCTAAATCGCGGATTTTGGACTGTGCAGGAAATCTAGAGCCACCTCCCAGGGTTATTCTGGGCAAATGCGTAATAAACCTCATCCCTGCCGGCGCCCCACACAAGGGGGTTGCGCTCATGGAGCTTATGCTGGACCGCGGACTGACGTGTGCGGTTTATGTCGGTGACGATGACACGGATGAAGATGTTTTTGGCCTTTCAGAGCTTCGGATCATGACCGTGAGAGTGGGAATGAAAGCTGCTTCACGCGCTCGTTTTTATTTAAAAAGACAGACAGATATCAATCGTTTGATCAAACTTATCATAAAGATCAGAAATGATATTTTATGATCAAGCAGGCATCAATGATGGAACGGGCGGAATATCTGTTTAAAACAAGCCTGAATATCCAGCAGCTCAATAGACGATTGGAAAAAGCAGTCGGACTCAGCCTTGTTCAATGGCATGTGCTCAGGCGGGTGCTTGAATTACCCGGCTCTGCCGCTGGCGTGCTTGCAAAGGAAATCGGTGTTCATCCCGGTACATTAACCCCGCTTCTTAAGCGTCTTCAAGGAAAGGGATATCTATTTCTTGAGCCAGACGCGCTTGATGCAAGAAAAAAAACAATTTTGATTTCAAGAGAAGGCAAAACAAAACTGCTCACAGCCGAAAAGAAGTTTTTTGTCATAATTGACGAATGCAACGAAACAAAGCATCTATTCTTATGAATCCAGCCCCATGAATCTATGGGCGCAATATCTTATTATTATTGGGATTTTTATGTACAAAAAGACCTACAACAAAAGCCGCCTTAGTTGACTAAATGCATAAAATATTATAATGCTGTGCGTCGGGAGAAGTTGATGAATACCATTATAATCAAATTGTCCGCTGTCGCAGCCTTGCTGGTCGTAACATCAGCCTGCACGATCAAATCCGATGCATTGTCCGGCAAACCATCCTCCGGTATTGCCGCCGCGCCCGCAAAGGAGGATCTTTTAAAGCTCAAAGAGCTTGCCCGCACGCGGGAGACCACGCGGCGCATGGCCCACCGGACAAAAGGCGCGCTTTTTGAAATTTCCAAGGAAGCCTTCACGCCCGGCAAGCGTTTTCTCTACGGAGCGATAATCGGAAAAACCTCGCTCTCAAACCTTCCCTATGGAATGTCACTGGGCCCGGCCATTGTCGAACTCACACGCGACCACTCCAGTATCTATTTTTTCCTGAGCCATCACCGCATCATCAAGGATTCCGACGGCTCGGCCCATGACCTCGTCGAAAAATTTCCGATCATAAGCGAAACCGAAAAATCAGTCGTGATAGACCCGGCGGGATCAAGCAGCAGGATGAATCTCTTTTTCGGCAGCGCAGGCATTGCGCTCAAGCTCGACACATCCCTGGTCCAGGACCTCAAAAACGAAGATGGCGTTTACTCGTGGAATTTCACGGGGCGCTACATGCTTGAAAAAGAATCCGAACTCACCAAAATGTTGAGTCTCCCTCCCGACCCCACGATTTCACTCCACATGTTCTTGAGGCCGCATGTTGAAAAAGCCGAGTCAGACACGTTCAGATATAAAAAAGCAATGCTGCCGTTCCAGGTTTTCATGGCAAAAACCCTTTATTATGACGAAAAAGGCGAAGAGACAAAACCCACGCAATATGCGATTCACTGGGACACCTCCCGCAAAATCAGATTCAAGCTTTCCAACTCCGTTCCCAAGGAATACCGCAGCCACGTAGCGGCGGGTCTGCTGGAATGGAACAAGGCCTTTGGCGCTCCTGTCATCGAAGTTGATGACAAGGGCACCGACGCCAAGATGACCAGCGCGACGGAAACAGTGGTCTTTTGGGACCCCGAACATAAAACAGCCAACAAGCTCGCAATGGCGCAAATTGTGAACGATCCGGTTACCGGCGAAATCCTCAAAAGCGGGATATATATCGGCGGCGGACTGCTCATCAAACAGCTCGATGCGCTCTTCATCAAAAAAATCCAGACAAGACCGGATGAGGACCAAAACGACAAGCAGCCGGCAACCACCACGGAAAAAACAAAAAAGCAGCTTGAAAAAATCATGCTTGCCGCCATGCAAGACGCCCACCAGCCGAAGCATCATATGAACATACGCTTCGGCGGTCTTGGCATGTCCGGGGCGGCATGTATGTTTCCGGATCTTCCGGGATTTTCGCATGCAAATCATGCCGGCCACACGCACCCCGGCGACAAGGAGCCGGAAAACGACAAACCGGAAAAACCGGAGAGCGACTACACGCCGGACCCCGAAGAAGCAAAACTTGTCAAAGAGTATGAAGAATTTGTCGGCAGCTATATCAAATTCACCGTGATGCACGAGGTGGGACATGCGCTTGGCCTCAGACACAACTTCAAGGGCAGCCTTTCCATAAAGGGCGAGGAAAAATCAACGACTGTCATGGACTACGTCGTTCCGGATTCGCACAATCTCACGCTCGGGCAATACGACCTTGATGCCATTAAAAATCTTTATATCAGCAAGACCGAGGAGCCGCCCACCGCTGATTACCTGACCTGCACCGACGAACATGCCAACGGCAGCAAATCCGATCCCGAATGCAACCGCTTTGACACGGGCGACCCGCTTGAATTCTATTCAAAAATCCTGTCATCCACCATGCAGTCGCTTGAAACCAAATTCGATCTGCTGACCGCGCTCGACAGCCTGTCGACGGCCGCCGGCGCGATCGAGATCCTGTCACGATACTTCCGCCCCGATGCCATCTATAAAAATCCCGCAAAAAAACTCGAGGCGCGCAATCTTTTTGCGTCCTACATGGACAAAGCGGCCATCGAAAAGGCTTCAGACCCGAAGCTGCTGAAGTTCCACAACTGGGCCCGCAAGTTTGCCAAGACCGCCATTGCCAAATCCGTCAACAAGCGGTTGTCAGAAGTATCATATGTTCCGGAAGGGACTGAAAAACTTCTGTTTGAGGATTATGAGCGCTGGATTTCGGACAACAGCAACATAATGCCGATCGAGGCGCGAAGGATCATGGTGGGCTCGCTCACGCTGCCGGCCGTCCTTAACGGCGGAAGGCTGATGTCCTTCAAAACACTTGAAAACCTGCGTGAAGAAATCAAGGACAGGATCAACACGCTTGAAAAGGCGGATCCCGACACCGATGAGGCACACTATGATAATTCGCTCAGGATCATCGAGGAAAGGAATCTGCTCAAGTTGATCAACCAGGCAATGACCGCCTACTAGAAAAACCGGGGTGGAAGTGAAAACAGTTCTTGCCGCAGCACTGTTTGCAGGAATTACGGCACAGGCCGCGGGAATCGGCGCGAACATCGGCAACCGCGCGGCCGCCCTGGCGTACCGCGACGACCACGACGGCGAAGTCACGAAAACCCAGAAATTCCTCTCGCGCGCCTACACCGAACCGTTTCTGAAAAAGAACTATGACAACTACTGGTATTTTGAGCGCAAACGCGGCGTCAACGACCGAAACGACGAGCGGTTCATAACCACCCTGACGCATGCGCTTAAAAACCACGAGCACGTGGATGTTTTCATCCTCGCCCACGACAACGACATCGTGAACTGGCTCGACCTGCTTCCGGCAAACCTGAAGCGCGGACTGCGTTTTGTATACAACAGCGGCTGCGCCAACGGCGACCAGGGCCCCGTATGGATCAAGCACGGCGCAAAGGCCTATATCGGGCATGCCGACATGAGTTTTTCGCCGTTTTTCTATTTTTATTTCCTGCCCGAGTGGTCAAGCGGCAGGCCGCTCTCCGAGGCGGCCGCAAATGCCATGAGAAAAGCCGTTAAAACCATCAAATCCGCCGCCGTCAAACCGTTTTTAAGAAAATATCTGCGCTCGCACGCCAGCTCATTCGAAGAAATGCTCAAGGGAACCGACACCCTTTCTGCCGGCGACATGAGCATCCATCTCGCGCCCGAACCGCCGGCACCCACCGCAGAGCTGAGGGCGTTCAGCCCTTCTGAAGACGGTTTTGCCTTCGTCTGCGACGGCGCTGAAAGTTTTTACTGCGCAACCGCCATGCGGAAGCTCTATACAAACGCGGTTTTCGGGCCCGACAGGGAAAGAGCCGACCGGTCGACCTATTCGACCCTCTTCAAACACCTCATGCGTCCGCGCGGAACACTGAACAAACCCGAGCCCAGAACGCTCATGATCCCCGGCTATAAAAACGCAAGCGAGCTGCTGCGCGATGAGAGGATGAAAACCCTTCTCATGCAAGCCGTGAAGGAAGGATACCGCGCTCCATCGCTTGTCAGTCGCGCCCTCCATTATTTTTATGCCGATTGCGGCAGCGTGCAACGCTCGGCGCGCGTATCATACGAACTGGTCAGCTCCGGCACTCCCGTCGTCTGGGAACTCATGAACAAGCCGTCGGAAACAATCAATGTACTGGTAATCGGCGCCCGACTGCTGCCAAACGGTAATACCGCGTTTGATGTCATGGACGGGGCGAACCCCGATTCGTGGGAGATTGTTTACAGAAAAAACGATTGCCGCATGGACGGCACGAAACTCAAGGTTCTCTAAACCTTGCCAAGCGCCTGCTCAAGATCCCAGATCAGATCATCCGGATGCTCGATACCGATGGACAGCCTGACAAGACTCTCGGTAACACCGCCGATCTTTTTAAGCTCCGGCGCCACTGCCGCATGGGTCATGGCCGCCGGATGCTGCGCCAGCGACTCGGTCGAACCAAGCGACACGGCAAGCTTGAATATCCTGAGATTGTCCAGGAACTTGAACGCCTCCTTCTCGCCGCCCTTGACGTCAACTGCCATGAGCGAACCGGGACCGAGCTGCTGCTTCTTGAAGAGCGCGTACTCGGGATCGGATTTTTTCAAAAGACCAAGATAATGGACCTTCCTGATCTTGGAATGCCCGCTCAGATATCCGGCAATTTTAATGGCACCCACCTGCTGGGCTTCCATGCGGACCTTGAGCGTCTCAAGCGAGCGCGTAAGGAGCCAGGCGGTATACGGATTGGGCATGCCGCCAAGCGATGAGCGATGAGCCATGATTTTCTTGAGGGTGGCCTTGTCATTGCAAAGCACCGCGCCGGCCACCAGATCGGAATGCCCGCCGATGAACTTGGTTGCAGAATAAATCACGATATCGGCGCCGAACCTGGACGGTTTTGAAAAAACCGGACCGGTCATGGTGTTGTCCACCATGACATATACCCTGCCGCCTTTTTTTGAATACCTGTCGGCAAGAGAACGCATCATTTCAATATCGGTCATCTTGTTGTTGGGGTTGGCGGGACTCTCGATATATATGCTCCTCACCTTCGGATTCATGAGCTTTGCCGCATGCTCATGCGCATCATACCCGGCAGCCACGGTGTGGATCTTCACGCCGAACCGCGTGAGTATATCATGAAGAAATACGCTGGTACCGCCATAAACCGGTTCGCAGGCGATGATCTCGTCGCCGGGACCGTGAAGGGCCAGAAGCGTCGTGGCGATGGCCGCCATGCCACTCGAAAAGCTTATCGCACTGTCCATCCCCTCCCAGATCGCAAGACGATCCTCGAAAATTTCAAGATTGGGGTTGTTTATGCGCGAATAAACAAGGCCCATCTCATCTTTCGACGCCGGCGCGCCCTCGCCATGAAGCCAGGCGAAGAATTTTTTTCCTTCGGCGGAGTTTTTGAAAGCAAAAGTGGACGTAAGAAATGCCGGCGGCTTGACCGACCCCTCGCTGCGCCAGGGGTCAAAACCAAAACTAAGTCCGAGCGTCTCGGGATGCAAACGGGCGATTTCTTCCTTGGTGAATTTTGCCATTGTCCCCTCCGCGGGAATAAAAGGGTTTGTCTACCAGCCAGAAAATTCTGCCACTCAACCCCAGTAGCGGTCAAGGAGCGAATGGGCCGAAAACCACTGCGCCCTCGCCCAGGCAAGAATGACCACTGCCGCCACGAACCGCCAGATTTTTATGTTCATGCGAAGCACCCCCGGCAAAAGCGCAACGAACAAAAATGAAACCGGGATGAAATACCTGCCTGAAACGCCCTCCACCACGGGCGAACCAACCGGTGTCCACGACAGATAAGCCGAAAGATATACCATGCTTGAAGAAAACAGGATGTTCCCGGCGGTCAAAAACCATGCGCGCCGGTCAGACCCTTGTGTTTTGGCAAAATCCGCCCTTAGCGCAAGCACAACCGAAAGCAGCAGAAGAAGCCAGTACTGATTGATGATTTTTGTTGAAAGCCAGACATCAAGCCATCCGAGACGGCCGATGAAAGTATCCTTGTAATAATAAAAATTAACCGCCAGATCATGAAAAAACACATCAAGCACCGCGAGCGGATGCGCCACCATGTGAGCAAGCTGGAGCCAGGGACCAACAAGCCTGTCCGTCCTCGGAGCACTGTAGACAAAACCCATCACCAGGCTCCAGATCCCCCATGGCACCAGCGCGGCGGCAAAAAGCATGGCGGCATGCCGACGGCTTCCGGCCCGCCCCTGTTTCAGCACCGGCACCAGGAGCACCAGGGGCAGCAGAAAATACACCTGCTTGCAAAGTCCGAGCGCCGCTCCGGCTCCCAGTCCCCAATAAAAAAGCCCCGGATCAAAACACGCCATCAGTCTTATTGCGATGGCAATCACCAGTGCTGAAAGCGCAATTGTGATGCAATCAGAACTGGCTGAAGCCAGTACGAAAACACTCATGGGACTTGAGTACAAAAGAAAAAACAATATCCTGAGCCGCGGCACCGCCCTGAGCAGACAGAGCGACACAAATAAAAACACACAAGCCGTGATGAGCGCCGTGATGCGGGCCGCATACAGGATGCCAAACACATCAAGCCCCGCAAGGCGCGCAATCCAGATGCCCGGGAGCTGCGGCAGATAAACCACCGGCGAATAACGCGCGGTATTTGAAAAATCCACGAACTGCTCCGGCTCCGGGGCCCGCAAGTCATGCGCCCCGGCCAGCCGCGCCTTGAAGGTTTTCAGTGTCAAGCGGGTTTCGGGTTTCATAACAATATCGTGGAATGCCATTGTGTCCACCGCCAGCACTGAAGGCATGAATCCGCCCGTGCGTCCTGAATGCACGACCGGAATCAAACCGCCACCTGACAACTGGTACGCGCGCTGAAAATGCGCGGGTTCGTCAGCGACCTGGAAAGGGGGGGTGACAACCGCGAACACGCCCCCGGCCAGAAATACAAGCCCGCTCAACAGATGCGGAAGCCGGTCGGAATGGAAAAAATCCTTCACCGGCCCACCCTGAAGCGGTGCATCCCCTGCGGATTGAAAATCGCATTTTCGATCATCTTTCCGGCGCCGGTCATGAACTTGTCTTGTATGGGCTTGAGAATCGCCTTGACTGCCACGAAAAGAGCCATCACGGTGGCCAGAAGAATGATATATTCGGTCGTGGCCTGGCCAAGATTTTTCAGCCGCGCTTTGAAAGTCACTTCCGGCGCCCCGTTCTGCCGGTGGCGGCGGCATAAATCTCGTCAACATGACGGAGCTGATATTCAAGAGAGCCAAGCCTTTTTATCTCATCAACACCCACCCGGCGCGCGATCTCGCGATGCGCGGCAGCCAGCTCAATAAAATCACCCTTGCCGTCAACGCTCGCAAGCGCGCACTTCTGAACCCAGCGATAGGCCTCCTCGCGGGTGGCACCTGACTTGACAAGAGCCAGAAGCAGATGCCCCGAAAACACCGTGCGTCCCGCGCTGTCCAGATTGGCCCGCACCCGCTCCTCGCGCACCACCAGACAGTCAAGCAGCCGCACCAGGCGGTCGAGCGCATAATCCAGAAGAATCATCGCATCCGGCAACGCCACCCTTTCTACGGACGAATGGCTGATGTCACGCTCATGCCAGAGCGCGACGTTTTCAAGCGCCGCCTGCGCATAAGCCCTGAGCAGCCGCGCACAGCCGGTGAGATTCTCGGACGAAACGGGATTGCGCTTGTGCGGCATGGCGCTCGATCCCTTCTGGCCGCGCCCGAACCCCTCAACCACCTCGCCCACTTCGGACCGCTGAAGGTGCCTGAGTTCCACGGCAATCCGCTCGATGGATGACCCGAGAAGCGCCAGCGCCGACAGCAGCGCCGCATGCCTGTCACGCGGAACAACCTGCGTGCTCACCGGCTCGCGCCGAAGACCCAGGCCGTGAAGAACCTTTTGTTCGAAAGCGGGACGCCAGTGGGGAGAAACGCCGACAGCCCCCGAAAGTTTGCCATAGCGCATGCCCTCAAGAGCCGCGTCAAGGCGCTCGCGGTTGCGAAGCCATTCGGCATGCCACGAAAGAAATTTGAGGCCGAAAGAAGTCGGCTCGGCAAAAATCCCGTGCGAACGGCCGATCGTCGGAAGACGCTTGAATTTTTTTGCCAGCCCCGAAAGCGTCCCGAGAAGCCGGTCCGCTTTCGCGCACAAAAGCCGCCCGCCCTGGGCAACCTGCAGCGCCAGCGCCGTATCGAGCACGTCAGAAGAGGTCAGCCCGTAGTGCACATGACGCGAAAGCGGACCGCATTTCTCGGCCACCACGGCGGTAAAGGCTATGAGATCGTGTTTTACGGTTTCCTCGTGAAACCGTACACGCTCCGGACGAATACCGTCCTTCAGGAGTTTGCGCAGGCGTCCGCCCAGCTTTTTCCATTCGGCATCCGCAATCACCCCCTCGGACGCAAGCCCCTCGCACACCGCATACTCCACCTTGAGCCACGCAAGATACTTGTTTGCATCAGCCCAGATCGCGGACATTTCAGGCCTGCTGTAACGCTCGATCATAGCCGGCATCCTCCCTGGATTTTTTCATAAAGCGCCGCATATTCCCGCGCCATGCGTTTATAATGAAATTTTTCCATCGCGTATTCCCTGCAGCGCACGGGATCATGGCGCAAACCTTCCCTCAAAGCCCCCACCCAGGCCTCTTCATCGTCCGGATCCAGAAGCAATCCGACGTCATCGGACAACAAACCCGGAAGGCTCCCACGCCTGGATGCAATCACGGGCGTGC
>Ga0156729_1020_pt4 | contig 12948 bp, 8 predicted proteins | sample RifOxyD1_FD_112058 | JGI IMG/M metagenome (GOLD analysis project Ga0156729, IMG submission 112058) | Bdellovibrionales bacterium RIFOXYD1_FULL_53_11
TTCACTGCCGGCGCCGGCATTCAGGCCACATTCGAGCGAGCTGCCGCTGATGTTGCTGCCGGTGAAATTGAAATGCATTTTTTGTTGCCGGTCGTGGATTCCGTTTTCAACCACTATTACCCGGCCTGAAGCGATTTCGGGGGCAAAGGTCCTGCGAAGCCCTTCTGCAATATCCCTGATAGGTTCAAAGGCATAAATTTCGGATACACGGTCCTTGATGAGCCAGGTAAAAATACCCTCGCAGGCCCCGACGTCAAACACGACGCTCCCCGGCTCCGGCGTGTACAGATTGAAATAATTGTGAGGGCAGTGCTTGTTTGTTTGCTCAAAAAAGCCCTGCTTTACGGCTGAAAGCGCATGCCTTGCCGGCCAGTGCAGCTTGACGTCGCCCATGGCGACAAGATTGAATCCATCCCTGCCGGGCGTTACGTCCGGCTCCAGCGTGTTTCGTTCAAAAGCGCGCTGCAGGCTCGCAATGAAAAATTTCAATATTTCAACGGTGCCCGCCGGCTCCCTGCCGGTGAGCTTGCCCCAGACGCCCGAAAGGCAGATTGAAGAATAGAAAAGGAGTTTTTTTATTCCGGGAATTCGCATTTCAGGCGCCAAGCTGCCTTATTGCCTCGTAAACGGCAATGCTTGCGGCGTTGGAAAGATTGAGCGAGCGGACGCGGTCGTCGTACATCGGGATTTTGAGCAGGCATGGAGTGTTTTTTGAGAGCAGGCTTTCGGGCAGTCCGGCGGTCTCTTTTCCGAAAATGAGCCAGGTTCCGGGCTTGAACTTGTGGTCATAGATGAGGCGTCCGGCTTTTTTTGAAAAAAACACCCGGGGCGCGTCCACGGGCATTGCTTCAAAAAAATCAGCGGCTGACTTGTGAACGGCAAGCTTGAGATGCTTCCAGTAGTCAAGCCCCGCGCGCCGGAGCTGCGCATCGGAGATGTCAAACCCGAGCGGCTCGACCAGATGAAGCGTGGTGCCCGTTGCAAGACAGGTGCGGCCGATCGAGCCCGTGTTCTGCGGGATCTCGGGTTCAACCAGCACTACGTTCAGGTCGTGCGGCACTGCGCTTACGGCCTCAGCACGCCCGGCATGCGCGGAAACGGCACGGTCTCGCGCACGTGCTCGACGCCGGTGAGCCAGGCCACAGTGCGTTCCACGCCGAGGCCGAAACCCGCGTGCGGCACCGATCCGAAGCGCCGGAGATCAAGATACCAGAAATAGTCGTTTTCTTTCAGGCCGTGTTCGGCGATGCGGCGCTTGAGGGTGTCGACGCGCTCTTCGCGCTGGCCGCCGCCGATGATTTCGCCGTAGCCGTCGGGCGCAATGAGGTCACACCCGAGAGCGTACTTGCCGGTGCCGGCAACGCCTTCGCCGCCCACGCTGTCGGATTGCTTGAAGTAGAAAGCCTTGATACCGGAAGGCATGTGATGCACCCACACGGGGCCGCCGAATTCCTTTCCGAGCGCCGTCTCGTGCGGGGCGCCGAAATCCCCGCCCCACGGAAGCGGGACGCCGTTTTTTTCGAGCACCTTGAGGGCTTCGTCATAGCTGATGCGCGGGAAGGTGCCGCGGATGCTTTGCAGTTTTGAAAAATCGCGCTCAAGGAGCTTGAGTTCGGAGGCTTTTCTTTCGAGTACTGTCTGGACGATGTATTCCATGAACGCATCGCCGAGCTGCATCGTGTCCTCCAGGTCTGCGTATGCAACCTCGGGTTCGACCATCCAGAACTCGGTCAGGTGCTTGCGGGTTTTTGATTTTTCAGCCCGGAAGGTGGGCCCGAACACGTAGATTTTTCCGAAGGCCATCGCGCCCGCTTCGCCGTAAAGCTGGCCCGACTGGGTGAGATAGGCCTTTTCGTCGAAGTACGGCGTTGAAAAAAGCGTGCTCGTCCCCTCGCAGGAGCTCGGAGTCAGGACCGGCGCATCAAAGCGGATGAAGCCGCGCGCATAAAAGAATTCCTCGATACATTTCATTATTTCGGAGCGGACGCGCAGGGCGGCCCACTGGCGGGTGCTCCTGACCCAGAGATGCCGGTTTTCCATCAAAAACTCGACACCGTGCTCTTTCGGCGAGATGGGATACGCCTCGGCAATGCTCACGATCCGGAGCGCCTTGACGCCCAGCTCGTAGCCGCCCGGTGAACGCGGTTCCTTGCGCAGCACGCCGGTGACTTCCACTGCGGATTCCTGCGTGAGTTTGTCAAAATCCGCAAACGCCTCTTCGGGGCATTCGCCCTTGAAAAGTACGCACTGCATGAAGCCGGTGCCGTCGCGCATGATCAGGAATTTTATTTTTCCGGAGCTGCGCTTGTTGTAGACCCAGCCGCGGACGGTCACTTGTTTGCCGTCGTGCTTTGACGACTCTTCGATGTAGAATCTGTCAGGCGTCATTTTTCACCCCGCGCGTTTTTTGGTCTTGTCCGTAGGTTTCCGCCAGGCGGGCCAGCGTGCGGACGTACATGCCGCTTGCGCCCCGCTTTGGATGATAGTCGATATGGGCGGCGCCGTAGGCCATGGCCGCAATATCAAGATGCACCCAGCGCGTCTTCGGGCGGATGAACTGTTTGAGGAATATCGCCCCGCGGATCGTGCCGCCGTTTGCATCGTTGCAGGAATTTTTCATGTCTGCTGCGTCTGATTTCATGTCTTCGAAATATTCGTCGTAAAGCGGGAGCTGCCAGATCCTTTCGCCGCAGTCCGAGCCGGCGTCGCGGACGGCTTCAAACAGCTTGTCATCGTTGCCTAGCGCCGCGCAGCACTGTTTGCCGAGGGCGACCGATACCGCGCCGGTCAGGGTTGCGGCATCGATTATAATGTCCGGCTTGTGCGGCCCGAGATCCTGCGTGTAGTCAAGCGCGTCGGCAAGTATGAGGCGGCCTTCGGCGTCGGTGTTTATGATCTCAACGGTTTTTCCGGAGCGGGCTTTTATTATGTTGCCGGGCTGGACGGCCGCGCCGCCGGGCATGTTTTCGACAAACGCCATGACGCCAAGCACGCGGTTTGGAACCTTGAGGCGGGCGCTTAGCAGGACCGCACCCATTATAGTGGAGGCGCCGGACATGTCGTGTTTCATGTCTTCCATCCTGAGCGACGGTTTTATCGAGATGCCGCCGCTGTCAAAGGTGACACCTTTTCCGACAAGGGCTACGGTTTTGCATTTTGCCGCGTCTTTGGGCGCATACTCAAGAACCACTACGCGCGGCTCGCGCCTTGACCCCTGGTTTACGGCCAGCAAAAGGTCCATGCGCTCCTTTGCAATTTCTTTCGGACCGAGGACGAGGCATTTGATGCCGGTGCTTTTTGCGATTTTTGCCGCTTCAGCGGCAAAGTGCTCCGGCGTTCCGGTGTTTGAAGGTTCGTTGGACCAGTCGCGCGCGAGATTTACCGCTTCGGAGATGGCGCGGGCGCGGACAAGCGCCGCTGAAAGCCGCGTTGCATTTTTCTTGTCCCTGACTGCAAAGATGATTTTTGCGGGCCGGTCTTTTGCGGATTCTTTTTTTGATTTGTATTTGTCGAATTTGTAGGAGGCGAGCGACAGGCCTTCGGCAAATGCGCCAAGAAGCTCGGCGGCGTCATGCCCCAGGCCCTTTGCCGCCAGGAAGAGATCGGCCGAAAAGGCCGCAGTGGTGGATTTTTCGGCCGCGAGCTTTGACCAGGCATGGGCCCCGGCGGAGCGGGCTTTTTCTGCCGTGAGAGCGGCGGGCCGGCCAAAACCCGCAAGAAGCAGGTTTGCAGCAGGCTTCCGTCCGCCGAAACGGATGAAGTCCAGGGAGCCGCATTTTGCGTTGAACTTTCCGGCCTTTTTTACGGCCGATACCGCTTTGGAATAAATCCCGGCGGGAGGGACCGCTTTTTTGCTTTTGTCCTGAAAAACAGGAATCATGGCCGTATCGCAGGCGGGAAGGGAGGCTGAAACGGTTATGGACGGTGTTTTTGCCATTATTGTGACCTCGCTGGTTGCTCGAACCACCTCGTTCGGGTAAGTATTGCTTTAACACAGGCATAAATCATGTTGAAGCGGTATCACCACATAATGGGCGGCTTTTTCAGGGGGGTGGATGTAATTGTCATCGCCACCTGCTGGCTTGCTTCTTACTGGATGCGGTTCAATCTTCCGTTTTTTGAGGTAACAAAGGGGTTCCCTAAATTTGCCACCTATGCGGCGCTTGCGCCGCTGGTAGTGATTTTATGGATGATGGTTTTTTCGGCCATGCGCGTGTACCGGCCGCGACGCATGCTCCGGCGCACGCACGAGGCGCATCTGCTCATCAAATCCCATGGCGTGGCGATGCTGTTTTTTATCGCGCTCACGTATCTGTTCAGCGAATACAAATATTCCAGGGGTGTGATGCTTTATTTCGGCGTGAGCGGCGGGTTTTCGCTTGTACTGTTCAGGCTGGTGCTTCGCAATTCGCTCCGGGTCATGAGACGTCGCGGTTACAATCAAAAAAACGTCCTTATAGTAGGAAGCGGCGGCGCGGTTGATACGCTCAAATGGAAGATTGAAAAATTTCCGGAGCTGGGCATAAGGATTTCGAGAGTGCTTGCGGATGGTTTTGAGCAGGTAGCCGGGATTGTAAGGTCCGAAAACATCGACCAGGTGCTTATCGCGCTGCCGCGCCACCAGTATGGCGAGCTTGATCGCATATTGCGGGATCTCAACGACGAGATGATCGAGATCCAGCTTGTGCCCGACGTTCACGAATACGTCACGCTTGGCTGCGAGGTCGAGGATTTTGACGGGATGCCAATTGTCCAGCTCAATGATTCGCCGCTGGGCGGCTGGAACGCCGTGTTCAAGCGTATGACGGATGCGGCCGTGTCGCTGCTTGCGCTTCTGGTGCTTTTACCGCTTTTTGCGGTTATTGCGTTGCTGATCAAACTGACCTCCCGCGGCCCGGTGTTTTATTCCCAGGACAGGATGGGGCTGGACGGGCGGGTTTTTAAAATGGTCAAGTTCCGGTCGATGAAGCCGGGATCGGATGGCGGCATTGGCGCCGGCTGGACGCGCAAGGATGATGACCGCCGGACGCGGCTTGGTTCTTTTCTTCGCGCTACAAGCATGGATGAGCTGCCGCAGTTCTGGAATGTTTTCAGGGGCGATATGTCTCTTGTGGGGCCGAGGCCGGAGCAGCCTTTTTTTGTCCAGCAGTTCAAGCGGCAGATCCCGTTTTATATGCTCAGACACAAGGTCAAGGCCGGTCTGACCGGTTGGGCGCAGGTCAACGGTTGGCGCGGTGACACCTCGCTCGACAAGCGCATCGAGTGTGACCTGTATTATATTAAAAACTGGTCCCACACCCTTGATCTGAAAATAATGTTCATGACCGTCTGGCGCGGTTTTATAAATAAAAATGCCTACTGAGTACTTGTGTAAAAAATTTTTATACAGTGTAAAAAATACCTGTTTCTTCCAAAAACACATTACATGCTGACAAAATTCTGACAGTTGATATTTGATCTCATTAAAAAACGGCTGTTTTTAGAGGGTTTTGTGGATAACTTTGAAATCACACCACCCTGTTGGCAATATAAGAGAAAATAAGCAATAATTACAAATAGATAATAGATGTGGATAACTTGCGGTTTTGATGTGGATAACTTAGGTGGCTAGGGTGTTGGAGTTGGTGTCGGGGTGGAGCCGGGCGCTTTGGGGGCTGGAGGCGGGGGGGCGGGAAGTTGCTTTTCGCCGGAGAACGGGTCGGATGTTTTTTCCGTGGAATCGGCCGGAAAAAAGAGCGTTGGTCCGCTTGCGTGCGTGGCGACGCTTTTGTCGGCTCCCATGTTTTTGTAGGCCCTGTTGTTGTAGCTGTAATTGACTGCCGCCGGATTTGAAACCTGGAATCTGATGAGGGAGGCGGCCCTGAGTACAAGCACCCTGTTTTCCCGCAGAATGAATTTCATTTTTTGTTTGTCGTCAGTCTTGTATCGCACCCAGATATCAGAAAGGGATTTGAACACCACCTTGTGCTTGATCTCCGACGGCAGCAGGTCCGCTCCCGAATTGAGCGGGTCCGGCTTGCGGGGCTTGGACGGGTCGGTCGGGGCCGGTGACGGAACGGATGTTGGAGTTGCAACCGGCTTTGCGGCAGGTGTCGCGGCCACCCCCTGCGGTGACGGGCTTGCTGTTGGCGACGCTTTTGCGGCCGGTGATGCCTTTGCTGCCGGTGCCGTGTGAGCGCTTCTCAGCTTGTCGGCGTGGCTGTGGCGCCCATGCTTGAGGGAAGGTTTAAGAAAAAACATGAGCAGCCCGCCCGCAACGACAAACGTGGCCATTACAACCCAGAGCAGCGTGCGGCTTTGTTCGGTTTCCCTTTTTTCGAACGCGTAGCCGCTGTGCCCGGATTCTTTTGTCGGCCGGTCGTGGGCCTTGAGTTCTATGAAATCGCCGTATTTTGTGAGTATTTCCTGCGGATCAAGGCCGATGAACCTTGTATATGATGTCACAAAGCCGCGAATGAACGGCTTGGCCGGCAGATCGGCGAACTGGTCCGCTTCGAGCGAGTGCAGCAGCCTGACGCTTATCTTGGTTGCAGAGGCCACCTGCTCGATTGTGATGCCGCGTTTTTCCCGTTCTTGTCGCAAAAATTCGCCAAGGCTGGCTGGTTTGTCCGTGGTCATCAAGGCAGATACCTCAGACGGTCCATTGCCTGGTCGGCAATTTTTGTATTTGGGAAATTCATTTTGATGTCCAGGTACTTCTTGCGGGCAAGCTCATAATCCTTGTTGCGCTCGTATGCAGTGGCAAGGGCCAGATGCGCGTCCGCAAAATTGGCGCAAACTTTTCGGGTTGCCAGTCCGTAATCCCGGATGGCATTTTTGAACTCGCCTTTTTTCAGATAAACATGTCCGCGGTAATAATATGCCATGCAGGCAGCGACCGGAGCATCGAATATGGCTTTGTCCAGATTCTCTGTTGCCTTGGCGAGATTGCCCCGCCTGTAATGGATTATGCCCAAGCTGGTGTTTGATTTGTATGATTCACGGTAAAGAACGTTGCTGGCCGGGGATTGCAGCACTTTTTCGGCCGCATTGTAGTCGCCGGCGTCGATCAAAAGCTTGCCGAGCGTATTGTTTGCGTCGGCATAGTCGGGTTTGATTTCGACCGCCCGGCGTGCGGATTCAATGGCGCCCTTGATGTCGCGTTTGACGTAAAGAGCGATCGCCCGGGAGTGAAATATTTCGGGGACTTCGTTGTTTTCGGTTTCGGCTTTTTTGAGGAGCACGAGGGCGCCGGTTGGATCGCCCTCTGCCAGCGCCCCGTTTGCGGCCTCTACATAAAGCCGCGCCCGATCAGTACTGGAAATATTTTTTTCAGCCGGAGTGCTTGAGCAGCCGGATACGGCAAATAAGGCAATAAGAAACAACGGCGCAAGTGCCTTTGGCATCCCCAATCCAAACCCCATGATTTAAAAGTAAAAAACAATTGGCGCGGTGTCAAACAATGAATGAGTATCAGGCTGTTTTTTTGAAGGGCGGCGGCAGTTGCGTGCGTTTATGCAGCCTGAAGGCCGGCGGTCGGCGGTTGTGACCCGTAAATGGCGGCGGGGTGACGGCGGCGGGAATTTCTTGCGCCGGTTCAGCACCATCGCTTTTCACCTTGTCGCAATGTTCGGCTGTGTACGAGCTGTACGGCGTTTTGATGATCACCGGCGTGCCGTTTTCGTCATAATAGCCGCTTACCTTGTAGACCACGATTGCGTCCGTCTTGCCCTTCACGTGCGCCGTCTTGCAGTTCTCAAAAATAAAGCGGTCCTTCACGCTGGCGTGAATCGCCTCTGAAATGAGCAGGTCGGTTCCATAGGTTTTCGTCATCGATTCGATTCTTGAGGCCAGGTTTACCGTGTCGCCGATCACGGTGTATTCCATTTTTTCGGTCGATCCGATGTTGCCCGCGATCACCGGGCCCGTGTTGACGCCCATGCCGATCTTGAGCGCGCTTTGCCCGCGCGAGAGGCGGAGTTCATTGAGCACGGCCAGCTCCTGCCGCATCAGGAGGCAGGCCATGATGGCGTTGTAAACATCATCCGGTCCGCCGATCGGCACTCCCCAGAGCGCCATGATCGCGTCGCCCACGTACTTGTCCACGATGCCGTGATGCGCACGGATCACGGCTACCATGCGTGTCATATATTCGTTCAGCATCTCCACCACCTGCTCCGGCTGCATGCTCTCGCTCATGGCTGTAAAGCCGCGCACGTCACTGAAAAACACCACCGACTCCTTGCGCTCGCCGCCCAGCTTGACTTCGCCGGAAAGGAGCTTTTCGGCGATTTCCTTGTTGTGGAACTTGTTGAATGTCGCCTTCACCTTGTCGCGCTCTTCAAGCCCTTTGGCCATGTCGTTGAACGCGAGCGACAGCGTTGCAAGTTCGTCGCGGGTTTTTGGCTTGAGGTTGATCGTGAAATCGCCGGACGAAATCTTTTTTGCAGCGCCGACAAGTTGCTTGATGGGCCAGGTTATCGTGCCGGAATACAGATAGCCGATGAAAAATGAAAGGCTCAAAATGATGATCGCGATCATCGCGGCCCGGCGCTCTACCTGGTGCGCGGCTTCAAAGGCCTTGGCCTCGGGCACCTCGGCCACGACACCAAGGCCGCCAAAACCCACGAGCTTGAAGGCGCCGAGCTTCCATTCGCCCGCCTGGTCGGCGTAGCGCGTCTGGCTGTTGTTGAATTTTCCGCCAAGCAGCATCTTCACGATTTCCAGATGTGCCACGCTTTCGCCGCCGAGCACGCGCGCGGTATCCGCATGCGCGATGAGCCTGCCCTTGCCATCGACCATGAATGCGGTTACCATGTCCGCTTCGGTGAACATCTTCAAAATCCTGCTTTGCTTCATCACGCCGAGCAGCGAATGGCTGAACACTGCGCCTTTTTGCGCGGTTTCGGCACCGGCTTTTATAAATGGAATGGCAACTGCGAGCGCGGCGCTTCCGTCGCCGAGCTTCATGACCGCAATTTGCGGGTCGCCCTTGGCCACCAGATTGGAGGCAATTGTTTTTTCCTGCGCGGCCGCCAGAGCCGTCGCTTCTCCGGTTGCATCATTGATCGCCGCCATGACCGGCGAGACGGCCTTTGCGGCAAGTTCGCGCCCTTCGGCCGAGTCGTGCTTGTAAACATAAAGCGCCAGAAAATCCGGGTCCTTCAAAAAAATCTCTTTTTGCATGGCTGTGGTGCCGGCGCCGCCCTGCTGTTGGAGCAGGGTCATGCCCAGAAGGCGCATCCGTTCGTTCGTGGTTTCAAAGAATTCGCGCGTCCGGGCCGACAAACTGGCCGCGGTGTCGGCGTTCATGTTCTGGATGAGGGCGGTGTTGTCCTCGATGAACATACGCGTGGCGAGCCACACAAGGCTTGCGAGCGAACTTATCAGCAGTATCGCGATGAGGCCGATCAGTTTTGCACCTATGGTAAGGCGTATTTTTGCCCTGAGGCGTGAAAACATGTTTTTTCTCCGTCAATTTAGCTTATCGGAACAAACAGGAGCATCTTAAGGGCATGGTTAATGCCATTATCATTGATTAAACCTTGTCCTTTCCAGTGCCGATCAAGATAACGGTATGGACCGGCCTGTTAAAACGCAGTTTGACCTGAAGACCGTTATGGTGGCCGCGATCTGCCTTGCCGGCGTCGCGGGCGGCTCTTACATGCTTTACCGGGACATCAACGCGACCGGCAGGGCCGGCGTGGGCAAGCCGCTTGTCACCGTCGAACGCAAGCAGGCAAAGGTGCGGCGCAAGGCCGCGGGCAGTTATGTATGGTCCAATATCGAGGCGCGTTCGGGCTTGTACCGCAAGGACGCGATCCAGACCGGGTCCGGAAGTGCGGCGGCGCTCAAATTCGAGGACGGCGCGCTTCTTGAGCTTTCCGAAAACAGCCTCGTCGTGATTGATGACATAAGCAATCTCGCGCTCGGCACGATGCAGGGCTCGTTCATCGTTCGCACGAAAGACGGCGACCGGCAGATCAGCGTCGGCAGCGACGGCAAGGCAAGGGTTGTCACTTTTCCGGTGCGGCTTGTAAGGCCGGAGACGCTTTCGGTTTTTTACGTCCCTGAAAAAGGCCGCAAGGATGTCCGGTTTGCGTGGCAGATCCGCACGGAGCCCGCTTCGCCGGCGCTTGGCAGACTGCTTTTGCAGATTTCATCGACTAAATCCTTTCCTGTGTCGGGCACCCGTACGGTCGAACTGCCCGCCGGCGCGGCAGGCGAGGTGCGCGAGCAGCTTGCGGGCGGCCGCCACTTCTGGCGCATCGTTTCGCGCGAGGGCGGAAACCAGGAGGCGCTTTCGCAGCCGTCGGAGTTCGAGGTGGCCGAGGCGGCGGCGTTGCGTCCGGTCTGGCCGGCTGGAAACAAGAAAATAGCGATGTATGAGCGCGCGGGCGCCGTGCAGTTCAGGTGGATTGCGCCGGAGAATGAAGACGCGGAAGGCGGCAGGCATGAGATCCAGGTGGCGGGCGACGCGTCGTTTTCTAAAATAGCGCTTTCAATGCCGGTTGAGGCCGGAGCCGCCTCGGCCATGATCGAGGGACTGGGTTTTGGCGATTATCACTGGCGCGTCAGGAGCCGGTACGGCGACATAAGCGTGGCAAGTCCGGCCGAGAGGTTTACGGTCGAAAAAGCCAGGGCCGTTGCCGTCGAACTCGTGTATCCGGAGGACGGTGGTTCGGTTGAGTTCCGGGGGGGCGCGCGGCTTTCGTGGAATTGTGAAGTGTCCGGCGCGGAATATCTTGTCGAGGTGGCGGGCCCGGACGGAAAAACGGTCGAGCTGCCGAGACAAAAGGCCGGTTCCCTCGTGATGAAGGACGCCCGGATGGGGGCGTACAAGTGGAAGGTCAGCGCGTTCGTCGGGGGGCAGAAGGCCGGAGAGAGCGAACCGCGCGCGTTCTCACTATACAAGACGCCGCTCGTGCTCCGGGCGCCGGCAAACGACGAGAAAATCGAGTTCTGGGACAAGCCGCCCGGGTATGAGTTCAAATGGGAGAGTGACGAGGCGGTTGAAAAGAGCGGGGCGGTTTACAAGCTTGAAATTGCAAAAGACGGCCTGTTCAAAACTCCGATTGTCGTCAGAACCCTTTCGGCCGCGGTTTTGCCCAGTGACCGGATCAAGCTGGAGCAGGGCACGCTTTTCTGGCGTGTCAGCGTCGTTGACCAGGCGGGCCGTCTTGTAAAGACGAGCAATGTTGCAAAATTCCTGTACCGGATGCATCCGGAACTTCCAGCTCCCGAGGCGGTGTCACCGGGCGTCGGCAGTGTTTTCAATCTCATGGAAAAACCGGTGCCGGTGCTGGCATCATGGATTGAAGTCAAGGGGGCTGAAAAATACGAGGTCGTGCTTGTGCGCGCTGGTGATATCGAGCAGGACGCAGGACGCGCGCCCGCCGCTACCGGAACAAAAATAATTGCAAAACTCCAAACCAACGAAGCGCAGCATGAGTTCGCGGATCTCGGGCCCGGCAGGTATGTCCTTACCGTGCGCGCGATCGACCGGCTGGGCCGCCCGGGCGCCCCAAGCAGCCCGAGACAGTTTGGTGTGACCTTTGGCGAGGTGCTCGCGCCGCCCGAGATCATCAGTCCGGAGGTGCAGTGATGATGCGCCTTCGTGCCGCCGTATTTTTGCTGGCCGCAGTTCTCACTCTTGCCGGCGCCGGGACGGCGGAGGCCAAAAAAGTAAACATTGAGTGGAAGGAGATTGCAAATGCCGCATCCTACGAGCTGCGGCTTGAGCGTGACGGGCGCGTGATCGGGGTCAAAAAAATCCTGGATGATACGGATTGGTCGGGCGATCTCCTGCCTGGTCATTACACTTACCAGATCCGTGCAGTGGACAAGTTCAAACGGCCCGGCAGGTGGAGCGCGGCAAGGAGCCTTGCCGTGCTGCCGGAGAGGCCGAAGGAGCCGCTTGTTTCGATCGAGGATGGCGGCGTGATCGGCTTGTATGAGGACGCAAAAACGATTCCGCTCAAGTGGAAGCCGGTCGAAGGCATCACCAAATTCCGCGTGATTGTAAAGCACGATGGAAAAACTGTTTTTGACAGGGAGCTTGCTGCGACGGAAATGATGCTGCCGGTTGAAGGCGATGGCGAGTTCAGCTTTACCGTTGCGGGTGTTGTCGAGGCCGGAGGCGTTCCGGCGCGCAGATGGGAGGGCGAGCGCAGCAGGCCGCAGGAGTTTGAAGTCAAGCGGCGCACGCTTGCCGCGCCCGTGATTGTGGCGCCTGTCGGGTCGGTCAGTCCGGGTCCGGCGCAGAGCACGCTGTTTGAGTGGGGTGCGATCGAGGGGGCGCAGGCATACGAGATCGAACTCAAGCGCGAGGACCCGCCCGGGCGCATGCCCGCGAGCGCGGTTACAAGAACATTCAGGTTCACCAAGGCAAGTGCCGTGCTCCGGCTGCCCAACGGCCGTTATTCGTGGAAGGTGCGCGCCATTGCAAGCACGGCTTCGGGGCCGCAGTCTGTTGCGGGTTTCAAGCTTGATCCGCAGAACGAATATTTCGAGGGCTCGGGCTATGTTGCCGTGTCCGGCATGCTTGCGCCGTATACCTATAAAATCACAAGCCCCGCGACCAACATCAAGGGCAGCGCAAGTTCGTTTGCCACCACCGCGCGCGTGAGCGGCGAGTATTATTTCCATCCCAACTGGGGCCTGGGGCTTGGTTTTGACGGAACGATGTTCACGATTTCGGGCGCAAATTATTTCCGCAAGAACATCGAGGCACTCGTGAAATACCGTTTCAATCTCACGAGCGGCGCTCTGCCGTGGTCCATGGCGCTGAAGGCGGGCGTCGAGTTCAGGGATTATTTCGAGATTTTTCCGACCTCCGTAAGCAGGGTGATCGCGGGCGCGCCGTCGATTTCGCCGATGGTGTCGGGTCCTGCGGTCGGGGTGGATCTCCGCAAACAGTTTACGAAGAATTTCAGTCTTGGCGTGAAAACCGGGTATTTCATGCCGGTG